>Ga0207902_1000007_pt1 | contig 374825 bp, 270 predicted proteins | sample LinPmetageLP45_FD_184056 | JGI IMG/M metagenome (GOLD analysis project Ga0207902, IMG submission 184056) | Marine viral communities from the Pacific Ocean - LP-45 (SPAdes) | ecosystem: Environmental > Aquatic > Marine > Oceanic | place: Pacific Ocean | collected 2011-06-12
GCTCACCTCTTACCATTCCGAACAGAGAAGTTAAGCCCGTTTGCGCCGATGGTACTGCATCTCGTGGGAGAGTAGGTCGCCGCCTTGTTTTAGAAATCCGCATCAGTAAATGATGCGGATTTTTTTTGCTCCAAACTCAAATAATAAACATACCTCGCTCCATAACACAAGCTAAAGGCTGCAACTAGCCTTTATAGTCCATAACTAATAACTTATTGTACAAATCGAAGCTAGAATTGACTTTAATTTGCGTTAGGGATAGCAGTGAAATCCTTTTTGAAGCAGAAGCTCAGAAAGAGTGTAACGAATAGCCCAGCCCGAAGGGAACGTCTAATAGAATTAAACTGTATTATTTAATTTTACAGTATGAACTTAAACTGGAAAGAAGAAGAATTTTGGAATGCAATATCTCACGGACTTGGAGTGTTGCTGGGGTTTTTTGGAATGTATTTGCTTTTTACTGGTGATAACACTAAAAGTGAATATAGTACCTTAAGTATTCTGTTTTATACACTATCTATACTACTGTTATATTCAGCATCTACGATTTATCATATTCTAACATCTACTAGATGGAAATCTATCTTTAGAAAAATAGACCATATTAGTATATATTTTTTAATCACAGGCACTTATACGCCTGTAGCACTAATAACTTTAAGCGAAGGGAATGGATGGTTAATCTTCTCAATTGTTTGGAGTATTTCAGTATTAGGGACAATTTTAAAAATATTCTACACAGGCCGTTTTGAAGTATTGTCTTTGTTATTATATGTATGTATGGGTTGGCTCATTATATTTGACTGGAATGATTTAAAATCTCATTCTTCAGCTTTAGGAATTAGCTTACTAATAATAGGAGGAGCCTTTTATACCTTAGGGATATTATTTTATGCTATAAAAAAGATACCATTTAATCATTTTATTTGGCATCTGTTTGTATTAGGAGGGAGTATAAGCCATTTTCTCTATATATTTTTAGATGTTATTTAGGCTTTAATAATATCTTCATATTCGTACCAAAACAGTTCAAACTTGTGCATATTCTCGTAGAAAAAATCAAATACCTCTGGCCAATTTTTTTTATTGTGAATATTTACATCATGTTTAGTGATATAAACTCTAGATATAATTTTTCCGCTACTGCGTAAAAAATCTTTTTCGAGAATTATATCTGCTGATATTTCGGCTTTGAGTAGGTTTTTAAGGCTAACAAATTTATCATAGTAGTATTCTCTAAATACTTCGTCGTGTGTTTCTATATCAAAAGAGACCACCGCTTTTTGATTGTCAAAACTAAATCTCAGGTTAATTTCTTTTACTTTAGTATCATATAATAACCATTTGCGTGGATATCGTTTTCCGAAGAATATCCAAAATTGTTCGCGTATTTGCTTAGATTCTTCTCTGCTATACATAATTAAAGTATATAGGCTATTGCAATCCCTAATAGTATTACTGCAAATTTAGTAGCATTAAATTGGTGATTTTTCGAGGACTCAAATAAAATGGTTGTTGAAACGTGTAAAAGAACACCTACTACTAGAGCATTTATCGAATTTTTTAAACTTTCTGTCCAGAAATTTAAAGTTGCTAAGTAACTTCCTAGTGGTGTCATTAATGAAAAAGCCAGCAAGAAAAGTGCTATTTGAATTTTACTAATATTAGATGCCAGTAGAAACGAACTAATGATTATAGCAATGGGTATTTTGTGCACTACAATACCGTACAGCAGATCTCTATTATCTGAAAGCGGGAAGCCTTCAAAAGCACAATGTACCGATAAGCTTATAAGGAGGAGCCAAGGAATAGTTTTAGTATTTTCATTAAGATGTAAATGACCATGCTCTGCCCCTCTGGATAAAAATTCTAGAAGAATCTGAAGAAGTAACCCCGCCATTATATAGATCCCAATATTATCTGAACCAGAAGCATATAAATTAGGTAAAAATTCAAATATTGTAATTGAGAGTAAAAATGCGCCACTAAATGCTAACAGTAATTTTACCGCATTATTAATCGTAGGTTTAAAAATTATGGCTATTATGAATCCCAGCAAAACTGCTGCTATAGGTAATATAAAAATCATAGATTAATCGGCTAGGTCGAGTTAGTCGTAACTAGCCAATAAAATTAACCTATTTTTGCAATCTAAATTTTTACAATGGAAGGTAACTTTAAAATGCTCGCCAAAACTATGTTTGGCTTTGAGGAATTATTAGCGCGAGAATTACGTGAATTAGGTGCAGGAGATGTAGAAATAGGTACGAGAAGTGTTTCGTTTAGCGGTGATAAGGGATTTATGTATAAAGCAAATTTGTGTTGCAGGACTGCTATTAAGATCCTTAAACCACTTAAGACTTTTACAATTAAAGATGAAGATGCTTTATATGATGCAGTAAAAAGCATTGATTGGAGTCAATATATGCGAGTAAACGACACGTTTGCTATTAATGCAACAATAAGCGGTGAGGAATTCACGCATTCTTTGTTTGTAGCTCAGAAGACAAAAGATGCAGTTGTAGATCAGTTTAGAGAGAATACAGGAGAACGTCCAGATGTAGATCTTAAATTTCCAAGTTTAAGTATTGATATCCATATACGCAATAATACGTGTAACATCTCTTTAGATAGCAGTGGAGTTTCATTACATCAAAGAGGTTATCGACTTGCGACTAATATTGCGCCTATTAATGAGGTTTTAGCCGCGGGATGTCTTATGCTCGCCGGTTGGAAAGGTCATAGTGATTTCTTAGATCCTATGTGTGGTAGTGGAACGATGTTAATTGAAGCAGCAATGATTGCTTGTAATATACCGCCTAACTTAAATAGAAAACAATTTGGTTTTGAAAACTGGCACGATTGGGATCCAGATTTATTTGATGTTATTGAAGAGTCTGCACTGAAGAAAATAAGGGAATTTCATTTTACGATTTCAGGATATGACAAAGCTCCATCCGCAGTTGAAAAAGCTATTGAAAATGTTAAGAATGCGGAGCTAAGTGAATTTATTACAATTAAGCAAGCCGATTTTTTTAATACGGAAAAGGAAAAAGAACGCCACTTACATATGGTGTTTAATCCGCCTTACGGGGAGCGATTAGAAATTGATATGGAGCCCTTTTATAAAAATATTGGAGATACGCTAAAACAGAATTATAAGGATACTGAGGCTTGGTTTATTACATCAAACCTAGAATCGCTTAAACATGTGGGATTACGTACTTCTCGAAAGATTAAACTTTATAATGGCTCTCTAGAATCAAGATTAGTAAAGTATGATATTTATGCGGGATCTAAGAAAGCTAAATTTCAAAATGAAGCTGAATAATTATATGCAAGTTCAAAAAAAACAAAGGCTATTATTTTTAAAATAATAGCCTTTGTTTTTTTAAACTATGCGCTTTATAACTCGAAGTTTATGAGTATGTGTACGACGTTCAGCATTGTAAATACCGGTATGATCTATGCGGTCAATGCGCACTTCACCGTGACAATGTATTATATAATTGTCTTGTAGCATGATGCCCACGTGAGTAATTCGGCCTTCATCGTTGTCAAAAAAGGCTAAATCTCCAGGTTCACTTTCCTCAATAAAACTTAAAGCTTCTCCTTGAGCTGCCTGTTGCGATGCATCTCTATAAAGGGAGTGACCATTGAGTCGATAAACCATTTGAGTAAATCCACTGCAGTCTAACCCAAATGGAGTTCTTCCTCCCCATAAATACGGACTTTTTAAATAAAGAAGTGCGGTATTTATAAATGAGGATTTAGCATTCATTGAACTTATATTATTTCCTTCATATTGATCTCCGGTTAAATCTAAATTAGCCAGTTGAGCACCTAATGGGAGACTTAAAATATGGGAATCAGATGAAGTAGCCATTTGCAACAAATCACTTGCTAAAATGGGTTTCCTATCTTCTGCAACAGTATAATCATCTTCAGAAATTTCTTTATACTGCTTATTATCTACCCATCCCTCATATTTGTCGTGAGCAAGTCGAATGCGACTCCATTTTTTCCGAATCTCAAGTACTTTAAAATGTTCACCATAAAGTACTTGATTAATCATTTCGGCCTGATCTGCAGGCTCTGAACGCATAGGTACAATACTTAATGGGCAAATGCCGTAATTCATCAGGCGGTTTTGAAGTTTTTGTAAAAGTAAATCAAATGGTTTTTACCTACCAATGAGATTAGAAACATCTCAAAGATTTTATCTAGAAATCACCATTGCTGATGCTCCACCACCTCCATTACATATAGCTGCCGCACCAAGTTTAGCATTCTTTTGCTCAAGAACGTTAATCAAAGTGATTAAAATACGAACACCACTACAACCTAAGGGATGACCTAAAGAAACAGCGCCACCATTTATATTTACATTATCAGCGGTAAGTCCTAAAATTTTCATGTTGGCTAAGCCCACCACTGAAAATGCCTCATTAAATTCAAAAAAATCAATCTCATCTTGCTTTACACCAGCTTTAGCTAAGGCTTTAGGTAACGCTTTTGAGGGAGCAGTAGTAAACCACTCTGGTTCATGCGCCGCATCTGCATATCCTTTTATAGTACAAAGAATTTCAAGTCCTAATTCGTCTGCTTTTTCTTTACTCATAACAATCACCGCTCCGGCACCATCATTTATTGTAGAAGCATTTGCAGCAGTTACAGTACCTTCTTTAGAGAAAGCCGGTCTTAAACTTGCGATTTTATCTATTCTTACGTTTTTAAATTCTTCATCTTCAGATACCATAATAGATTCTCCGCGTCTTTGAGGTACTTCGACAGGCACAACTTCATTTGTAAAGTGTCCTGCTTCCCAGGCGGCTGCAGATCTTCTATAACTCTCAATAGCAAATGCATCCTGTTCTTCTCTAGAAAATTTATATTCTGAGGCACATAAATCTGCACAAACTCCCATTGCATTCCCGTCATATGCATCTACAAGACCATCCTTCTGCATACCATCGATTAAGGTGGCCGGACCAAATTTATTTCCATTACGCATATGTACATAATGCGGTATCTGACTCATACTTTCCATTCCTCCCGCAACTACAATGTCATTATCTCCAAGAGCAATAGATTGCGCTGCAAGCATCACGGCCTTCATCCCAGATGCGCAAACTTTGTTTACAGTAGTACACGGTACAGTATCTGGTATTCCCGCATTTAAAGCAGCTTGTCGTGCTGGAGCTTGACCAACACCTGCTTGAACCACATTACCCATAAAAACTTCAGTAACCAGGGCAGGATCTAAATTTATTTTAGCTAGTGCGCCTTTTATAGCGGTTGTTCCAAGATGTACAGCAGTCAAGGAAGATAAATTTCCCATAAAACTCCCAATAGGAGTACGAACAGCAGATACAATTACAACTTCTTTATGCATAATATGTATATTTTTTAGTAAGTTTTTAGTGATTGTAAATTTAGTCAAATATTTACGAAAACGTTATTATTAGCATACAGCCTTCTTTAGAATAGCTACCATTTAATTTTAGTACTTTTACTTTTGCATAGAAATTAATTTTATAGATTAATTTAAAATTTATGCATATTCAATATTTTAATTACAAACCTGTAAGTTGCTTTTTGGTTAAGCAGCGCTACCGCGATTTGTGATTATTTTCTTCAGCTATATGAATGATATTTTAAATAAATTTTACAAGAATCAAGGTTCTTTATATAAAATCTTACTATGTATAGTGAGTACCATACTTATCGTCTATCTTTTTCCAAAGAGTGGTAAGTTTCAATTTGATTTTCAGCAAAATAAACCCTGGCAATACGATAATTTGTATGCTCCTGTTGACTTTGCCATCTTAAAAAGCGAAGATCAACTTGAGCAAGAACGATCTGAAGCTGAGAATAATATTATTCCATACTTTATTTATGATCAGGATATAGCAAATGAATCTAAAGCAGCTTATGAAAATCAGTTTGCTTCTGTATTTACAGACTCTATTTTTAGAGATCGGCAGAAAGAATTAAAAAGTTTTGGTTCTAAAATTCTCGAAGATATTTATAAATATGGTGTTATAAGTGATATCGCTTCATTTGAGGATGGTCGTAAAGTATATCTAAGAAGAGGAAATGAAATTGAAGAGACCTCAATTGAAAATTTAAACACCACAGATGAAATAACTATATTAATAAATAGGAGGTTGGTTAACAGTCCTTATGTGCAGTCTGTAAATAGATTTAAAGAATTATTTTTTGATGTTGTACAGCCCAATGTTGTTTATGACGAAAAGTTGACAAATAAGGAGTTAAATGCTGAATTAAGTAAAATAGCACCAACAAAAGGAGTAGTCAATAAGGGTAGCAGAATTGTTGCTAAAGGTGAAATAGTAGAACAAAATACCTATCAAATACTAAAATCTTTACAAGCTGAATATGAATCTCAGAGTTGGACTGCCAGTAAATACAATTGGGTGGTTTTTGGGTATGTTTTACTTGTCTCTGTAGCGCTCACCATGCTTTTACTATTTATTCGAAATTATAGAGAAGCCGTTTTTGAAAATAATACGAAGGTCACATTTATATTTTTCAATATTATTTTAATGGTTTTGCTAACCACCATTATTGTAAAATATGATGCGAATTATGTGTACGTAGTTCCGCTTTGCATTTTGCCTTTAGTTATTAAAGCGTTCTTTGATGCGCGTTTAGGAATGTTTACGCACGTTATATCAATACTTCTATTAGGTTTTATTGTCCCCAACACTTCAGAATATATGTTTCTGCAAGTAATAGCAGGTATCGTTACCATCTTAACTGTATCTGAATTGTATAAGCGCGCTAATCTATTTATATCGGTAGGGCAAATAACCTTTATTTATATACTGGGATACTTTGCATTTCATATCATTCATGAGGGAACTATAGATAATTTAGAATGGGAAACCTTTAGTATGTTTATAATTACCGGTCTAGCTACCTTATTTGTTCAGCCGTTAATTTATGCCTACGAAAAGATATTTGGTCTAGTAAGTGATTTATCGCTGCTCGAGCTTACAGATACTAATTCAAAATTATTAAAAGACTTAGCGAATAAAGCTCCCGGAACGTTTCATCATAGTTTAAATGTGGCAAATTTAGCTGAAGCTGCGGCTAATGAGATAGGAGCAAATTCTATGCTCACAAGGGTAGGAGCGTTGTATCATGATATTGGTAAAATGGCAAACCCTACAGATTTTACTGAAAATCAATCTACAGGTATAAATACCCACGAAGATTTGTCTCCTTATGAAAGTGCCAGGATTATTATAGATCATGTAATTAATGGTATTGAAATAGCACGTAAGAACAATTTGCCAGATCGAGTTATTGATTTTATAAGAACTCATCACGGCACAAGTACCGTTTATTATTTTTACAAAAAAGCTCAAGAACAAGATGAGGATGTAAATATTGAGGATTTTAGATATCCGGGACCTTTACCATTTAGTAAAGAGACTGCAATTCTTATGATGGCCGATAGTGTAGAAGCGGCAAGTAAAAGTTTAAAAAATCCTACATCTGTACTAATTGATTCTTTTGTAGAGAAGATTGTGAATAAGCAAATGGACGATAATCAGTTTTTAAATGCTAACATTACATTTAAGGAAATACAAGTGATAAAAAAAGTTCTTAAGTCTAAATTGAACAATATTTATCATTTAAGAATAGAATACCCAGAATAATATTTAAGCTGATAATCTTATTTTCAGGAGGTTGAAAAATATTCGAAAATTTTTCTAATTAAATCGCTAAAAACCTTTGATTACTTCAAAACTTTGATATATATTTGCACCCGCGTTTTGAGAGAGACGCTTCGTTCTTAAGGAGAGGTGCCAGAGTGGTAATGGAGCAGATTGCTAATCTGTCGACGGGTAACTGTCGCCAGGGTTCGAGTCCCTGTCTCTCCGCAAAACATTTTTATAAAATACACCTCGGGGTGTAGCGTAGCCCGGTCATCGCGCCTGCTTTGGGAGCAGGAGGTCGCAGGTTCGAATCCTGCCACCCCGACTTTTTAACATATTAAAATATGTTATTCAAAAGGGTAATTATATGATAAACATATAGTTACCCTTTTTTTGTGCTTCAATTTAACACAATTAACCATATTTAAATCGTGAGCTCATCGTGAGTTTTAGATACAAATCGTGAGTTAATCGTGAGTTCATTTTTTGTATATTACGTATTGAATTTGCTTTTCAGCAAATAAGGTAGTTTGACTTTCGTATTTAATCATTGTTTCATTTAAACAGTATACTACGATGCGTACTACTCAAACATTCTCTATCTCTTTTTTCATTCGAAAAAAGAAAAACCAGCCAGATCAAGCCCTTATTTACACTCGTATTACCGTAAATGGTAAATCAAAAGAAGTTAGCCTAAAACGAGCCCTACATACACAAAAGTGGAATCAGACTGCTTGCAAAATGATAGGAACGAGTATTGAATCACAACAGGTAAATCGTAAAATCGATGATGTTCGTTCTAAATTGTATAATATCTATGAAGAGCTATTACGGGATGAGCAAATTATAGATGCTGAAATCATAAAGAATAGATTTCTAGGTATTGACAAAACTCATAATACCCTCATTTCTCTCTTGGATTATCATAATCTTAATATGAAGAGCGTATTAAAGTATGGGACTCTTAAAAATTATAACACTACAGAAAGTTACTTAAAGGAATATTTAAAAAGTAGTCTGAAAGTTTCAGACTTATATCTAAAACATATCGATTATGAATTTACACTAGGCTTTGAAAGGTTCTTAAGAGCTAAAGCTTCTTTAAATAATAATGGAGTAATGAAGCATATGGAGCGTTTTAAAAAAGTAATGCGGTTAGCTGTAGATTTGGATTGGATTGAAAAGAATCCGACTTTACGGTTTAAACTTCGCTTTGATAAGGTAGATATGATTTATCTCAACAAGCAAGACTTGAGTAAGTTGAAAAATGCAACTTTTAATAAAGTAACACACACCACCACTAGAGACATTTTTGTATTTGCTTGCTACACAGGTTTAGCCTTTGCAGATACAAAATCATTAAAAAAGGATAATTTACAAATAGGTATAGATGGTAAAAAGTGGATTTATACCCGACGATTAAAAACCAATACTCAAGTAAGAATACCGCTCTTGAATGAGGCTGAGATCATTTTAGATTTCTATAAAAATCATCCAAGAGTTATTAATAGTGATTTACTATTACCCGTCTATTCTAATCAGAAAATAAATCAATATTTGAAAGAGATAGCTATTAAACTGAAAATCAAAAAGAAACTAAGTTTTCATACGGCCAGGCACACTTTTGCAACGACAGTAACTCTGGCAAATGGAGTTCCAATAGAAACTGTTTCTAAAATCTTAGGGCATCACAAAATAGCTACAACACAGATTTATGCCAGAGTCATAGATTCTAAAATTTCAAATGATATAGATGTATTGAGGGAAAAGTTGGGATAATAAGATTTTAAATTTCGTTTTTAGTTCAATTAGATCTGAAATTCAGGAATAATAGTTTTTAAGGAATTTAATGCATTAGATTAAAACCTATTAATTTAAATTCCTATAAGCGCTAGGTGTATATCCGGTATTTTTCTTAAATAACCTATTAAAATGCTGTGGATATTTAAACCCCAGTTCATAAGCGACTTGACTTATAGATTTATCACCATCAAAAATGCGGTCTTTTGCGAGGTCAATTAATTTTAAGTGAATGTGATCTATAGCAGATTTTCCGGTTTCTTTTTTGATGAGATCACCCAGATAATTTGCAGATAAATTCAATTCTTCAGCAAAATAAGATACAGAAGGAAGTCCGATTTTTTGTGGCTTTTCAGAATTGAAGTAAACATGAAGCATGCGTTCAAAGTTTGAAACAACACCCTGACTTAAAATTTCTCTCGTGATAAACTGACGCTCATAAAAACGCTCACAGTAATTTAGAAGTAACTCTATGGTATTGCATACGATCTGTTTACTGTGTTTATCTATAGACTGTTCTAGTTCATAATCTATTTTAGAAAAGAGATCTTTTACGATCTGTTGCTCCTTTTCAGAAAGGTGAAGCGCTTCGTTCAGTTCATACGAAAAAAATGTATAGGAATGAATTTTAGAGGCAAGGGGAGTTCCTTTAATAAAATCCGCGTGAAAGAGTAAGGCATTACCTTTAGGATTGTAATCCTTTTGACTTTTGATTTCAACCGCTTGTCCCGGCCCCATAAAGACTAAAGTACCCGCTTCATAATCATAGGTATTGCGCCCGTATTGTAATTCTCCACAGTTTACACCTTTTAGAAAAATAGCATAAAAACCAAAGTTGAATTTTCCACTTTTTAAGGGTTTTGCATCGGCACTATCAAAACACGTGATTAACGGATGTCTGTTAGCGATTTCCTTTAATGCATTGTATTGTGATATCGTTTCTACTTTTAGAATGTCTTTCATAACCAAATGCTTTTGTATAGCAGCAAATATACCGAACTGATTTTAAGAATTTTGAAACTCACGCTGCAAACGGTAAAAATGGTAATAAAGGCAGTAATTCATATACAAATAGGAGCGGTAAAGTAACTGAACTTTGTAAGGAACAAAATAAAAAGCTATGAAAAATCGAGAACTAGGGAAAAGTGGTTTAGAAGTTTCGGCTTTAGGATTGGGATGTATGGGGCTTAGTTTTGGTTATGGCCCTGCCACTGAAAAAAGTCTTGCTCTAAAATTGATACGAGATGCTTATGATAAAGGTGTTACGTTTTTTGATACCGCAGAAGCCTATGGTCCCTTCGAAAACGAAAAACTGTTGGGTGAAGCTTTAAAACCATTCCGTAAGGAGGTAATAATCGCAACTAAATTTGGTTTTAAGGAGGCTGTCCCAGGTAAGGGATTAGACAGCCGTCCAGAACGGATACGCGAAGTTGCTGAAGCGTCTTTAAAAAGATTGAATACAGATGTGATTGATCTATTTTATCAGCATCGTGTAGATCCTAATGTGCCCATCGAAGAGGTGGCCGGTACCGTTAAAGATCTTATTGCTGAAGGAAAAGTGAAACATTTTGGTTTATCTGAAGCGGGAGCGAATACCATCAGGAAAGCGCATGCCGTTCAACCGGTTGCTGCTTTACAAAGTGAATACTCTCTTTGGTGGCGAGAACCAGAGCAAGAAATTATTCCTATCTTAAATGAATTGGGTATTGGTTTAGTTCCCTTTAGTCCTCTAGGAAAGGGTTTTCTAACCGGAAAAATTGATGACAAAACGAAGTTTAGTGAAAACGACTTTAGAAATAGTGTTCCGCGGTTTAAAGAAGAAAACAGAAAAGCCAATCAGGCTTTAGTAGAATTATTAGGAAAAATCGCAAAAGAAAAAGAAGCTACTTCTGCACAAATAGCTCTTGCCTGGCTGCTTGAGCAAAAACCTTGGATCGTGCCCATTCCGGGTACGACAAAATTGCACCGCTTAAAAGAAAATATAGGGAGTGAGGCCATTAAATTAGAAACAGCGCATTTAGAAAAAATTGAAAATGCGCTGAATACAATTGATATTCAGGGTGCACGCTACCCAGAGCAAATGCAAAAAATGATAGAAAATTAATTGACTTTAAAAATATAATAGAATGAAAAACACATATAAAATAGTAGGATTTTTTATGCTCCTCTTTACTCAGGTTGGCTTTTCACAGGATAGTGATGTAGCAAAACAGGTTAAAGAACTTTCCATGAATAAATGGCAATGGATGGCAGATAAGGATGTAGAAAAGCTCAAGGACTTATTTGATGAAGATGCTCGCTTTGTACATATGAGTGGCTCCTGGGATAAGAGCCGGGAATTAGAGATAATAGAAAGTGGCAGTATTTGGTACAAGCAAGCAAATGTGCATGATACTGTTGTAAAAGAATTTGGAGAAACAGTAATCGTCTGGAATCGAATTACACTAGTGGCGCATGTGCGAGGCGATGATGTTTCAACCGAGTTTACAGTAACTGAAGTGTATCAAATGCAAAATGATGCCTGGAAGCTGCTTGACTTAACGTTTAGTAGCGTTCGTGATACTCATAAAATCGTTCATTAAAAATTAAAATTATGAAACAGCTAAAAGTTGTAAAGAATGTGGTTTTGGTCTTAATGGTTTTAATGACCATTCAATTACATGCGCAGGATACCGAATCTAAAATTAAAGAGCTATCCGCAAACAAATGGCAATGGATGGCAGATAAAAATGTAAGTGAACTTAAAGATTTTTTTCATCCTCAAGCTCAGTTTGTACATATGGGCGGCAGTTGGGGTACAGATCGCGAATTAGCAATTATAGGTAGTGGAGGAATCTGGTATAAAAAAGCAGACGTTCATACTGTATCTGTTGATGTAATAGGTGATACGGCAATTCTTTTGAATCAAATTACACTTTTAGCTGAAGTAGGAGGAAATGAAGTAACTAATCCATTTATGGTGACTGAGGTTTATGTAAAAGAAGAAAGCGGCTGGAAGCTGGCAAACTTATCGTTTGTAAAACTACTGACGGGGCCTCCAGGCGAATAGAAATTAGATGAAGTATTTAGTGTTACTTATGCTCGTATTTACCCTTTCCTGTCAAGGTCAGGCAGAAAAAACTGTGCAGCATTCAACTGAGAATAAAGCGCAGCCTATTTTGATAGTTTATGTGTCGCGAACAAATAATACCCGGGCGGTAGCTCAAATGATACAGAAAAAAACCGGCGGTGAAATGACTGCTATAGAACTGCAAGACCCTTACCCTGAGAACTATCAGGAAATTGTAGCTCAGGTAGCAGAAGAAAACGAAACCGGTTTTTTACCTCCTTTACAAACTAAAATTAATAATCTGGATCATTATGATACGGTTTTTATAGGGTTTCCCACCTGGGGAATGCAACTCCCACCACCTATAAAAAGTTTTTTGACAGAATATAATCTTTCAGGTAAAACCATTATACCATTTAATACCAATGCTGGATACGGTTTGGGCAGCACCATAAGAACGATTAATGAATTGTGTCCTAATTCTAAAATAGTGGAAGCATTTTCGGTAGAAGGAGGCATAGAACGGGACGGGATCCTCTTTGTTATGGAAGGAGAAAAAGCAGCACAAGTAGAAGAAAAGTTAGATGATTGGCTGGCTAAGATCGTCTTCTAAAAAAAAGAATCATGAAAAAATTTAATATAAAACAGTCAACCCTTTTAATTGTAATAAGTATGCTAACCTTTTACAGCTTATCATTTGGTTCTGCATATGCACAATCTAAAGATGAACTTAGTCCTGTTGAACAAGGGATTGCCTCAATAGCAATCGCTACAGCAAAGGGCGATACTCCATTGCTTAATAAAGCATTACATAGAGGTCTTGATTTTGGGATGACCATAAATCAGGTAAAGGAAGAATTAGTACACCTCTACGCTTATTGTGGTTTTCCCAGAAGCCTAATGGCCATAAATACATTGTCTGAAGTTCTTCAAGAGCGAAAGGCTAAAGGTATTCAGGATCAGGTGGGGCCGGCAGCAACTGATTTGAATGCGGGAAATAAATATGAAATAGGGAAAGAAGTTCTGGCTGATTTAACAGGAGTTACGGATAGGCCAAAGGCCGGTTACGCGGAAACTGTTCCCATTATTGAGATTTTTTTAAAAGAGCATCTTTTTGCAGATATTTTTAAGCGAGGAGTACTTAACTATAAAGAGCGTGAGATTGCAACTGTAGGTGCATTACTACGTATGGGAGATCTTGATCCAATGGCACGTGGACATATGGCAATTGCGATGCACCAGGGAGTTACTGAAGCTCAAATGAAACAAATTATTGAGATGGTAGAAACTCAAGTAGGACCGGAAAAGGCTTATATAGGTAAATTGCTTCTAGCAGCACTTACCGATAGCAAGGAGCCGACGCCTTCTTCCGCATTAAGCGAAATCGAAAATTTAATATTCCTCAGAGGAGAAAAATTAGACAATCCTGTATTTACAGGTAATGCATATCTCACTTCACTAATAACAGCAGATGAGGTGAATACAACTGCTGCAGGCGTAGTGACTTTTGAGCCCGGTGCACGTACTTTTTGGCACCAGCATCCTACGGGTCAGATCATTATTTCAATTTCTGGTACCGGTTTTTATCAGGAAAAAGGAAGTCCTAAACGCATCTTGAAAAAAGGGGATGCCGTGAAATGCCCTCCAAATACGCCGCATTGGCACGGCGCAAGTGATACCGAAGCTTTTGTTCAGATTGCAATTACAGATAGGTCAGAAGGGCCTACTCAGTGGTTTGATGTGGTTACAAAAGAAACCTATTTATCAAAAAAATAATATATATAGGTATTTAGTATCTTTAATAGAATTGAACAGCTTAAAATATATACTATGATTTCACTAAACGTTAATGAAAAAGATCTGCAGGTAGATGTTGATCCCGAAACACCTCTTCTATGGGTATTGCGAGATCATTTAGATCTGCCGGGTACAAAGTATGGATGTGGTGTGGCACAGTGTGGGGCGTGTGTTGTACATCTTGAGGGCGAAGCCGTGCGCTCTTGTGTTACAAAAGTTAAGCGCGCTGAAAACAAAAAGGTAGTCACGATCGAAGGTCTGGCAGAAAATAACGATCATCCCGTACAACAAGCCTGGACGGAAGTAGACGTACCACAATGTGGGTATTGTCATAGCGGTCAGATTATGTCTGCAGCAGTATTGTTAAAGGAGAATCCCAATCCAACCGATGAGGATATAGATCTGGCGATGGCAGGTAATATTTGCCGTTGTGGAACCTATTCCAGAATTCGTAAGGCGATTCATGTTGCCGCAGAAATTAATAAAAGCAGTACTTAATAATCGTTCAATTAGAAATTATGAATCCATTTAAACCTAAAAATCAAGGAAAAATTTTAAGTACTGTAGGAGGGGTTTTTCTAATTCTTTTGGTAGTAGGCATTTCAGTAGGAATGTCTGAAAAGAATTTTTCAACTGAAGACTATATAGAACTTTCAAGCCTTAAAAAAGACAGTGTAGTTTCTAAGGAAGCCTTTAAGAAAGTCTACTCTGTATTGATGCACCCACGCTGTATGAATTGCCATCCTTCGGGAGATATTCCGCTACAGGGTGATGACAGTCATTTACATGGAATGTCACCACAACGCGGTGAAGACGGAAAGGGGGTATATGCAATGAAATGTGCCAATTGCCATCAAAATGAAAATACACCCGGTATACATGCTCCCCCGGGAAATCCCGAATGGCATTTGCCACCCGCGGATATGAAAATGATCTTTCAAGGAAGAACCGCTAATGAATTGGCTAAACAATTAATTGACAAATCTAAAAATGGAAATAAATCCATTAAAGATTTAATTGCACATGCTGAAGATACTTTAGTAAAGGCTGGTTGGCATCCCGCTGAAGGGCTATCCTTGCCGCCAATGAGTCATAAAGAATTTAAAGAAGCTTGGGTAACCTGGCTTAAAACCGGTGCTTACGCTCCTGATAATTCTGAATAACCCAATTAGAAGAACTGGACCTGAATAAAGTAAGTCTCATTTTAGTTACCCTTCGAAGTATTTCCTGTAGAAAAGAGGTTGGACATAGTCAAAATCTTGACGTGGATAAAATGATGATTCGAATGGCTGAAATTGAGATTGAACCTGCCTTTCTAGATGATTATAAATCAATACTTAAGGAAGAGTCTAAAGTCTCCGTCAAATTGTAACCCGGTGTGATTTCAATTTATCCTAGGTATCAAAAAGGAAAACCCACTGAAATTGAAATATTATTAGATATCTGCAGATAGTAACGCATACAAAGCACATTGGGAAACACCACATTTTAAAAAGTATAAAACGCAAACCTTAAAAAGGGTGAGGTCTTTAAAATTAATTGATTTGAATGGGATTGATGAAGAAACGATGCCTATAATTTTTAAGAAAATGAACTAAAAAAGATCCGCCAACGGGTCAGTAAGGGTCGGGTCTGTAAATTAAACTGGGTCTGAGTTTCTAAAACCGGATGGTTGTAAAACCTTATTTTTTGCTGGAGATGGCTCATTGGTTTACGCCGCAATAATAGTAGAAAGCAGCGGTTCTATAATTATCATTTTAATGTAAACCATTACGTATATCAAATAATATTCTAAATCTTTATTATTTACCTAGAAACTAATTTTTCTGATTGGTTTCTCAAAGAATTTACCGCTTTATTTCTTGCAACCGCTATTATTTCGCTAATAATGGCATTTGCAATTTCTTGTGGTGTTATTGCAGAAATATCTAATCCCGCTGGACCATATAATTTATCAATAATACGGTCTGCCTTTTCAGAATGAACTTCTATGAGTTCATTTATTAACTTTTCTCTTCTTTTGACAGAACCGAGTAGCCCAATATAAAGGGGGTTGGTTTCTGCTAGATTATAAAGAAAATTTAAGTCTGTAGCATAATTATGATTCATCAGTACTATTGCAGAATTATCATCTATTTCTAATATTTTAGTATCAATGGGATTTAGATGTTTTACAGACTCAACACCGGGAAAGTGACTCTTATTTCTTGGATCTTTTGGTGATGCGATAAGAGTGACCTTCCATCCCATATAAGAACCGATTAATGCCAGTTGGACGGCGTCATGTTCCGAACCTATTATGAACAGCTGGAAAAGCGGCGACAACTCCTGAATAAACATTTTCAATATTGGGGATTGCCCGTTAATAGAAGCTTCTGAAATAGAGTTTCTGTCTTTTAGTGTGAATATTGATCCTAATTCATTGGAGTAGGTTTCTGTATCTAAGGTGTAGGTAACATAAATCTTGATGATGACTCTATTATTTATAGCCGATAGGATTTTCTTAAATTGAGCTTCATCTGTAAAAAAGGGCTCAATCAGAATATACAAAATCCCCTCGCAACCTAATCGATAACGTCCGTCATAAGTCATCATCTTTGCCTTACCGGTTCTAAAAACAGTTGCAGCCTGAAAATAAATTTCCTTTTCTACACAACCACCGCTGACAGCACCGGTCATTTCTCCTTTTTCAGAGATTAACATTCTAACTCCTGGTTTGCGGTAAGAAGATCCCTCTAAATGAACTACTGTAGCTAAAACAGCAGCCTTATTCTGCTTGAAATATTGATAAGAGGTTTCAATAATTTTTTTAAACTCGTGAGTCATTAATAACTTTTCTAAAGGAGTTTACAACATTTCTTCCTCGAAAGGATGGTTGTAGTGTCGTTTATTTTTTGCCCGGGACAATGCATTAGTATACGCGGCAAAAATAGGAGGGAACGGGGGTTCTCCTAAACCGGTAGGGTTTTTACCATTTTCAACAAAATGCACTTCAATATCTTTAGGAGCTTCCGGCATACGTATCAATCTATAATTGTAAAAATTACTTTTCTGTGGCACACCGTCTTTAAAAGTCATTTTGCCGAACATCGCATTTCCCAAACCATCGGTAACCGCGCCTTCCACCATATTTCTTGCAGCATCCTTATTGATAACAATGCCACAGTCTACAGCACTATACACTTTATCAAAAACTAATTTTTCATTTTCGTTTTTTAAATCAACTACGTGACCTACGTAACTGTTGTGGCAGTAGTAGGCCGCAACACCCCGATGAACACCGGGTTTTGAAATTTCCCAGTTTGATTTATCACGTAACAATTCAAGTAGCGCTATAAAGCGATCTGCTTCGTAATCATTGTTTTTGCCTACCGGACTTGTTTTTGCTTTTTCAAACAATTCTAGTCTAAATGCAATAGGATCCTTACCGGCGGCAACAGCAACCTCGTCCAGAAACGCCTGTTCAGAACCGCCCATAAAATTAGAACGCGGAGCTCTAAAAGCTCCGATGGTAATGTTTGAATTAATTTGCCAGCTTTCAGCTAGATAATTGTCAACCGCTCCTGCCGGGAAACGGTTTGCATGCAGCGGACTCTCAGGTATACCGCCTGTTTTTATGTGGTAGGCAACCATTTTATTATTTTCATCCAAAGCTGCTCTAAAAGTAGCGTGGTAGGCAGGACGGTAAATGCCGTAAGTCATATCGTCCTCGCGGGTATACACCAACTTGACCGGATTTTTTATTTTTTGAGAAATTACAGCAGCTTCAACGACCTCGTGAGAATATGCCCGTCTGCCAAAACCACCACCCATACGGGTCATAATAATTTCAATTTGATCTTTACTCATTCCTAGCCGTGCGGAAACCGTAGGCTCTGTAAGTTCGGGAGCCTGTAAAGGACCGGCTAATATTGCTTTATCTTCAGTAACGTGAGCAAAAAAGTTTACCGGTTCCATGGCATTATGTGCTAAAAAAGGAGCGGTATACGTACTTTCAATAACCTTAGCGGCATTTTTAAAAGCTGTTTCAGGATCACCATCTTTGCGTACTACAGTACCAGGTTCTTTAGATTTAGCATCCATCTGTTCCCAGTGATCTTCAGAACTCTCCAATCCTGCCGGAACTACCTGAGTCGATTTATTGCCAAAGACATTGAGTTTAAGCGTATGTTCTTCAAAGGGTTCCCACTCCAGTTTTAATGCTTTTTTTGCTTGCATAACTTGCCAGGTAGAATCGCCTACCACTACCACTAGATTGGGAAAGGTAGCGGTGTCAAAGATGTTTAACTCATAGCCTTCATTGTAAATGTCAATATCAAAAATATCAGTTATTCCAGGCATTTTTAAAGCTTCCGTACCGTCGTAAGATTTCAATTTAAGTCCAAATGCAGGAGGATGTGCTATGGTAGCATACTTCATTCCCGGAACCTTATAATCCATTCCAAATAAGGATTTTCCGCTTACAATGTCTGGTAAAGCAACATTCTTTTTAGAGCTGTTTATGATCGTAAAATCTTCGGTATTCTTTAATTCTACAGACTCTGGAACTTTTTCTTGCGATGCTGCTTCAGCCATTTCGCCATAAGTACTTGTTTTACCGGATGTATGCTTTAAAATGCCTTTTTTGATTGTAATTTCTGAAGCTGAAACATTCCAGACTTTTGCAGTGGCATTAATTAGCATCTGGCGTGCTGTTGCTCCCGCTGTACGTAAGGCATTATAGCCTTGCCGTACAGATTGACTGCCGCCAGCAAATTGTCTCGTATATAAATCGGTACGAAAAGGGGCTTGCTCTACAACAACTTGATCCCAGTCGACGTCTAATTCCTCAGCAACAATCATAGGTAAGGATGTTAATACATTTTGACCAAATTCTGGATTGGGAGCCATTATTGTCACTGTCCCATCTGTAGCTATTTTTAAATAGGCATTCATTTCAAACCATCCTTCAGGAATTTGTTCTTCAGCAATCGCTTTGATGTTAGAATGCAAGAGCCAATTGAAACTTAATAGCATTCCGCCACCGGCTAAAGCTGAGGTTTTAAGAAAAGAACGACGATTTACGGAAGTTTTTATTGTACTCATAATTTTTGGTTTAAATTTCTGAAGTTGAGAAATGCTAACCAATTTAGTGAATTAAAATACTATCTGAAACCTCTTGATATGCAAACCAGTAAAAAGGGTTAGCAATGCCGTAGAATAATTAAGTTAATTGTTTAAGTTTAATATATTAGGACAGGATCTTAACTATAGATACTTCAAGTCTAAACTCATAAGCGGTTTCTTATAAAATAGACAATCCATAATAAAGCTTTGAGCCGATTAGCACTTTTAATCGGCTCATCATGTATAACTGGCAACAGAAAGACTGGCTTGATTTTAAGTATACTACAACTGAAATTAAAGAGAAGCTTATTCTTTAAGTTTAGCCAAAGAGCCGGTCGCGTTAATGGTCTATTAGAAGGACTCTCAGATACGATGCAAATGGAAGCTATCTTTTCGCTAATGGTAGCCGAGGCTGTTAAAACCTCAGAAATCGAGAGAGATTATCTAAGCTGGGAAGATGTGATGTCTTCCATACGGAACAATTTGGGCTACGGTAACTCAAAATTTGTTAAAGATCCAATGGCGCGGGGTGTGGGAGAGTTGATGGTGCGGATTAGGCAAAATTTTGCAGAACCTTTGACAGACCTGGTATTGTTTGAATGGCACAGAACGCTATTAGCGAGTGCTAAACGCATTAATACCGGACAATGGCGTAAGCAATCCGAACCGATGCAGATCGTATCCGGTAGCTGGGGCAGGGAGAAGATTCATTTTGAAGCTCCGCCTTCCCATATGCTTCCTAATGAAATGAAAACTTTTATAAAGTGGTTCAATGAATCTCATCCATAAAGAGCCAACCCTATAAAAAAACCACTATGGAGAAAGGGAGTTTTAAAATACTATCCTCTAAATGATAATGAAATTTTCACAAATTAAACATTTAATCTAAACATTTGAAATTTTACGCCACATCGAAATTACTAGATTATAGTTATTTGTACTTAAATCTTCAGAAAAGGAAATTGGCAACTAGGAATATGCCCATAAGGTTGGATAATAAGAGCCGTGTAAGGGGAGACTCTTACGCACGTTTCTGTGAGGGCTTAGAAGGGAAGTTCTTCCACGCTAGTCGACTGGCAACTTGCTTTATTTCGTTCGTTTTATTTTTGTTGGATTTTGTCGAGTATCGAAAACATCATTTATTTCAATTCGGTTTTCTTTTTCGTTAATCCAATAAATGACTTTATAATTTTTATAAACTAAATATCTAAATTCTTGTTTTCTGTTCTCTAAAAATTCTTCTTCTTGTCCGATTCTCGGCTGATTTTTTAATTTTAGCGTTTCATTATAAATTCCGTTAACGAGGTTTTTAGCAACTCTTACTTCTGCGTTTTCTCGATAATATTCATAGATTTTTTCGAGCTCTTTTTGAGAAAAATCAGTCCAAAATAAATTTAATTCCATTTATCAATTTTGGCTTTTAATTCACTTGCTTCGATTAATCGACCATTTTTTGAATCTTCCATAGATTGGTCAATTCTAGAATTAAACTCTTCAATTGTCATTGGCTTAAAATACTCATGTCCAAACTCTTTGTTTTCTTTCCTTAAAATCTTTTCCAGACGTGAGATAACATCTTCACTTTGAATTTTTAAAAATTCTTGAATAAGCTCTAATTTTCTTGTTTGCAAATCCATTTTATCAGCTTTTTATCAAAGATACAAAATTCTCGTTTTCGGTTGTTTAATTTAAATCTAAAGAGGGAGATCAATATACTTCAATCTTGTAGAAAGGGGGGGCTTCTTTTTCAAATGAAGGAATAACACCTTCAGAGATTATTTCTATAAAGTATGTTAAGCGGAATCTTCATTCCGTCTTATTTTATTTTTTAACGGTAGCACAACTATTTTGAGTTAGCTTTCAGCAAAAGCAATAATTAAAACTTGGTAAGAATTGCAGCTGAAAGTTCTGCCATAGCACCTGATAAAAGAAGTTAATTTAAAAGGTAGCTTAAATAATAATTTGATTTTAAGCTTTTCCTTTTACGGGTTAATTAAAGGGAACAAACCCTTAATTTTATCTATGTTCAAAAGTAAAGAGGCTGCCTGAAAAGGCAGCCTCTTAGTTTAATAAAACAGTTTGTTGACTAGTCCTCTGTAGCGTTGACACCTATATTTCCTTGTGCAGCTAAAGTCTCCAAATTATCTTCACTTTCGTGAACATTGATATACCCATCAAAATCAATTAGATCTTCATAAGTAATTGCTTCACCTTCTTCTTCAGTATCATCGGTTACAGCTATGTTAGTAACACTTAGACCGGTTGAACCATTCACCGGATTAAAGGTAATAATGATGGCTCCCGGAGCGTCTTCTACAGAACCTGCATGAATATGTGCAGGGTGTGTATTACCTTCTTCGGTACCTTCAAGCATAATGGTAACCAAAGTTTCACCATTTTCACGCTCTTCAAAGGTAGCAGTACCACTAACTCCCTCAATATCAGCTTCAGCAAGATCGTAGGATTCAGATTCACCGGTTAGTTCATTTTCGCCTATATCTGTTTGAGCAACAATTGTTTCTAATTCATCCGCACTCAGATGAACGTTAATGTATCCGTCAAACTCGATAAGCTCTTCATAGGTGACTTCCGTACCGTCTTCAAGTTCTGTGATCTCAGTAGTACTCATTCCAGTTTCACCATCAACAGCTTCCAGTGAAATGGCAATTTCTCCGCCATCTGCCGCATTGCCAAAGTGAATATGCGCAGGATGCGTATTACCATCCTCTGTACCTTCAAGTTCAAAAGCTACAGTAGTGGACCCATCATCATTTTTTGTAAAGGTTACGGTACCACTTACTCCGGAATCACTTTTTTCACTCAGTGTATACTCTTTTGTATCAGCTTCAGGCGGGTCAATTATGCTATCATCGTCGTTATTACAACTTGTTAAGCCTGCAATCATTGCTAATGTCAATACTAATTTTTTCATTCTAATGTAATTTTGAAATTATTGTTTGTTCTCTTAGGAGATGTATTTAAAAAAAAACGTTGCGTGTTTTTTTTTGCTATACTTAAAGTGAAATCAATAAACTACTGAGCCCTAGTAAACAAATAAACTAGTTTTAACAAATGTTTAATAAATGGTGAGACTTTGATTTATCTCCTCGTTCAAAGCGATTGGAGTATCGATTAAATTAGGAATAACTGTAGATTTTTGAGCTGTTTGTAGTAATACAATAACAGGTATAATAAGGCTTTCCAACTTTAATAAAGCTACTGAATGTCAAGCACCTATCTATTTCAAGAAAAATAGTAATTAAGAGGTTATATTAATCCGGTGATGTTTTATAAAGCCTATTATTTTAAGAAAGATTTACGGAAATAATTGAAAATAAACATCTCATATGCCTCAGTACTTATAAATTTAGTCAGTGCATTAATGTACATGTCAAAGTTTTGAAACTATCAACTATTTTTTAAGCTGTAAAACATGTGGATTTTTAAAGTTTCATAATATAATCCCGCATCATTATATTCCTTTTGATCCCACTTCTGACGTTTTAAAACTTCCCACACTTCCTTTTTGAATTCCCTTTAGCAGCATCGCTGTACATCTCTTTTTTTGAAAGCAAAATACCAATAGTTTGAAGTTAGCCGGACAGCATAACCGCTTGTGCCGCGCTTTTATATGTCCTTACTAATTCAAACTCTTGAAAATGTATCAGCAACAAAAAAAGGTGACAGCGATAGGCACTAAGGGAAGTAAATCAAAAACAAGCATTATGAAATCAGTTCAAAACATACAAAAAGAAGCGGGATCAAAACAAACAAAAACAAAAAAGGAAAACGCTCAGGATAAAATAAGTAAATCAATTTTTCAAAATATAAACGCAAACTGTCTAAAGAGTTTAGGCAGCATTTTAATTAATCTTTAAATACTACTGTTATGAGTACGATCAGAAATCAAGTTCAACTAATTGGAAACGTAGGACAAGAACCTACATTAACTACACTGGAAAGCGGAAAAAAAGTAGCTCGCTTTTCACTGGCTACTAATGAATTTTATAAAAATTCTAAAGGAGAAAAGGTACAGGATACCCAATGGCACAACGTAGTTGCCTGGGGAAAGACCGCAGAGCTTATTGAAAACTACGCTCCCAAAGGCAAGGAATTAGCCCTGACCGGGAAACTTAAATCCCGAAGCTATGAGGATAAAGACGGCTTTAAACGCTATGTAACCGAAGTAGAAGCCTCCGAAATTCTTTTACTGGGATCTAAAGCTTAAATCTAAAAAGAGGGCGTTGCCGCTCAAAGTTTCGCCCTCTAATTATCCACTTTAAAACCTATTAAAATGAGTACGCAAAGTAAACAAATACAAGAGCACCTGCAACGATTTTGCGGTAGTGAGACCGCTTACACGATTCCGATGTTTAAGATAAGATATACCGAAGGCGTTAAGTACCTAGCCGAAGCAGCTCAATGCTATTGGCTGATAACTGATGCAGCTGTAATTACTAAAAGCCTAAAACACAAAAGCTATTTTTTAGTGATTCATTTTAAACGCTTTTCTAAAGAAGTACAAGCGCGTTTGCATAAAGAAGCTCAAATCACCTATGCCGATGGAAATGGAACTATTCTGTTTCAACAAGATTATGAGCTAACAGATTTACCTCTGGATGAATTGAGGCTGTTTTTTGTAGAAGATATGCTGATGCTGCCTAATGAATATTAAACCTTTTAGTTATGGAAACACGTATCAATGAAATAAGGATAAGTTACCGCCCAAAATTAAAAGCGGAACACTGGCCTAAAATTAGCTCCTCCTCACTCGCCGCTCGGGTGGTTTTTGAAAACTGGGATCACAACACCATTGCGGTTTATGAATCCTTTAAAATTTTGCTGCTCAACAACAGCAATAAAGTCAAAGGAATCTACCAGATATCGCACGGAGGAATAACCGGAACTTTAGTGGATTTACGCCTGCTTTTTGCAGTTGCTTTAAAATCGTTATCGGTGGCTTTAATTTTAGTCCATAACCACCCCAGTGGAACCTTAAGACCCAGTGAAGCTGATAAAAACTTAACCCGTAAAATCAAGTCGGGTGCTGACTTTTTAGACATCAAAATTCTGGATCATTTAATTTTAATTCCAACAGGGGAGTATTACAGTTTTGCAGATGAAGGAATTTTATAACTACCGAAACTTTAAAAGTTGAAGGCCTCTAAAAAAGAGGTCTTTTTTTTATGCTACTGATTCAATTTTATTTCAAAAGTTGTATATTTAAACAGCTGTACTTCAGCAATTAATTATAGGGCTATCCACTTTTTGACTTTCGCCGATAGCACTAAATATCGAATATAAACATATCGGAAAATCATTTTCCTTGAAAATGGCAATCGGTTCCGATACCTATCGGGATTGACCGGATTGTATGGAATTTCGTTCGCTGCGAGCGAACGAAAAGGAATAGCAAGAGGGTAACACGCTACGCGATGTTTCAGATTCCTTTTCGCATTCAAACAACTAATTATCAGACGTTTGTATAATATATAATTTCTTAACAATCAACGATTTGCGACAAACGGGTGGTGAAGCGCCATTTTTAGGGAAGATTTTGCGACAAACAGGCGAAATATGGACTCATTTACCGGAATCAGATTTAAAAAGGAAACTGCAAAACGTTTCCAAACATTCTCACGCAAGTACTTCAAATCGCACACCGAGGCAATGGCTACGATGCTCGACTTTTTCTTTTACAATGAAATATCTCCAAAGGAACAATTAGGCCCCACCGGGCGTACCATCGAAGCCAAACTTTTAAAAAGAATAAATGCCGTTATCGCCATTATGCGTGATGTGGAAAAGACCCAAACCAAACCTACAATGGCGATGATTCAATCCCTGTTTGAAACAGAGGAACCAACCCAAAAAACACAGCTTATAGAAAAGAAATATGCGGAAGAAAAAAAGGAAGTCCGCTTTCGAGAAAAGAAAAACCAAAGCAACCAACTTTAAATCATTGAGCTATGTACATCACCATCACACCTCAAAAATTAGGAACCAACTTTTCCCAAAGCTCCGCTGATTTTGTGGACTATCTGGAGAAGGAAAATCAAGATTTGGAACCACAGGATATGGAGCCCTTTTTCAATCAATATAGCGATCAAATACCTGCGGAAGAAGTGATCCAAGAAATTGATGGAAACACTGCAAAATTGAAAAAGGTAGAACCTAAGTTTTATTCCATTACGGTCAGTCCTTCCAAATACGAACTCACCCGTTTACAGAACAGTAGTCAAGATTTAAAAAAATACACACGTGAACTGATGAAGGATTATGTGGCCTCCTTCAATCGGGAAATCAATGGAAGACCTCTTAGTATTCATGATATAAAATACTACGCTAAAATTGAGCATCAGCGAAGCTTTAAAGGAACCGATTTGAAGGTTAAAGAAAATCAACCTTATGCTACAAAAATTTTAGCACTAAAAAATGAAATTAGAAGAATTAGTCAGGGAAGCGATCACGGAACTATAAAACAGCTTCAGCAACAAATCAAGAAGCTCGAGCAAACGGCTCCCCATCAATTAAATGGAAAACGCATTGTTCAAGGAATGAACAAACCCGGGAATCAAAGTCATATTCATATAGTAGTGAGCAGAAAGGATGCATCCAATACGTTTAGCCTTTCTCCGGGGAGTAAACACAAGGCATCGCAAGTAGAGATGCACGGTAAGACTGTAAAAAGAGGCTTTGACCGAGACATGTTCTTTGAACGTGCAGAAAAGACCTTTGACAAAACGTTTGGCTATCAACGAAACTTCGCGGAGACCTATAAAGCGCGAAAGGATTTTGTGAAGGATACTAACCGCTATTTTGCAGCCTTGATGAAATTACCTGCAAACGAAAAAGCATTGGCGTTTAAAATCATGAGCAAAACAGGCTTGCCCGTTGTCCCCAGCATTCCAGTTAGTCAGGCACAAGTCGCACTTCGGGTTTTTAAACGCTTAAGACGTGGGGCGGAAGTAGTTCTCAAATCAAGTTCTATAGGAATCTAAGCGTATGGAAATCGATCAGTTACATTCTTTGGTTTATTTCGGGGTTGGTGCAAGCGTCTGCTTTGTGGTGCTCTTTAAGCTCACCAGATATGCTTTCAGCATCAATTGTTTCTTAGTACTACCCTTACTGTATTTCTTGTCCCTAGAAACGCCTTGGATTCCGCTGATACTGTATTTGGGATGTCCACTGCTGCTGATCAATAGTGTTTTGTATGTTTATCTGGATGCCTCAGAAGTGTCCCACGGGATAGATCCGCGCTATACCGTCAATTTTAAAACGAATCAGGGTAAACTACAGCTTCATAATATCAAACGGGGCGCTTCGGTCATCGGAGCCGCAGGAAGCGGAAAAACAGAAAGTGTGGTCTATGGATTTTTACAGCATTTTCAAAGTAATGGGTTTTGTGGTGTGATTCACGACTATAAAGATTTTGAACTTACCGAAATGGCTTATCCACTTTTTAAGGATAGTGTGATCCCATTTAAGGTTATTTCCTTCGATAAAATCATACATAGGGTAAACCCTATTGCACCACGCTATTTAGAGAATGAGGAAAGCGTAAACGAGGTATCCCGGGTGTTAATTGAAAATCTTTTAGAACAACGAGAGAGTGGGGTGTCAGGTACTACTAAATTCTTTAATGATGCAGCTGAAGGCTTAATTGGTGGATTGATTTGGAAATTGAAAACCGATTATCCCAAATATTGCACACTGCCACACCTAATTGCAATTTATCAAATGCTGGATACCGATAGTCTCATTCAATTTTTGGAAACCAATACCACCTCCAGAGCAATGGCAGATGCTTTTATCAGTGGTAAAGATTCAGAACGACAAACCGCAGGGGTGAAAAGCACCTTGGCCAATGCCCTTAAACGCATCAGTACGCAAAGTATTTTTATGGCTTTATGTGCTGATGAAGTTTCCTTAAAGATCAACAGCAAAGCGTCACCCTGTGTGATCTCAATAGTCAATAATCCTAAATATGAAGCTGCCTATGCACCGGTGATCGCTACGATCATCCATACAATTACCAAACAAATGAGCGTGCGCGGACAGCTTCCCTCATTTTTAATGATGGAGGAAGCCCCGACCATACGTTTATTAAATATGCACCGAATTCCCGCAACCCTGCGCAGCTATGATATAGCAACCGTCTATGTCATGCAGGATAAAATCCAGAACGATATGATGTATGGCGATAAGGCGAGTAGGGCGATTCTGAGTAACCTTTCCTATCAGTTTTTTGGGAAGGTAAATGATCCGGATACGGCAAAGTATTATGAGCGCTTTTTTGAAATTGTAAAAGACCCTACAAAAAGTATAAGTAAGGCTGCAAATATCTTTAAATCTGATACGCGCATAACCAAAGGAGAACGGGAGGTTTCTAAACGTAGAGCAGCAATCTTTTTTAAGCTTAAACCGGGGGAGTTTATAAGCTTCGCTGATGGAGTTGATAAGAAGGTGCGTTTTAAACTACCTGAAATTTCTAGAGAATTACCCACAGAAACACAACCCTATTCCCTTAATGATCTAAAAGCGAATTTTGAGCGTATCTATCAAGAGGCACGGTCGATCTTCAATCATACATGAGAATTTCTGTTTGTTTCAAATATGAAACAAAATGGATTTTAAGAAAGCTATTCTTTTGTCTAAATATCAAATGACCTTTGAACACCTGAGAGAAAATATAAAGCTGCCCAGAAAAAGAAGAAAACGTACTATGGAGCCGGTCTTAACGTGTAGCTCAAAATTTAGGGATTAAAAACAATGAAATTCAAATAATGGAAGCAGCTTTTAGATGGGAATAGGTTCCTTACTTTCACCATCCTCCTTAAAAGTAAAGCATCTTGATAATCAATTCGGATCATTGATAAACCGATGCGAGATTTTTAATTCCAAATCGCGTTCTCCATTTTTTTCTTGGAGTTTTACTATTACCCGGCTGTTGTTATTGAGCGAAAACTTCGATAACACATAAACAAATTGGGCGCGTTCTCCCTTTTTAACTTTGCAAGGTAACTTATGTTTGTACAGCGGCTGTTTTACAATGCGTTGGGAGGATTTACGTTTTCCCTTGGCGCGTGATTGCACAGCGATCTCTAAAAATTCAACATCATAATCCAATCCGGATTTATTCTCAACCTCAAAAACGAAATACAACTGCTCCTGATCAAACACGATATTTTCGGTGTTTAGTTTTATTCCATATTTACGCTTAGACAAATGGCCTAGATGCTGTTTGCGCTTCAATAGGGTGGTGCTAAAAGCTTTAAAATGGGATAACGTGATAGCCGCTGCAGGTTTTAAATTAATTGATGTTAGTGTGTCTCGTTTGGAAGCTTCTTGACCGATACTGTGCTGCTTTTCAATAAAGTAATTGACATTGCTAATCTGTGCTTTGTATTTGATGATATAGGAGTACACCAGGCCATCTGTTGTTATAACCAATAGGTTACTTTCCCTGCCGGGTTTGGCTTGTAAAAGTCCAAAGTATTGTGGGACATCCCGATTGAAACTAAAGACAAAGCTTTCGGATCCTACAACACCTTGCCGGATAGGGCTCGGAAAAAACAGGGCTACGTTTTTATGCTCATTTGCATAAATAGTATCGAGTTTAATTGGGGTTGATTGGGAGCGTGTCCCGGCTTGTGATGAAACACTTGAAATCAATATGAAGCTTAATATCATAAGGAATTGATGGGTTTTCATAGGACTTGGTTTAGTGTGCTTTTAAAAGCAGTTTATAATTGTTAAGTACGGTAACTTTTACATTTCGATTATCGCGACGCAAGAGTTGAGAAATACCACCCACTTGGGGCAGGCTGGGGATATTGACATCCTGTAGTACATCATCAAATACTTCGCGACTGGCTTGCGCTCGAAAGTTATTTTCGATATAGATTCCCTCCAACCCATCCTGCAGATCATAGGCCTGAAGCGGGATAGGTTGATGATTGACGTTTTCAATACTTATGAGGGCGCGATTGGGCTGAAAGCTTACGGTTCCAAATATTAATGTGTTTTTAGAAAGAGCAACTCCGTTGATCGTGGATTCGCTGGTCAATCGTAAGCGAATTCTGGAATTGGCTTTGACCACCTGGTCTCCATCTACAACCGCGTGAAGCGCTGTGTCACTAGCAACATGAATCGCAGTCTTCTTAAGACCGGTAGAAGTAGCCCCAGCAAAAAAGAGCTGGTGCTGTAACCCCATTTCTTGGGTAGCCACCTGTAGTTCTTGACGCAGTGCAGCAGAATCAAGTACCGGCCGAGGGGCTACATCTTTTGTTGGATTTCCCAATTCAGCATATTTCCGGGGTTCATACTGAATTTGATTGCCTTGATAGATACTGTCTACTATACGCTGCTTCTCTTTTTCGGCAAACTGTGGATCATAATACCCCAAAGAGTCCAAAAGGCTTTCGTCATAAATACTGGGCGCCGTATTTTTACGAACTTCCTTAAGATCATTTAATGCGTCTAGTTTGGACTGATACTCTTTGGAGTCACTCTCTAATTTAGGGACGGTGGTTTGTTCTAGCTCATTGCTATCGGAATCCTCATCATTGAGCATAATCGTATAGCAGATCAAAAAAAGGATCACCACCGCCAATACAGCAACAAAAACGATTTTGTTTTTTTCTATTTTCATAATTCTAAATTTTAGTGTCGTTTAATAACTTTCATCCGTTAGTTTTCGAAGACTGTTTTCAAAGTAATCGGTGATCAATAGCCCATGGGGATTGTTGGGGAAATTGCGATCTACAGCAATTAGATTACCTGTAGTTACTAATTCATAGACATCTGTTATAGCCCCACGGTTGATTTCAAAACGAGTGGTGGTTTTAAAAGAAAAGGGATCGGTATCCAGATTTACTTCAGATTCGATATTTCGAATACGTTGTACCAGAGAGTATTGAATCAACCGATTGTAAACCCCATCAGCTTTCTTTTGTCGATAGACCGCATCTACAGAGCTGTTGCCCAACCACAAGGCTTTTTCCAGATTCTCTTTGTAATTACTAGCATCAATATTATAAAAGTGTTTATGGAAAAGCTCCAGATGGTCAAGGGCTTCTACTTCTTGACTTTCTTTTTGAGCGATGAGTTTTAAAGGAATGACTTCTCCTTCGGTGCTGATGGCAAATGCGGAGTGAAGTGCTTTTTGAAAGGTCGTGTAGACCATCCATCCAGAAAATACCATTGAGAGTGTTGCACCAATTACTACACTGATGACAATCAAGCGATTGATCTTCAGCACGGCGTAAATATGAGTGTAGGGTGTTTTCATAAAACGTTTTTTAAGCGGTGAATAAGCGTAAGGTGAATGAGGTAGCACGCCGGTAGAGCTTAAATTTGAGAAAGACAATAAAGCCTACAGATCCCAGTTGAATCACAGGAGCAAAAAAGCCCTCGCCAGAATCGGTTCCAAAGAGATTAACCCAGAAATTATCAGTGATTTCAGTGTAGATGGCATTGATAAATACATTGACCAGGAAAAAAGCGGGTACCAGCATGTAAACCGCTGCATAGAGTTTAAAAAAGGTATAGGCCAAGCTGCGAAACTTTTCAAATACAGCCAGACTGATAATCAAGGGAAAAAAGGCTTGCAGTATACCCAGTAAAAAGAAACGCTCCGCCAGAAACAACGGATAGATGAACAAATCCAAAATCCAAAGGAGGATACTGGTTATAAAAGCGAAGATTTTAAATCCAAATAACGGAGTAATCAAGGCTTCATACAACAAAGCCATCGCGGCTTTAGCCGCTTCAAACATACCGACTTCTTCCTCAATAGGGATGTCTTGCATTTGCAACGGGAGCAAGGCAGGGGCGGTATTGCGGTATTGAGCTTCTACAGCGATCAGGATTCCATCAAAAAAGCCCAATACCTGAGTGGAAAAGAGAGCCAGTAAAACCACCGCAACGTTTTTGGCCAGATCCTGCGGAGAAAGCCCCCAGGTATATCCGCTCTGATCGGCAATGCCCTCGTTGTATTTTTTAAGAATATTGATCAGAAAAAATAAAACGGCCAGGCTTTTCATCCCTGTGATGGTATACCGGGAGAATTCACTGTTTTTGATCGTCTCAAAAATAGTGTCCACATACTCCAAACCGATTCCTAAAAGTACCAGCGCGCTCATCCCTAAAAACTTGTTTGTCGGTTATTGATCTTATCCTGCAGTTTGCGAAAGGAGATGATCTCCTTATACCGCTTGGTTTTGAGATTGATCTCCGAGACCATCTCCTTAGATTGCTCTTCCTTTTCTTTAAGGATACGCGCTCGCTCGGCATCAGACATTTTCAAGTAATTACTCGAGAGAATCTGATCGATAAAGTCCATTGTTTCTATGGAATTTTCCACTATGTTGTTAAAAGACTCACTCACCCGGGTGATTTCATTGGGCTTGATATATGGAGAGTTTAAAATCCCACGCAATTCGTTTTGCATCACTTGGATTAGCCGCGTATTGTTGCGGCTGATCTCCCGTACAGCCTTGAGCTGTTTGACTACGGTATTAACCTTTTCCAAATTCTCCTTTTGCTGCTTTAAAAACTCCACGGTCTTGAGCAACTGGGTGGTCTGCTTGGCAGATTCCACTAAGGTTTTGACAAGACTCACAAAATTGGTATTGTCATAAACCGGCATCCCCTGGCAGGCAGCGCCTGCAGGCATTAAAAGGCTCATTGTTATCGGTAAAGCAAAGAATACTTTTCGAATTGTTGTTTTCATAAGTTTCGATTTTGATTGATGAATAGATTAATGGCCTGCTGCATATCTTGGGTTTGCTCGTAGAAGGCCATAATGGCCTCGTTTTCGGCTCCATCGGTGAGGTAGGCTGCAAAGACTTCAGGAGGTACTTCGAGTCTGAAAATATTACTGGCTTTCCCGATTTTGATAAAGATCTCAGTGTATTTACGCGAGCCGCTCAGGTTGTTTTTGATGGAGCGTAGTTGATTGAGGTCATGACTGGAGAGTTTGAGGCGTCGCACCAAAGCGTCATAGCCTTTTTCATTATTCAGGCTGTAAATAACCTGAGTGTTCTCTAAAATGCTAGCGGAAGTAGCATTCTCGGGTAACTGATTGATGGATTGTAAAATGATGCCTATTGCTCCGTTTTGCTTACGGATCGCCTGATAGTAAAACTCTACACTTTCCAATACATTTTCAAACTTCAACTGCTTGGCAAACTCATCAAAAAGAATGATCCCTTTTTCGGCCTTGTTGCTCCAAATGCTGCGTTGAATTGCCGTTTTGATCAGCTTGAGCATTACCGATAGGATCTCCTTATTATCCTTGACTTCATCGAGTTCAAAAATAATCAGGCGCATGTCTTCAATTTTATAGGTCTGATCTTCTGATACTTCAAAGAGGTAACTGTAAATTCCATCTCCCACATATTCTGACATGACATGCAAAAAGCTGTTCCTATTAAAATAATCTGAATGGATTTTAAGGTCTTGTAAAAGCTGCGCTCCTCCCGTTTCAATAAAGTGGTAAAACCCGGAGAGGGAATGCGCCGTAGTAGTGCTCTTATAATAAGCTGTCAGGAGTTTTTTAAGCGATACGCCTTGAGATTTTGTGCTAGAGGATCCAGAAGCATACAACTCAAAGAGAAAGGCACAAAGATCTTCTAGACGCTCTGAGGTAAGGTCTGTGATCCGTTCTACATAGAACGGATTAATCCCTAGATTCTTTCCAGATTCATACCGTAAGACCAGATGCTCATCTGGATAAAGTTTGGCAAATTTGGTATAGGAGCCTCCCAGATCGATAATGACCAAACGCACCCCACTTTCAAAATACTGACGCAGGATATTATTAGCTAAGAAGGATTTGCCTTCACCCGTAGGTGCAAAAATGGCAAAGTTGCGGGCTTTAATGCGCTTCTTTTTTTCATCCCAGACATCTTTTACGACCGGAATGTTATGCTGTCGATCGTTGAATACAATACCGGTAGCATCCGATTGATAATTGGTGGTGTTGAGCAACATACACAAGGCGTGTTTGAGATCGGTGACATATAGGTCGCTATCGGAAAAATGAGATGAAAATCCGAAGTAACTGTTCAAGAAATACTGCTTTAAAGCCTCCCCTTTAGGGTAATAGGGAAGGATGTCTAGTTCTTTAAATTCGGTTTTTAGTTTAGCCGTGATACACTCCAAGGTTTTGGGCTCTTTAGTCCAGTAGATGACATTAAGCTGTCCGCGTATTACCCGGGAACCTTCATCGGTATTGATTTGATTCAGGATATGCTGAATCTTGCCTAAGACTATTTTATTTTGAGAGCCAAAATTGGAACTCTTGCTGAGCTCTTCTACTTTTTTATCCAGGATTTTACGCCACTTGTGTTTATCATCCAGATAGAGGATTTGATTAACGATGTGATTTTCGTCTAACGCCAATCCTAATCCATCAATATATCCCTGATGAAATATGAAATCATCAGAGGTGAACCGCTGATTGGTTTTGCTGGTTTGAACAGATTCTCCAAAGCACAATTCACTATTAATGGCGAGGGCATCAAAGAGATGATCCCCGATTTGAATCCGGTTTTTATCCAATAGGATATCGGTAGTAAGATTCTCATTAAATCCATTGAAATAGTTTGTTGTTAGCGTTTCAACAGTAGCCGGAGTAAGCGGTTTAAAAACCATCTTACGTGTATTATTGATAAATGATACAGCATCTTCCACAGCTGACTTAAAAGAGTGAACAGCCTCATCCAAAGTAACTGGTAGGGTCTTGCTGATTTTTTTAAACGGGTTGGTGTAGTTTGCATACGAACGATTTTTAGTGGGAGGGAGTATGAAAAAAAGGTAACAGGAGTGCGATAGATAATCCCGTCCTTTAAAATACTTATGCGTAGCTTTTTCTAAAAAAGAAGTGTTGGGCAGTTGCCCTGCGCTAAATTCTTTTTTAAGATAGCTATCTTGTTTGTGTACCACTGTTCCTACCGGTAAACTTTTTAAAGCCTGAAACCAGCAGGCGTGCAGGTCTTCATAATCTTTTTCCGATAACGAATAGATCTCCGGTAAAAACCCTTGATAACACAATACGACAGAACCGTCACTGCTGAAGAGGATGTGGTTTTCTAGTGCAGCAATAGGATTGCTTTGAGATAGCTTAATGGTTTTCATAGTCCAGACCGGAGTTTTGCTGATTGCTGATATGCTTAGGGAAAATACTTTTGAAACTAAGAAGCGCTTTTGCCTTTGTGAAGCGTGAAAGGGTGATGAATAAAATGGCATTGAACAGCATTACGCCTACAACCAGTACAAAACTGAAGGAGAAAATGATTACCAGCAGAGAGGCAATAATGCTACACATCATTAGAGCAAACAAGGGAAGGGGAAGTCCAAAAATGACTGCCCGCTTCCTGATGTTTTTATAGATCTCATACTTTTTCATAAGTTTAAGTATTCAGTGGTCCAGTGATCTAAGCACTAGACTACAATTCCTATGAGATACGAGAAGATGCCCACGACACCTCCGGCAATCAGTACAAAGACCAATACGCGGGTAATACCTTTTTTCAAATCTGAATTCTCTCCAAAGAAATGCCCGGCATTAAAGAGGAAACCAACTAGAAAGATGACCCCCAGAATAATAGGGAATACAGCTCTGATGGTATCAGAAACATCATTTACAGAATCTTCAATCCCTCCAATTTGAGCAAAAAGGGGAATGGTGACCAGTAATAAGATCGTTGTGAAGTAGCTTGATTTTTTCATAAAAGTTCGTTTTAAATTAGTGTTTGATTGAACTCTTGAAAAGTATATATTTATTATTTTAAATATCTGTAAATCAGTAATTTGTGAATAAAATAAAATTTATATTCATTTGATTTTAAATGATTTCAAATCCCTTCAAATTTTAGGAAATAAAGCCGTTCCCCTGTTGATAACTCAAAAACCAAAAATTGAAATGAAGCTCCAAAACGTCATATTTCTACTAATACTTCTGAAAAGTTGTGTGTTTTTTGGTCAGGTTGTCGATCGACCTTTACGTATTGTGATCGATCCTGGACATGGAGGAATTGATCCGGGTGCGGTAGGGAAAAATGGAATTCAAGAGAAGGATTTGGTGTTGGAAATAGCCAAAAGAATAATTGCGCAAAATCCAGAGTTTGATGGAAAGCCGGCTGACTATTTTCTAACTCGATATACAGATACTCTAATCAGTCTTAGCGATCGCACAAAACTGGCCAGAACACTCCAGGCGGATTTGTTTATTTTCTTACATTTTAATGATGCACCTAATTCAAACACAACTTGGGTAGAGGTATACGCATATAATCAAGGAAACCCGTATTTAAAGCAATTCATTTGGCTAGGACACCTATTGGAACAGCGGCTTGTAACTACAACCAATCAAAAAAGCAGAGGTGTAAAATTTGCGAATTTTCAGGTTTTGCGGATCTAAAAGATTTTTGTAAGGCAGTTTTAGTTGAGGTTTATCAACACTATAGCAGATTAAATAAGGCAATAAGTAACGTGTTAAATATGTGCTTGTTTTGCTAGATCTAATTATTTATCATAAGTATGAAACTATTTTCTTAAGAATCTCTTTAGAAAGAAGTATTAACTTTGATATTAAAGTTTAGGTTTATGAAATTTCTTATCGCTGAAGACGAGATTGAATTGCAACAGTCTATAGCAAAATATCTTAGTCAGGAATCTAATATATGCGAAGTAGCTGCAGATTACATAGAGACCTCTGAAAAGCTTGATTTATATGAGTATGATCTCGTGGTTCTTGATATAAACCTAGTTACTGGTAGTGGACTTGAATTACTGAAAAAGCTTAAAAATCAAAACAAAAAATGTGGCGTGATTATTATATCGGCTAATAATTCTTTGGAAAACAAATTGGAAGGATTGGATGTTGGCGCAGATGATTATATTACAAAACCCTTTCATTTGGCTGAACTTAATTCTCGAATCAAAGCCGTTTTACGACGAGGCAAATTTGGTGGTGAAGATTCTCTTATTTTTGAAGAAATTCGTTTGGATACACTCTCAAGAACGGCTTATTTTAATGAAAAACCCATTACCCTTACGCGAAAAGAATATGATCTCCTGCTCTTTTTTATAACTAACAAGGGCCGCGTGCTCAGCAAATCTATTATTGCAGAGCATCTCTGGGGAGATGACAGCGATATGCTAGACAGCTTTGATTTTATCTATGTTCACATAAATAATCTTCGAAAAAAATTAACTTCCGAAGGAGCTAAATACATACATACCGCGTACGGTTCGGGGTACCTATTTACCGCTGAATAAATGGCTGATCAAAAAAAAATACATCTATTGCAAAAGGCATCTAAAACCTTTTTGACAACAAGTAGTATCATTATGATATTTTCTGGGATTGCACTTTATCTATCCCTAAAAGCACTACTTGAAAGTGAGATTGAAGAAGAATTGTATTCTAATAAAGATCGAGTGGAACATCTACTTCTTTCAAAACCCGACTTAAAAGGAATTCCTCCTATAATGGTTGTTGAAAAAGTAAAAGATCCTCAACCTACAGTTCTAAACGATACTTTAATTTATGATCCTTTACAAGATGAAATCGAATTATTCAGGCAATTAGCCGGAACTAAGGAAATAAATGGTCAGGAATATAAAATTACAGTGAGAGCCATGGTAATTGAATCTGAAAATATCCTTTTTGCCATTGTTTTCACCTTTCTCGCTATCATTCTTGTTGCTTTTGTGTTCTTATTTTACCTCAATAAAAGCCGTAATGCCACATTATGGAAGCCCTTTTTCTTGAATCTGGCTAAGATTAAGGCATTCTCTATAAAATCTGAAACACCTCTGACCTTAACGGAATCTGACATTATAGAGTTTGGCGATCTTAATAGAGAAATTATTTCACTCACCACAAAGGTTCAAGCAGATTATCACAACTTAAAGCAGTTTACCGAAGATGTATCGCACGAGATGCAAACTCCGCTTGCCATTATGCAGGCTAAGATCGAAACCCTCTTTAATGGGGTTAAAATTGATGATTCTCAATATGAGCAACTTGATTCTTTACAAAACGATATACGCAGGTTAAAAAATTTGAATAAGCGTCTAATTATATTGGCAAAAATAGATAACAACCAGTTTACAGACTCTCAATTCGTTTCAATAAATGAGTCGTTTCAGGAGGTGCTTCTCAATTTTAAAGAACTAGCTTCTATTGATTATAAAATTGAGCATAGCGAAGAACTTACCGTAAAAATGGATCGCTCTTTGGCGCAAGTATTAGCCAACAATTTAATTTCAAATGCAGTAAAACATAATTTAGAAAATCAGCCTATCAAAGTTGATTTTTATAAAAACAGCGTGCAGATCGTTAATAGTGGAAACAGCGAACTCGCAAATCCCGAGCAGGTTTTTGACCGGTTTTACAAAGAAAGTACCAAGAGAGATTCAAGCGGTCTGGGCCTTTCGATCGTTAAGAAAATCTGCGATTATTATGGTTTTACACCATCATATAGTTTTAGTAAATCGCCAGAATCGACTACCGGCTTTCATAAATTTGAAATTCGATTTACACATTGATTTAAAGCCAACTTTAAATTCTCTTTAGAAAGCGGTACTATTTTGGTAAAAATTTCTAATTATGAAAGTACTAGCACGTCTCAAATTATTTATCTTAATACTCTTAGCTCCATTTTCTGGAGAAGCCCAAGAAACCGTTTTGATAGAAGGAAGTGTGACCGAAGAATCAGCACAACCTTTACCCTTTGTCAATGTTATTTTAAAAAAGCCGCAAGGCGAAAGCATCATCAGCGGTACCATAACTGACGAGCTTGGGGCTTTTAGCTTAAGCGGAATACCAAAAGGAAATTATATTGTCGAAATTTCATTTATAGGCTATGAGACCATTCAGAAAAAAATTACTGCTGGCGGTCTCAATCCCATTTTTGACTTAGGAAAAATCCAGATGATGCCTTCGGCAGAAGCATTAACTGAAGTTCAAATCCTTGCAAAACAAGCTGCGGTAAGTGCAGATCTGGCTAAGAAATCATTCAGTCTTGATGAGAATCTGGCGCAAGCCGGCGGTTCGGTTATGGATGCTATGAAAACGATGCCCGGCGTAGCCTTTGATCAGGATGGCAAAGTGGTTTTGCGAGGGAGTGATAAAGTGGTTATTCTTATAGATGGAAAACAATCAAGTCTTACGGGTTTTGGTAATCAAAAAGGCCTTTCAAATATCCCGGCAGCAAATATTGAGCGTATAGAGATCATAAATAATCCTTCGGCTAAATATGATGCTAACGGTTTTGCCGGGATTGTAAATATCATTTATAAAAAAGAAAAGCAGACCGGCTTTAATGGTGATGCAGGTTTATCTTTTGGCCTGGGGGCTTTAGGCAAGCGTAAACCCGACACACCTACAGATTTTGGAAGCTATTCTGTTAATCCTAAATTGATTCCGAGTCTTAATCTAAATTACAGGACGGGTAAATTGAATTACTTTTTACAAAGTCAGTTTATTATTCAGGAAGCTTTACCTAATAATGAATTTACAACACGCTTTTACGACGACGGTCGTAATATTATTTCGCAGGTTCCCGAAAACCGAAAGCAGTTTCGTTCTATAATTTCTGGCGGAGTAGATTATCAATTGAGCGACAACGATATGCTTACCTTTTCAGGGATGTTTGACCGGGAAAAGCATATAGACACCTCGCAGGTGGCATTTATCAACCTCAATCAAAATACCAGAAAAAGGCTCTACACCTGGCAGGAAGAAGAGATTACCAGTTTCATAAACACAGCAGTTAATTATGGACATAATTTTGAACAGGCCGGCCATTCTTTATCTGCAAACCTTCAATATACTCGTGGTTTAGAAGATGAAAGTTATTTCTTGAATGACAGCTCTGCTGTACGAATTGGTCGTGATAAAACGAATATTAGGGCTATAGAGTATACTACAAGTGGCTCAGTAGATTATACACGTGCTCTAAGCAGTGGTAAGATTGAGCTGGGAGCAAAAGGTAGGTTTAGAAGATTGCCCGTAGATTATACGATTATGCGCGGCAACCAGTCTATTATTTATCCCAATCTGGGTGATTATTCGAAGTGGAGCGAAAACCTTTACGGCGCTTACGTTAATTACTTAATGGAAAAGGAAAATTATGATATCGAAGCCGGCCTGCGTGCCGAGCAAACCGAAGTCGCGTACACTTTAGATCCGCAAAATACCTATTATAACACTAACGATGCGTATGATTATTTTGAGTTGTTTCCCAGCGTTCGATTTACGTATAAGTTGAATTCAGAAAATAAACTTTCAGTTTTTTACAACCGAAGAATCGATCGTCCGGGAGAACCCGAATTACGAATATTTCCGAAATATGATGACCCCGAATTGCTGAAGGTGGGTAACCCGTATTTAAGACCACAATTTACCAATACGGTAGAATTGGCACATCGGTATTCCTGGGATAATGGCTCATTATTTTCTGCAATTTATCATCGCAATATTGATGGAGCGTATCAGCGAATTTTTAGTATAGATGATAGTAACCCACAATATGATATTGTAAATCGTATTTATCAGAACACGGGGCAGAGCACAAATACAGGAATCGAAGTTTTATTCAGTCAGGATTTAGCAGATTACTGGAAACTAACTTCCAGTTTTAATGTGTATCAAAATGCAATTGATGCCTTTCAGGGAACTTTGCTATTTCCATACGAGCGCCCTTTTTTTGTTGAACAATCCCGTGATATTGCTGGAGATTTTAAGATTACCAATACTGTTCAGCTTCCGTTACAGATGGAAGCGCAACTTACCGGTTTATATTATTCAAAAAAGAATATTCCGCAAGGTGAGCAACTGGCGCGGTATTCAGTAGACTTTGGATTTAAAAAGTCCATTTGGGAAAAGCGCGGGGAACTCACACTTTCTGCAACAGATATATTTAACCGTTTTGGCTTAAGACAACGGCTAACCGGTGAGGGTTTTACTGCAGTTTACGAAAATTACTATGAAACTCAGATCGTGCGTTTAGGTTTTAATTATAAGTTTTAATCAATGGCCTGAGCGTAAGGTTTCTTTAATTTAAAAATTTATTGATTTCAGTAACAATACCCTGAGCATGGCTCGGGGTATTTATTTTTTATAATAGAAGTCAACTCATTCAGTTAGACTATTCTTCTTTAAAAATCCTTTAGAATTACAAGATACATTTGAGTAAATTTTTAAACTCAACCCATGTTTTGGAGATCACGTATCCTCATTTTAGCATTCTTCCTTTTTCAATTTATAAATGCACAACGCACAGCGAATCTTGATTTTTTTATCGCTCAAGCTCTGGCAAATGCTCCTGCATTATCAGAAAATGAAAATTTGCAAAAAATAGGTGCTTTGCAAGAATCTATAATTAAAGCCCAGCAAAATTCTTTTCAAGTCAATGCAACATCAGACGTGTTATTTGCCCCCTATTTTAATAACAATGGCCGGGTGATTAGCACAAGTATTGCACCGAGTTCTTCGGCTTATGGCTATGATGTAGGGATTACCAATGGCGGACTTTATTCTGCACAAATAAATGTTACCAAACAGCTGTTTAATAAGGCAGCGACAGCTAATTTACTGTTTCAAAATAAAATTAAAAATAATACCCTCTCCTTATCGGCGCAAGAGGTGGAGCATAACCTTAAAAAGACTATTTCAGACGCTTATGTAACGGCTTACCAATTGCAATTGCAAGAACAGTTTACTCAAGAAATCTTAAAAGATCTTCAAAATCGACTTCAGGTTATTGAAGTGCTCGTAAAACACGCAATTCTACAAGAAAGTGATTACTTATTTCTACAACTTGATATAGATAGTAAAAAGCTGGAGTTAAAGCAAATTCAAAGCAATTTGAGAGTTGCCCTAAATCAGGTTTTCACTTTAAGTGGAATTACATCACAAGCTAATATCATCATTTCTGAACCCCACTTTAATACAGCTTCTTCTGCAAAAAAAGAGAATTTTTATCTACGGAAATTTAAAAATGACAGTTTGCAGATCAAAGCAGATGAAGCGGTTTTTGACAATGCTTATAAGCCGCAAATCACCGCTTACGGCAACACCGGTCTTAATGCTGTCGAAATACCCAACATCACTCATAAAATAGGGATGAGCGCGGGATTACAAATAAGCATTCCTATCTACGACGGCAAACAACGCAAGTTTACGCACCAACAAAATCTCTTGAAAGAACAGAATCTTGAGTTTTATAAGACCAATGCCGCAGTACAATTGACTAATAATTTACAAAGCATAACCAATCAATTGGATGCTTTGAGCGAAAACAAATTGCTGCTGGATAACCAATTAAAAAAGCAACAAAGTATTCTGGAAATCTATAAAGGCAAACTCGTACAAGGGCAAATCTCTATTGTAGATTATCTCAATGTTATACAGAGTTACAAACTAAATAAGTATACCCAAATACAAATGCAAACCAATATATGGTTGCTTCAAAATCAATACAATTTTATCAACTGGTAATATGAACTTAAAAACTATCCTTCTGCTTAATCTGGCTCTTTGTACATGCTTTTTAAGCTGTAAAAAGAGTGAACCAACGGTTAATACAAAAAAGGCAGCTATAGATGTTACAACTGCACTGGTAAGACGCGGTGATTTGCAAGAATATTTAACCTTTAATGGTGTGACCATTTATCAACGTAAAGAGGACATTCGGTCAAATGTGACGGGTTATGTTACACAAATGCGTTATAAAGTTGGTGATGCTATTTATAACGGGCAGGTTTTTGCTACCGTGCGCACCAAAGAACAAGATGCGCTACGCGATGCTGTAAAAATAGACAGTTCGCTAGCTCGATTTATAGGTTCAATGGCATTAAAAAGTAATGCTTCGGGTATCATTAAAACCCTTTCCGTTACTAAAAATGATTATATCGCCGAAGGGGATATTCTTGCAAGTGTAGTACAACCCCAGTCACTAGCTATACAACTTAATGTACCTTTTGAAAACAGGAATAAAATAGAAATAGGTTTGCCGTGTGAGATACTCATACCTGACGGATCGCATATAGCGGCAACCATTACAAAAAAATTAGCAACTGTTGATGCGTTTTCACAATCCCAGACTTACCTTATAGAACTACCTAATACAGACTTACCTGAAGGGCTTTCTGTACAGGTTAAACTTCTAGACAAGGAAAGTAAAGATGTGCTCACCATCCCAAAATCGGCTTTACAAACCAATGAACTTTTAACCGATTACTGGGTTCTAAAGGTAGAACACGATACGCTCGCGGTTAAAACTGCAGTTATACCTACACTAAAAAACGATACCATTACCGGGATCATTGCTGAAGGTTTAAAACCTAACGATCAAGTCATAACCCAAGGTGCTTACCAAATGCAAGATTCAACATTTATAAAAATCACCAACTAATGAAAAATTTGCATTACAGCTACAAATATCCCATTCTGGCAATTGCAATTTTACTTTTGGCAGGAGGAGTCTTTTCTTATACTAATTTAAAAACCGGATTATTTCCAGATATCACGTTTCCTAAAATAAAAGTCATTGCAGATGCCGGGCAACAACCGGTAGATAAGATGATGACTGCGGTTACCAAACCTTTAGAAAATAGTCTAAGACGTACCAATGGGCTGCAATACCTGCGCAGCACAACTTCGCGCGGAAGTACTGAAATTTCGGTTTTTCTCGATTGGAATACCGATATAAATACGGCAAAATCTCAGATTGAATCTATTATCAATCAGGCGCAGGGGAGTGTTTTACCCAATACCACATTTTCAGTAGAAAAAATGAATCCTTCTATTTTGCCAGTTATGGGCTATTCTATAGAAGGTGATGGTTATTCTCAGGTAGATTTAAAGAAGATCGCGCGTACTGTAGTTAAACCTTATCTCTCGGCTACAAATGGTGTTGCAGATGTAGTGATCATTGGCGGAAAAGACAAAGAATACCGCGTGGTTTTAAAACCTGAACGCTTAAAGGCTTTAGGCATCTCTATTGCAACCATACAAACGGCTATAGCAAATGCAAACCTACTACAAGCCAATGGATACATAACTGATTATGAGCGTATGTATCTCACGCTTACAGATAATGCGATTAACAACCTATCTGATCTGGAAGACCTTGTCGTTTTAAGCGCTCCTTCTTCACAGGTACGTTTAAAAGACATTGCAAATATCGAAGTCGCCGAAGTGCAAGAATATGTAAAAATACGCGCTAACGGAAAAAACGTTCCTACGATTGCTATCATTAAACAGCCCACCGCAAATCTTATTGATGTAAACAATACCATTGAGCAAAAGGTACAGGAGCTTGGCACTATTTTGCCCAAAGGCATAGTTTTAAAACCTTATTATAAGCAGGCAGATTTTGTAAATACCAGTATATCGAGTATTAAAGATGTTTTATGGATTGGCCTCGCACTTGCCCTAGTGGTCGTAATTATTTTTTTACGATCATTTTCTGCAAGTCTGGTGGTGCTGTTTACCATTCCGGTTTCTTTATCGCTAACGCTCATTATTCTAGATGCGGTAAATTATACCTTCAACATTATGACGCTGGGAGCCGTTGCAGCGGCTATAGGACTTATGATAGATGATGTTGTGATCATAATTGAACAAATTCATAAAATAAAAGAAGAACATCCTGAAGAAACCATAGGTTGGGTTGCTCATGAAGCGATTAAACACCTGTTTCCTGCTATGATAGGATCTTCCTTAAGTACACTGGTGATTTTTATTCCATTCGTTTTAATGACTGGTGTCGCAGGCGCTTATTTTAAAATAATGGCTTTTACAATGATTATTGCCTTAGCCGCCTCTTTTCTGGTCACGTGGCTCGTTGTGCCCGTATTAGCCATACTCTTCATTAAAAAAGGTGCCAAACGAACGATAAAGAAACACGAGCCTAATACAAAATGGATTCATAATGTGCTTGAAAAACCCATCATCGGACTTACTTTTTTTATTTTATGTGCTATCATTTTAGTACTTGTTCCTTCTAAATTACCATCTGGTTTTTTACCGGAAATGGACGAAGGAAGTATTGTTCTAGATTACAACAGCGACCCAGGAACTACTCTTGAAGAAACCGACAGGATGCTGCAAATTGTAAACACTATCTTAGATCAACAGCCCGAAGTAGAAGCATATTCAGCCAGGTTAGGAACTCAAATGGGCTTTTTTATTACAGAACCCAACCGTGGGGATTATTTAATAAAACTGAAAGATTCCCGCACAAAAACCACCGATGAAGTTTCTAATGAGATTCGGCAAAAAATTGAAGCAAAGCTGCCACAACTTACGGTAGATTTCGGGCAAGTTATAGGGGATATGCTGGGCGATTTAATGAGTTCTGCACAACCTATAGAAATTAAAGTTTTTGGTACAGATGCAGCAAAACTTGAAGAATTATCACAAAATATTGCAGCTCTGGTAGAACAGGTACAGGGAACAGCCGATGTAAATGACGGAATTATTTTGCCCGGTCCTTCTTTAAATATAGTTCCCAATGCGGCAAAATTGACACAATTAGGCTTGAGCGTTTCAGACTTTCAATTACAATTACAAACTCAGATACAAGGTACGGTTGTGAGTTCGCTCAACACAAAAGAACAATTAAGCGATATTCGCCTTATCTATCCCGATGCCAATAAAACCAAAATTTCTACACTTCAAAATACCGAAATTTTACTTCCCAATGGCAATTCTGTTCCCATAAATACAGTTGCAACGATCACTCCTCAAAAAGGGATAGCAGAGATCAACCGGGAAAATCAAAAATCGCTAGGGATTGTTACCGCACGATTAGACAATAGAGATCTGGGTTCTACCCTTGCCGAGATTAAAACCACACTCACTCAAAAGTTGAGTTTACCCGCAGGTTATACTTTAGAGTATGGCGGAGCGTATAAAGAACAACAGCAAGCTTTTAAAGAGTTACTTACTATTTTAATAACCGCTATAATTTTAGTTTTTATCGTTATTCTCTTTCTATTTAAACGAGTAAAAATCGCTTTGGCTATTATTACAATCGCCATTCTGGGTGTTGCAGGATCGTTATTAAGTCTTTACATCACCGGTACGGCGCTCAATGTAGGGAGTTATACAGGTATTATAATGATCGTTGGGATAATAGGTGAAAACTCCATATTTACATACCGTCAATATCAGGATTCTGATGCAAATTTCACCCATAAACAAAAAATAGAATACGCGATTGCAGCGCGATTGCGGCCCAAATTAATGACGGCACTTGCGGCAATAATGGCACTTACCCCACTCGCATTAGGTATCGGCGCAGGTGCACAGTTGCACCAACCTCTAGCCATTGCTGTCATAGGCGGTTTAATATTTGCTCTACCACTTTTACTCATTGTGTTGCCTACAATTCTCAAACTTTTAAAAGAATAAAAACTTTAGATTTCCTTAAAACCCGCTTTAGAATTGGCTTGTAGCTTTGATATTAAATTAAAAAATTAAAATTATGAAAACATTAATTGCATCTATTAGTATCGCATTTGTTGCAGCAGGAATTGTAAGTTTTACAACGCCACAAACAAATGAAATTCCAAAACCAGTTAAAACCGCATTTGCTAAAAAATTCCCTTCGGTAAAAAAGGTTGATTGGGAAAAAGGTTCTGACTCAGAGTGGGAAGCAGAATTTAAAATGAATAAAACCGAGTATTCTGCAAACTTTGCGTCAGACGGGAAATGGCTCGAAACAGAACACGAGATTTCAAAAAAGGAAATTCCACAGAAAATAAAATCTGCTCTGGATTCAGAATTCAATACTTATAAAATTAAAGAAGCAGAAATTTCAGAAACTGCTGCGGGAAGTGTTTATGAATTTGAACTTGAAAAAGGTGAAAAAACACTGGAAGTCGCTTTTAATCTAGACGGAAAAAAGCTTAAAGAAGAACTTATTGAAGAAAAAGATTAGTTTTTGTTTGATTATTGGTTAGTTAAAGTAACTGAAATGCAATGTGTTTCAGTTACTTTTTTTTATTCTACAAGCTCTTACTATTCAACTTTAGATTTTCAAAAGAATTGGGTTTGACCTTTGTACTTTAAAAATTATAAAGGTGAAATTTAAGACTTCAATAGATTACATATACGGACTTTTTCTTGCAGTTATATTAGTCCTGTTACTTCTAGATTTAGGCTCCTATGGCCTTGCAGAAACCAGCGAAGCCCGTTATGCCGAAATAGGCAGGGAGATGTTTTTATCTGGCGATTATTTAAATCCGAAATTGTTAGAAATCTTCCATTTTCACAAACCGCCCATCACCTATTATTTAACGGCTTTGGGATACAAGCTTTTTGGCATTACCGAATTTGGAGCTCGTTTCTTCTTGCAAGTAGCTATTCTTCTTCAATTACTTTTTGTTTATGGAATTTCTAATCTCCTTTTTCAAAATAAGAGAATCAGTTTGTTATCGGGGTTGATTTACTTCTCGATGCCTTTAGTACTCATATCTAGCAGAAATCTAACAACAGATGCTTACTTAACCACATTCATATTAGCAAGCATCTATTGCTGGCAGTATTATACACAAAAAGGAACACTGTCCTTTCTGTATCTTTTCTACTCTGCGATAGGCTTGGCCTTGTTAACAAAAGGTCCTGTTGCGCTTGTTTTTATAACGGTTTATATCGTGACCTATAAGTTGGTTTTTAAAACAAAAACGAGACTAAGCATGCATGCTGTTCTCGGGATTTGTATTTGTATTGCAATAGGAGCCAGCTGGTATATTTTGGTAATGATAGAAAACCCAAAACTTTGGACCTATTTTGTAGAGAAACAACTTTTAAGCAGAATAAATTCTGATTCTTTCAACAGGGGTAAACCTTTTTGGTATTATATACCTATTTTGATAGGCCTTTTGCTTCCTTGGTTAATAGGTAGTTTATTCAATTTTAGACTCAAGTTAAAAGCATTAGCTAAATTGGGTAAAGAAGAGCAGGTTTTATTTTACTCAAGTCTAGTTCTCTTATTAATCTTCTCGCTTTTTAAGACCAAATTAATTTTATACATCCTTCCGGTTTTCTGGATGCTAGCACTAATTATTGCCACCCGACTCTATACTTCGACTTCTAAAACAAGAAAGTATATAAATGGGACCTATTTAATTTTGCTGGGAGTAATCTTAGTTAGTATTCTGGGGTGTTGGTATTTTAAACCCGTATTCATCAAAATACCCATAACCACATCGTTGCTTGCTTTTAGTGTAATTCTTATTGTGTGCGCTTTTTTTTATGTAATACAAATTCACGACGTATTGAAAACAGCATTTCTGGCAGCACTTTTCAATTTGGTGTTACTCGTGATTTCTCCTTCGATATTAAAAAACAATAGTGCTTTAATAAATTCTACTAAAGAGCTCACTCGCTTTATCAATTTAAAATCAGATGGAGCCGATAAAACAATTGTAATAGATGATTATTTACTCTCATCAATACCTTTCTACACTGGTGAATATCCTATAACCTTAAAAAACAAGCATAATACTACTGCCCGTGAGGTGCAATTTCAAAACGATAGCCAGTGGCAGGAAAACCTTTGGGATGAGAAGGATTCATTAACACTATTAAAGCTTACAGCACTCGCAAAAAAGAAAAATACGTATTTATTAGCCCGAAAAAAGCGGGGTTTAAGCAAACCTATTTCTCATTTAGCAGAACTCTTTAAGAATAAAAAAGTGAGTTCAAAATGGATCATGTATTACAACGATTAGGGCCTGAGTTATATCATTCAAAATATAAACTATATATATGCTAAACCATTTTAAACCTGTCCTTTTTTTCATTTTGGTGCTTATGATCAGTTTACAGTGTTGTAAACTAAATGCTCAAGACACCAGTGAAACACAGCCTATAATAGGAACAAATCAAAAAATAGGTGATGTAATTCTTATTGCGCTACCTGTTGCCGCATTAGGTACAACGTTACTAAAAGGAGATAAAAAAGGAGCTTGGCAATTTACAAAAGGATTTGTAGTTACTGAAGCTGTTACTTATGGATTAAAAATGAGCATAAACAAAACACGGCCAGACCAAAGTAACGATAACTCTTTTCCTTCAGGCCATACTTCGACGGTTTTTCATAGTGCCGGATATATACACAGACGCTACGGCTTTAAGTACAGCATACCGGCTTATCTATTAGCGGGTTTTACGGCAGCAAGTAGAATCGATTCAAGAAAACATGATATTCTAGATATTATAGCCGGAGCCGCTATTGGGTTGGGAAGCAATTTGCTTTTTACCACAGAATATCAACAAAAACATATGCAACTCAGTTATTCGAGTTTTGAAGGTAACCATATGATAGGATTTAGTTATAAATTTTAGAGGGTAATGATTTTTTCAGATATTATAAATGCTACCAAACGTTATTGTGAATCACTTATAAAACAAAGTGTTTGTAAGGATTTACCGTTTCATAATTGGCAGCATACACTAGATGTAGTATCCAGTTCAAATCTGATAGGAAATGCTGAAAATTTAAATGAGCGAGAATTTGCAGTGCTCCGCATTGCCTCTTATTTTCACGATGTAGGTCATCTGATGGGGGCTGCTAAACACGAAGAAATTAGCGCTGAATATGCAAGAGAATTTCTAGAATTGCAGGGAATCGCCGCCGATGTGATTCTCGATGTGTGCTTAACGATCTTGGCTACGTCGTTAAAGCTTGAGCCTCAAACTAAAATTCAAAAGATCATATGTGATGCTGACCTGGCTCATTTAGGCCAGATTTCCTTTAAAGAAAAAAATGCAAAACTTAGACAAGAGTGGATTTTGCTGGAGGCGTTAGATCCTACAGATCGAGAGTGGGTTCTTCTTAATATTGAATTCTTAGAAAGTCACAGCTATTTTACCCAGACAGCTAAAAAATTATTTTCGAAGCAAAAAAAGATCAATCTTGATGATTTGCACCAATTAAAAAATGAACTAAAAGCTAAATTATAAATACAATATTAGATTAAATAATTTGTGAAAAATCCTCTACCGTTATTTTATAAACTATTAATTCTAACTTTCAGGTGTTGCGGGATCTAAAAGATGTATGTCCTGCAGTTTTGGTAGAGTTGGGGTTTATAAAAGATATCCGTTAATACCTATAAAATGAATATCTTACCCCTAATTATAACGTGATCAACTGATGAAAACCTTAGTCTTTATTTTGAGCGTTGTGCTATTAACAGTAGTACCTTAAATCAGTACGGATAACGTGTATATCTGTAAGGGTAAAAGCAGTAAGAAATACCACTTGAAAAAGAAATGCAGAGGATTGAGTAACTGCTCTACGGATATCAGCGAAGTAAGCCTAGAAGCAGCTAAAAAGTTGGGACGCGGACTTTGTGGATGGGAGGATTAAAGGATTTCAAATTCGTTTATCCTCAACATTCTTATCAAAAGCAATCAGGTTGAACAACTCCCGCATCCTACTGCGTACACGCACTCCATATTTATCTTCTAATTCTGTAGCATTTAGATTGGTGGTGATGTGGGTTTTTATTTTGTGTTTTAAAAAGAGTTCATAGCGGTTACAAAGTATTTCCCCCATCACATTACAATCCTTACCATAATGCCGGCCGATGGCTTCGGTACCTAGATCATCAAAACAATAGAAATGGCCATCGCCGTGTTCCTGAATGACTTTATACCCAAGATGGTTAAAAGCAAAGGTGATGTTTCTACAGGGAATGACTTCATAGGGGCGTTGATGGGGAATCATGTATCTTATGAGCTTCATTAAGCTGGTTTTACCACAACCTACGGGACCCGAAAGAATCAATCCTTTTTTGGGGTCCAGATGCATCGCCTCGCAATTGGTTTTATCGGCAATAAAATAGTTACAAAGCTTAAACAGTAAAGGGTGATCTGATTCATAAATTTTAAAATGAGGTCCGAAAAGTAATTTCCCTTTAGCATCCAGATACACGAGCATTTTCTGAAAATCATAGATCATTTTCTTGCCTTGCATCCTGCCTAATGGGTAGGTGATGCCACCTTCAATAATTTCACAAGGGTTCGCCATAATTCTTAGAATTTGAAACCTTCAACGGATCGTCAAAAGAGCGCTTGGTGCTTCTTTTTTTTCTTTCATCAGCTTTTTTGCTATTCAGCATCCAATGCTTAGCGATAGCTTCCCAATCTTTAATTTCCTCACCATTGCTGGCTAGCCAATCGTTTTGGTCGTAATGCAATAAAAAAGCTGCAGCTTCCTGCTCTGGGAAATTTTTAGATTTAAAAAATTGAAAGACCTCCTTGGCATGTTTAGGTTTGTTTTTTAATGTTTTATCATGTTTTATATAACGATTCACTGCTTGGTGCATAACTAAGCTACCGGTTTGTGTAGTAGTTTGTGCACTACCCGGTGCAGAAGTTGGTGCAAAAATGAACATCTTGATTTCGCTCCCTTTAAACGGATTATGGGAAGGGGTGTATTTAAGATACTTCCACTTATGCAAATCATTCATGCATTTTTGGTACGTGCGATTAGAACCTATCTTAGACATCCTGCAGAGTTCTTCCCGGTTGACATAAAACTGTGGAGCGAATCTGCTCACATTCCAAAACTGAAAGGCAGCCATATACAAGCTGATATGCGAGGTGTTCAAACGATTGTCTGAATACACCTTTTGAAAGACGGTATTGAGGTGTTTGATATAATTCATACAAAACTATTAATGGATGCGGTTATCTTCCATTACTTGTTGGATTTCCTGAGCATCGTAGTAGATGATACCACCTACTTTAGTAAAAGGAAGGGTACCATTAATGCGTAGGTTTTGTAGGGTTCCCGGACTCACCTGAAGCCATTCCATAACTTCGGAGGATTTGAGGTATTTCTTGGGTTTGGCCTCAGCCTGGATCTGAAGCAGTTTTTTTAAGTCTTCAAGCAATTCTAACTTGAACTCATAGAGGTCGTCTGTGGTAATCAGTGTTGCTGGCATAATACAGTGTTTTAAATAGAAAGGGGCTATCGAGGTTCGTTCATTTTAGTTGATAGCCCCTATCTGGGTTTGACTTTCGTTCTACGAATTTGATGGGTTTTAATTGGAATTATTCACAAGAGCTTTCGTAGTGGGAGAAAATTTAACAGGCTTCAAAAAACATACAGGTTGATGTGTTTTGCGTGCTTTTGATCCCGTAAGAAGGCCGGATTTAATAGGTAATAAACCCTAGCACGTGTAGCAGCTTGTTTTCGTAGTTACGAAGAGGTGGGATTTTTATTGGCGCCGCCAAAGGGTATAAAACCCCGTCCCGATAGCTCGGGATGCCTCGAAATTAAAAACTTGTTTCCAACCTATGACTCACAGCTTGACCCGAGCTCGTTTAATAGATGCTATTCGTCGTCTTTATTCATCTTGGCTTCTAGAGCCACGATTAAGGCTTCAAGGTATTTGGCTCGGGTACTTTTTCGGGCTTTGATCTCTGAGTAGGTTTTGTAGTTGTTATCCAATTTGATATTAAAGAAGTCTTCAAATGCGTGTGTGATCGTGCTGATCTCTGCGGTACCGTGATTTAAATCACCTGCAGCAAACAGGGCATAGATCAATTCAACCAAAGCGGTTTTAGAACCCGACCATAATAGAATGGGGTGTTTATGAGTGGAAAACGTTTCAACAGTACCGGGTTTCAAAGATTCTATGGCTTCCCGGATGTAGTGGATCAGGCGGTACATCGCTTGTATTTTAGCCCAAAGCATATCGTGCGAACTCGAAAACTCCGGATACTGGTAGTAATTTATTGTAGGGGTAAAGGGGAAGTTTTTACGATGATTGCGGGTAAACAGCTGATGATCCATATACGAATGCCCCTGTTCCATATACTGTACAAAATCATTGTTCCGGTAAAAGAACTTATTGATTTTACGCAGTTCCTTTTCAAAAAAATGAATCTGAAAACGCTTTCCGGCTTTCGGTTTTCTGGATTCGCAAGAACGCATTTCCGAGAAGTAAATCAGGTAACTCATCGGGCAGGGCTTGATGTTTTTAAAAAAATTAATCTCTTCAGGAACGTTCTCAAAATCTTCCTTTTCGACAATTTCTTTCAGTTTAGAAAGCGAATCATTGGCGATATCTATCCCGGAATTAGCCTTTTTAAGGGGATCTATAAGCCCCAACACCTGCGTATTGAGCAGTTGGTGAAAGTTATGTATTTCGGTAGTAAACATCGTATTATTAACTAGGCTGGTTAATAAATAATGAGGGAGTAGAACTTTCAACAGGCTTAGTGGATTAGTTGGCAATCAATCACGTCTTATTGGAATGGCTCCTTGCATTTAGTTGCTGGCTCTCATCATTTCTATGTGTTCTAATAAAAAATTATCGTCGGTCTGTACAAAGGCCTGTTTGGGAATAACAGCAGCTCCCAGTTTTCGCTTTTCAAAATTGGCACTCATTCCAAAATCGACCTGCTTCATATTCAGTTTTCTTGCCCTAATAATAGTTTGATATAACAACTGGCGATAGGTCTGAAAATCCGCTAAATACCGGTAATCCATACCGATCAAACTGGGAACGTAGGTGCCTGAATAATTTTTATAGCAGAACATAACTCCCAGTAGGCGGTTATCATCAACAGCTTTCAGGAGTATAAATTCCCAGTTGGGATGGGTGCGCATCGCTTCAAATGCTTCCAGTGGGTAGGTAAAGGTATTTAGGCCATAATTCCTATCCTTTACCTGTAAATAGAGATCGTAGTAGGTCTTTATATTTTTGCTGCTGACGCGCTTCACAACATTGGATTTAACCAAATGCATAAAGGGTTCAATATCTTTTTTAAAATGTTTTTGAGAGCGTTTCGATAGGTATTGGGAATACTCTTGCTCAACTTTGTCTTGCAGGTTTTGAAGTACACAGGATTCGGGCATATCGATTGGGATATAGCCTTGACTTTGAATGCTTTTAGACCAGTTGTAATTCAATTCAAAATCCCGGAGCACGGTCATTGATACCTTCCATTGGTGTGCCAGATTTTCGATGTACTCTAGTAATTGTGTTAAAGCCAACTCGACCTGAGGATGGGCTTCATTGAGATAAAGGTGGTTTCCTTCGGTAAATAAGCAGCCCAAAGATAATACCCTCGAGGTTTGTAAATCGGGATCGGCTTCACGTTGCTTCTCCAATTCTTTAGATACAGAAGCCGGAGCCAGCATGTCATTTTTCCAAAGGCTTTCTGTTAAAAAAGTGACCAGCACAGGATGATCAAAATCATCTGTAATGACAACATACTTAAAACGCCATTGGTGTTTGGGATCTTTCAGGCGTTTAAAGCTTTCTTCGAGAAAGAGCATGCCTTTGTAATCTAGCATATTGATACTGTCTAGGGTTTTAAACCAATAGTGATACGCTACATCTTCTATAGATTCAAATTCTTGAAGTACTACTTTTTGCTTATTTGTTGCAAAAGGTCTGGTGTCTTTAAAATTTATTCTGAATGCCTTCCCTATACGGGTTAAAGAGTTATGGGTTGCCCCTAAAGCCACACCAAAATGCGTGACTAATAGGTCTGCCAATGCATCGATATCCTCGAGATCATTGTTTTTAGAAATAGTGATCCGAATGCCGGTGTTTTTTACCGGTACAGCAGGAAATAGTCCCAAGTTGACATAAAACCCTTTTTGCATCAGCTGTTGTACTAGAAAATATCCGGTTGCCGGTAACCCGGTTCCTATATAAAAAACCGGCGAACTGTTTTGTGCGATTAAGGGGAGTTTGGTTTTGGCCAGGCGATGATTAAAGTAGTTGATGCGGTATTTAAGTGCTTCCTGCAGGGAGTAGATTTCGCCAGATAAATGGATTTTTGCTGAAGCAATTGCAGCACCAACGGCACTGGGCTCTAACTGGGCAGAGAAGGTTAGTGGACCACCGAAGTTTTTGATCTTGTGATATAATTTGTTGTTCGAGCAAACCAAGACAGAACCTGATGCGCCAAAGGTCTTACTCAGCGTACCAAAAACTAAAACATGTTCGGGTAAGGTATCAAACTGACTCATTACATAACCCATTCCGTTTTCGCCACGCCAACTCATTCCGTGTACATCGTCAAAGTAGAGGTGTAGCTGCGGGTATTTTTTGGAGAGTTCGATCAATTCCTTAACGGGTGCATAGTCCCCAAACATCGAATACACGCCATCGGCCATATACCATATTTTAGAAACTTTAGAAGATAGCTTTTGAATCAGCGTTTCCAGCATTTCCAGATTGTTATGCCGAACCAATTGTACCGGTATGCCACGAACCTTTAAAAGCTGAGCCGCATTTTGTACACTCCAGTGTACCTGATGATCCAGAATGACCGCATCCTCATCGCGCACCACAGTAGGAATAACCGCCATATGTCCCAATGTGCTGTTTTTGGTAACGATCACCGGATTTTTAAAAAGCAACTCTAATTTTTCCTCTAGCTCTTCATAAAGAGGATGGGAGATATAAGTTTTAGATAAGGGGAATTGGGTGCCGTATCGCGAGATGGCTTGCATAGCAGCCATTTTAATACGGTTGTCTTGCTCGAGTCCTAGATACCCCGTGTTGCCAAAATGCCGACATACCACCCCGTTGACTTTTAAATGCCTTCCTGTAAATTTGGAATCTTCTGCACGAAGATGTACGATTCCGGCTTCTTTAGCTTCTGTGATAACCCGATCTACCGTATCCAGAAAATTGTTGTGTTTGATTTTAGCCATCTTGTGATATTTTAAGTCCTTACAAGCTAGCTATAAATCAGAAAAATAGGTGCTGTGAGGTATGAATTTGGACTTTATAGTCAAGCATTTGGGCTTTACAGTCAATTCGCTCCAAAATCTTTTTAATTAAATTTAAAAATTCATTTTTCATAGCAGCTGTATGCATTTGCATAAAAAAGATGCTAAATAAAATGAAGAGTATTCTTTTTCAGGAGTTAGATTAGCAGGATGGTGATTGATGATAAATATGCAAAAATGTGGAAGAATGACGGAATTGTATTTTTTGTCTACAAACCGGTGCGCTGTATTGATTTAACGATAGCTAAAGAAGTGGTGCTTCAACGCCTGAAGTTGCAAAACGGTATGGACTACCCCGTTCTTTGTGACTTAAGAGCAGTTCAAGGAGCAGATAAAGCTGCGCGTGATTATCTGGCAAATCAAGGGTCGCTGCTTACCAAAGCGCAAGCTTTTTTGGTTGAAAGTAACTATAGCTTAAACATCTTAACTATGTACTTACGCACTGCCGCTGTAAATACCACCATACAAATTTTTGAAGATGAAAACCAGGCACTGGCATTCTTGAATCAATTCCGGCGTAAAACTTAAAATTTATAGGATATGGAACGTACTGAGGAAGACCGATTTAAACAACTGTCTGATCAAATTATTGAAATTGCGGTAGGAAATTTTGAATTCCGGTATAAACCTTCACCACGCTTGGATGCTATTGATACGGTAGGCGTGCTTTTAAATATGCTGAGTGAAGAGATTGCTTATTTCAATTTTGGAAGCTATGCCAACTTCTTATTAAGACCTGCGCCAGTTGTATTAATTTTTGATTCTAATGGTAAACTGATAAATTCTTCTTCCTGCTTTTTGGAAATTTTGGGTTATACCCCTATGCTTCAAGATAGCGAATTATCGATTGATACTTATTTAACGGAGTATTCTATTCCTTTACTTACCGAGGAGTTTAATAACGTAACTCAAGAGCCCAACCCAAGAGTCTTTCCTCTGGATTTTAATACCGCAGATAAACGAATTTTTAGATCCAATTGTAGTCTAAGTCTTTTAGTACAAAAACAAGAACACCTGTATGCGTTATTAATCTACGAAGATTTTAAGCATAAAAACCTAAAAGAAGGTAATGGAACTCTAAAAAAGCAAAGCAAATCAGTTAGAACACGAAGTGCTAGAAATCGGGTTTTAGTAAAGAATTTAAGGATGTATTGCTTAAGGAATTTAGATAAGCCCTTACCTTCTCTAAAAGAAATTGGTTTGCTGCATCGTACCAATGCTACTAAAATAAAGGCAGAATTTAAAAAAGCCTTTGGAATGACCATCTATCAATTCCATCTGGAGGAACGTTTAAAATGGGCTGCCCTATTATTACAAACTACAGATTTGCCCGCAAAAGAAATTTCCAGAAAATGTGGCTTTACCAGTGCTGCACATTTTTCCCGATGTTTTAAAAAGAAATACGATCAAACTCCTTTATCCTACCGAGAACTCTAAAAAAGGCTTTATAGACAAGAATTTGGACTTTGGAGTCAAGGTAACTTTTAAAAACTGTACCGATCTTTAGTTTCTGATAATTAAGGGTATGGAACTAAAAACAGGAAACAGTAAAGGATGGTTTGTAGATGGGGTCTGTGGCTTCTTCATCCTCCTGTGGGTATACGCAGCCACCGCAAAGCTCTTGGATTATGAATCCTTCAGCGTGCAACTGGGGCAATCTCCTTTATTGAGTGCTTATGCCGGAGTCTTGGTTTGGTTGGTTCCGTTGAGTGAGTTTGTACTAAGCGGACTCTTGCTGTTTCCAAAAACTAAAAAAGTGGGGCTATATGGCAGTTTGTGTTTGATGACAGCTTTTACGACCTATATCATCATCATTCTCAACTACGCCGATTTTGTACCCTGCTCGTGTGGGGGAATTTTAGAATCCCTAGGATGGACGGAGCATTTGATCTTTAATGGGGTTTGTGTGCTGTTGGCTGCCTCTGCTTTTTTATTAGCTTCTCAAAATCCAAAAGGCACTACTACAGGGTTGCAACGCGCAATACTGAAACTCTGCGTATGCCTTTTTGGGAGTACTATATTGGTAATTGTCCTCTTTTTGACATCAGAAGAGCAGATACATCGTAATAATGCTTTTATAAGAAGATATCCACACCACCCACTAACTTTCAAAGGGGCATATAATCTCGAAGTAAACTCCTATTATTTTGCTGGTATTGAACACGAACGCCTTTATCTGGGTAATTACACCACCCCATTAAAGTTGAAGTCATTTGATCTCAAACTGGAGCCGAAAGAAAACCTGAGTATTACCATACCCAATTTAACCAGTTTCTCTTTTAAGTCGATACAAAATCGAGTGTATGCTGATCAACTGTATACATACGATGGCAGTGTGCCGGTGCTTTTTCAAGGAGCTCTAGATGGTCAAAAGATGTCTCAAAAACTATATAAACGATCTTTTTTTGATAAAATAATCTCGGTGTCTGATTCGGTATTTATTATTGGGACGACTGTTGCATCCTCCGGTAACTATGCTCTGGGAAGTGTCGTGAGCAGTACCGGTAAAACTCGTATATATCCTGAACTTCTCGAACCTCAAATCGACGGAGTATTTGATGTTAACGGCTTTCTGCTGTTTAATGATTTGCTCAATCGCGTGGTTTATCAATATCGTTATCGCAATGAATACTTATTGTTGAGTCCAGAACTTGAACTACAGATCACAGGAAAGCTTATTGATACCATCGCAACCGCCCAACTGGAACTACTTACCCTTAGCGATTCTATACGCAAACTGGGGCCCAATTCCCAAACGGTAGCTGAATATGCAACTACAGCCTCCCACTATTTGTTTGTACAATCGAGTCGTCTGGGAAAATATGAATCTGAAAAAATGTTGGACCAGGCAAGTATCATAGATGTCTATGATCTAACCAACCAGAGTTATGTATCCAGTTTTTACTTATATGATTATAAAGGTGAAAAATCTAAAGCTTTTATAATCAAAGGACAGCAACTGTTTGTTCTAATGGGGGACTATCTGGTGAATTATGAAATACGATCTGATTTTTTGGATCTGAAAACTATTTAAAATATATCGGCCGATATCAGGAGTACGACCGAAAACCTGAACTAGAGTAGGTCATTAATTATTTAAATTTTACGATTATGAAAAATGTAAAAAGAAGACTCGCCCTGCCGGTACTCGCAGTAGCACTGGCAGCTGGAGGAGCACTGTTGACCAGCGCAAAAGATGTTGCGATCAAAAACGGTCATCAGTTTGATCCTACACAAAATCGATGTGTAGACATGAACGTTGAGTGCACAGATGCTGCAAGTGACGAGTTCTGTACCACTTTAGAAGGACAACCTTTGTACGACTTACAAGGTACGAGCTGTCCTGAGCGTCTCTATCGTATTCAGGATTAATTAATTGAATACAGAAAGCTGCATCCTTAAGGATGCAGCTTTTATTTAACTCAACGTACACTTTTAAAATAAGTATGATTAATCTGCCTCATTTTTAAAAGCATACGCATCTGTCTGCATCCATAAGGGTTTTGGATTCTCTTTTAAATAATGATTAAACCAGTCTGTAACGCGCTTGGTGATATCCTCCCTTGCTTTTGATTTTACAAAATGGTGGGCTTCATCCGGATAAAGCAACAGGATAGCTTCCTTTTCGATTCGGGAAAGGGCAAGATAGAAGGATTCAGATTCATGCCAGTTCACATGATAATCTTCTTTGCCGGCAAATAGGAGAAGCGGTGTGTCCAAATTGTCCACCTCCAGAATAGGAGAATTCCTCAAATAAGCTTGCTTCATCGCATAATAGGGTTTAGACATCCGGGATTGGTAATTTTCAAACTGAAAGAATTCAGGTTTTCCACTTTCACTAGGGGAAGTATATCTTCGAATCAAATCATTGAACCCTCCTCCGGAAACCGCCGCGGCAAAGCGGTTATTGTGTGTCACTATAAAATTAGTCTCGTACCCCCCAAAGGAATAGCCGATAAGACCCAGTCTATTGGTGTCAATCGCCTGTTCCTGAAAGCTGCAATCAAGGATTGCATTTAGGCTTTCATTGGCAGAAACCCCTACATCATCTATCCTATACTTTAAATTCGGATAAAGAACAAAATATCCTTTACTCCGCATAAGGCTGCTGTTGAAGCCTGTTGTTTTTCGTGTTCCGGGATTGCAATATCTGTTGATTTCACCGGCCTTATCCTCATAAACCTCTACGATCATCGGGTATTTTTTAGCGGGGTCAAAGTCAAAGGGATACATTAGGGCAGCAGCTACCGGTTGCTCATTGGCATTTTCAAACTTTAGAAGTTTTGCCTTTCCCCAGGTATATTCTGGGTAGTGTGGATTCGATTGAAACAGTTCTTGAGGATGCTCCAACTTAGGTTCCCAAACCATAAGCCGGGGCGGTACATCCTGATCTTCATACAGATAAAACAGCTGCTGGTTTCTGATTATCGGATTATAGCAGTGCGTGTTTCCATATGTGATTTCCTTTAGGGTTCCATTTACAAGCCATGCATATCCGCTTTCATAGGCTTCTCCTTTTACTTCTAAAAACTGGGGTTCACTCAAGTCCAGTACCGGCGCCGTATCATAACTGTAGTTTCGTTCAAATGTATCGGTGATCGTTTGCTTTACGATGCGATAACTTCTTTTTTTGGAGCTTCCTGAGGTGAGCCGCTTTACTTCTCGAGTCTTTAAATGAACCTGATACAGATCGTATCGATCATAAAGATACATCAAAGTCTCATCCGGACTGTAACCTGCTATTTTGTAAGCCTCTGGAGAGCCCGTCCAGTCAAAATCCACATCATACAAGGGTTGACCAATCAGTTGAGAAAGGTTCAGCTCTTTTCCGGTTTTAAGATCCAGTGCATACCAATTGAAGTCTTTAAAATAATTGACGTAGCTGCCTTTGGAGGATACCATCAGATTGGTGGTGATGTACTCCAGACGTTCCAAGGTTTTTAAAACCTCCCCGGTTTGGATATTGAGAAATTCTAAAGCCACATCCTGTTCAATCTTTACCGGAGGTTCATTCAAGTGTTGCTTCACCCGGATCACATAATCGGGGTTATGGGTAAGTATCGTTCTTGACCAAATTGAATCACTCAAGGTTCTATATAAGCCGGTTTTAGGATTCCAAACGTGATATAACGGATAGTTTAAATAGTCTTCCCGGTACTGGGTATTGAGTAGTTTGTAGGCGTCCCTGCTTCGGAATAGATCTACGGTTTCATCCCAAACCACTTCACGTTGCACTTTGGGCTTACTGGGAAAATACAGATTGCCTCCGGTGGATGAGAATATAAATCGCAATTGTGAGTTTGGACCATTACATAGCTCTTGACCCTTTGGAAACCCGGATTTTTTATCAGGATCAAATACCTGTAGATTCCTGCCACCCGTATCATAATAATACAGTTTGGAATGATTAAGGGAGTCAGTAGCTGTTCTAAAGGCCAGCTTTTCAGAATCGGGAGACCAGATAAGTTCTTCGATCTTTGCTTCAACTTCCGTCAGCACTTGTGGTTTATGCTGGAGTTTTTGTAAATCAAAAAGCAATACCCGCCGCTTTTTAGTGAAGCGTTGCGTACCTACCAACAACTTACCATTTGGGCTCAGCGTATAGGTTTCTAAAGCAGGTAAGGCTTGTGTATGCTGCCCATCAAGATCTATATAAGTAAGTGGTTTAAGAGGATCCTTAGGTTTTAAAAGAAGTTTCTGCAGCGCATCACTATAGTCAAAATGGGTAAAGCCTTCGTAGGTCTGGGTAGTGCCGGTATTAAGATGCAGTACATTAACCGTTTGATCCTTTACGTATACATAGCTGTCTTCATAAAACTCCCGCTTTGAGGACAAAGGGATCTCATACGTCTTTTGAGAATGACGGGCGCGAATCACTAAGCTGTCTTGCAGGTTTTCATAATCCTTAAAGACTTCGTACCAATCAGCATCAGCTGATGCCTTAAGTACTTTGATCGAATACCAGCGTTTATAATCGATTTCCTGAACGGCTTTTAATTGCTGAGCCACTGCTATTGTATTAAATGTGAGCAAGAGCATAAGGCTTATCAGTGCTTTTATATGTTTCATACTAGTATCCAGGGTTTTGTGGTAAAAGATTAGGGTTCGCCTGAAGTTCGGTTTCAGGTAGGGGCAACAAGTAACTGGAGATACCCCAACCGGGTTTAAGGTCTTGTAGTATGGCTTCCGCGCGTCCCCAACGTTTCAGGTCAAACCAGCGATGTCCAAACTCCGTAAAGAATTCAGCTTTGCGTTCATAGATCAAGGCATCTTGCAGTGCGCTGGGATCAAGCGTGCTTAATGCAGGAAGTCCTGCCCGGGATCGTATGCGGTTAAGATCATCCTGTGCTCCGCTAAAATCATTAGTTTGAAGCCGGGCCTCTGCACGGATTAAATAGGCTTCAGCCAGACGAACTACTTTGCTATATTCCTGTGAGGTTTCGGTAGGACTGTATTCCTGATATTTAAAGGGAAAATACCAGATGTCTGCGCTGTCGCTAACAGAACCAATCCAATTTTCTGCTCGTAGATCTCCCGCTTCAAAACTAGTGACGAAAGCCTCCCGTAAAGCATTGCCTGTGGGAGGAGCGGTAAGTAAGATAAAGCTTTGGGCTTCGTAGGTATTATACCCAGCTTGCTCAGGTTTAAACTGCCAGAGGGTGGCTGCACTGGTTCGCTTAAAAATTTCATCCATAGGTATATTCAGCTCATATAATCCTGAATTGATCACACTGGTGGCAAGGGTAGCCGCCTGTTCCCAGTTTTCAGCATAGAGATGTACCCTGCTTGATACCAGCTGTGCGACAAACCGATTAGGTCGGGTACGTTCAGCATTAACATAGTCTTCGGGGAGCAGGCGGATTGCCTGTTCCAGATCTTCAATAATTAAATCAAAGACAGTAGCAGCTTCAGTTTTGGATAACCTGCTGTTGGCGCTATAATCAGTTGAAATCACATAGGGAATAGCTCCAAAAAGTTGATTCAGATAGAAATGCAACAGTCCTCTCAAAAAATACGCTTCTCCCAGTATGGGATCACGTTGTTCGGGAGTTATCGATTTACTGTTTAAGAGCCCTTCAATTACGGCATTGGTCGCGTAAATGCTTTGATAGGTATCTGCCCATATATTTTGAACCAGAGGGGTTGCAGGGGAGAGGGTGTGGGCTGAGAACACTGCTGTACTCCCAGAGGCCGTTTCATTAAGTTCCAGTTCGTCAGCATATAGTGCAAAGGCGTTAGAAATACCAGAGGCACTTCCGCTCAGTAGTCCTTCTTCGCGTTGTAGCGCGTAGATGTTAGTCAAAGCTGCTTCCGCAGTTTTGAGTTCGTTAAATACCGAAGCTCCGGTCTGCTGATTGGAGGGCAGGTCTACTTCTACAAAATCTGCACAAGCAAATACCATAACTGTTAAGCATACATTTAGCATAGCAGCTAACCCACGGTTCCAAAATCGTTTATCGTTTTTCATCAGTAGTAATTTAAAAGGTGAATTGAGCTCCAAGGACGAATTGCCGTAAGGGAGGCAAAATGAGCGGTGATGGCGTTTCAGGATCTGCTCCCGGATAATCAGTAAGGGTGAAGACGTTTTGACCCTGTATATACACGCGTGCCTCCAGATGTTGGAGTAACTTTCGAGGTAGGGTATAACTCAGATTGATGTTTTTAAGACGGATAAAAGAAGCATCAGACCAGTTGCGGTTACTATCCAAAAAACGTAAGTACGCATTGGCAACATTACGATCTCTGCCTACACTGTACTTTTGGAATTGTGCCACATCTCCGGGTTCTTGCCAGCGATCTGTAAGCGCTACAGGCTGGTTGACCATACCTCCCGGTATTCCCGAATAGATACCCGAATTGTCTTTGGCTACAAACTGAAAAAAGAAACTTAAGTCCCAATTCTTATACGATAGCTCATTGCCTAAACCACCAAAATACCGCGGATCAACATGGGCAATGAATTCCTTATCACCGGTAGCCGTGATGCTGCCATCTCCATTAAAATCCCGGAATTCATAGATCCCCGTATCGGGATTTACCCCGGTGATCTCGTAGCGTTTTTGAATGGTAAGCGATTCTCCGATTACGAGCCGGTTTGCATAGGGTGACCCTGCAAGTCCCGGATAGGACACCAGTTCATTTTTTGGAAGCGTCAGGTTAAAGCTTGTGGTCCATTTCCAATTGGGGGTATTCAGGTTGACACTACGCAGTTCGAGCTCCATTCCACGGTTTTCAACCGCTGCATCCAAATTGGCACGTAAACTATTAAAACCGGTAATATCCGGTAGGGGTATGCCTACCAATTGATTGCCCGAGCGATTTTTAAAGTAGGTCGTATTCAGTAGAAGACGGTCTTTAAAAAATCCCAGTTCCAATGCCAGTTCCTGTTTGGTATTGGTCTCCCAGCTGAAGTTGGGATTAAACAATCGGGAAGGGGCTAGACCAACGAGCCCGTCGTAATTGGTAGTTGACAAGCTATAGGTGTTGAGGTATTCGTAATTGCCAATCTGGTCGTTCCCCGTGACCCCATAACTGGCTCGCAGCTTTCCAAAGCTTAGCAAACTTTGGTTTTTAAAGAATGCTTCCTCAGTGAATACCCATGCCAAGCCTACCGCTCCAAAATTCGCAAAACGGTTTGAGTTCCCGAAGCGGCTGCTCCCGTCCCTACGTCCGGTAAGGTTAAGGATGTATTTACGATCCCAATTGAGATTGATACGCCCAAAAACAGCCTGATAGCGATAGATCTCGTCTTCGCTTTTTACAAGTTGTAAAACCGATGCAGCAGCCAGATCGTCAAGCAGGGCATTGCTGGGAAAATTCTGAGCATAGAAGGTGCGCATCTGGGTATCGTCTTCCTGAAAGGAAGCACCCACAAGCGCATTGATTTTCAATAGTCCAATTTTTTCCTCATACATCAGTTGGGGTTCGGCAATCCAGGATTTACGTGACCCACTGTTATCATAGACACTGGAGAGGCTGCTGTCGAGATTGAATGCCGGATTATAACGGGTAGAAGGGAGGATGCGTGTTTCGTCAAGTTCTAAAGTAGTATACCCCAGATTGAGCTTGACTTGCAGCTGATCAAACAGTTTATACGATATATTGGCATTGGCAATCAGACTGTAGGTTTTACTTTCATACCGCTCATTGAGGTAATTGGCCAGCGGGTTCGCCCAGGTGCTGTTCTCCCAGTTGAGTTCGCCATCATCGGTATAGAGTTCAGGAGCGTTAGGAACCAGGGTACGGGTATAACTAAACAAGTCTGATCCCGGTTGATCGTTACGGTCGATCACATAATTAACCGACAAGTTGAGTGCAAAACGTTCTTCGGTATCCTGATGTTGCAGGCTTGCCAAAACGCTGGCTTTATGATAGCCGTTATCCCCCGGAAACACTGTGGTCTCGTCTCGTAGTGTACCCCCTAGTAGATAACGGGTTTGAGTGTTGCCACCACTAAAGCGTAGATTTAGTTGTTGCTGCCGAGCCTGATCTCCTGCTAGAAGCTCTTGCCAGTTGGCGTTGCGATTTGTGTCCCAAGTCCCGTTGACATCATAAGCATTAAAGGGTAAAGTAGTTACCCCATCATTGGCATAAGCCTCCCGCCGCATTTCGAGATAATGGTTGGTATTCATCAATGGGGTGAAGTGAGCAACTTCCCCAATGCCCGTATAGAGATCTAGCGTAAGTTGGGTTTTACCGGCCTTGCCTTTTTTGGTCGTGATCAAGACCACTCCGTTGGCCCCACGGGAACCATAAATCGCCGTAGCATCAGCATCTTTTAAAATTTCAATACTGGCAATGTCTGCCGGATTGATGCTGTTCAGTGGGGAGGTATTACCGGGGTAGATATAGCTTAAGGTTTCGTTACCTAGCGATACCGAGGAAAACGGAACTCCATCTACGACATAAAGCGGGTCATTGCCCGCACCGATGCTATTCGTACCCCGTATTTGAATATCAAAACCCCCTCCCGGCACTCCGGTGGTCTGGGTGATGTTCACCCCCGGCATTCTGCCTTGCAAAGCCGCAAGCGGATTCGTCACCGGTTGCCGCTCGATCTCCTCGGCAGTCACCCGGGCGATACTGCCCGTTTGCTCGCGGCGGGTGGTGTTGTAATACCCCGCATTGATAGTGACTTCGCCTAAAGCGGTAATGTCTTGTTGCAAGCTGATGCTAAACGTGGTTTGATTCCCCACCGGCAGGGTCAAGGTTTTAAAACCGAGGTAACTGATGCTCAAGGTATCGCTAGGTGTTGCGTTGAGGCTAAAATCCCCTTGTAGATCCGTTTGCGTACCCGTGTTGCTGTTGAGCAGTCGGATGCTCACGCCCGGGATGGGGTTGTGTTGTGCATCGGTAACGGTACCGCGTATTGGTTGTTGAGGCATTGCTGCCCAAAGTAGATTTCCTGTTGCCCAAAATAGGGAAACAAGTATCCACGCAGCCCCCGTAAGGCGCGTAGTAGAAATTTTCATATCTTCGTCGTGTTATTTAAATGAAACAATCGTTTTATTTAAGCTCACGCTTTCCCACGGACTCCAATCAGAGGGAAGGCCTTTGAGCTTAATACCCGTACAACCGGGTGTTTCTCTTCTTCACAGACCCTAAGGTCTGCAGCTCTTTTTTTGTGGCTAATTCACCGGTGTGCTTAAACCTACCCGGTATAAGCCCAGGCCGCTGTTAAAACGACAATTCCCACCCAACTACAGGTTACTTCGTAGGGAAGCAACCCATAACCCACGGGTGACTTAGCGGATTCTCACGTGGACCCGTAACCGCGTGTTTTTTATAGGTGTTATCCTCATCCCCAACCCTTCTCCTCCCGAAGCGTCGGGAAAAAAGGGAGTTCGATGCTAACTCAACTTGAAGCTTAACTACAGTATATCCAAACCCGAAGGGTTAAGTTTCCTTTTGGTCAGTATAGCAGGGGTATCCCGTTAAAAATTTCTGAAGCCTTGGAAGAAATTTAGGGATGCACTTGCGGTTTTTGCTGTAGCAAAAAATACCTATCCAAAAGGCGTCGTTTCTTTTCTGCATCCGACGACCGTAGGGAGAGGAATGCACTGTTACAAGAGAACCTTTAAGTCTTCAAACGACGTAGAAGTCTCTTGAGCAAACCGACGTTAGGAGGTTCAAGAGCTCCCGTGAAATAAAGCTCACGCGAGTAAAGAAAATGAACAGAACATGCAATAGAACCTAAAATCTTCATTAGATCAAACAAATGCTTCCGTTAGCTCAAGAAATTAAGAATATCACCACGTGTTAACTCATAGGCAAAACCAGTTTAAAAAATTAATAATTACAACCCGCAAGGACCATCGACCATTTTGGTCTGTTTAAAGTAGGGGTGAATGTTGTTTTACGAAGCTTTAAAAAGAGAAGAATACGACTTTGAAAAAGTAAGTTGAAGATGACGAAAGTCCTTAATACAAAAAAGGGCGTGAAAACTTACTTATGCCTTTTAGGTACTGGTATACCTTGCAACAACAAGTAAGCTCACGCCGCGGTCGTGAGCATTTACACTTATCATCTCGTTGCATAAAATTACCAGTTTCAAAAGGCGAGATTCAAAGCGAATGCTTCATGTATTTTAAATCAAGAAGTTTCGCAAATATATTACTATGTTCAAATATAACAAAAAATGACAAATACGTCATTGTCTTTAGGTTAAATTTTCTATCCCTTTGAAAATATGTCAAAGGAACAATACATAAACGAAAAATTAGTAGAAGCTGTTTATGATCTATTGAAAGAAATCCGCAAGGAGGATGGACGTACTCAAGGTGATGTTGCAGGAGATATTTTTGATGATATTAAGCACAATTTTCATATTGGAAGATTAGAAACTACAGGAGGTAATATGAAAATCAGTACATTATTTGAGTTATGTAAAACATACAAAATTTCAGTATCGGAGTTCTTCGCCAGAATTGAGAAAAGAAATCCTGACCTTAAGATTAAATAAACTTAGAATACCTATTAAGTTTCTCTCCAGTTACAAAGCTGGTTTTACCAACAATTTTATTCCTAGCCACATCATATTCAATTTCTATAAAAAATAAGTCTACAGCATAGAGGGCATAGCGCGTGTTTTCTTCAACTATAGCATCTATAAATGTACCTTCACTAAAAACCACATCATACTGCTCGTAGTCTGATAAGATTTTAAAATCATAAAGACTTAGCTTACTCATAAAAAGTAAATTACTGCTCTAAAAGTTGTTTAAGATGTTCAGGACTTAGATATACCGAGTAGGCTTCTAACCTATTGTTTACATCGTATTGCGCTAAGCGTATCCAAACGGAGTCTGTTTCTGATAAGCCATATTCAAACTTGATCGTTCCTTTCGGGGTAGTGAAGGATACAGGTTGTGGGGATTCTTCATGAAACCCTCTTGTAACTAACTTATAAATCTTTTCAGAAGTATTCCCTTTTTCTTTAAATGAGAAGCTGGCATAGCCTTTTAATTCCGGTTCTAGTTGATTTAAATATTCAATAGTATAAACAGCTCCTTGTTTAAAGGATTTGGCTAAAACCTGATTATTCTTGATAATTTTTGCAATACCCCTATTATTTAAATCTGTTTTGGTCTGATTTTGGCTGAATATGGTACCAATACTTAATAAAATAAATAAACAGGAGATCGTTAGTTTTTTAATCATACTCAAAATATTAATACATTAAAATTCAGTAATTTAATAAATTTTTGAACGTGTTTTTTAAAATTAGTTTTAATGGACTCTTTATATCCTATTCTGGGGATTTGAGATGGTTTCGCCTTTATTTTTGTAGTTTACGAGATTCTACTTCTAGGATAAAGGTCTATTTTTATAAGTACAACCCTAAAGGGTTGATATTCTGTAAAGTTTGATGAGATATGTATGTATTTAGTATTGATATAACAAGTTGGGCATAATTTTAAAGGATAATATGAACAAAAAGAAAATTAAATGGATAATTAGTATAGTAGCTATAATTCTTGTTCTTGGTCATATAATATTACCAGAATTAAATATTGATCTAATTACAGTATTTTTAGTTGCTTTAGCAATTATTCCTTGGTTAGATACTCTATTTAAATCAGTAGAATTGCCAGGAGGGTTAAAATTTGAATTTCAAGATCTTGAAAGAATTAGTTTAGAAGCTAAAGAAGCAGGTTTGATAGATAATGAAAAAATTAAACCTAAGGAAGAACAAGAAGATTTTGAAAATTATCCATTTTTAGAATTAGCTCAATCGAATCAAAGTTTAGCATTAGTAAGTTTAAGAATTGAGATAGAAAAAAGACTACGACAAATTGCTGAAAGATATAGTGTAGATTCTCAAAGATTTTCAATGAATCGTATTATTAGAAGTCTCTCAACTAAAGGCATTCTTACATCTCAAGAGGAAAATACTCTCAGAGATATGATAAATACACTAAATCAAGCAGCGCACGGTGTTGAATTCGACCAAAGAACGGCAGAATGGATTATTGATAACGGACCTCAAATTATTTATAGCTTAGATTCAAAAATTAATAATAGAGGAGGGAAATTTACCCACAACAATCCAGATAGTAAAGAACACTGGATTGATGTCTCTTATAATGACCAAAACTGGCAAACAAACGCAGAATGGTCTTACCATATCAAAAAACATCTAGAACTGTGGCAGAATGAAATTGGAAATTTATCTAATATAATAATTCAGAAAATGAATGATCCAGATAAAATTGAAAATTTTAAAAAAACACAAGAAAACTGGGAAAAACAGATCAAGCTAGAAAAGGAATTTCTTTTATCCATTGACAATATAGAATTGAAAATCGGAAGAGAAGGAAGAACGTTAATGGGAATTACTTTTATGAATAAGCATCGAGAAAAAGCATTAGAATTAGATGAAATATTAAACTTACTTGATTAAAAATATGGTAAGAGTTGAATACCTTTTCCCTTTTAACACGAAAGATGGAGTCTGTAAGGACGTTAAATCATTCAACTCACTTTTGAGTGTGCATTCAGACATAGATATTACAACCGACAAAATTGAATACAAAGGTTCGTCATATAATTACAAAGTCAGTTTGGATGAAGTCATAAATCAAAATTATTCTGTCTTTCACGTAACATTTAGTTTTAAGCGCACAACACCTAAATTTAGAGATATGCTTAAAGCGGTTCGGAAAGTCGTTGGAGTTCATATTAAAGATGATATTCAAATCATATGGGATGGCGTTGGATTTGAATGGAGTACAGAATTATATCCGAAAATATACAAGGTTGAAAATAACCTTAGAAAACTTATTAGCAAATTTATGCTTGTTAATTTAGGACTAGGGTGGCATAAATCTTCAGTTCCTTCCGACATAAAAAATAATATCAAAACCACTAACTATAAAGAAAATCACGCTATTCTTTATGAAGTTGATTTTATACAACTTGCTCACTTTCTATTTAAGCCATATTCTATAAAAGACATTAATAGCTTGCCCAGCATTATAGATAAAATGTTGGACAAAGAACTGAGCGAAGCTGATAAGTCTGAAATTGAGAATTATATACCAAAAAACAACTGGGATAGATACTTCTCTGAAATTGTCGAAATGGAATCCGAACAATTAAAAAGTAAATGGACTAAACTTTATGATATAAGAAACAAAATTGCTCATAATAAATCACTAAAATTAAATGATTTTGAGGAGGGCAGAGATCTATGTGATTTGTTATTGCCAATCATCGAAGATGCAATTGAAAGTCTTGAAAAAATATATATTGCAGAAGAAGAACGCGAAACAATATCACTAAATTCAATGGCTACTATCAATGATGCTATCAAACCTTTTATAGAAAACTATCAATACTTCAATAACGGAATTATAGAAACAATAAATAAAAACAGAGAACTATTTTCATCTGTTTCAGAAACGTTCAAACCCATTCAGTCAGTATTAGAAAATGTAAACTTTTACAATCCAATGAAAGATAGTGGACTTGCAGACGCTTTGAGTTCCATTGAGAATACGAAAAGTATGATTATTAGCGGACATAGTATGAATTACTTTCCTAATGAAATGATTGACAGTAATGAATTGTTTGTAAATGCCAGTTCAAAATTGGCGGAGAACTATAAAGGAATTGAGCTATCTGATAATATTTCTTCCTTTATTACAGGTAGTAGAAAAAAAGTAGATGACGAGAGCGAAACGGAATAAAAACTATGCCCAATAACTAGGATTCGTTTGGTTGGGGTACAGCCTGTCCCGTTGCAGAACGGGAACCCTAATACTCCTGCAAATAAGCGGCGTTTGAGTTGACGTTGTTAAGCAAAGTCTATTATCCTTATAGGCGATACCTCTTGACAAGGCCTTATAAATACGCTATTTTAGCAAATGTAAGTTAAAGATGCCTTTGGCTTTACCAGGACATAGTAGGATAGGGGAAAGGCTCTTTTATAAAGGGCAAGTTGGTTTTTCACAACAAGCTTACTAAATTATCTGCCGCGCGTACTACGCTTCAAGTATTCCATTTTAAATATTCCCAGAGCTCCATTCACCCAAGGTTCACCCGCAGTTCACCCGAGGTTCACCCACGTTTCACCCGGGGATAGCGCATAGCAAAGGCAGGGTAACGGTATACCAACGCTATGGGAACGACAGTGTAGCGGTTCTCATCTAATAGTTGTGGATGCCAAGCTACCTTTTTAAGAAATACAATTTCTAAAATTCCTAATGTAACAAGCTGGTATAAATGCCATTCAATTTCACGCAATTGCACGGTCTCGCATATTGCAGCATCCGCTTACATACTATAGCCTATTTCCGCATAGGAATTCGATTTTTAGAGGGGTTTGCTTCGAGTCTCGTTCGGGTCTCCTTCGAGATAGCTTCGGTAAAAGGGGTGTTTCTCGAACAACACCCGAAGGAAACTGGAAGTACACTCGAACAAAAGGGTATTTTAAGGGGATTTATCCCCTTTTTTTGCTTTAGATCATGGGATTACAGGATTCTGTAAACTATTTCTAAGGCAAAGGTCTATTTTTATGAATGCAGTGCTAAAGATTTGATATCCTGTGGATTTTGAGGAGATATGGATTTATTTAGTGTTGATATAAAAGTCACCTGAAAATCAAACCAAGTTTATGCTCGAGAAAATATATAATGCAATTTTTTTAACTTAAGAAAATGCTTCTGACCTCTATAAGGACGCAGAAATACTATATAAAAATGGAAAGACTAAAAGGTCATATACATTCTATCATTTCTCATTTAGCAAAAACTTTATTCCGATTTTTATTAAAAGAGGTTGAAATAACAGAACTTAATTATGGGTATCTTAAATCAATCGGATTTGAGCATCACATAAAGAAGTTAGATGAATCTGTTCTTAAAATGTTTGCGTCATCTGTGTATAACTCAACACTTCAAAACAATACTGAATTTACCGAAAAATTGACCGAAATGTATGAGGGGGTGAAAGGTCGAGTGAATGAGTTTAACAATTTAAAAAATAGAAGTATATACATATCATATATCGACAATAACTTTGTAAAACCGACTGACTCAATTTCAATTGATAATGTAGAGGAAATGAAATTATTAGCAGATATACAGCTGATTAATGCAGAACGATTACTTGAGCGAATAAGAAAAGAGGATTTTTTAGAGGGATTAAAGAATCGATTTTCGAATTAAATAATTGCAGAATAGTAAATAGCTTTCAATCAGGCCGCTAATGTGCATTTCAACTCGATACAGTATGTCATCATTAAAATGATGGTAAATTATATAAGCTTTAATTACAATCAAAAATTAATTTAAAATAAGATTATTATGCCTTTATTTAGAATATCAGGGGTTTGGAAAGATTCAAATGATGTAATTACCCATTATGCTTTTCATACAGTTGGAGAGAACTCTATAACAAGAGCAAAAAAGGTTTCAAAGGTAAGTGCCATTCAACTCTTAGAGACAAGGGGAAATCACGCGACTACTTGGGTGTGGAACTATAGTTTTTCCAAATGGGATATTGGTGAAGATGTGGAAGTTGTAAATGGAAATAAGGGAAAATATTTACGATCTAATCCAGATAATGAAATTACTGATAATCTATCCAACCTCATAGATTTTGACTGGATAGCTCCTTAATTAGAAACTTTGTAAGAACGATAAAGAGTTGACTCGATACAAAAATAAAAAGTGGCACAATTTAAACCGAAAGGCCTGGCACTAACAGACCGAAATTAATACCACTATTGAAACTGAAGTTAACAACCTACTTATTTTATGATACCACCTAGTCTTAATTTGTTTAAAACAAAAAATTATCTAAAACAATTAATTTATTTTGTATAATTACCTGATAATCTTGTTGAAAGAATATTTTCTTCCCCTACTTGATAAGAATTTCATCTAATTTATATAGTTCTAATAACTATTATATTTCAATAAATCTTTCGAGTTATGTCTATTTTAAAAAGAATTTCACTAAAAAGTTTTCCAAATCACGATCAGGGCATTTTTATTAAGGATTTGGTCAAACTGATAGAAACATCCGAGTATAAGTCAGATTTAATTGAAGTCTTTAATGTTGAAGCAATTAAAAATCAATTTATAGAACTTCCTGGAGCCACTACACTAATAGAAACCATTTTACACATGGAAGAAAGGGTTACGAAATTAGATTTGGTAAATACCCAATTACGTAATGTTAGGTGTATGAAAATTACAGAGAATAATCAGGCTATTCTTGAGTTCACCAATGTTGCTAATGAAGATTTAATCAAAAGAGAAAGAAGCGATATGGTATATGCTGAGACAGCATATTCAGTAAGGCAAGATTATTTAAATGGATTTTTTGATATTGATAAATATCTGAGTTTTTTAAAAAAAAGCAACTATGAAGATCTTATTGAGTACAATCTTGATCAACTAAAGAAAAAAACAAAGGACGATATACGTGAATATAATTTTAGATTAGTTTATGATGAAGAAGGAAAACTATTTACAAGAGCAATAACTTCTTCTGCCGTTTATAAGGATTATAATATTGGATTTAGTGTGTTTGTAGCTTTAATACAAATACATAATCTAATACAAAACCACGGTGAAAAATTTAAAGTTGATAGTTTAAATCTAAATGAATCAGAAATAAGTGTTGTTTTTAAAAATTTAGAAACGTATCAATTCTTAGATAGCAGTAAAATTTCTTTCGCTTTAGAGCTTACAAACGATGAAATAAAAAGAGAAGCAGTAAAATTTAGCGGATTATATAAAATTAATTTAATTACTTCCGACATAACCCTGAAGCCCGATGAAGGAAAAGCAAATATTTTGTCTTTTAAGCACAGCTCTAAACCAGTAACCGTTAAGGATAAAATATCAGAATTAAATATTTCTATTGCAGAATTTATATCTGAAACAATTGATGATTTTAAATTAATAAAGAATGCTAAGAAGCCAGATGATTTGAGGTTGAATTTGATAAAAAGGGCAAAATTTGCAGGGGATTCAGATTTTAAAAAATATAAATCGGATATAATAAAGGTATTGTCTACTAGAGTTTCCACGATTTTTCAGCTGCTAGAGATCGTAAGCAAAACAGAAACGATTTTTAGTGATGAGGATGTGCAAGCTAAAGACTTTTGGCGTTTTAAATTATATCAATCATTGATTGAAGATCTTAAAAAGAAATGAGAGCGTTTAAAATAAATTATTGACCTAATCAACTTTTTGATTCACAATTAAACCTCTAAGCCATGAAAGTAATGATATTTTTAAGGTTAAAGGATTATATTAATTATGTCTATCTTCTGGTAAACGTATAAATACGCGTATGAGGTTGATGACAACGAAATAAAATCAATAGTTTATAGAATAATTGGAGTTTCATACATTAGATATTCACGTGACAATAAAACTTGTCTAGACATACCTAAAGTGTGGGAATTTATTTCAAGTTCAATCTTAGATATACCAACCGAGTATATTTGAAAGAGATAAACTTTACACAGAGATTATGAATAAACCAAAGTGGTGTTTCAGAGGATTGCATTTTGAAAATATTTCCTAAAATTATCTTATATTGATTTTTAAACCACTTTAATGGAAGATTCAAATTTGGTGGAACCAGAGCCACCAAAATCTTTAGGACGGCTTACTAATAGTGAAATAATATTAGGAATAGCAATACCTCCTATTGATAGACTTAAAATAATTTCTAGCGATTCATTTGAAGACTTAATACGTGAATGGATTGCGGGTTACTGTAAAAAAAAGTATAATAGTGTTCTTAGGACGGGAGGTGCAAATGACAAGGGGCGAGATGTTATTGGATTTTGCGACGAGTCAAAACTAGAATATGATAATTTTCAATGTAAACACTATGACCACCCACTAATGCCGAGTGATATATGGGGAGAAATTATTAAGCTTTGTTGCTACACATATCGTGGAGATTATCAACTACCTCGAAAATACTATTTTGTTGCTCCTCAAGGAGTAGGTGGCACTTTAGCAGGTTATTTAGGTAATCCAACCGAACTAAAAGCAAGGCTTATAGATAACTGGGAAAAAAATAAATCTATTGGTGCAATAGATTCCGAGCTCACAACTGAGTTAAGCATCTACATCAAGAGTCTTGATTTTAGCATTTTTACTTTTTTAGACCCACAAGATCTCATAGAACAACACAAAGAGACAAATTATTATAGTGCAAGGTTTGGTGGTGGTTTATTAAAACGCAGATTAGAGCCTGAACTATTAGGTTATGAGGAATCTGAATTTTCATTAAAATTTATAGAGCAACTTTTCTTAGCCTATGCGGATTGTTTAAAGCATGAAATAAAGGGCATCGCAGATCTAAAAAAATCAAAACCTCATTACGAGCACTTTGGAAGACAGCGTAATTCCTTCTATTGGGCAGAGTCTCTAAATCAATTTAGTAGAGATAGTCTTCCTGAGGGAGATAGAAGTTTTGACGAATTGAAAGAGGAAATATATCAGGGGGTTGTTGATATATGCCTTGCGCACTATGATGATGCTTATAAGAGAATTATACAAACTACACTTGAAGCTAGCAAAATTACAATACATAGTAATGCGCTTGTAAGTGTTACCAAAGTCATGGATAAGATAGGTTTGTGCCACCACCTAGTAAATGAGGAAAAATTAAAATGGATATAACATGAACTCTTTAGAAAATAGAAGTGCTAAGGTTTTTAACTCTCCATTAGAAATTGGTTTGAGAACGCTGTTCGTATTGCGCGCCTCAAAAAAACCCTGCGACCTACAAAGATTGGTTTATTACGATTACATATTAGTTCATTCTGGAGATATCCCAAATGCTCCAGATAGCATTCATCCAAACATTCCATACAGGACATCAGAAATTTTGGTTAAAAGAGAGCTTTTAAAAAAAGGGTTAAATCTCATGTTAAGCCGTGAATTGGTTAAGTTGACATTCACAGAAAATGGCATCTTTTACGAAGCTAGCGAGCTTACTAATGCATTTGTAGAATATCTTGACACTCCCTACGCCAATAAATTAACAAATATTGCATCATGGGTAATGACTAATTTTAATGACCTAAACGATACTGAGTTAAATTTATATTTCAAAGATAAACTTGATGTTTGGGGAGGGGAATTTATCAAAGAGTCATTATTAAGAGGAAACGAAAAAATATGAATACTAAAGGCTTTTACATAAGTAAGCTACATGTTACTGGGAACAGAGTTGAAACTGCAAAAATTGAATTTCAAGCTGGATTTAATGTAGTTTCAGGACTATCTGACACAGGTAAATCATACGTATTCTCTTGCATAAATTTTGCACTAGGTTCAGGTAATCCTCCCAAAACTAGTATACCTGAATCAAAGGGGTATGATACTGCCTATCTAGAGATAAGAACTTATAACGGAAGAGTCTTCACTATCCAGCGCAACATTTTTAATGGTTCTATCCATGTAAAAGATGTAGAAATACACCATTTTATGACTAAAGGTGAATCTCAAAATCTTTCAACTAAGCACTCTAAAATAAATGACAAGAATATTTCGACTTTTTTACTGGAACTCTGTGGTTTTGATAGACCGCTACTAAGAAAAAACAAACAAAATGCCACAAGGCAACTAAGCTATAGAGATTTAGCAAAGATTTCCTTAATTGACGAAGAACGTATAATTACAGAAGATTCACCAATCTATAATGGGCAATATTTTGACAGAACAGTAGAGCAAGCAATCTTAAAATTACTCCTTACTGGCAACGATGATTCAGGCATAGAAGAAATCGAGGAAGACAAAATGTACAAGAGCCGAATAAAGGGGAAATTAGAGCTTATAGATAGTTATATAGAGAACACAACAATTAAACTTGAAGTATATAAAGAGAATTTTAAGAAGCCAGAAACAACTACCATTGAATCGCGACTTGAGGAATTAAATGTAATTCTTACGGATTCGTCTAGAGAAATTGAGAAACTAGCACAACGAAAAGCTAAGCTCTATAATAGAATTACTGAACTAAAATCTAATCTGATTTTAAAAAACGAGCTTTTATCTCGATTTATATTACTAAAAGAACATTATGAAAGCGACATAAGTCGACTAAAGTTTATCACGCAAGGTGAAGATTTCTTTTCTCAGTTGAGCTCTACCAATTGTCCAATATGTGGAGGCAATTTAGACAAAGAACATTACGACTGCCTTGAGACTGATTCTGAACAATCATCTAGTATTATGAACTCTATAAATATGGAGCTAATTAAAATTCAAAAAAAGAAAATTGAACTTATCAAAACAATTTCTAAGGAGAAGGAAGACATAGCAACCTTAAACACATTGGTTGAAAATTTTTCTTCTGAACTCGTTGAGGTGGAATCGAGTATACAGGATAAGCTCAAACCAATTCAAGATTCTAGTGCTAAAAAAATTGATTCTTTAATGGCACAACTTTCAAACATCCATGAGGTAAAAAATTTGAATGCACAGTTGACAAATTATTTTCAAGAGAGAGCTAGCCTCATTGATTTGCAAGAGAAAAGACCTTCTGTTGCAGAATATCAAGGTAAAACATCTTATATGGTACTAAAAGCTCTATGCGAAAAAATTAAAGAGATTTTGGATGTCTGGCAGTTTAATGATATTACAACTTTAAACTTTGACACATCTTATGACTCATATGATATAGTTATAAATGGCAAAGATAGGAGCGCTTTTGGAAAAGGTTATCGAGCTATTCTTTACAGTGCGTTTGTCCTTGCTTTACTAGAATATTGTACAGAAAGGGATTTACCTACTACGGGACATATCATGCTTGACTCCCCTTTAACAACTTTCCAAGGAAAAGAAGCTAACAATAGTAGAATTGTACCTATAGTGGAAGAAACTGTCTCACAAGATATTGAGAAATCATTTTTTAGAGACCTAGCAGATTTAAGGAATGAACTACAAGTCATCATATTCGACAACAAAGACCCTGATGATTATATAAAAGAAAAAATAAATTATATCCACTTCACCAAAGGGAAGTCAGAAGGACGGTACGGTTTTTTCCCTGTGTAATTTATTTTTTGATATGATAAAATAATAGACACCATCACGAAGATGCCTATGAAATAGGAAGGTCCATAAGTGATGCATACTACTCTATATTTGAGTATCAGAATAAAAGACTCAGAAGACCAGAACATTTGGATCTGGAGTATCTGATACTAGAATTCGGTTCATTCTCTATACCAAGAGACTATTACGAGGCATTTAAGGTACTGGGTAGTTTTATAGGTGGGCAAGACGCCATATTGTTTAAGTGGGCGGAGTTTTCGGTTACAGCTTCGGGAAAGGAACTTTCTGTAAATCGCGTACTAAACGAAGTTTTAAAAAGTCCGATAACCGCACGCCATATTGCCGAGTCTAAAAAACTGTATCAGGATATACTCAATACCCAAGGTCAGGTATATTGCGTATGGACCGGTAAACGGATTGAGCGTTACGCCCTAGACCACGTAATTCCTTTTTCCGTCTGGAAAAACAACGATCTCTGGAACCTGTTACCTGCTGCCAGGAATGTAAACGCTGCTAAAAGCGATAAGATCCCAGCTCCAGAGCTTATTGAGCGACAGCGTGATCGTCTGGAATATTGGGAAATACTGCACAAGCATCAACAACAACGCTTTAAAAAGGAAATTCAGATAGCGCTTTTAGGAAATCATGCTTTTGACACTTGGAAAGAGCAGGGCATTATGCAATTGCAAAATAGTTGCAGTTACCTGATCGATACCCGGGGCTTTGAGGCTTGGGATGTAACGCCGTATTAGATCACAAGGTAAATGGATTTAAAATAGAAGTAGGGTAGTGGTATGGGAGGTATAAGGCTGAGGTTCTCATCCAATAGTTGGGGATGCAATGCTACCCTTTTAAAGAAGCGCAATTCCTAAAATTTACACACCGTAATTCTAAAAGAATTGGATCCTTTTTGATGTGATTAGGGATTTCCGTAAGCGAGTTTGCTAATGATAAGCAGGAACAAAAGTTTTGGGTATCCCGAAAAAAAAAGGGAATAATGGGTATATTTATCAGGATATAACGAGTTACCCACAATAAGAGAAAAACAGAACGGAATGACAAAATTTAGAGTTTTAACAATAATGATTTTCGCAACTATTCTGATAAGTTGCAACTCTGAAAAATCGAAAAATAATACAGAAAAGGAGAACATAAATCAAACCGAAATAGAATCGGATACTCTTACGAAGCACTTAAAACCATTCAAATCGGAATTACCAACAATCGGACTTTTGATATATAACGGAGTTTTACAAAGTGAAGTGATTGCAACTTCAGATGTTTTCGCAAAACCAACTGAAAACGGAAAACAGATTTTTAACGTAATCACAATTGCAGAAACTGAAAATCCAATCACAACCGAAGAAGGAATGCATTTTGTTCCTGATTATACTTTTAAGAATTGCCCAAAATTAACAGCTCTTTTTGTACCAAGTGCTTATGATATGTACGCACAAGTTCACAACGAAAACATCGTAAACTTCATAAAAGAGAGAAATAAAGAAACTGAATATGTTGTGAGTAATTGCGCTGGAGCTCAATTAATCGGAAAATCTGGAATTGCAGATGGACATAAAATCGTCACTTGGATTGGTGGAGGAGGAAAACTACAAAAAGACTATCCGAATTTAAAAGTACAGAATGATAGTTTGGTAACTTTTGTTGAGGACGGAAAATTTCTTTCCTCAAATGGAAATCTGGCAAGTTATATTTCGGCATTGAATTTAGTAGAAAAAATGACCAGTCCTGAGCATAGAAAATTTGTAGAAAGTTATCTGTATCTTGACCGTCTTCAAAATTGGAAATCTAAGTAGTTCTAATCGGGGAAGCCAACAAGTGATGGTATAACATGATGCCTGCAGTATCAAAAGAATAAAAAATGAAAAACATTGTTGATAATCAGGAGCTTGAATTAGTCTATAAAAAAGGAAATGGAGCTTGGACATACCATATCGTCATACCAAATACAGCTGATATAGATGGAACTTGGGGTTCGCTAAAAGTTTCTGGATTGCTTGATGATTACGAGTTGAAAGAAATGAATTTGGCACCAAGGAAGGAAGAAGATAAAATGATTTCAATAAACGAAGAAATCAGAGATGCAATCGGTAAAAGTGGTGGTGATTTAGTTACCGTTACTTTATACCTGCATACACACGACAGAATTGATACTAATTCTGAAATTCTCAAATGTTTTGATGATGCAGGCGTACTGGATTCTTTCAAATCAATGAATGAAGATGAACAAGATGAAATTATAACTGATATCACTTCAAAAAGAACAGAGGTTAAACAAATTGAGCAAATAAATCACTATATCAATCAGTTGCTTAATCAAAACAACTAAACGGGTGATGCCGAAGAAGAATCTTGAAAAAATTATTGAATACTATGTAGAGTATCAGTATTTGCTGAAACCGGTAACGAGCAGGATAACAAGGGATTGAGCAGTATGGATTTCAAAAGTTTTGGTTCAGTTATGCTTTCCGCAATGACACATACAAAGCGGGTAGCGAAAGCCAATAACGCTATATACAAGAAAAAACACAACATCAAAGGAAGTAATCGCTTTGATAAATAACGAATTATCAGAAATGGTAAGACCTGTTGTCTGCGATCCCGCTATTTTGTAACTAATAGTAGAAATTTCTTTAATACTGTAATTCATATCGTATCAAAAGTGTTGATATCCGTAAATTTTGAGTAAATATGGTTATATTTTATGTTGATGTAAGTGGACGGTTATTGTAAAAGAAGATCCAGCAATAAAATAACATTTTAAAAATAAAATAGATAATGTTTACGGTAGAAAAATTGAAGTAGCGCATAGTAAAATAAAATCAGGAGCTGGATTTCCTAAATACCTAAAAGATATTAAGGAAATTGGAGTTACCGCTTTTGAAACTTGGGTTTTTGACAGTCATACAAATTATTTTGGCATTAATGATTTTCAAGTAAAATCCAAACCCAAATATGATAATTTGAAAATTGCTTTAAATAGTGACAAAGATAAATTCAGTCAATATTTAAAAATTCACCAACAAGGAGAAACAGACTATTTTACGTTCTGTAAGCATTGCGCTGAAACAGGAATTGAAAAATGGATTGTCGATCTTGATAAGATGACTTGTAGCTATTATGATACAGCTAAAAATGAAATATTAATTGAAAATATACCTACTGTTTAAAAACAACAACGCTTCTGATCTAGCCAGTATTTTTACTAGTGGCGCGTAAGGAAGCAAAAACCAAAACTTAAAAACTCTTAATACTTTGGAGAGCTACTCTTAATTAGTATGTAATTAGGATTTGAATGTCAAGCTACCTATAAAGCAATAAGTTTCATAAGATCTTCTTTATAAACGCTACCTATTGGAATGTGAGTGTTGTTTGTAAAATAAATTTTATTTCCTACAAGCTTTAAATTTTTGGAAATTTTTATGCCATAAGTATGTTGTCTTTTAAGAATCATAAAACAAATGTATAATGTCTCTCGTTTTTTGATGAAATCAAATCTATAAACACCTTTATTTTAACGTTAAACCGGTTTATTTTACTAGTTTGGTGTTGGGGGTATTCTTCGGTCGTTTAAAGAGATTAGTTGTAGATGTTCCTACAAAACACTTCTTTATGGGAATACTCCAAATTCACTAAATGGATAACGATCAGGTTTAATTTAAGCTATAATTTTCTGAATGAAGTTAAATACTTTCAATTCACTTAAAAGTAGAAATTACAGACTCTATTTTATAGGTCAAGCTACCTCTCTTATAGGTACTTGGATGCAAAAGACAGCCGTAAGCTGGGTGGTTTATACGATTACCCAATCAAAAGTGATGTTGGGTATTTCTGTTTTTGCAACACTTTTTCCCACTGCTGTTTTTTCATTATTAGGAGGTGCCGTTGCAGATCGTTATAATAGATATAAAGTGCTATTAATTACCCAAATACTTGCTATGCTTCAGGCAGTATTACTTACTTTGTCATTAGTTTTTTTTGATAAAAGTGCAGTCTGGATAATTATTGGTTTGAGTCTGATACTAGGTATAATCAATGGTTTTGACTCCCCTGCCAGACAGTCTTTAATCCGAGAATTAGTGGTAAATAAAGCAGACTTATCTAATGCTTTAGCTTTAAATTCTTCCATGGTGAATCTATCTAAACTAGTGGGACCCACTTTAGCCGGTTTTATATTAGAACGTTTTGGAAATCAAGTGTGTTTCGGAATCAACGCGGCAAGTTTTAGTATAGTTATAGGATGCTTAATGATGATGAAACTAAAAGCCTATCAACCTGTTATAAAAAAAGACAAAAATTTGATCTTCGAATTTAAAGAAGCTTTTTTAAATATATCTCAAAATAAAACAATTAGCTCTGTTATCATTTTTACAGGTTTAATAGGTTTTTTTGTGTTACCCTTTACGACCCTAACACCAGTTTTTGCCCAAGATATTTTTTTAGGAAATGCTACTACATTAGGTTATATAGATGGTAGCATAGGTTTAGGTGCTTTTACAGGTGCTATTTATTTAGCATCGCTATCAGCAGGAACAGACCTAAGAAAAACCTTACTATTCAATACGTTTATTTTTGGGGTAGGGCTTATTGTATTTTCATATTTAAACGCTCTTATTCCTGCGCTAATTTTTCTTTGTATCGGAGCATTTGGTATGATGTCGGTACGTACCGTTAGTAATACTATAATTCAATTGAATGTAGAAGAAGCATTGAGAGGGAGGGTTATAAGCCTTTTTTTAATGACGCTTACCGCCACGATACCTTTAGGAAGTCTTATTGTAAGTTACTGTTCTACCCATTATGGAGCGCAGAGAACGGTAAGAATTGAAGGGATAATTGCTGTTATAATTTCTCTTTTATATCTAAGGTATCTTAAAAAAGAACGAATAAAAGAAGAAGAATTAAATACGTTAAAAAATACCACAAACCCTGCAGCTGTCTAGATTGAAAATAGCTGCCACCTTAATTTTTATGAAGTTTTCCTTTTAATTTTTGAAGGATTGAGACCGAAGTATTTTTTGAACGTAGAAGAGAAGTGAGTTAAACTTTGATAACCTCCCATATTAGAATTTCATTGATTGAAAATTTTTCAAGTAACAGATGGAATTACTACATTAGACTGGACAGAGAGTTGAGTGAATATTATTTCTAAACGAAATAGTACACCTTAGAGTTTAAAGAGAAAACAGTAGAATTAAGTTATGCCAAAGTCAGCGTAGCTGAGGTTTGTGAGGATCTGGATATTCTATCTCCTGCTTTTTACTTTTGGCGTAAAGAGAAAAAGAATTAGGTCAGAAATAGTTTTTCCAAATTTTGTTTGATGGAATTTTATTAATAATTAACTTTAAAACTTACGAGGCTTTAAACTGCTTCAAATAGTTCTATACAAATTGTGAGTTAATCGTGAGTTCAAAAAAAGAACTTTGTGTTAAGGCATATAAATACTGGGATGACGTTGATTGAAAAGCGTTCTGCCACCCCGACTTTTTAACATATTAAAATATGTTATTCAAAAGGGTAATTATATGATAAACATATAGTTACCCTTTTTTTGTGCTTCAATTTAACACAATTAACCATATTTAAATCGTGAGCTCATCGTGAGTTTTAGATACAAATCGTGAGTTAATCGTGAGTTCATTTTTTGTATATTACGTATTGAATTTGCTTTTCAGCAAATAAGGTAGTTTGACTTTCGTATTTAATCATTGTTTCATTTAAACAGTATACTACGATGCGTACTACTCAAACATTCTCTATCTCTTTTTTCATTCGAAAAAAGAAAAACCAGCCAGATCAAGCCCTTATTTACACTCGTATTACCGTAAATGGTAAATCAAAAGAAGTTAGCCTAAAACGAGCCCTACATACACAAAAGTGGAATCAGACTGCTTGCAAAATGATAGGAACGAGTATTGAATCACAACAGGTAAATCGTAAAATCGATGATGTTCGTTCTAAATTGTATAATATCTATGAAGAGCTATTACGGGATGAGCAAATTATAGATGCTGAAATCATAAAGAATAGATTTCTAGGTATTGACAAAACTCATAATACCCTCATTTCTCTCTTGGATTATCATAATCTTAATATGAAGAGCGTATTAAAGTATGGGACTCTTAAAAATTATAACACTACAGAAAGTTACTTAAAGGAATATTTAAAAAGTAGTCTGAAAGTTTCAGACTTATATCTAAAACATATCGATTATGAATTTACACTAGGCTTTGAAAGGTTCTTAAGAGCTAAAGCTTCTTTAAATAATAATGGAGTAATGAAGCATATGGAGCGTTTTAAAAAAGTAATGCGGTTAGCTGTAGATTTGGATTGGATTGAAAAGAATCCGACTTTACGGTTTAAACTTCGCTTTGATAAGGTAGATATGATTTATCTCAACAAGCAAGACTTGAGTAAGTTGAAAAATGCAACTTTTAATAAAGTAACACACACCACCACTAGAGACATTTTTGTATTTGCTTGCTACACAGGTTTAGCCTTTGCAGATACAAAATCATTAAAAAAGGATAATTTACAAATAGGTATAGATGGTAAAAAGTGGATTTATACCCGACGATTAAAAACCAATACTCAAGTAAGAATACCGCTCTTGAATGAGGCTGAGATCATTTTAGATTTCTATAAAAATCATCCAAGAGTTATTAATAGTGATTTACTATTACCCGTCTATTCTAATCAGAAAATAAATCAATATTTGAAAGAGATAGCTATTAAACTGAAAATCAAAAAGAAACTAAGTTTTCATACGGCCAGGCACACTTTTGCAACGACAGTAACTCTGGCAAATGGAGTTCCAATAGAAACTGTTTCTAAAATCTTAGGGCATCACAAAATAGCTACAACACAGATTTATGCCAGAGTCATAGATTCTAAAATTTCAAATGATATAGATGTATTGAGGGAAAAGTTGGGATAATAAGATTTTAAATTTCGTTTTTAGTTCAATTAGATCTGAAATTCAGGAATAATAGTTTTTAAGGAATTTAATGCATTAGATTAAAACCTATTAATTTAAATTCCTATAAGCGCTAGGTGTATATCCGGTATTTTTCTTAAATAACCTATTAAAATGCTGTGGATATTTAAACCCCAGTTCATAAGCGACTTGACTTATAGATTTATCACCATCAAAAATGCGGTCTTTTGCGAGGTCAATTAATTTTAAGTGAATGTGATCTATAGCAGATTTTCCGGTTTCTTTTTTGATGAGATCACCCAGATAATTTGCAGATAAATTCAATTCTTCAGCAAAATAAGATACAGAAGGAAGTCCGATTTTTTGTGGCTTTTCAGAATTGAAGTAAACATGAAGCATGCGTTCAAAGTTTGAAACAACACCCTGACTTAAAATTTCTCTCGTGATAAACTGACGCTCATAAAAACGCTCACAGTAATTTAGAAGTAACTCTATGGTATTGCATACGATCTGTTTACTGTGTTTATCTATAGACTGTTCTAGTTCATAATCTATTTTAGAAAAGAGATCTTTTACGATCTGTTGCTCCTTTTCAGAAAGGTGAAGCGCTTCGTTCAGTTCATACGAAAAAAATGTATAGGAATGAATTTTAGAGGCAAGGGGAGTTCCTTTAATAAAATCCGCGTGAAAGAGTAAGGCATTACCTTTAGGATTGTAATCCTTTTGACTTTTGATTTCAACCGCTTGTCCCGGCCCCATAAAGACTAAAGTACCCGCTTCATAATCATAGGTATTGCGCCCGTATTGTAATTCTCCACAGTTTACACCTTTTAGAAAAATAGCATAAAAACCAAAGTTGAATTTTCCACTTTTTAAGGGTTTTGCATCGGCACTATCAAAACACGTGATTAACGGATGTCTGTTAGCGATTTCCTTTAATGCATTGTATTGTGATATCGTTTCTACTTTTAGAATGTCTTTCATAACCAAATGCTTTTGTATAGCAGCAAATATACCGAACTGATTTTAAGAATTTTGAAACTCACGCTGCAAACGGTAAAAATGGTAATAAAGGCAGTAATTCATATACAAATAGGAGCGGTAAAGTAACTGAACTTTGTAAGGAACAAAATAAAAAGCTATGAAAAATCGAGAACTAGGGAAAAGTGGTTTAGAAGTTTCGGCTTTAGGATTGGGATGTATGGGGCTTAGTTTTGGTTATGGCCCTGCCACTGAAAAAAGTCTTGCTCTAAAATTGATACGAGATGCTTATGATAAAGGTGTTACGTTTTTTGATACCGCAGAAGCCTATGGTCCCTTCGAAAACGAAAAACTGTTGGGTGAAGCTTTAAAACCATTCCGTAAGGAGGTAATAATCGCAACTAAATTTGGTTTTAAGGAGGCTGTCCCAGGTAAGGGATTAGACAGCCGTCCAGAACGGATACGCGAAGTTGCTGAAGCGTCTTTAAAAAGATTGAATACAGATGTGATTGATCTATTTTATCAGCATCGTGTAGATCCTAATGTGCCCATCGAAGAGGTGGCCGGTACCGTTAAAGATCTTATTGCTGAAGGAAAAGTGAAACATTTTGGTTTATCTGAAGCGGGAGCGAATACCATCAGGAAAGCGCATGCCGTTCAACCGGTTGCTGCTTTACAAAGTGAATACTCTCTTTGGTGGCGAGAACCAGAGCAAGAAATTATTCCTATCTTAAATGAATTGGGTATTGGTTTAGTTCCCTTTAGTCCTCTAGGAAAGGGTTTTCTAACCGGAAAAATTGATGACAAAACGAAGTTTAGTGAAAACGACTTTAGAAATAGTGTTCCGCGGTTTAAAGAAGAAAACAGAAAAGCCAATCAGGCTTTAGTAGAATTATTAGGAAAAATCGCAAAAGAAAAAGAAGCTACTTCTGCACAAATAGCTCTTGCCTGGCTGCTTGAGCAAAAACCTTGGATCGTGCCCATTCCGGGTACGACAAAATTGCACCGCTTAAAAGAAAATATAGGGAGTGAGGCCATTAAATTAGAAACAGCGCATTTAGAAAAAATTGAAAATGCGCTGAATACAATTGATATTCAGGGTGCACGCTACCCAGAGCAAATGCAAAAAATGATAGAAAATTAATTGACTTTAAAAATATAATAGAATGAAAAACACATATAAAATAGTAGGATTTTTTATGCTCCTCTTTACTCAGGTTGGCTTTTCACAGGATAGTGATGTAGCAAAACAGGTTAAAGAACTTTCCATGAATAAATGGCAATGGATGGCAGATAAGGATGTAGAAAAGCTCAAGGACTTATTTGATGAAGATGCTCGCTTTGTACATATGAGTGGCTCCTGGGATAAGAGCCGGGAATTAGAGATAATAGAAAGTGGCAGTATTTGGTACAAGCAAGCAAATGTGCATGATACTGTTGTAAAAGAATTTGGAGAAACAGTAATCGTCTGGAATCGAATTACACTAGTGGCGCATGTGCGAGGCGATGATGTTTCAACCGAGTTTACAGTAACTGAAGTGTATCAAATGCAAAATGATGCCTGGAAGCTGCTTGACTTAACGTTTAGTAGCGTTCGTGATACTCATAAAATCGTTCATTAAAAATTAAAATTATGAAACAGCTAAAAGTTGTAAAGAATGTGGTTTTGGTCTTAATGGTTTTAATGACCATTCAATTACATGCGCAGGATACCGAATCTAAAATTAAAGAGCTATCCGCAAACAAATGGCAATGGATGGCAGATAAAAATGTAAGTGAACTTAAAGATTTTTTTCATCCTCAAGCTCAGTTTGTACATATGGGCGGCAGTTGGGGTACAGATCGCGAATTAGCAATTATAGGTAGTGGAGGAATCTGGTATAAAAAAGCAGACGTTCATACTGTATCTGTTGATGTAATAGGTGATACGGCAATTCTTTTGAATCAAATTACACTTTTAGCTGAAGTAGGAGGAAATGAAGTAACTAATCCATTTATGGTGACTGAGGTTTATGTAAAAGAAGAAAGCGGCTGGAAGCTGGCAAACTTATCGTTTGTAAAACTACTGACGGGGCCTCCAGGCGAATAGAAATTAGATGAAGTATTTAGTGTTACTTATGCTCGTATTTACCCTTTCCTGTCAAGGTCAGGCAGAAAAAACTGTGCAGCATTCAACTGAGAATAAAGCGCAGCCTATTTTGATAGTTTATGTGTCGCGAACAAATAATACCCGGGCGGTAGCTCAAATGATACAGAAAAAAACCGGCGGTGAAATGACTGCTATAGAACTGCAAGACCCTTACCCTGAGAACTATCAGGAAATTGTAGCTCAGGTAGCAGAAGAAAACGAAACCGGTTTTTTACCTCCTTTACAAACTAAAATTAATAATCTGGATCATTATGATACGGTTTTTATAGGGTTTCCCACCTGGGGAATGCAACTCCCACCACCTATAAAAAGTTTTTTGACAGAATATAATCTTTCAGGTAAAACCATTATACCATTTAATACCAATGCTGGATACGGTTTGGGCAGCACCATAAGAACGATTAATGAATTGTGTCCTAATTCTAAAATAGTGGAAGCATTTTCGGTAGAAGGAGGCATAGAACGGGACGGGATCCTCTTTGTTATGGAAGGAGAAAAAGCAGCACAAGTAGAAGAAAAGTTAGATGATTGGCTGGCTAAGATCGTCTTCTAAAAAAAAGAATCATGAAAAAATTTAATATAAAACAGTCAACCCTTTTAATTGTAATAAGTATGCTAACCTTTTACAGCTTATCATTTGGTTCTGCATATGCACAATCTAAAGATGAACTTAGTCCTGTTGAACAAGGGATTGCCTCAATAGCAATCGCTACAGCAAAGGGCGATACTCCATTGCTTAATAAAGCATTACATAGAGGTCTTGATTTTGGGATGACCATAAATCAGGTAAAGGAAGAATTAGTACACCTCTACGCTTATTGTGGTTTTCCCAGAAGCCTAATGGCCATAAATACATTGTCTGAAGTTCTTCAAGAGCGAAAGGCTAAAGGTATTCAGGATCAGGTGGGGCCGGCAGCAACTGATTTGAATGCGGGAAATAAATATGAAATAGGGAAAGAAGTTCTGGCTGATTTAACAGGAGTTACGGATAGGCCAAAGGCCGGTTACGCGGAAACTGTTCCCATTATTGAGATTTTTTTAAAAGAGCATCTTTTTGCAGATATTTTTAAGCGAGGAGTACTTAACTATAAAGAGCGTGAGATTGCAACTGTAGGTGCATTACTACGTATGGGAGATCTTGATCCAATGGCACGTGGACATATGGCAATTGCGATGCACCAGGGAGTTACTGAAGCTCAAATGAAACAAATTATTGAGATGGTAGAAACTCAAGTAGGACCGGAAAAGGCTTATATAGGTAAATTGCTTCTAGCAGCACTTACCGATAGCAAGGAGCCGACGCCTTCTTCCGCATTAAGCGAAATCGAAAATTTAATATTCCTCAGAGGAGAAAAATTAGACAATCCTGTATTTACAGGTAATGCATATCTCACTTCACTAATAACAGCAGATGAGGTGAATACAACTGCTGCAGGCGTAGTGACTTTTGAGCCCGGTGCACGTACTTTTTGGCACCAGCATCCTACGGGTCAGATCATTATTTCAATTTCTGGTACCGGTTTTTATCAGGAAAAAGGAAGTCCTAAACGCATCTTGAAAAAAGGGGATGCCGTGAAATGCCCTCCAAATACGCCGCATTGGCACGGCGCAAGTGATACCGAAGCTTTTGTTCAGATTGCAATTACAGATAGGTCAGAAGGGCCTACTCAGTGGTTTGATGTGGTTACAAAAGAAACCTATTTATCAAAAAAATAATATATATAGGTATTTAGTATCTTTAATAGAATTGAACAGCTTAAAATATATACTATGATTTCACTAAACGTTAATGAAAAAGATCTGCAGGTAGATGTTGATCCCGAAACACCTCTTCTATGGGTATTGCGAGATCATTTAGATCTGCCGGGTACAAAGTATGGATGTGGTGTGGCACAGTGTGGGGCGTGTGTTGTACATCTTGAGGGCGAAGCCGTGCGCTCTTGTGTTACAAAAGTTAAGCGCGCTGAAAACAAAAAGGTAGTCACGATCGAAGGTCTGGCAGAAAATAACGATCATCCCGTACAACAAGCCTGGACGGAAGTAGACGTACCACAATGTGGGTATTGTCATAGCGGTCAGATTATGTCTGCAGCAGTATTGTTAAAGGAGAATCCCAATCCAACCGATGAGGATATAGATCTGGCGATGGCAGGTAATATTTGCCGTTGTGGAACCTATTCCAGAATTCGTAAGGCGATTCATGTTGCCGCAGAAATTAATAAAAGCAGTACTTAATAATCGTTCAATTAGAAATTATGAATCCATTTAAACCTAAAAATCAAGGAAAAATTTTAAGTACTGTAGGAGGGGTTTTTCTAATTCTTTTGGTAGTAGGCATTTCAGTAGGAATGTCTGAAAAGAATTTTTCAACTGAAGACTATATAGAACTTTCAAGCCTTAAAAAAGACAGTGTAGTTTCTAAGGAAGCCTTTAAGAAAGTCTACTCTGTATTGATGCACCCACGCTGTATGAATTGCCATCCTTCGGGAGATATTCCGCTACAGGGTGATGACAGTCATTTACATGGAATGTCACCACAACGCGGTGAAGACGGAAAGGGGGTATATGCAATGAAATGTGCCAATTGCCATCAAAATGAAAATACACCCGGTATACATGCTCCCCCGGGAAATCCCGAATGGCATTTGCCACCCGCGGATATGAAAATGATCTTTCAAGGAAGAACCGCTAATGAATTGGCTAAACAATTAATTGACAAATCTAAAAATGGAAATAAATCCATTAAAGATTTAATTGCACATGCTGAAGATACTTTAGTAAAGGCTGGTTGGCATCCCGCTGAAGGGCTATCCTTGCCGCCAATGAGTCATAAAGAATTTAAAGAAGCTTGGGTAACCTGGCTTAAAACCGGTGCTTACGCTCCTGATAATTCTGAATAACCCAATTAGAAGAACTGGACCTGAATAAAGTAAGTCTCATTTTAGTTACCCTTCGAAGTATTTCCTGTAGAAAAGAGGTTGGACATAGTCAAAATCTTGACGTGGATAAAATGATGATTCGAATGGCTGAAATTGAGATTGAACCTGCCTTTCTAGATGATTATAAATCAATACTTAAGGAAGAGTCTAAAGTCTCCGTCAAATTGTAACCCGGTGTGATTTCAATTTATCCTAGGTATCAAAAAGGAAAACCCACTGAAATTGAAATATTATTAGATATCTGCAGATAGTAACGCATACAAAGCACATTGGGAAACACCACATTTTAAAAAGTATAAAACGCAAACCTTAAAAAGGGTGAGGTCTTTAAAATTAATTGATTTGAATGGGATTGATGAAGAAACGATGCCTATAATTTTTAAGAAAATGAACTAAAAAAGATCCGCCAACGGGTCAGTAAGGGTCGGGTCTGTAAATTAAACTGGGTCTGAGTTTCTAAAACCGGATGGTTGTAAAACCTTATTTTTTGCTGGAGATGGCTCATTGGTTTACGCCGCAATAATAGTAGAAAGCAGCGGTTCTATAATTATCATTTTAATGTAAACCATTACGTATATCAAATAATATTCTAAATCTTTATTATTTACCTAGAAACTAATTTTTCTGATTGGTTTCTCAAAGAATTTACCGCTTTATTTCTTGCAACCGCTATTATTTCGCTAATAATGGCATTTGCAATTTCTTGTGGTGTTATTGCAGAAATATCTAATCCCGCTGGACCATATAATTTATCAATAATACGGTCTGCCTTTTCAGAATGAACTTCTATGAGTTCATTTATTAACTTTTCTCTTCTTTTGACAGAACCGAGTAGCCCAATATAAAGGGGGTTGGTTTCTGCTAGATTATAAAGAAAATTTAAGTCTGTAGCATAATTATGATTCATCAGTACTATTGCAGAATTATCATCTATTTCTAATATTTTAGTATCAATGGGATTTAGATGTTTTACAGACTCAACACCGGGAAAGTGACTCTTATTTCTTGGATCTTTTGGTGATGCGATAAGAGTGACCTTCCATCCCATATAAGAACCGATTAATGCCAGTTGGACGGCGTCATGTTCCGAACCTATTATGAACAGCTGGAAAAGCGGCGACAACTCCTGAATAAACATTTTCAATATTGGGGATTGCCCGTTAATAGAAGCTTCTGAAATAGAGTTTCTGTCTTTTAGTGTGAATATTGATCCTAATTCATTGGAGTAGGTTTCTGTATCTAAGGTGTAGGTAACATAAATCTTGATGATGACTCTATTATTTATAGCCGATAGGATTTTCTTAAATTGAGCTTCATCTGTAAAAAAGGGCTCAATCAGAATATACAAAATCCCCTCGCAACCTAATCGATAACGTCCGTCATAAGTCATCATCTTTGCCTTACCGGTTCTAAAAACAGTTGCAGCCTGAAAATAAATTTCCTTTTCTACACAACCACCGCTGACAGCACCGGTCATTTCTCCTTTTTCAGAGATTAACATTCTAACTCCTGGTTTGCGGTAAGAAGATCCCTCTAAATGAACTACTGTAGCTAAAACAGCAGCCTTATTCTGCTTGAAATATTGATAAGAGGTTTCAATAATTTTTTTAAACTCGTGAGTCATTAATAACTTTTCTAAAGGAGTTTACAACATTTCTTCCTCGAAAGGATGGTTGTAGTGTCGTTTATTTTTTGCCCGGGACAATGCATTAGTATACGCGGCAAAAATAGGAGGGAACGGGGGTTCTCCTAAACCGGTAGGGTTTTTACCATTTTCAACAAAATGCACTTCAATATCTTTAGGAGCTTCCGGCATACGTATCAATCTATAATTGTAAAAATTACTTTTCTGTGGCACACCGTCTTTAAAAGTCATTTTGCCGAACATCGCATTTCCCAAACCATCGGTAACCGCGCCTTCCACCATATTTCTTGCAGCATCCTTATTGATAACAATGCCACAGTCTACAGCACTATACACTTTATCAAAAACTAATTTTTCATTTTCGTTTTTTAAATCAACTACGTGACCTACGTAACTGTTGTGGCAGTAGTAGGCCGCAACACCCCGATGAACACCGGGTTTTGAAATTTCCCAGTTTGATTTATCACGTAACAATTCAAGTAGCGCTATAAAGCGATCTGCTTCGTAATCATTGTTTTTGCCTACCGGACTTGTTTTTGCTTTTTCAAACAATTCTAGTCTAAATGCAATAGGATCCTTACCGGCGGCAACAGCAACCTCGTCCAGAAACGCCTGTTCAGAACCGCCCATAAAATTAGAACGCGGAGCTCTAAAAGCTCCGATGGTAATGTTTGAATTAATTTGCCAGCTTTCAGCTAGATAATTGTCAACCGCTCCTGCCGGGAAACGGTTTGCATGCAGCGGACTCTCAGGTATACCGCCTGTTTTTATGTGGTAGGCAACCATTTTATTATTTTCATCCAAAGCTGCTCTAAAAGTAGCGTGGTAGGCAGGACGGTAAATGCCGTAAGTCATATCGTCCTCGCGGGTATACACCAACTTGACCGGATTTTTTATTTTTTGAGAAATTACAGCAGCTTCAACGACCTCGTGAGAATATGCCCGTCTGCCAAAACCACCACCCATACGGGTCATAATAATTTCAATTTGATCTTTACTCATTCCTAGCCGTGCGGAAACCGTAGGCTCTGTAAGTTCGGGAGCCTGTAAAGGACCGGCTAATATTGCTTTATCTTCAGTAACGTGAGCAAAAAAGTTTACCGGTTCCATGGCATTATGTGCTAAAAAAGGAGCGGTATACGTACTTTCAATAACCTTAGCGGCATTTTTAAAAGCTGTTTCAGGATCACCATCTTTGCGTACTACAGTACCAGGTTCTTTAGATTTAGCATCCATCTGTTCCCAGTGATCTTCAGAACTCTCCAATCCTGCCGGAACTACCTGAGTCGATTTATTGCCAAAGACATTGAGTTTAAGCGTATGTTCTTCAAAGGGTTCCCACTCCAGTTTTAATGCTTTTTTTGCTTGCATAACTTGCCAGGTAGAATCGCCTACCACTACCACTAGATTGGGAAAGGTAGCGGTGTCAAAGATGTTTAACTCATAGCCTTCATTGTAAATGTCAATATCAAAAATATCAGTTATTCCAGGCATTTTTAAAGCTTCCGTACCGTCGTAAGATTTCAATTTAAGTCCAAATGCAGGAGGATGTGCTATGGTAGCATACTTCATTCCCGGAACCTTATAATCCATTCCAAATAAGGATTTTCCGCTTACAATGTCTGGTAAAGCAACATTCTTTTTAGAGCTGTTTATGATCGTAAAATCTTCGGTATTCTTTAATTCTACAGACTCTGGAACTTTTTCTTGCGATGCTGCTTCAGCCATTTCGCCATAAGTACTTGTTTTACCGGATGTATGCTTTAAAATGCCTTTTTTGATTGTAATTTCTGAAGCTGAAACATTCCAGACTTTTGCAGTGGCATTAATTAGCATCTGGCGTGCTGTTGCTCCCGCTGTACGTAAGGCATTATAGCCTTGCCGTACAGATTGACTGCCGCCAGCAAATTGTCTCGTATATAAATCGGTACGAAAAGGGGCTTGCTCTACAACAACTTGATCCCAGTCGACGTCTAATTCCTCAGCAACAATCATAGGTAAGGATGTTAATACATTTTGACCAAATTCTGGATTGGGAGCCATTATTGTCACTGTCCCATCTGTAGCTATTTTTAAATAGGCATTCATTTCAAACCATCCTTCAGGAATTTGTTCTTCAGCAATCGCTTTGATGTTAGAATGCAAGAGCCAATTGAAACTTAATAGCATTCCGCCACCGGCTAAAGCTGAGGTTTTAAGAAAAGAACGACGATTTACGGAAGTTTTTATTGTACTCATAATTTTTGGTTTAAATTTCTGAAGTTGAGAAATGCTAACCAATTTAGTGAATTAAAATACTATCTGAAACCTCTTGATATGCAAACCAGTAAAAAGGGTTAGCAATGCCGTAGAATAATTAAGTTAATTGTTTAAGTTTAATATATTAGGACAGGATCTTAACTATAGATACTTCAAGTCTAAACTCATAAGCGGTTTCTTATAAAATAGACAATCCATAATAAAGCTTTGAGCCGATTAGCACTTTTAATCGGCTCATCATGTATAACTGGCAACAGAAAGACTGGCTTGATTTTAAGTATACTACAACTGAAATTAAAGAGAAGCTTATTCTTTAAGTTTAGCCAAAGAGCCGGTCGCGTTAATGGTCTATTAGAAGGACTCTCAGATACGATGCAAATGGAAGCTATCTTTTCGCTAATGGTAGCCGAGGCTGTTAAAACCTCAGAAATCGAGAGAGATTATCTAAGCTGGGAAGATGTGATGTCTTCCATACGGAACAATTTGGGCTACGGTAACTCAAAATTTGTTAAAGATCCAATGGCGCGGGGTGTGGGAGAGTTGATGGTGCGGATTAGGCAAAATTTTGCAGAACCTTTGACAGACCTGGTATTGTTTGAATGGCACAGAACGCTATTAGCGAGTGCTAAACGCATTAATACCGGACAATGGCGTAAGCAATCCGAACCGATGCAGATCGTATCCGGTAGCTGGGGCAGGGAGAAGATTCATTTTGAAGCTCCGCCTTCCCATATGCTTCCTAATGAAATGAAAACTTTTATAAAGTGGTTCAATGAATCTCATCCATAAAGAGCCAACCCTATAAAAAAACCACTATGGAGAAAGGGAGTTTTAAAATACTATCCTCTAAATGATAATGAAATTTTCACAAATTAAACATTTAATCTAAACATTTGAAATTTTACGCCACATCGAAATTACTAGATTATAGTTATTTGTACTTAAATCTTCAGAAAAGGAAATTGGCAACTAGGAATATGCCCATAAGGTTGGATAATAAGAGCCGTGTAAGGGGAGACTCTTACGCACGTTTCTGTGAGGGCTTAGAAGGGAAGTTCTTCCACGCTAGTCGACTGGCAACTTGCTTTATTTCGTTCGTTTTATTTTTGTTGGATTTTGTCGAGTATCGAAAACATCATTTATTTCAATTCGGTTTTCTTTTTCGTTAATCCAATAAATGACTTTATAATTTTTATAAACTAAATATCTAAATTCTTGTTTTCTGTTCTCTAAAAATTCTTCTTCTTGTCCGATTCTCGGCTGATTTTTTAATTTTAGCGTTTCATTATAAATTCCGTTAACGAGGTTTTTAGCAACTCTTACTTCTGCGTTTTCTCGATAATATTCATAGATTTTTTCGAGCTCTTTTTGAGAAAAATCAGTCCAAAATAAATTTAATTCCATTTATCAATTTTGGCTTTTAATTCACTTGCTTCGATTAATCGACCATTTTTTGAATCTTCCATAGATTGGTCAATTCTAGAATTAAACTCTTCAATTGTCATTGGCTTAAAATACTCATGTCCAAACTCTTTGTTTTCTTTCCTTAAAATCTTTTCCAGACGTGAGATAACATCTTCACTTTGAATTTTTAAAAATTCTTGAATAAGCTCTAATTTTCTTGTTTGCAAATCCATTTTATCAGCTTTTTATCAAAGATACAAAATTCTCGTTTTCGGTTGTTTAATTTAAATCTAAAGAGGGAGATCAATATACTTCAATCTTGTAGAAAGGGGGGGCTTCTTTTTCAAATGAAGGAATAACACCTTCAGAGATTATTTCTATAAAGTATGTTAAGCGGAATCTTCATTCCGTCTTATTTTATTTTTTAACGGTAGCACAACTATTTTGAGTTAGCTTTCAGCAAAAGCAATAATTAAAACTTGGTAAGAATTGCAGCTGAAAGTTCTGCCATAGCACCTGATAAAAGAAGTTAATTTAAAAGGTAGCTTAAATAATAATTTGATTTTAAGCTTTTCCTTTTACGGGTTAATTAAAGGGAACAAACCCTTAATTTTATCTATGTTCAAAAGTAAAGAGGCTGCCTGAAAAGGCAGCCTCTTAGTTTAATAAAACAGTTTGTTGACTAGTCCTCTGTAGCGTTGACACCTATATTTCCTTGTGCAGCTAAAGTCTCCAAATTATCTTCACTTTCGTGAACATTGATATACCCATCAAAATCAATTAGATCTTCATAAGTAATTGCTTCACCTTCTTCTTCAGTATCATCGGTTACAGCTATGTTAGTAACACTTAGACCGGTTGAACCATTCACCGGATTAAAGGTAATAATGATGGCTCCCGGAGCGTCTTCTACAGAACCTGCATGAATATGTGCAGGGTGTGTATTACCTTCTTCGGTACCTTCAAGCATAATGGTAACCAAAGTTTCACCATTTTCACGCTCTTCAAAGGTAGCAGTACCACTAACTCCCTCAATATCAGCTTCAGCAAGATCGTAGGATTCAGATTCACCGGTTAGTTCATTTTCGCCTATATCTGTTTGAGCAACAATTGTTTCTAATTCATCCGCACTCAGATGAACGTTAATGTATCCGTCAAACTCGATAAGCTCTTCATAGGTGACTTCCGTACCGTCTTCAAGTTCTGTGATCTCAGTAGTACTCATTCCAGTTTCACCATCAACAGCTTCCAGTGAAATGGCAATTTCTCCGCCATCTGCCGCATTGCCAAAGTGAATATGCGCAGGATGCGTATTACCATCCTCTGTACCTTCAAGTTCAAAAGCTACAGTAGTGGACCCATCATCATTTTTTGTAAAGGTTACGGTACCACTTACTCCGGAATCACTTTTTTCACTCAGTGTATACTCTTTTGTATCAGCTTCAGGCGGGTCAATTATGCTATCATCGTCGTTATTACAACTTGTTAAGCCTGCAATCATTGCTAATGTCAATACTAATTTTTTCATTCTAATGTAATTTTGAAATTATTGTTTGTTCTCTTAGGAGATGTATTTAAAAAAAAACGTTGCGTGTTTTTTTTTGCTATACTTAAAGTGAAATCAATAAACTACTGAGCCCTAGTAAACAAATAAACTAGTTTTAACAAATGTTTAATAAATGGTGAGACTTTGATTTATCTCCTCGTTCAAAGCGATTGGAGTATCGATTAAATTAGGAATAACTGTAGATTTTTGAGCTGTTTGTAGTAATACAATAACAGGTATAATAAGGCTTTCCAACTTTAATAAAGCTACTGAATGTCAAGCACCTATCTATTTCAAGAAAAATAGTAATTAAGAGGTTATATTAATCCGGTGATGTTTTATAAAGCCTATTATTTTAAGAAAGATTTACGGAAATAATTGAAAATAAACATCTCATATGCCTCAGTACTTATAAATTTAGTCAGTGCATTAATGTACATGTCAAAGTTTTGAAACTATCAACTATTTTTTAAGCTGTAAAACATGTGGATTTTTAAAGTTTCATAATATAATCCCGCATCATTATATTCCTTTTGATCCCACTTCTGACGTTTTAAAACTTCCCACACTTCCTTTTTGAATTCCCTTTAGCAGCATCGCTGTACATCTCTTTTTTTGAAAGCAAAATACCAATAGTTTGAAGTTAGCCGGACAGCATAACCGCTTGTGCCGCGCTTTTATATGTCCTTACTAATTCAAACTCTTGAAAATGTATCAGCAACAAAAAAAGGTGACAGCGATAGGCACTAAGGGAAGTAAATCAAAAACAAGCATTATGAAATCAGTTCAAAACATACAAAAAGAAGCGGGATCAAAACAAACAAAAACAAAAAAGGAAAACGCTCAGGATAAAATAAGTAAATCAATTTTTCAAAATATAAACGCAAACTGTCTAAAGAGTTTAGGCAGCATTTTAATTAATCTTTAAATACTACTGTTATGAGTACGATCAGAAATCAAGTTCAACTAATTGGAAACGTAGGACAAGAACCTACATTAACTACACTGGAAAGCGGAAAAAAAGTAGCTCGCTTTTCACTGGCTACTAATGAATTTTATAAAAATTCTAAAGGAGAAAAGGTACAGGATACCCAATGGCACAACGTAGTTGCCTGGGGAAAGACCGCAGAGCTTATTGAAAACTACGCTCCCAAAGGCAAGGAATTAGCCCTGACCGGGAAACTTAAATCCCGAAGCTATGAGGATAAAGACGGCTTTAAACGCTATGTAACCGAAGTAGAAGCCTCCGAAATTCTTTTACTGGGATCTAAAGCTTAAATCTAAAAAGAGGGCGTTGCCGCTCAAAGTTTCGCCCTCTAATTATCCACTTTAAAACCTATTAAAATGAGTACGCAAAGTAAACAAATACAAGAGCACCTGCAACGATTTTGCGGTAGTGAGACCGCTTACACGATTCCGATGTTTAAGATAAGATATACCGAAGGCGTTAAGTACCTAGCCGAAGCAGCTCAATGCTATTGGCTGATAACTGATGCAGCTGTAATTACTAAAAGCCTAAAACACAAAAGCTATTTTTTAGTGATTCATTTTAAACGCTTTTCTAAAGAAGTACAAGCGCGTTTGCATAAAGAAGCTCAAATCACCTATGCCGATGGAAATGGAACTATTCTGTTTCAACAAGATTATGAGCTAACAGATTTACCTCTGGATGAATTGAGGCTGTTTTTTGTAGAAGATATGCTGATGCTGCCTAATGAATATTAAACCTTTTAGTTATGGAAACACGTATCAATGAAATAAGGATAAGTTACCGCCCAAAATTAAAAGCGGAACACTGGCCTAAAATTAGCTCCTCCTCACTCGCCGCTCGGGTGGTTTTTGAAAACTGGGATCACAACACCATTGCGGTTTATGAATCCTTTAAAATTTTGCTGCTCAACAACAGCAATAAAGTCAAAGGAATCTACCAGATATCGCACGGAGGAATAACCGGAACTTTAGTGGATTTACGCCTGCTTTTTGCAGTTGCTTTAAAATCGTTATCGGTGGCTTTAATTTTAGTCCATAACCACCCCAGTGGAACCTTAAGACCCAGTGAAGCTGATAAAAACTTAACCCGTAAAATCAAGTCGGGTGCTGACTTTTTAGACATCAAAATTCTGGATCATTTAATTTTAATTCCAACAGGGGAGTATTACAGTTTTGCAGATGAAGGAATTTTATAACTACCGAAACTTTAAAAGTTGAAGGCCTCTAAAAAAGAGGTCTTTTTTTTATGCTACTGATTCAATTTTATTTCAAAAGTTGTATATTTAAACAGCTGTACTTCAGCAATTAATTATAGGGCTATCCACTTTTTGACTTTCGCCGATAGCACTAAATATCGAATATAAACATATCGGAAAATCATTTTCCTTGAAAATGGCAATCGGTTCCGATACCTATCGGGATTGACCGGATTGTATGGAATTTCGTTCGCTGCGAGCGAACGAAAAGGAATAGCAAGAGGGTAACACGCTACGCGATGTTTCAGATTCCTTTTCGCATTCAAACAACTAATTATCAGACGTTTGTATAATATATAATTTCTTAACAATCAACGATTTGCGACAAACGGGTGGTGAAGCGCCATTTTTAGGGAAGATTTTGCGACAAACAGGCGAAATATGGACTCATTTACCGGAATCAGATTTAAAAAGGAAACTGCAAAACGTTTCCAAACATTCTCACGCAAGTACTTCAAATCGCACACCGAGGCAATGGCTACGATGCTCGACTTTTTCTTTTACAATGAAATATCTCCAAAGGAACAATTAGGCCCCACCGGGCGTACCATCGAAGCCAAACTTTTAAAAAGAATAAATGCCGTTATCGCCATTATGCGTGATGTGGAAAAGACCCAAACCAAACCTACAATGGCGATGATTCAATCCCTGTTTGAAACAGAGGAACCAACCCAAAAAACACAGCTTATAGAAAAGAAATATGCGGAAGAAAAAAAGGAAGTCCGCTTTCGAGAAAAGAAAAACCAAAGCAACCAACTTTAAATCATTGAGCTATGTACATCACCATCACACCTCAAAAATTAGGAACCAACTTTTCCCAAAGCTCCGCTGATTTTGTGGACTATCTGGAGAAGGAAAATCAAGATTTGGAACCACAGGATATGGAGCCCTTTTTCAATCAATATAGCGATCAAATACCTGCGGAAGAAGTGATCCAAGAAATTGATGGAAACACTGCAAAATTGAAAAAGGTAGAACCTAAGTTTTATTCCATTACGGTCAGTCCTTCCAAATACGAACTCACCCGTTTACAGAACAGTAGTCAAGATTTAAAAAAATACACACGTGAACTGATGAAGGATTATGTGGCCTCCTTCAATCGGGAAATCAATGGAAGACCTCTTAGTATTCATGATATAAAATACTACGCTAAAATTGAGCATCAGCGAAGCTTTAAAGGAACCGATTTGAAGGTTAAAGAAAATCAACCTTATGCTACAAAAATTTTAGCACTAAAAAATGAAATTAGAAGAATTAGTCAGGGAAGCGATCACGGAACTATAAAACAGCTTCAGCAACAAATCAAGAAGCTCGAGCAAACGGCTCCCCATCAATTAAATGGAAAACGCATTGTTCAAGGAATGAACAAACCCGGGAATCAAAGTCATATTCATATAGTAGTGAGCAGAAAGGATGCATCCAATACGTTTAGCCTTTCTCCGGGGAGTAAACACAAGGCATCGCAAGTAGAGATGCACGGTAAGACTGTAAAAAGAGGCTTTGACCGAGACATGTTCTTTGAACGTGCAGAAAAGACCTTTGACAAAACGTTTGGCTATCAACGAAACTTCGCGGAGACCTATAAAGCGCGAAAGGATTTTGTGAAGGATACTAACCGCTATTTTGCAGCCTTGATGAAATTACCTGCAAACGAAAAAGCATTGGCGTTTAAAATCATGAGCAAAACAGGCTTGCCCGTTGTCCCCAGCATTCCAGTTAGTCAGGCACAAGTCGCACTTCGGGTTTTTAAACGCTTAAGACGTGGGGCGGAAGTAGTTCTCAAATCAAGTTCTATAGGAATCTAAGCGTATGGAAATCGATCAGTTACATTCTTTGGTTTATTTCGGGGTTGGTGCAAGCGTCTGCTTTGTGGTGCTCTTTAAGCTCACCAGATATGCTTTCAGCATCAATTGTTTCTTAGTACTACCCTTACTGTATTTCTTGTCCCTAGAAACGCCTTGGATTCCGCTGATACTGTATTTGGGATGTCCACTGCTGCTGATCAATAGTGTTTTGTATGTTTATCTGGATGCCTCAGAAGTGTCCCACGGGATAGATCCGCGCTATACCGTCAATTTTAAAACGAATCAGGGTAAACTACAGCTTCATAATATCAAACGGGGCGCTTCGGTCATCGGAGCCGCAGGAAGCGGAAAAACAGAAAGTGTGGTCTATGGATTTTTACAGCATTTTCAAAGTAATGGGTTTTGTGGTGTGATTCACGACTATAAAGATTTTGAACTTACCGAAATGGCTTATCCACTTTTTAAGGATAGTGTGATCCCATTTAAGGTTATTTCCTTCGATAAAATCATACATAGGGTAAACCCTATTGCACCACGCTATTTAGAGAATGAGGAAAGCGTAAACGAGGTATCCCGGGTGTTAATTGAAAATCTTTTAGAACAACGAGAGAGTGGGGTGTCAGGTACTACTAAATTCTTTAATGATGCAGCTGAAGGCTTAATTGGTGGATTGATTTGGAAATTGAAAACCGATTATCCCAAATATTGCACACTGCCACACCTAATTGCAATTTATCAAATGCTGGATACCGATAGTCTCATTCAATTTTTGGAAACCAATACCACCTCCAGAGCAATGGCAGATGCTTTTATCAGTGGTAAAGATTCAGAACGACAAACCGCAGGGGTGAAAAGCACCTTGGCCAATGCCCTTAAACGCATCAGTACGCAAAGTATTTTTATGGCTTTATGTGCTGATGAAGTTTCCTTAAAGATCAACAGCAAAGCGTCACCCTGTGTGATCTCAATAGTCAATAATCCTAAATATGAAGCTGCCTATGCACCGGTGATCGCTACGATCATCCATACAATTACCAAACAAATGAGCGTGCGCGGACAGCTTCCCTCATTTTTAATGATGGAGGAAGCCCCGACCATACGTTTATTAAATATGCACCGAATTCCCGCAACCCTGCGCAGCTATGATATAGCAACCGTCTATGTCATGCAGGATAAAATCCAGAACGATATGATGTATGGCGATAAGGCGAGTAGGGCGATTCTGAGTAACCTTTCCTATCAGTTTTTTGGGAAGGTAAATGATCCGGATACGGCAAAGTATTATGAGCGCTTTTTTGAAATTGTAAAAGACCCTACAAAAAGTATAAGTAAGGCTGCAAATATCTTTAAATCTGATACGCGCATAACCAAAGGAGAACGGGAGGTTTCTAAACGTAGAGCAGCAATCTTTTTTAAGCTTAAACCGGGGGAGTTTATAAGCTTCGCTGATGGAGTTGATAAGAAGGTGCGTTTTAAACTACCTGAAATTTCTAGAGAATTACCCACAGAAACACAACCCTATTCCCTTAATGATCTAAAAGCGAATTTTGAGCGTATCTATCAAGAGGCACGGTCGATCTTCAATCATACATGAGAATTTCTGTTTGTTTCAAATATGAAACAAAATGGATTTTAAGAAAGCTATTCTTTTGTCTAAATATCAAATGACCTTTGAACACCTGAGAGAAAATATAAAGCTGCCCAGAAAAAGAAGAAAACGTACTATGGAGCCGGTCTTAACGTGTAGCTCAAAATTTAGGGATTAAAAACAATGAAATTCAAATAATGGAAGCAGCTTTTAGATGGGAATAGGTTCCTTACTTTCACCATCCTCCTTAAAAGTAAAGCATCTTGATAATCAATTCGGATCATTGATAAACCGATGCGAGATTTTTAATTCCAAATCGCGTTCTCCATTTTTTTCTTGGAGTTTTACTATTACCCGGCTGTTGTTATTGAGCGAAAACTTCGATAACACATAAACAAATTGGGCGCGTTCTCCCTTTTTAACTTTGCAAGGTAACTTATGTTTGTACAGCGGCTGTTTTACAATGCGTTGGGAGGATTTACGTTTTCCCTTGGCGCGTGATTGCACAGCGATCTCTAAAAATTCAACATCATAATCCAATCCGGATTTATTCTCAACCTCAAAAACGAAATACAACTGCTCCTGATCAAACACGATATTTTCGGTGTTTAGTTTTATTCCATATTTACGCTTAGACAAATGGCCTAGATGCTGTTTGCGCTTCAATAGGGTGGTGCTAAAAGCTTTAAAATGGGATAACGTGATAGCCGCTGCAGGTTTTAAATTAATTGATGTTAGTGTGTCTCGTTTGGAAGCTTCTTGACCGATACTGTGCTGCTTTTCAATAAAGTAATTGACATTGCTAATCTGTGCTTTGTATTTGATGATATAGGAGTACACCAGGCCATCTGTTGTTATAACCAATAGGTTACTTTCCCTGCCGGGTTTGGCTTGTAAAAGTCCAAAGTATTGTGGGACATCCCGATTGAAACTAAAGACAAAGCTTTCGGATCCTACAACACCTTGCCGGATAGGGCTCGGAAAAAACAGGGCTACGTTTTTATGCTCATTTGCATAAATAGTATCGAGTTTAATTGGGGTTGATTGGGAGCGTGTCCCGGCTTGTGATGAAACACTTGAAATCAATATGAAGCTTAATATCATAAGGAATTGATGGGTTTTCATAGGACTTGGTTTAGTGTGCTTTTAAAAGCAGTTTATAATTGTTAAGTACGGTAACTTTTACATTTCGATTATCGCGACGCAAGAGTTGAGAAATACCACCCACTTGGGGCAGGCTGGGGATATTGACATCCTGTAGTACATCATCAAATACTTCGCGACTGGCTTGCGCTCGAAAGTTATTTTCGATATAGATTCCCTCCAACCCATCCTGCAGATCATAGGCCTGAAGCGGGATAGGTTGATGATTGACGTTTTCAATACTTATGAGGGCGCGATTGGGCTGAAAGCTTACGGTTCCAAATATTAATGTGTTTTTAGAAAGAGCAACTCCGTTGATCGTGGATTCGCTGGTCAATCGTAAGCGAATTCTGGAATTGGCTTTGACCACCTGGTCTCCATCTACAACCGCGTGAAGCGCTGTGTCACTAGCAACATGAATCGCAGTCTTCTTAAGACCGGTAGAAGTAGCCCCAGCAAAAAAGAGCTGGTGCTGTAACCCCATTTCTTGGGTAGCCACCTGTAGTTCTTGACGCAGTGCAGCAGAATCAAGTACCGGCCGAGGGGCTACATCTTTTGTTGGATTTCCCAATTCAGCATATTTCCGGGGTTCATACTGAATTTGATTGCCTTGATAGATACTGTCTACTATACGCTGCTTCTCTTTTTCGGCAAACTGTGGATCATAATACCCCAAAGAGTCCAAAAGGCTTTCGTCATAAATACTGGGCGCCGTATTTTTACGAACTTCCTTAAGATCATTTAATGCGTCTAGTTTGGACTGATACTCTTTGGAGTCACTCTCTAATTTAGGGACGGTGGTTTGTTCTAGCTCATTGCTATCGGAATCCTCATCATTGAGCATAATCGTATAGCAGATCAAAAAAAGGATCACCACCGCCAATACAGCAACAAAAACGATTTTGTTTTTTTCTATTTTCATAATTCTAAATTTTAGTGTCGTTTAATAACTTTCATCCGTTAGTTTTCGAAGACTGTTTTCAAAGTAATCGGTGATCAATAGCCCATGGGGATTGTTGGGGAAATTGCGATCTACAGCAATTAGATTACCTGTAGTTACTAATTCATAGACATCTGTTATAGCCCCACGGTTGATTTCAAAACGAGTGGTGGTTTTAAAAGAAAAGGGATCGGTATCCAGATTTACTTCAGATTCGATATTTCGAATACGTTGTACCAGAGAGTATTGAATCAACCGATTGTAAACCCCATCAGCTTTCTTTTGTCGATAGACCGCATCTACAGAGCTGTTGCCCAACCACAAGGCTTTTTCCAGATTCTCTTTGTAATTACTAGCATCAATATTATAAAAGTGTTTATGGAAAAGCTCCAGATGGTCAAGGGCTTCTACTTCTTGACTTTCTTTTTGAGCGATGAGTTTTAAAGGAATGACTTCTCCTTCGGTGCTGATGGCAAATGCGGAGTGAAGTGCTTTTTGAAAGGTCGTGTAGACCATCCATCCAGAAAATACCATTGAGAGTGTTGCACCAATTACTACACTGATGACAATCAAGCGATTGATCTTCAGCACGGCGTAAATATGAGTGTAGGGTGTTTTCATAAAACGTTTTTTAAGCGGTGAATAAGCGTAAGGTGAATGAGGTAGCACGCCGGTAGAGCTTAAATTTGAGAAAGACAATAAAGCCTACAGATCCCAGTTGAATCACAGGAGCAAAAAAGCCCTCGCCAGAATCGGTTCCAAAGAGATTAACCCAGAAATTATCAGTGATTTCAGTGTAGATGGCATTGATAAATACATTGACCAGGAAAAAAGCGGGTACCAGCATGTAAACCGCTGCATAGAGTTTAAAAAAGGTATAGGCCAAGCTGCGAAACTTTTCAAATACAGCCAGACTGATAATCAAGGGAAAAAAGGCTTGCAGTATACCCAGTAAAAAGAAACGCTCCGCCAGAAACAACGGATAGATGAACAAATCCAAAATCCAAAGGAGGATACTGGTTATAAAAGCGAAGATTTTAAATCCAAATAACGGAGTAATCAAGGCTTCATACAACAAAGCCATCGCGGCTTTAGCCGCTTCAAACATACCGACTTCTTCCTCAATAGGGATGTCTTGCATTTGCAACGGGAGCAAGGCAGGGGCGGTATTGCGGTATTGAGCTTCTACAGCGATCAGGATTCCATCAAAAAAGCCCAATACCTGAGTGGAAAAGAGAGCCAGTAAAACCACCGCAACGTTTTTGGCCAGATCCTGCGGAGAAAGCCCCCAGGTATATCCGCTCTGATCGGCAATGCCCTCGTTGTATTTTTTAAGAATATTGATCAGAAAAAATAAAACGGCCAGGCTTTTCATCCCTGTGATGGTATACCGGGAGAATTCACTGTTTTTGATCGTCTCAAAAATAGTGTCCACATACTCCAAACCGATTCCTAAAAGTACCAGCGCGCTCATCCCTAAAAACTTGTTTGTCGGTTATTGATCTTATCCTGCAGTTTGCGAAAGGAGATGATCTCCTTATACCGCTTGGTTTTGAGATTGATCTCCGAGACCATCTCCTTAGATTGCTCTTCCTTTTCTTTAAGGATACGCGCTCGCTCGGCATCAGACATTTTCAAGTAATTACTCGAGAGAATCTGATCGATAAAGTCCATTGTTTCTATGGAATTTTCCACTATGTTGTTAAAAGACTCACTCACCCGGGTGATTTCATTGGGCTTGATATATGGAGAGTTTAAAATCCCACGCAATTCGTTTTGCATCACTTGGATTAGCCGCGTATTGTTGCGGCTGATCTCCCGTACAGCCTTGAGCTGTTTGACTACGGTATTAACCTTTTCCAAATTCTCCTTTTGCTGCTTTAAAAACTCCACGGTCTTGAGCAACTGGGTGGTCTGCTTGGCAGATTCCACTAAGGTTTTGACAAGACTCACAAAATTGGTATTGTCATAAACCGGCATCCCCTGGCAGGCAGCGCCTGCAGGCATTAAAAGGCTCATTGTTATCGGTAAAGCAAAGAATACTTTTCGAATTGTTGTTTTCATAAGTTTCGATTTTGATTGATGAATAGATTAATGGCCTGCTGCATATCTTGGGTTTGCTCGTAGAAGGCCATAATGGCCTCGTTTTCGGCTCCATCGGTGAGGTAGGCTGCAAAGACTTCAGGAGGTACTTCGAGTCTGAAAATATTACTGGCTTTCCCGATTTTGATAAAGATCTCAGTGTATTTACGCGAGCCGCTCAGGTTGTTTTTGATGGAGCGTAGTTGATTGAGGTCATGACTGGAGAGTTTGAGGCGTCGCACCAAAGCGTCATAGCCTTTTTCATTATTCAGGCTGTAAATAACCTGAGTGTTCTCTAAAATGCTAGCGGAAGTAGCATTCTCGGGTAACTGATTGATGGATTGTAAAATGATGCCTATTGCTCCGTTTTGCTTACGGATCGCCTGATAGTAAAACTCTACACTTTCCAATACATTTTCAAACTTCAACTGCTTGGCAAACTCATCAAAAAGAATGATCCCTTTTTCGGCCTTGTTGCTCCAAATGCTGCGTTGAATTGCCGTTTTGATCAGCTTGAGCATTACCGATAGGATCTCCTTATTATCCTTGACTTCATCGAGTTCAAAAATAATCAGGCGCATGTCTTCAATTTTATAGGTCTGATCTTCTGATACTTCAAAGAGGTAACTGTAAATTCCATCTCCCACATATTCTGACATGACATGCAAAAAGCTGTTCCTATTAAAATAATCTGAATGGATTTTAAGGTCTTGTAAAAGCTGCGCTCCTCCCGTTTCAATAAAGTGGTAAAACCCGGAGAGGGAATGCGCCGTAGTAGTGCTCTTATAATAAGCTGTCAGGAGTTTTTTAAGCGATACGCCTTGAGATTTTGTGCTAGAGGATCCAGAAGCATACAACTCAAAGAGAAAGGCACAAAGATCTTCTAGACGCTCTGAGGTAAGGTCTGTGATCCGTTCTACATAGAACGGATTAATCCCTAGATTCTTTCCAGATTCATACCGTAAGACCAGATGCTCATCTGGATAAAGTTTGGCAAATTTGGTATAGGAGCCTCCCAGATCGATAATGACCAAACGCACCCCACTTTCAAAATACTGACGCAGGATATTATTAGCTAAGAAGGATTTGCCTTCACCCGTAGGTGCAAAAATGGCAAAGTTGCGGGCTTTAATGCGCTTCTTTTTTTCATCCCAGACATCTTTTACGACCGGAATGTTATGCTGTCGATCGTTGAATACAATACCGGTAGCATCCGATTGATAATTGGTGGTGTTGAGCAACATACACAAGGCGTGTTTGAGATCGGTGACATATAGGTCGCTATCGGAAAAATGAGATGAAAATCCGAAGTAACTGTTCAAGAAATACTGCTTTAAAGCCTCCCCTTTAGGGTAATAGGGAAGGATGTCTAGTTCTTTAAATTCGGTTTTTAGTTTAGCCGTGATACACTCCAAGGTTTTGGGCTCTTTAGTCCAGTAGATGACATTAAGCTGTCCGCGTATTACCCGGGAACCTTCATCGGTATTGATTTGATTCAGGATATGCTGAATCTTGCCTAAGACTATTTTATTTTGAGAGCCAAAATTGGAACTCTTGCTGAGCTCTTCTACTTTTTTATCCAGGATTTTACGCCACTTGTGTTTATCATCCAGATAGAGGATTTGATTAACGATGTGATTTTCGTCTAACGCCAATCCTAATCCATCAATATATCCCTGATGAAATATGAAATCATCAGAGGTGAACCGCTGATTGGTTTTGCTGGTTTGAACAGATTCTCCAAAGCACAATTCACTATTAATGGCGAGGGCATCAAAGAGATGATCCCCGATTTGAATCCGGTTTTTATCCAATAGGATATCGGTAGTAAGATTCTCATTAAATCCATTGAAATAGTTTGTTGTTAGCGTTTCAACAGTAGCCGGAGTAAGCGGTTTAAAAACCATCTTACGTGTATTATTGATAAATGATACAGCATCTTCCACAGCTGACTTAAAAGAGTGAACAGCCTCATCCAAAGTAACTGGTAGGGTCTTGCTGATTTTTTTAAACGGGTTGGTGTAGTTTGCATACGAACGATTTTTAGTGGGAGGGAGTATGAAAAAAAGGTAACAGGAGTGCGATAGATAATCCCGTCCTTTAAAATACTTATGCGTAGCTTTTTCTAAAAAAGAAGTGTTGGGCAGTTGCCCTGCGCTAAATTCTTTTTTAAGATAGCTATCTTGTTTGTGTACCACTGTTCCTACCGGTAAACTTTTTAAAGCCTGAAACCAGCAGGCGTGCAGGTCTTCATAATCTTTTTCCGATAACGAATAGATCTCCGGTAAAAACCCTTGATAACACAATACGACAGAACCGTCACTGCTGAAGAGGATGTGGTTTTCTAGTGCAGCAATAGGATTGCTTTGAGATAGCTTAATGGTTTTCATAGTCCAGACCGGAGTTTTGCTGATTGCTGATATGCTTAGGGAAAATACTTTTGAAACTAAGAAGCGCTTTTGCCTTTGTGAAGCGTGAAAGGGTGATGAATAAAATGGCATTGAACAGCATTACGCCTACAACCAGTACAAAACTGAAGGAGAAAATGATTACCAGCAGAGAGGCAATAATGCTACACATCATTAGAGCAAACAAGGGAAGGGGAAGTCCAAAAATGACTGCCCGCTTCCTGATGTTTTTATAGATCTCATACTTTTTCATAAGTTTAAGTATTCAGTGGTCCAGTGATCTAAGCACTAGACTACAATTCCTATGAGATACGAGAAGATGCCCACGACACCTCCGGCAATCAGTACAAAGACCAATACGCGGGTAATACCTTTTTTCAAATCTGAATTCTCTCCAAAGAAATGCCCGGCATTAAAGAGGAAACCAACTAGAAAGATGACCCCCAGAATAATAGGGAATACAGCTCTGATGGTATCAGAAACATCATTTACAGAATCTTCAATCCCTCCAATTTGAGCAAAAAGGGGAATGGTGACCAGTAATAAGATCGTTGTGAAGTAGCTTGATTTTTTCATAAAAGTTCGTTTTAAATTAGTGTTTGATTGAACTCTTGAAAAGTATATATTTATTATTTTAAATATCTGTAAATCAGTAATTTGTGAATAAAATAAAATTTATATTCATTTGATTTTAAATGATTTCAAATCCCTTCAAATTTTAGGAAATAAAGCCGTTCCCCTGTTGATAACTCAAAAACCAAAAATTGAAATGAAGCTCCAAAACGTCATATTTCTACTAATACTTCTGAAAAGTTGTGTGTTTTTTGGTCAGGTTGTCGATCGACCTTTACGTATTGTGATCGATCCTGGACATGGAGGAATTGATCCGGGTGCGGTAGGGAAAAATGGAATTCAAGAGAAGGATTTGGTGTTGGAAATAGCCAAAAGAATAATTGCGCAAAATCCAGAGTTTGATGGAAAGCCGGCTGACTATTTTCTAACTCGATATACAGATACTCTAATCAGTCTTAGCGATCGCACAAAACTGGCCAGAACACTCCAGGCGGATTTGTTTATTTTCTTACATTTTAATGATGCACCTAATTCAAACACAACTTGGGTAGAGGTATACGCATATAATCAAGGAAACCCGTATTTAAAGCAATTCATTTGGCTAGGACACCTATTGGAACAGCGGCTTGTAACTACAACCAATCAAAAAAGCAGAGGTGTAAAATTTGCGAATTTTCAGGTTTTGCGGATCTAAAAGATTTTTGTAAGGCAGTTTTAGTTGAGGTTTATCAACACTATAGCAGATTAAATAAGGCAATAAGTAACGTGTTAAATATGTGCTTGTTTTGCTAGATCTAATTATTTATCATAAGTATGAAACTATTTTCTTAAGAATCTCTTTAGAAAGAAGTATTAACTTTGATATTAAAGTTTAGGTTTATGAAATTTCTTATCGCTGAAGACGAGATTGAATTGCAACAGTCTATAGCAAAATATCTTAGTCAGGAATCTAATATATGCGAAGTAGCTGCAGATTACATAGAGACCTCTGAAAAGCTTGATTTATATGAGTATGATCTCGTGGTTCTTGATATAAACCTAGTTACTGGTAGTGGACTTGAATTACTGAAAAAGCTTAAAAATCAAAACAAAAAATGTGGCGTGATTATTATATCGGCTAATAATTCTTTGGAAAACAAATTGGAAGGATTGGATGTTGGCGCAGATGATTATATTACAAAACCCTTTCATTTGGCTGAACTTAATTCTCGAATCAAAGCCGTTTTACGACGAGGCAAATTTGGTGGTGAAGATTCTCTTATTTTTGAAGAAATTCGTTTGGATACACTCTCAAGAACGGCTTATTTTAATGAAAAACCCATTACCCTTACGCGAAAAGAATATGATCTCCTGCTCTTTTTTATAACTAACAAGGGCCGCGTGCTCAGCAAATCTATTATTGCAGAGCATCTCTGGGGAGATGACAGCGATATGCTAGACAGCTTTGATTTTATCTATGTTCACATAAATAATCTTCGAAAAAAATTAACTTCCGAAGGAGCTAAATACATACATACCGCGTACGGTTCGGGGTACCTATTTACCGCTGAATAAATGGCTGATCAAAAAAAAATACATCTATTGCAAAAGGCATCTAAAACCTTTTTGACAACAAGTAGTATCATTATGATATTTTCTGGGATTGCACTTTATCTATCCCTAAAAGCACTACTTGAAAGTGAGATTGAAGAAGAATTGTATTCTAATAAAGATCGAGTGGAACATCTACTTCTTTCAAAACCCGACTTAAAAGGAATTCCTCCTATAATGGTTGTTGAAAAAGTAAAAGATCCTCAACCTACAGTTCTAAACGATACTTTAATTTATGATCCTTTACAAGATGAAATCGAATTATTCAGGCAATTAGCCGGAACTAAGGAAATAAATGGTCAGGAATATAAAATTACAGTGAGAGCCATGGTAATTGAATCTGAAAATATCCTTTTTGCCATTGTTTTCACCTTTCTCGCTATCATTCTTGTTGCTTTTGTGTTCTTATTTTACCTCAATAAAAGCCGTAATGCCACATTATGGAAGCCCTTTTTCTTGAATCTGGCTAAGATTAAGGCATTCTCTATAAAATCTGAAACACCTCTGACCTTAACGGAATCTGACATTATAGAGTTTGGCGATCTTAATAGAGAAATTATTTCACTCACCACAAAGGTTCAAGCAGATTATCACAACTTAAAGCAGTTTACCGAAGATGTATCGCACGAGATGCAAACTCCGCTTGCCATTATGCAGGCTAAGATCGAAACCCTCTTTAATGGGGTTAAAATTGATGATTCTCAATATGAGCAACTTGATTCTTTACAAAACGATATACGCAGGTTAAAAAATTTGAATAAGCGTCTAATTATATTGGCAAAAATAGATAACAACCAGTTTACAGACTCTCAATTCGTTTCAATAAATGAGTCGTTTCAGGAGGTGCTTCTCAATTTTAAAGAACTAGCTTCTATTGATTATAAAATTGAGCATAGCGAAGAACTTACCGTAAAAATGGATCGCTCTTTGGCGCAAGTATTAGCCAACAATTTAATTTCAAATGCAGTAAAACATAATTTAGAAAATCAGCCTATCAAAGTTGATTTTTATAAAAACAGCGTGCAGATCGTTAATAGTGGAAACAGCGAACTCGCAAATCCCGAGCAGGTTTTTGACCGGTTTTACAAAGAAAGTACCAAGAGAGATTCAAGCGGTCTGGGCCTTTCGATCGTTAAGAAAATCTGCGATTATTATGGTTTTACACCATCATATAGTTTTAGTAAATCGCCAGAATCGACTACCGGCTTTCATAAATTTGAAATTCGATTTACACATTGATTTAAAGCCAACTTTAAATTCTCTTTAGAAAGCGGTACTATTTTGGTAAAAATTTCTAATTATGAAAGTACTAGCACGTCTCAAATTATTTATCTTAATACTCTTAGCTCCATTTTCTGGAGAAGCCCAAGAAACCGTTTTGATAGAAGGAAGTGTGACCGAAGAATCAGCACAACCTTTACCCTTTGTCAATGTTATTTTAAAAAAGCCGCAAGGCGAAAGCATCATCAGCGGTACCATAACTGACGAGCTTGGGGCTTTTAGCTTAAGCGGAATACCAAAAGGAAATTATATTGTCGAAATTTCATTTATAGGCTATGAGACCATTCAGAAAAAAATTACTGCTGGCGGTCTCAATCCCATTTTTGACTTAGGAAAAATCCAGATGATGCCTTCGGCAGAAGCATTAACTGAAGTTCAAATCCTTGCAAAACAAGCTGCGGTAAGTGCAGATCTGGCTAAGAAATCATTCAGTCTTGATGAGAATCTGGCGCAAGCCGGCGGTTCGGTTATGGATGCTATGAAAACGATGCCCGGCGTAGCCTTTGATCAGGATGGCAAAGTGGTTTTGCGAGGGAGTGATAAAGTGGTTATTCTTATAGATGGAAAACAATCAAGTCTTACGGGTTTTGGTAATCAAAAAGGCCTTTCAAATATCCCGGCAGCAAATATTGAGCGTATAGAGATCATAAATAATCCTTCGGCTAAATATGATGCTAACGGTTTTGCCGGGATTGTAAATATCATTTATAAAAAAGAAAAGCAGACCGGCTTTAATGGTGATGCAGGTTTATCTTTTGGCCTGGGGGCTTTAGGCAAGCGTAAACCCGACACACCTACAGATTTTGGAAGCTATTCTGTTAATCCTAAATTGATTCCGAGTCTTAATCTAAATTACAGGACGGGTAAATTGAATTACTTTTTACAAAGTCAGTTTATTATTCAGGAAGCTTTACCTAATAATGAATTTACAACACGCTTTTACGACGACGGTCGTAATATTATTTCGCAGGTTCCCGAAAACCGAAAGCAGTTTCGTTCTATAATTTCTGGCGGAGTAGATTATCAATTGAGCGACAACGATATGCTTACCTTTTCAGGGATGTTTGACCGGGAAAAGCATATAGACACCTCGCAGGTGGCATTTATCAACCTCAATCAAAATACCAGAAAAAGGCTCTACACCTGGCAGGAAGAAGAGATTACCAGTTTCATAAACACAGCAGTTAATTATGGACATAATTTTGAACAGGCCGGCCATTCTTTATCTGCAAACCTTCAATATACTCGTGGTTTAGAAGATGAAAGTTATTTCTTGAATGACAGCTCTGCTGTACGAATTGGTCGTGATAAAACGAATATTAGGGCTATAGAGTATACTACAAGTGGCTCAGTAGATTATACACGTGCTCTAAGCAGTGGTAAGATTGAGCTGGGAGCAAAAGGTAGGTTTAGAAGATTGCCCGTAGATTATACGATTATGCGCGGCAACCAGTCTATTATTTATCCCAATCTGGGTGATTATTCGAAGTGGAGCGAAAACCTTTACGGCGCTTACGTTAATTACTTAATGGAAAAGGAAAATTATGATATCGAAGCCGGCCTGCGTGCCGAGCAAACCGAAGTCGCGTACACTTTAGATCCGCAAAATACCTATTATAACACTAACGATGCGTATGATTATTTTGAGTTGTTTCCCAGCGTTCGATTTACGTATAAGTTGAATTCAGAAAATAAACTTTCAGTTTTTTACAACCGAAGAATCGATCGTCCGGGAGAACCCGAATTACGAATATTTCCGAAATATGATGACCCCGAATTGCTGAAGGTGGGTAACCCGTATTTAAGACCACAATTTACCAATACGGTAGAATTGGCACATCGGTATTCCTGGGATAATGGCTCATTATTTTCTGCAATTTATCATCGCAATATTGATGGAGCGTATCAGCGAATTTTTAGTATAGATGATAGTAACCCACAATATGATATTGTAAATCGTATTTATCAGAACACGGGGCAGAGCACAAATACAGGAATCGAAGTTTTATTCAGTCAGGATTTAGCAGATTACTGGAAACTAACTTCCAGTTTTAATGTGTATCAAAATGCAATTGATGCCTTTCAGGGAACTTTGCTATTTCCATACGAGCGCCCTTTTTTTGTTGAACAATCCCGTGATATTGCTGGAGATTTTAAGATTACCAATACTGTTCAGCTTCCGTTACAGATGGAAGCGCAACTTACCGGTTTATATTATTCAAAAAAGAATATTCCGCAAGGTGAGCAACTGGCGCGGTATTCAGTAGACTTTGGATTTAAAAAGTCCATTTGGGAAAAGCGCGGGGAACTCACACTTTCTGCAACAGATATATTTAACCGTTTTGGCTTAAGACAACGGCTAACCGGTGAGGGTTTTACTGCAGTTTACGAAAATTACTATGAAACTCAGATCGTGCGTTTAGGTTTTAATTATAAGTTTTAATCAATGGCCTGAGCGTAAGGTTTCTTTAATTTAAAAATTTATTGATTTCAGTAACAATACCCTGAGCATGGCTCGGGGTATTTATTTTTTATAATAGAAGTCAACTCATTCAGTTAGACTATTCTTCTTTAAAAATCCTTTAGAATTACAAGATACATTTGAGTAAATTTTTAAACTCAACCCATGTTTTGGAGATCACGTATCCTCATTTTAGCATTCTTCCTTTTTCAATTTATAAATGCACAACGCACAGCGAATCTTGATTTTTTTATCGCTCAAGCTCTGGCAAATGCTCCTGCATTATCAGAAAATGAAAATTTGCAAAAAATAGGTGCTTTGCAAGAATCTATAATTAAAGCCCAGCAAAATTCTTTTCAAGTCAATGCAACATCAGACGTGTTATTTGCCCCCTATTTTAATAACAATGGCCGGGTGATTAGCACAAGTATTGCACCGAGTTCTTCGGCTTATGGCTATGATGTAGGGATTACCAATGGCGGACTTTATTCTGCACAAATAAATGTTACCAAACAGCTGTTTAATAAGGCAGCGACAGCTAATTTACTGTTTCAAAATAAAATTAAAAATAATACCCTCTCCTTATCGGCGCAAGAGGTGGAGCATAACCTTAAAAAGACTATTTCAGACGCTTATGTAACGGCTTACCAATTGCAATTGCAAGAACAGTTTACTCAAGAAATCTTAAAAGATCTTCAAAATCGACTTCAGGTTATTGAAGTGCTCGTAAAACACGCAATTCTACAAGAAAGTGATTACTTATTTCTACAACTTGATATAGATAGTAAAAAGCTGGAGTTAAAGCAAATTCAAAGCAATTTGAGAGTTGCCCTAAATCAGGTTTTCACTTTAAGTGGAATTACATCACAAGCTAATATCATCATTTCTGAACCCCACTTTAATACAGCTTCTTCTGCAAAAAAAGAGAATTTTTATCTACGGAAATTTAAAAATGACAGTTTGCAGATCAAAGCAGATGAAGCGGTTTTTGACAATGCTTATAAGCCGCAAATCACCGCTTACGGCAACACCGGTCTTAATGCTGTCGAAATACCCAACATCACTCATAAAATAGGGATGAGCGCGGGATTACAAATAAGCATTCCTATCTACGACGGCAAACAACGCAAGTTTACGCACCAACAAAATCTCTTGAAAGAACAGAATCTTGAGTTTTATAAGACCAATGCCGCAGTACAATTGACTAATAATTTACAAAGCATAACCAATCAATTGGATGCTTTGAGCGAAAACAAATTGCTGCTGGATAACCAATTAAAAAAGCAACAAAGTATTCTGGAAATCTATAAAGGCAAACTCGTACAAGGGCAAATCTCTATTGTAGATTATCTCAATGTTATACAGAGTTACAAACTAAATAAGTATACCCAAATACAAATGCAAACCAATATATGGTTGCTTCAAAATCAATACAATTTTATCAACTGGTAATATGAACTTAAAAACTATCCTTCTGCTTAATCTGGCTCTTTGTACATGCTTTTTAAGCTGTAAAAAGAGTGAACCAACGGTTAATACAAAAAAGGCAGCTATAGATGTTACAACTGCACTGGTAAGACGCGGTGATTTGCAAGAATATTTAACCTTTAATGGTGTGACCATTTATCAACGTAAAGAGGACATTCGGTCAAATGTGACGGGTTATGTTACACAAATGCGTTATAAAGTTGGTGATGCTATTTATAACGGGCAGGTTTTTGCTACCGTGCGCACCAAAGAACAAGATGCGCTACGCGATGCTGTAAAAATAGACAGTTCGCTAGCTCGATTTATAGGTTCAATGGCATTAAAAAGTAATGCTTCGGGTATCATTAAAACCCTTTCCGTTACTAAAAATGATTATATCGCCGAAGGGGATATTCTTGCAAGTGTAGTACAACCCCAGTCACTAGCTATACAACTTAATGTACCTTTTGAAAACAGGAATAAAATAGAAATAGGTTTGCCGTGTGAGATACTCATACCTGACGGATCGCATATAGCGGCAACCATTACAAAAAAATTAGCAACTGTTGATGCGTTTTCACAATCCCAGACTTACCTTATAGAACTACCTAATACAGACTTACCTGAAGGGCTTTCTGTACAGGTTAAACTTCTAGACAAGGAAAGTAAAGATGTGCTCACCATCCCAAAATCGGCTTTACAAACCAATGAACTTTTAACCGATTACTGGGTTCTAAAGGTAGAACACGATACGCTCGCGGTTAAAACTGCAGTTATACCTACACTAAAAAACGATACCATTACCGGGATCATTGCTGAAGGTTTAAAACCTAACGATCAAGTCATAACCCAAGGTGCTTACCAAATGCAAGATTCAACATTTATAAAAATCACCAACTAATGAAAAATTTGCATTACAGCTACAAATATCCCATTCTGGCAATTGCAATTTTACTTTTGGCAGGAGGAGTCTTTTCTTATACTAATTTAAAAACCGGATTATTTCCAGATATCACGTTTCCTAAAATAAAAGTCATTGCAGATGCCGGGCAACAACCGGTAGATAAGATGATGACTGCGGTTACCAAACCTTTAGAAAATAGTCTAAGACGTACCAATGGGCTGCAATACCTGCGCAGCACAACTTCGCGCGGAAGTACTGAAATTTCGGTTTTTCTCGATTGGAATACCGATATAAATACGGCAAAATCTCAGATTGAATCTATTATCAATCAGGCGCAGGGGAGTGTTTTACCCAATACCACATTTTCAGTAGAAAAAATGAATCCTTCTATTTTGCCAGTTATGGGCTATTCTATAGAAGGTGATGGTTATTCTCAGGTAGATTTAAAGAAGATCGCGCGTACTGTAGTTAAACCTTATCTCTCGGCTACAAATGGTGTTGCAGATGTAGTGATCATTGGCGGAAAAGACAAAGAATACCGCGTGGTTTTAAAACCTGAACGCTTAAAGGCTTTAGGCATCTCTATTGCAACCATACAAACGGCTATAGCAAATGCAAACCTACTACAAGCCAATGGATACATAACTGATTATGAGCGTATGTATCTCACGCTTACAGATAATGCGATTAACAACCTATCTGATCTGGAAGACCTTGTCGTTTTAAGCGCTCCTTCTTCACAGGTACGTTTAAAAGACATTGCAAATATCGAAGTCGCCGAAGTGCAAGAATATGTAAAAATACGCGCTAACGGAAAAAACGTTCCTACGATTGCTATCATTAAACAGCCCACCGCAAATCTTATTGATGTAAACAATACCATTGAGCAAAAGGTACAGGAGCTTGGCACTATTTTGCCCAAAGGCATAGTTTTAAAACCTTATTATAAGCAGGCAGATTTTGTAAATACCAGTATATCGAGTATTAAAGATGTTTTATGGATTGGCCTCGCACTTGCCCTAGTGGTCGTAATTATTTTTTTACGATCATTTTCTGCAAGTCTGGTGGTGCTGTTTACCATTCCGGTTTCTTTATCGCTAACGCTCATTATTCTAGATGCGGTAAATTATACCTTCAACATTATGACGCTGGGAGCCGTTGCAGCGGCTATAGGACTTATGATAGATGATGTTGTGATCATAATTGAACAAATTCATAAAATAAAAGAAGAACATCCTGAAGAAACCATAGGTTGGGTTGCTCATGAAGCGATTAAACACCTGTTTCCTGCTATGATAGGATCTTCCTTAAGTACACTGGTGATTTTTATTCCATTCGTTTTAATGACTGGTGTCGCAGGCGCTTATTTTAAAATAATGGCTTTTACAATGATTATTGCCTTAGCCGCCTCTTTTCTGGTCACGTGGCTCGTTGTGCCCGTATTAGCCATACTCTTCATTAAAAAAGGTGCCAAACGAACGATAAAGAAACACGAGCCTAATACAAAATGGATTCATAATGTGCTTGAAAAACCCATCATCGGACTTACTTTTTTTATTTTATGTGCTATCATTTTAGTACTTGTTCCTTCTAAATTACCATCTGGTTTTTTACCGGAAATGGACGAAGGAAGTATTGTTCTAGATTACAACAGCGACCCAGGAACTACTCTTGAAGAAACCGACAGGATGCTGCAAATTGTAAACACTATCTTAGATCAACAGCCCGAAGTAGAAGCATATTCAGCCAGGTTAGGAACTCAAATGGGCTTTTTTATTACAGAACCCAACCGTGGGGATTATTTAATAAAACTGAAAGATTCCCGCACAAAAACCACCGATGAAGTTTCTAATGAGATTCGGCAAAAAATTGAAGCAAAGCTGCCACAACTTACGGTAGATTTCGGGCAAGTTATAGGGGATATGCTGGGCGATTTAATGAGTTCTGCACAACCTATAGAAATTAAAGTTTTTGGTACAGATGCAGCAAAACTTGAAGAATTATCACAAAATATTGCAGCTCTGGTAGAACAGGTACAGGGAACAGCCGATGTAAATGACGGAATTATTTTGCCCGGTCCTTCTTTAAATATAGTTCCCAATGCGGCAAAATTGACACAATTAGGCTTGAGCGTTTCAGACTTTCAATTACAATTACAAACTCAGATACAAGGTACGGTTGTGAGTTCGCTCAACACAAAAGAACAATTAAGCGATATTCGCCTTATCTATCCCGATGCCAATAAAACCAAAATTTCTACACTTCAAAATACCGAAATTTTACTTCCCAATGGCAATTCTGTTCCCATAAATACAGTTGCAACGATCACTCCTCAAAAAGGGATAGCAGAGATCAACCGGGAAAATCAAAAATCGCTAGGGATTGTTACCGCACGATTAGACAATAGAGATCTGGGTTCTACCCTTGCCGAGATTAAAACCACACTCACTCAAAAGTTGAGTTTACCCGCAGGTTATACTTTAGAGTATGGCGGAGCGTATAAAGAACAACAGCAAGCTTTTAAAGAGTTACTTACTATTTTAATAACCGCTATAATTTTAGTTTTTATCGTTATTCTCTTTCTATTTAAACGAGTAAAAATCGCTTTGGCTATTATTACAATCGCCATTCTGGGTGTTGCAGGATCGTTATTAAGTCTTTACATCACCGGTACGGCGCTCAATGTAGGGAGTTATACAGGTATTATAATGATCGTTGGGATAATAGGTGAAAACTCCATATTTACATACCGTCAATATCAGGATTCTGATGCAAATTTCACCCATAAACAAAAAATAGAATACGCGATTGCAGCGCGATTGCGGCCCAAATTAATGACGGCACTTGCGGCAATAATGGCACTTACCCCACTCGCATTAGGTATCGGCGCAGGTGCACAGTTGCACCAACCTCTAGCCATTGCTGTCATAGGCGGTTTAATATTTGCTCTACCACTTTTACTCATTGTGTTGCCTACAATTCTCAAACTTTTAAAAGAATAAAAACTTTAGATTTCCTTAAAACCCGCTTTAGAATTGGCTTGTAGCTTTGATATTAAATTAAAAAATTAAAATTATGAAAACATTAATTGCATCTATTAGTATCGCATTTGTTGCAGCAGGAATTGTAAGTTTTACAACGCCACAAACAAATGAAATTCCAAAACCAGTTAAAACCGCATTTGCTAAAAAATTCCCTTCGGTAAAAAAGGTTGATTGGGAAAAAGGTTCTGACTCAGAGTGGGAAGCAGAATTTAAAATGAATAAAACCGAGTATTCTGCAAACTTTGCGTCAGACGGGAAATGGCTCGAAACAGAACACGAGATTTCAAAAAAGGAAATTCCACAGAAAATAAAATCTGCTCTGGATTCAGAATTCAATACTTATAAAATTAAAGAAGCAGAAATTTCAGAAACTGCTGCGGGAAGTGTTTATGAATTTGAACTTGAAAAAGGTGAAAAAACACTGGAAGTCGCTTTTAATCTAGACGGAAAAAAGCTTAAAGAAGAACTTATTGAAGAAAAAGATTAGTTTTTGTTTGATTATTGGTTAGTTAAAGTAACTGAAATGCAATGTGTTTCAGTTACTTTTTTTTATTCTACAAGCTCTTACTATTCAACTTTAGATTTTCAAAAGAATTGGGTTTGACCTTTGTACTTTAAAAATTATAAAGGTGAAATTTAAGACTTCAATAGATTACATATACGGACTTTTTCTTGCAGTTATATTAGTCCTGTTACTTCTAGATTTAGGCTCCTATGGCCTTGCAGAAACCAGCGAAGCCCGTTATGCCGAAATAGGCAGGGAGATGTTTTTATCTGGCGATTATTTAAATCCGAAATTGTTAGAAATCTTCCATTTTCACAAACCGCCCATCACCTATTATTTAACGGCTTTGGGATACAAGCTTTTTGGCATTACCGAATTTGGAGCTCGTTTCTTCTTGCAAGTAGCTATTCTTCTTCAATTACTTTTTGTTTATGGAATTTCTAATCTCCTTTTTCAAAATAAGAGAATCAGTTTGTTATCGGGGTTGATTTACTTCTCGATGCCTTTAGTACTCATATCTAGCAGAAATCTAACAACAGATGCTTACTTAACCACATTCATATTAGCAAGCATCTATTGCTGGCAGTATTATACACAAAAAGGAACACTGTCCTTTCTGTATCTTTTCTACTCTGCGATAGGCTTGGCCTTGTTAACAAAAGGTCCTGTTGCGCTTGTTTTTATAACGGTTTATATCGTGACCTATAAGTTGGTTTTTAAAACAAAAACGAGACTAAGCATGCATGCTGTTCTCGGGATTTGTATTTGTATTGCAATAGGAGCCAGCTGGTATATTTTGGTAATGATAGAAAACCCAAAACTTTGGACCTATTTTGTAGAGAAACAACTTTTAAGCAGAATAAATTCTGATTCTTTCAACAGGGGTAAACCTTTTTGGTATTATATACCTATTTTGATAGGCCTTTTGCTTCCTTGGTTAATAGGTAGTTTATTCAATTTTAGACTCAAGTTAAAAGCATTAGCTAAATTGGGTAAAGAAGAGCAGGTTTTATTTTACTCAAGTCTAGTTCTCTTATTAATCTTCTCGCTTTTTAAGACCAAATTAATTTTATACATCCTTCCGGTTTTCTGGATGCTAGCACTAATTATTGCCACCCGACTCTATACTTCGACTTCTAAAACAAGAAAGTATATAAATGGGACCTATTTAATTTTGCTGGGAGTAATCTTAGTTAGTATTCTGGGGTGTTGGTATTTTAAACCCGTATTCATCAAAATACCCATAACCACATCGTTGCTTGCTTTTAGTGTAATTCTTATTGTGTGCGCTTTTTTTTATGTAATACAAATTCACGACGTATTGAAAACAGCATTTCTGGCAGCACTTTTCAATTTGGTGTTACTCGTGATTTCTCCTTCGATATTAAAAAACAATAGTGCTTTAATAAATTCTACTAAAGAGCTCACTCGCTTTATCAATTTAAAATCAGATGGAGCCGATAAAACAATTGTAATAGATGATTATTTACTCTCATCAATACCTTTCTACACTGGTGAATATCCTATAACCTTAAAAAACAAGCATAATACTACTGCCCGTGAGGTGCAATTTCAAAACGATAGCCAGTGGCAGGAAAACCTTTGGGATGAGAAGGATTCATTAACACTATTAAAGCTTACAGCACTCGCAAAAAAGAAAAATACGTATTTATTAGCCCGAAAAAAGCGGGGTTTAAGCAAACCTATTTCTCATTTAGCAGAACTCTTTAAGAATAAAAAAGTGAGTTCAAAATGGATCATGTATTACAACGATTAGGGCCTGAGTTATATCATTCAAAATATAAACTATATATATGCTAAACCATTTTAAACCTGTCCTTTTTTTCATTTTGGTGCTTATGATCAGTTTACAGTGTTGTAAACTAAATGCTCAAGACACCAGTGAAACACAGCCTATAATAGGAACAAATCAAAAAATAGGTGATGTAATTCTTATTGCGCTACCTGTTGCCGCATTAGGTACAACGTTACTAAAAGGAGATAAAAAAGGAGCTTGGCAATTTACAAAAGGATTTGTAGTTACTGAAGCTGTTACTTATGGATTAAAAATGAGCATAAACAAAACACGGCCAGACCAAAGTAACGATAACTCTTTTCCTTCAGGCCATACTTCGACGGTTTTTCATAGTGCCGGATATATACACAGACGCTACGGCTTTAAGTACAGCATACCGGCTTATCTATTAGCGGGTTTTACGGCAGCAAGTAGAATCGATTCAAGAAAACATGATATTCTAGATATTATAGCCGGAGCCGCTATTGGGTTGGGAAGCAATTTGCTTTTTACCACAGAATATCAACAAAAACATATGCAACTCAGTTATTCGAGTTTTGAAGGTAACCATATGATAGGATTTAGTTATAAATTTTAGAGGGTAATGATTTTTTCAGATATTATAAATGCTACCAAACGTTATTGTGAATCACTTATAAAACAAAGTGTTTGTAAGGATTTACCGTTTCATAATTGGCAGCATACACTAGATGTAGTATCCAGTTCAAATCTGATAGGAAATGCTGAAAATTTAAATGAGCGAGAATTTGCAGTGCTCCGCATTGCCTCTTATTTTCACGATGTAGGTCATCTGATGGGGGCTGCTAAACACGAAGAAATTAGCGCTGAATATGCAAGAGAATTTCTAGAATTGCAGGGAATCGCCGCCGATGTGATTCTCGATGTGTGCTTAACGATCTTGGCTACGTCGTTAAAGCTTGAGCCTCAAACTAAAATTCAAAAGATCATATGTGATGCTGACCTGGCTCATTTAGGCCAGATTTCCTTTAAAGAAAAAAATGCAAAACTTAGACAAGAGTGGATTTTGCTGGAGGCGTTAGATCCTACAGATCGAGAGTGGGTTCTTCTTAATATTGAATTCTTAGAAAGTCACAGCTATTTTACCCAGACAGCTAAAAAATTATTTTCGAAGCAAAAAAAGATCAATCTTGATGATTTGCACCAATTAAAAAATGAACTAAAAGCTAAATTATAAATACAATATTAGATTAAATAATTTGTGAAAAATCCTCTACCGTTATTTTATAAACTATTAATTCTAACTTTCAGGTGTTGCGGGATCTAAAAGATGTATGTCCTGCAGTTTTGGTAGAGTTGGGGTTTATAAAAGATATCCGTTAATACCTATAAAATGAATATCTTACCCCTAATTATAACGTGATCAACTGATGAAAACCTTAGTCTTTATTTTGAGCGTTGTGCTATTAACAGTAGTACCTTAAATCAGTACGGATAACGTGTATATCTGTAAGGGTAAAAGCAGTAAGAAATACCACTTGAAAAAGAAATGCAGAGGATTGAGTAACTGCTCTACGGATATCAGCGAAGTAAGCCTAGAAGCAGCTAAAAAGTTGGGACGCGGACTTTGTGGATGGGAGGATTAAAGGATTTCAAATTCGTTTATCCTCAACATTCTTATCAAAAGCAATCAGGTTGAACAACTCCCGCATCCTACTGCGTACACGCACTCCATATTTATCTTCTAATTCTGTAGCATTTAGATTGGTGGTGATGTGGGTTTTTATTTTGTGTTTTAAAAAGAGTTCATAGCGGTTACAAAGTATTTCCCCCATCACATTACAATCCTTACCATAATGCCGGCCGATGGCTTCGGTACCTAGATCATCAAAACAATAGAAATGGCCATCGCCGTGTTCCTGAATGACTTTATACCCAAGATGGTTAAAAGCAAAGGTGATGTTTCTACAGGGAATGACTTCATAGGGGCGTTGATGGGGAATCATGTATCTTATGAGCTTCATTAAGCTGGTTTTACCACAACCTACGGGACCCGAAAGAATCAATCCTTTTTTGGGGTCCAGATGCATCGCCTCGCAATTGGTTTTATCGGCAATAAAATAGTTACAAAGCTTAAACAGTAAAGGGTGATCTGATTCATAAATTTTAAAATGAGGTCCGAAAAGTAATTTCCCTTTAGCATCCAGATACACGAGCATTTTCTGAAAATCATAGATCATTTTCTTGCCTTGCATCCTGCCTAATGGGTAGGTGATGCCACCTTCAATAATTTCACAAGGGTTCGCCATAATTCTTAGAATTTGAAACCTTCAACGGATCGTCAAAAGAGCGCTTGGTGCTTCTTTTTTTTCTTTCATCAGCTTTTTTGCTATTCAGCATCCAATGCTTAGCGATAGCTTCCCAATCTTTAATTTCCTCACCATTGCTGGCTAGCCAATCGTTTTGGTCGTAATGCAATAAAAAAGCTGCAGCTTCCTGCTCTGGGAAATTTTTAGATTTAAAAAATTGAAAGACCTCCTTGGCATGTTTAGGTTTGTTTTTTAATGTTTTATCATGTTTTATATAACGATTCACTGCTTGGTGCATAACTAAGCTACCGGTTTGTGTAGTAGTTTGTGCACTACCCGGTGCAGAAGTTGGTGCAAAAATGAACATCTTGATTTCGCTCCCTTTAAACGGATTATGGGAAGGGGTGTATTTAAGATACTTCCACTTATGCAAATCATTCATGCATTTTTGGTACGTGCGATTAGAACCTATCTTAGACATCCTGCAGAGTTCTTCCCGGTTGACATAAAACTGTGGAGCGAATCTGCTCACATTCCAAAACTGAAAGGCAGCCATATACAAGCTGATATGCGAGGTGTTCAAACGATTGTCTGAATACACCTTTTGAAAGACGGTATTGAGGTGTTTGATATAATTCATACAAAACTATTAATGGATGCGGTTATCTTCCATTACTTGTTGGATTTCCTGAGCATCGTAGTAGATGATACCACCTACTTTAGTAAAAGGAAGGGTACCATTAATGCGTAGGTTTTGTAGGGTTCCCGGACTCACCTGAAGCCATTCCATAACTTCGGAGGATTTGAGGTATTTCTTGGGTTTGGCCTCAGCCTGGATCTGAAGCAGTTTTTTTAAGTCTTCAAGCAATTCTAACTTGAACTCATAGAGGTCGTCTGTGGTAATCAGTGTTGCTGGCATAATACAGTGTTTTAAATAGAAAGGGGCTATCGAGGTTCGTTCATTTTAGTTGATAGCCCCTATCTGGGTTTGACTTTCGTTCTACGAATTTGATGGGTTTTAATTGGAATTATTCACAAGAGCTTTCGTAGTGGGAGAAAATTTAACAGGCTTCAAAAAACATACAGGTTGATGTGTTTTGCGTGCTTTTGATCCCGTAAGAAGGCCGGATTTAATAGGTAATAAACCCTAGCACGTGTAGCAGCTTGTTTTCGTAGTTACGAAGAGGTGGGATTTTTATTGGCGCCGCCAAAGGGTATAAAACCCCGTCCCGATAGCTCGGGATGCCTCGAAATTAAAAACTTGTTTCCAACCTATGACTCACAGCTTGACCCGAGCTCGTTTAATAGATGCTATTCGTCGTCTTTATTCATCTTGGCTTCTAGAGCCACGATTAAGGCTTCAAGGTATTTGGCTCGGGTACTTTTTCGGGCTTTGATCTCTGAGTAGGTTTTGTAGTTGTTATCCAATTTGATATTAAAGAAGTCTTCAAATGCGTGTGTGATCGTGCTGATCTCTGCGGTACCGTGATTTAAATCACCTGCAGCAAACAGGGCATAGATCAATTCAACCAAAGCGGTTTTAGAACCCGACCATAATAGAATGGGGTGTTTATGAGTGGAAAACGTTTCAACAGTACCGGGTTTCAAAGATTCTATGGCTTCCCGGATGTAGTGGATCAGGCGGTACATCGCTTGTATTTTAGCCCAAAGCATATCGTGCGAACTCGAAAACTCCGGATACTGGTAGTAATTTATTGTAGGGGTAAAGGGGAAGTTTTTACGATGATTGCGGGTAAACAGCTGATGATCCATATACGAATGCCCCTGTTCCATATACTGTACAAAATCATTGTTCCGGTAAAAGAACTTATTGATTTTACGCAGTTCCTTTTCAAAAAAATGAATCTGAAAACGCTTTCCGGCTTTCGGTTTTCTGGATTCGCAAGAACGCATTTCCGAGAAGTAAATCAGGTAACTCATCGGGCAGGGCTTGATGTTTTTAAAAAAATTAATCTCTTCAGGAACGTTCTCAAAATCTTCCTTTTCGACAATTTCTTTCAGTTTAGAAAGCGAATCATTGGCGATATCTATCCCGGAATTAGCCTTTTTAAGGGGATCTATAAGCCCCAACACCTGCGTATTGAGCAGTTGGTGAAAGTTATGTATTTCGGTAGTAAACATCGTATTATTAACTAGGCTGGTTAATAAATAATGAGGGAGTAGAACTTTCAACAGGCTTAGTGGATTAGTTGGCAATCAATCACGTCTTATTGGAATGGCTCCTTGCATTTAGTTGCTGGCTCTCATCATTTCTATGTGTTCTAATAAAAAATTATCGTCGGTCTGTACAAAGGCCTGTTTGGGAATAACAGCAGCTCCCAGTTTTCGCTTTTCAAAATTGGCACTCATTCCAAAATCGACCTGCTTCATATTCAGTTTTCTTGCCCTAATAATAGTTTGATATAACAACTGGCGATAGGTCTGAAAATCCGCTAAATACCGGTAATCCATACCGATCAAACTGGGAACGTAGGTGCCTGAATAATTTTTATAGCAGAACATAACTCCCAGTAGGCGGTTATCATCAACAGCTTTCAGGAGTATAAATTCCCAGTTGGGATGGGTGCGCATCGCTTCAAATGCTTCCAGTGGGTAGGTAAAGGTATTTAGGCCATAATTCCTATCCTTTACCTGTAAATAGAGATCGTAGTAGGTCTTTATATTTTTGCTGCTGACGCGCTTCACAACATTGGATTTAACCAAATGCATAAAGGGTTCAATATCTTTTTTAAAATGTTTTTGAGAGCGTTTCGATAGGTATTGGGAATACTCTTGCTCAACTTTGTCTTGCAGGTTTTGAAGTACACAGGATTCGGGCATATCGATTGGGATATAGCCTTGACTTTGAATGCTTTTAGACCAGTTGTAATTCAATTCAAAATCCCGGAGCACGGTCATTGATACCTTCCATTGGTGTGCCAGATTTTCGATGTACTCTAGTAATTGTGTTAAAGCCAACTCGACCTGAGGATGGGCTTCATTGAGATAAAGGTGGTTTCCTTCGGTAAATAAGCAGCCCAAAGATAATACCCTCGAGGTTTGTAAATCGGGATCGGCTTCACGTTGCTTCTCCAATTCTTTAGATACAGAAGCCGGAGCCAGCATGTCATTTTTCCAAAGGCTTTCTGTTAAAAAAGTGACCAGCACAGGATGATCAAAATCATCTGTAATGACAACATACTTAAAACGCCATTGGTGTTTGGGATCTTTCAGGCGTTTAAAGCTTTCTTCGAGAAAGAGCATGCCTTTGTAATCTAGCATATTGATACTGTCTAGGGTTTTAAACCAATAGTGATACGCTACATCTTCTATAGATTCAAATTCTTGAAGTACTACTTTTTGCTTATTTGTTGCAAAAGGTCTGGTGTCTTTAAAATTTATTCTGAATGCCTTCCCTATACGGGTTAAAGAGTTATGGGTTGCCCCTAAAGCCACACCAAAATGCGTGACTAATAGGTCTGCCAATGCATCGATATCCTCGAGATCATTGTTTTTAGAAATAGTGATCCGAATGCCGGTGTTTTTTACCGGTACAGCAGGAAATAGTCCCAAGTTGACATAAAACCCTTTTTGCATCAGCTGTTGTACTAGAAAATATCCGGTTGCCGGTAACCCGGTTCCTATATAAAAAACCGGCGAACTGTTTTGTGCGATTAAGGGGAGTTTGGTTTTGGCCAGGCGATGATTAAAGTAGTTGATGCGGTATTTAAGTGCTTCCTGCAGGGAGTAGATTTCGCCAGATAAATGGATTTTTGCTGAAGCAATTGCAGCACCAACGGCACTGGGCTCTAACTGGGCAGAGAAGGTTAGTGGACCACCGAAGTTTTTGATCTTGTGATATAATTTGTTGTTCGAGCAAACCAAGACAGAACCTGATGCGCCAAAGGTCTTACTCAGCGTACCAAAAACTAAAACATGTTCGGGTAAGGTATCAAACTGACTCATTACATAACCCATTCCGTTTTCGCCACGCCAACTCATTCCGTGTACATCGTCAAAGTAGAGGTGTAGCTGCGGGTATTTTTTGGAGAGTTCGATCAATTCCTTAACGGGTGCATAGTCCCCAAACATCGAATACACGCCATCGGCCATATACCATATTTTAGAAACTTTAGAAGATAGCTTTTGAATCAGCGTTTCCAGCATTTCCAGATTGTTATGCCGAACCAATTGTACCGGTATGCCACGAACCTTTAAAAGCTGAGCCGCATTTTGTACACTCCAGTGTACCTGATGATCCAGAATGACCGCATCCTCATCGCGCACCACAGTAGGAATAACCGCCATATGTCCCAATGTGCTGTTTTTGGTAACGATCACCGGATTTTTAAAAAGCAACTCTAATTTTTCCTCTAGCTCTTCATAAAGAGGATGGGAGATATAAGTTTTAGATAAGGGGAATTGGGTGCCGTATCGCGAGATGGCTTGCATAGCAGCCATTTTAATACGGTTGTCTTGCTCGAGTCCTAGATACCCCGTGTTGCCAAAATGCCGACATACCACCCCGTTGACTTTTAAATGCCTTCCTGTAAATTTGGAATCTTCTGCACGAAGATGTACGATTCCGGCTTCTTTAGCTTCTGTGATAACCCGATCTACCGTATCCAGAAAATTGTTGTGTTTGATTTTAGCCATCTTGTGATATTTTAAGTCCTTACAAGCTAGCTATAAATCAGAAAAATAGGTGCTGTGAGGTATGAATTTGGACTTTATAGTCAAGCATTTGGGCTTTACAGTCAATTCGCTCCAAAATCTTTTTAATTAAATTTAAAAATTCATTTTTCATAGCAGCTGTATGCATTTGCATAAAAAAGATGCTAAATAAAATGAAGAGTATTCTTTTTCAGGAGTTAGATTAGCAGGATGGTGATTGATGATAAATATGCAAAAATGTGGAAGAATGACGGAATTGTATTTTTTGTCTACAAACCGGTGCGCTGTATTGATTTAACGATAGCTAAAGAAGTGGTGCTTCAACGCCTGAAGTTGCAAAACGGTATGGACTACCCCGTTCTTTGTGACTTAAGAGCAGTTCAAGGAGCAGATAAAGCTGCGCGTGATTATCTGGCAAATCAAGGGTCGCTGCTTACCAAAGCGCAAGCTTTTTTGGTTGAAAGTAACTATAGCTTAAACATCTTAACTATGTACTTACGCACTGCCGCTGTAAATACCACCATACAAATTTTTGAAGATGAAAACCAGGCACTGGCATTCTTGAATCAATTCCGGCGTAAAACTTAAAATTTATAGGATATGGAACGTACTGAGGAAGACCGATTTAAACAACTGTCTGATCAAATTATTGAAATTGCGGTAGGAAATTTTGAATTCCGGTATAAACCTTCACCACGCTTGGATGCTATTGATACGGTAGGCGTGCTTTTAAATATGCTGAGTGAAGAGATTGCTTATTTCAATTTTGGAAGCTATGCCAACTTCTTATTAAGACCTGCGCCAGTTGTATTAATTTTTGATTCTAATGGTAAACTGATAAATTCTTCTTCCTGCTTTTTGGAAATTTTGGGTTATACCCCTATGCTTCAAGATAGCGAATTATCGATTGATACTTATTTAACGGAGTATTCTATTCCTTTACTTACCGAGGAGTTTAATAACGTAACTCAAGAGCCCAACCCAAGAGTCTTTCCTCTGGATTTTAATACCGCAGATAAACGAATTTTTAGATCCAATTGTAGTCTAAGTCTTTTAGTACAAAAACAAGAACACCTGTATGCGTTATTAATCTACGAAGATTTTAAGCATAAAAACCTAAAAGAAGGTAATGGAACTCTAAAAAAGCAAAGCAAATCAGTTAGAACACGAAGTGCTAGAAATCGGGTTTTAGTAAAGAATTTAAGGATGTATTGCTTAAGGAATTTAGATAAGCCCTTACCTTCTCTAAAAGAAATTGGTTTGCTGCATCGTACCAATGCTACTAAAATAAAGGCAGAATTTAAAAAAGCCTTTGGAATGACCATCTATCAATTCCATCTGGAGGAACGTTTAAAATGGGCTGCCCTATTATTACAAACTACAGATTTGCCCGCAAAAGAAATTTCCAGAAAATGTGGCTTTACCAGTGCTGCACATTTTTCCCGATGTTTTAAAAAGAAATACGATCAAACTCCTTTATCCTACCGAGAACTCTAAAAAAGGCTTTATAGACAAGAATTTGGACTTTGGAGTCAAGGTAACTTTTAAAAACTGTACCGATCTTTAGTTTCTGATAATTAAGGGTATGGAACTAAAAACAGGAAACAGTAAAGGATGGTTTGTAGATGGGGTCTGTGGCTTCTTCATCCTCCTGTGGGTATACGCAGCCACCGCAAAGCTCTTGGATTATGAATCCTTCAGCGTGCAACTGGGGCAATCTCCTTTATTGAGTGCTTATGCCGGAGTCTTGGTTTGGTTGGTTCCGTTGAGTGAGTTTGTACTAAGCGGACTCTTGCTGTTTCCAAAAACTAAAAAAGTGGGGCTATATGGCAGTTTGTGTTTGATGACAGCTTTTACGACCTATATCATCATCATTCTCAACTACGCCGATTTTGTACCCTGCTCGTGTGGGGGAATTTTAGAATCCCTAGGATGGACGGAGCATTTGATCTTTAATGGGGTTTGTGTGCTGTTGGCTGCCTCTGCTTTTTTATTAGCTTCTCAAAATCCAAAAGGCACTACTACAGGGTTGCAACGCGCAATACTGAAACTCTGCGTATGCCTTTTTGGGAGTACTATATTGGTAATTGTCCTCTTTTTGACATCAGAAGAGCAGATACATCGTAATAATGCTTTTATAAGAAGATATCCACACCACCCACTAACTTTCAAAGGGGCATATAATCTCGAAGTAAACTCCTATTATTTTGCTGGTATTGAACACGAACGCCTTTATCTGGGTAATTACACCACCCCATTAAAGTTGAAGTCATTTGATCTCAAACTGGAGCCGAAAGAAAACCTGAGTATTACCATACCCAATTTAACCAGTTTCTCTTTTAAGTCGATACAAAATCGAGTGTATGCTGATCAACTGTATACATACGATGGCAGTGTGCCGGTGCTTTTTCAAGGAGCTCTAGATGGTCAAAAGATGTCTCAAAAACTATATAAACGATCTTTTTTTGATAAAATAATCTCGGTGTCTGATTCGGTATTTATTATTGGGACGACTGTTGCATCCTCCGGTAACTATGCTCTGGGAAGTGTCGTGAGCAGTACCGGTAAAACTCGTATATATCCTGAACTTCTCGAACCTCAAATCGACGGAGTATTTGATGTTAACGGCTTTCTGCTGTTTAATGATTTGCTCAATCGCGTGGTTTATCAATATCGTTATCGCAATGAATACTTATTGTTGAGTCCAGAACTTGAACTACAGATCACAGGAAAGCTTATTGATACCATCGCAACCGCCCAACTGGAACTACTTACCCTTAGCGATTCTATACGCAAACTGGGGCCCAATTCCCAAACGGTAGCTGAATATGCAACTACAGCCTCCCACTATTTGTTTGTACAATCGAGTCGTCTGGGAAAATATGAATCTGAAAAAATGTTGGACCAGGCAAGTATCATAGATGTCTATGATCTAACCAACCAGAGTTATGTATCCAGTTTTTACTTATATGATTATAAAGGTGAAAAATCTAAAGCTTTTATAATCAAAGGACAGCAACTGTTTGTTCTAATGGGGGACTATCTGGTGAATTATGAAATACGATCTGATTTTTTGGATCTGAAAACTATTTAAAATATATCGGCCGATATCAGGAGTACGACCGAAAACCTGAACTAGAGTAGGTCATTAATTATTTAAATTTTACGATTATGAAAAATGTAAAAAGAAGACTCGCCCTGCCGGTACTCGCAGTAGCACTGGCAGCTGGAGGAGCACTGTTGACCAGCGCAAAAGATGTTGCGATCAAAAACGGTCATCAGTTTGATCCTACACAAAATCGATGTGTAGACATGAACGTTGAGTGCACAGATGCTGCAAGTGACGAGTTCTGTACCACTTTAGAAGGACAACCTTTGTACGACTTACAAGGTACGAGCTGTCCTGAGCGTCTCTATCGTATTCAGGATTAATTAATTGAATACAGAAAGCTGCATCCTTAAGGATGCAGCTTTTATTTAACTCAACGTACACTTTTAAAATAAGTATGATTAATCTGCCTCATTTTTAAAAGCATACGCATCTGTCTGCATCCATAAGGGTTTTGGATTCTCTTTTAAATAATGATTAAACCAGTCTGTAACGCGCTTGGTGATATCCTCCCTTGCTTTTGATTTTACAAAATGGTGGGCTTCATCCGGATAAAGCAACAGGATAGCTTCCTTTTCGATTCGGGAAAGGGCAAGATAGAAGGATTCAGATTCATGCCAGTTCACATGATAATCTTCTTTGCCGGCAAATAGGAGAAGCGGTGTGTCCAAATTGTCCACCTCCAGAATAGGAGAATTCCTCAAATAAGCTTGCTTCATCGCATAATAGGGTTTAGACATCCGGGATTGGTAATTTTCAAACTGAAAGAATTCAGGTTTTCCACTTTCACTAGGGGAAGTATATCTTCGAATCAAATCATTGAACCCTCCTCCGGAAACCGCCGCGGCAAAGCGGTTATTGTGTGTCACTATAAAATTAGTCTCGTACCCCCCAAAGGAATAGCCGATAAGACCCAGTCTATTGGTGTCAATCGCCTGTTCCTGAAAGCTGCAATCAAGGATTGCATTTAGGCTTTCATTGGCAGAAACCCCTACATCATCTATCCTATACTTTAAATTCGGATAAAGAACAAAATATCCTTTACTCCGCATAAGGCTGCTGTTGAAGCCTGTTGTTTTTCGTGTTCCGGGATTGCAATATCTGTTGATTTCACCGGCCTTATCCTCATAAACCTCTACGATCATCGGGTATTTTTTAGCGGGGTCAAAGTCAAAGGGATACATTAGGGCAGCAGCTACCGGTTGCTCATTGGCATTTTCAAACTTTAGAAGTTTTGCCTTTCCCCAGGTATATTCTGGGTAGTGTGGATTCGATTGAAACAGTTCTTGAGGATGCTCCAACTTAGGTTCCCAAACCATAAGCCGGGGCGGTACATCCTGATCTTCATACAGATAAAACAGCTGCTGGTTTCTGATTATCGGATTATAGCAGTGCGTGTTTCCATATGTGATTTCCTTTAGGGTTCCATTTACAAGCCATGCATATCCGCTTTCATAGGCTTCTCCTTTTACTTCTAAAAACTGGGGTTCACTCAAGTCCAGTACCGGCGCCGTATCATAACTGTAGTTTCGTTCAAATGTATCGGTGATCGTTTGCTTTACGATGCGATAACTTCTTTTTTTGGAGCTTCCTGAGGTGAGCCGCTTTACTTCTCGAGTCTTTAAATGAACCTGATACAGATCGTATCGATCATAAAGATACATCAAAGTCTCATCCGGACTGTAACCTGCTATTTTGTAAGCCTCTGGAGAGCCCGTCCAGTCAAAATCCACATCATACAAGGGTTGACCAATCAGTTGAGAAAGGTTCAGCTCTTTTCCGGTTTTAAGATCCAGTGCATACCAATTGAAGTCTTTAAAATAATTGACGTAGCTGCCTTTGGAGGATACCATCAGATTGGTGGTGATGTACTCCAGACGTTCCAAGGTTTTTAAAACCTCCCCGGTTTGGATATTGAGAAATTCTAAAGCCACATCCTGTTCAATCTTTACCGGAGGTTCATTCAAGTGTTGCTTCACCCGGATCACATAATCGGGGTTATGGGTAAGTATCGTTCTTGACCAAATTGAATCACTCAAGGTTCTATATAAGCCGGTTTTAGGATTCCAAACGTGATATAACGGATAGTTTAAATAGTCTTCCCGGTACTGGGTATTGAGTAGTTTGTAGGCGTCCCTGCTTCGGAATAGATCTACGGTTTCATCCCAAACCACTTCACGTTGCACTTTGGGCTTACTGGGAAAATACAGATTGCCTCCGGTGGATGAGAATATAAATCGCAATTGTGAGTTTGGACCATTACATAGCTCTTGACCCTTTGGAAACCCGGATTTTTTATCAGGATCAAATACCTGTAGATTCCTGCCACCCGTATCATAATAATACAGTTTGGAATGATTAAGGGAGTCAGTAGCTGTTCTAAAGGCCAGCTTTTCAGAATCGGGAGACCAGATAAGTTCTTCGATCTTTGCTTCAACTTCCGTCAGCACTTGTGGTTTATGCTGGAGTTTTTGTAAATCAAAAAGCAATACCCGCCGCTTTTTAGTGAAGCGTTGCGTACCTACCAACAACTTACCATTTGGGCTCAGCGTATAGGTTTCTAAAGCAGGTAAGGCTTGTGTATGCTGCCCATCAAGATCTATATAAGTAAGTGGTTTAAGAGGATCCTTAGGTTTTAAAAGAAGTTTCTGCAGCGCATCACTATAGTCAAAATGGGTAAAGCCTTCGTAGGTCTGGGTAGTGCCGGTATTAAGATGCAGTACATTAACCGTTTGATCCTTTACGTATACATAGCTGTCTTCATAAAACTCCCGCTTTGAGGACAAAGGGATCTCATACGTCTTTTGAGAATGACGGGCGCGAATCACTAAGCTGTCTTGCAGGTTTTCATAATCCTTAAAGACTTCGTACCAATCAGCATCAGCTGATGCCTTAAGTACTTTGATCGAATACCAGCGTTTATAATCGATTTCCTGAACGGCTTTTAATTGCTGAGCCACTGCTATTGTATTAAATGTGAGCAAGAGCATAAGGCTTATCAGTGCTTTTATATGTTTCATACTAGTATCCAGGGTTTTGTGGTAAAAGATTAGGGTTCGCCTGAAGTTCGGTTTCAGGTAGGGGCAACAAGTAACTGGAGATACCCCAACCGGGTTTAAGGTCTTGTAGTATGGCTTCCGCGCGTCCCCAACGTTTCAGGTCAAACCAGCGATGTCCAAACTCCGTAAAGAATTCAGCTTTGCGTTCATAGATCAAGGCATCTTGCAGTGCGCTGGGATCAAGCGTGCTTAATGCAGGAAGTCCTGCCCGGGATCGTATGCGGTTAAGATCATCCTGTGCTCCGCTAAAATCATTAGTTTGAAGCCGGGCCTCTGCACGGATTAAATAGGCTTCAGCCAGACGAACTACTTTGCTATATTCCTGTGAGGTTTCGGTAGGACTGTATTCCTGATATTTAAAGGGAAAATACCAGATGTCTGCGCTGTCGCTAACAGAACCAATCCAATTTTCTGCTCGTAGATCTCCCGCTTCAAAACTAGTGACGAAAGCCTCCCGTAAAGCATTGCCTGTGGGAGGAGCGGTAAGTAAGATAAAGCTTTGGGCTTCGTAGGTATTATACCCAGCTTGCTCAGGTTTAAACTGCCAGAGGGTGGCTGCACTGGTTCGCTTAAAAATTTCATCCATAGGTATATTCAGCTCATATAATCCTGAATTGATCACACTGGTGGCAAGGGTAGCCGCCTGTTCCCAGTTTTCAGCATAGAGATGTACCCTGCTTGATACCAGCTGTGCGACAAACCGATTAGGTCGGGTACGTTCAGCATTAACATAGTCTTCGGGGAGCAGGCGGATTGCCTGTTCCAGATCTTCAATAATTAAATCAAAGACAGTAGCAGCTTCAGTTTTGGATAACCTGCTGTTGGCGCTATAATCAGTTGAAATCACATAGGGAATAGCTCCAAAAAGTTGATTCAGATAGAAATGCAACAGTCCTCTCAAAAAATACGCTTCTCCCAGTATGGGATCACGTTGTTCGGGAGTTATCGATTTACTGTTTAAGAGCCCTTCAATTACGGCATTGGTCGCGTAAATGCTTTGATAGGTATCTGCCCATATATTTTGAACCAGAGGGGTTGCAGGGGAGAGGGTGTGGGCTGAGAACACTGCTGTACTCCCAGAGGCCGTTTCATTAAGTTCCAGTTCGTCAGCATATAGTGCAAAGGCGTTAGAAATACCAGAGGCACTTCCGCTCAGTAGTCCTTCTTCGCGTTGTAGCGCGTAGATGTTAGTCAAAGCTGCTTCCGCAGTTTTGAGTTCGTTAAATACCGAAGCTCCGGTCTGCTGATTGGAGGGCAGGTCTACTTCTACAAAATCTGCACAAGCAAATACCATAACTGTTAAGCATACATTTAGCATAGCAGCTAACCCACGGTTCCAAAATCGTTTATCGTTTTTCATCAGTAGTAATTTAAAAGGTGAATTGAGCTCCAAGGACGAATTGCCGTAAGGGAGGCAAAATGAGCGGTGATGGCGTTTCAGGATCTGCTCCCGGATAATCAGTAAGGGTGAAGACGTTTTGACCCTGTATATACACGCGTGCCTCCAGATGTTGGAGTAACTTTCGAGGTAGGGTATAACTCAGATTGATGTTTTTAAGACGGATAAAAGAAGCATCAGACCAGTTGCGGTTACTATCCAAAAAACGTAAGTACGCATTGGCAACATTACGATCTCTGCCTACACTGTACTTTTGGAATTGTGCCACATCTCCGGGTTCTTGCCAGCGATCTGTAAGCGCTACAGGCTGGTTGACCATACCTCCCGGTATTCCCGAATAGATACCCGAATTGTCTTTGGCTACAAACTGAAAAAAGAAACTTAAGTCCCAATTCTTATACGATAGCTCATTGCCTAAACCACCAAAATACCGCGGATCAACATGGGCAATGAATTCCTTATCACCGGTAGCCGTGATGCTGCCATCTCCATTAAAATCCCGGAATTCATAGATCCCCGTATCGGGATTTACCCCGGTGATCTCGTAGCGTTTTTGAATGGTAAGCGATTCTCCGATTACGAGCCGGTTTGCATAGGGTGACCCTGCAAGTCCCGGATAGGACACCAGTTCATTTTTTGGAAGCGTCAGGTTAAAGCTTGTGGTCCATTTCCAATTGGGGGTATTCAGGTTGACACTACGCAGTTCGAGCTCCATTCCACGGTTTTCAACCGCTGCATCCAAATTGGCACGTAAACTATTAAAACCGGTAATATCCGGTAGGGGTATGCCTACCAATTGATTGCCCGAGCGATTTTTAAAGTAGGTCGTATTCAGTAGAAGACGGTCTTTAAAAAATCCCAGTTCCAATGCCAGTTCCTGTTTGGTATTGGTCTCCCAGCTGAAGTTGGGATTAAACAATCGGGAAGGGGCTAGACCAACGAGCCCGTCGTAATTGGTAGTTGACAAGCTATAGGTGTTGAGGTATTCGTAATTGCCAATCTGGTCGTTCCCCGTGACCCCATAACTGGCTCGCAGCTTTCCAAAGCTTAGCAAACTTTGGTTTTTAAAGAATGCTTCCTCAGTGAATACCCATGCCAAGCCTACCGCTCCAAAATTCGCAAAACGGTTTGAGTTCCCGAAGCGGCTGCTCCCGTCCCTACGTCCGGTAAGGTTAAGGATGTATTTACGATCCCAATTGAGATTGATACGCCCAAAAACAGCCTGATAGCGATAGATCTCGTCTTCGCTTTTTACAAGTTGTAAAACCGATGCAGCAGCCAGATCGTCAAGCAGGGCATTGCTGGGAAAATTCTGAGCATAGAAGGTGCGCATCTGGGTATCGTCTTCCTGAAAGGAAGCACCCACAAGCGCATTGATTTTCAATAGTCCAATTTTTTCCTCATACATCAGTTGGGGTTCGGCAATCCAGGATTTACGTGACCCACTGTTATCATAGACACTGGAGAGGCTGCTGTCGAGATTGAATGCCGGATTATAACGGGTAGAAGGGAGGATGCGTGTTTCGTCAAGTTCTAAAGTAGTATACCCCAGATTGAGCTTGACTTGCAGCTGATCAAACAGTTTATACGATATATTGGCATTGGCAATCAGACTGTAGGTTTTACTTTCATACCGCTCATTGAGGTAATTGGCCAGCGGGTTCGCCCAGGTGCTGTTCTCCCAGTTGAGTTCGCCATCATCGGTATAGAGTTCAGGAGCGTTAGGAACCAGGGTACGGGTATAACTAAACAAGTCTGATCCCGGTTGATCGTTACGGTCGATCACATAATTAACCGACAAGTTGAGTGCAAAACGTTCTTCGGTATCCTGATGTTGCAGGCTTGCCAAAACGCTGGCTTTATGATAGCCGTTATCCCCCGGAAACACTGTGGTCTCGTCTCGTAGTGTACCCCCTAGTAGATAACGGGTTTGAGTGTTGCCACCACTAAAGCGTAGATTTAGTTGTTGCTGCCGAGCCTGATCTCCTGCTAGAAGCTCTTGCCAGTTGGCGTTGCGATTTGTGTCCCAAGTCCCGTTGACATCATAAGCATTAAAGGGTAAAGTAGTTACCCCATCATTGGCATAAGCCTCCCGCCGCATTTCGAGATAATGGTTGGTATTCATCAATGGGGTGAAGTGAGCAACTTCCCCAATGCCCGTATAGAGATCTAGCGTAAGTTGGGTTTTACCGGCCTTGCCTTTTTTGGTCGTGATCAAGACCACTCCGTTGGCCCCACGGGAACCATAAATCGCCGTAGCATCAGCATCTTTTAAAATTTCAATACTGGCAATGTCTGCCGGATTGATGCTGTTCAGTGGGGAGGTATTACCGGGGTAGATATAGCTTAAGGTTTCGTTACCTAGCGATACCGAGGAAAACGGAACTCCATCTACGACATAAAGCGGGTCATTGCCCGCACCGATGCTATTCGTACCCCGTATTTGAATATCAAAACCCCCTCCCGGCACTCCGGTGGTCTGGGTGATGTTCACCCCCGGCATTCTGCCTTGCAAAGCCGCAAGCGGATTCGTCACCGGTTGCCGCTCGATCTCCTCGGCAGTCACCCGGGCGATACTGCCCGTTTGCTCGCGGCGGGTGGTGTTGTAATACCCCGCATTGATAGTGACTTCGCCTAAAGCGGTAATGTCTTGTTGCAAGCTGATGCTAAACGTGGTTTGATTCCCCACCGGCAGGGTCAAGGTTTTAAAACCGAGGTAACTGATGCTCAAGGTATCGCTAGGTGTTGCGTTGAGGCTAAAATCCCCTTGTAGATCCGTTTGCGTACCCGTGTTGCTGTTGAGCAGTCGGATGCTCACGCCCGGGATGGGGTTGTGTTGTGCATCGGTAACGGTACCGCGTATTGGTTGTTGAGGCATTGCTGCCCAAAGTAGATTTCCTGTTGCCCAAAATAGGGAAACAAGTATCCACGCAGCCCCCGTAAGGCGCGTAGTAGAAATTTTCATATCTTCGTCGTGTTATTTAAATGAAACAATCGTTTTATTTAAGCTCACGCTTTCCCACGGACTCCAATCAGAGGGAAGGCCTTTGAGCTTAATACCCGTACAACCGGGTGTTTCTCTTCTTCACAGACCCTAAGGTCTGCAGCTCTTTTTTTGTGGCTAATTCACCGGTGTGCTTAAACCTACCCGGTATAAGCCCAGGCCGCTGTTAAAACGACAATTCCCACCCAACTACAGGTTACTTCGTAGGGAAGCAACCCATAACCCACGGGTGACTTAGCGGATTCTCACGTGGACCCGTAACCGCGTGTTTTTTATAGGTGTTATCCTCATCCCCAACCCTTCTCCTCCCGAAGCGTCGGGAAAAAAGGGAGTTCGATGCTAACTCAACTTGAAGCTTAACTACAGTATATCCAAACCCGAAGGGTTAAGTTTCCTTTTGGTCAGTATAGCAGGGGTATCCCGTTAAAAATTTCTGAAGCCTTGGAAGAAATTTAGGGATGCACTTGCGGTTTTTGCTGTAGCAAAAAATACCTATCCAAAAGGCGTCGTTTCTTTTCTGCATCCGACGACCGTAGGGAGAGGAATGCACTGTTACAAGAGAACCTTTAAGTCTTCAAACGACGTAGAAGTCTCTTGAGCAAACCGACGTTAGGAGGTTCAAGAGCTCCCGTGAAATAAAGCTCACGCGAGTAAAGAAAATGAACAGAACATGCAATAGAACCTAAAATCTTCATTAGATCAAACAAATGCTTCCGTTAGCTCAAGAAATTAAGAATATCACCACGTGTTAACTCATAGGCAAAACCAGTTTAAAAAATTAATAATTACAACCCGCAAGGACCATCGACCATTTTGGTCTGTTTAAAGTAGGGGTGAATGTTGTTTTACGAAGCTTTAAAAAGAGAAGAATACGACTTTGAAAAAGTAAGTTGAAGATGACGAAAGTCCTTAATACAAAAAAGGGCGTGAAAACTTACTTATGCCTTTTAGGTACTGGTATACCTTGCAACAACAAGTAAGCTCACGCCGCGGTCGTGAGCATTTACACTTATCATCTCGTTGCATAAAATTACCAGTTTCAAAAGGCGAGATTCAAAGCGAATGCTTCATGTATTTTAAATCAAGAAGTTTCGCAAATATATTACTATGTTCAAATATAACAAAAAATGACAAATACGTCATTGTCTTTAGGTTAAATTTTCTATCCCTTTGAAAATATGTCAAAGGAACAATACATAAACGAAAAATTAGTAGAAGCTGTTTATGATCTATTGAAAGAAATCCGCAAGGAGGATGGACGTACTCAAGGTGATGTTGCAGGAGATATTTTTGATGATATTAAGCACAATTTTCATATTGGAAGATTAGAAACTACAGGAGGTAATATGAAAATCAGTACATTATTTGAGTTATGTAAAACATACAAAATTTCAGTATCGGAGTTCTTCGCCAGAATTGAGAAAAGAAATCCTGACCTTAAGATTAAATAAACTTAGAATACCTATTAAGTTTCTCTCCAGTTACAAAGCTGGTTTTACCAACAATTTTATTCCTAGCCACATCATATTCAATTTCTATAAAAAATAAGTCTACAGCATAGAGGGCATAGCGCGTGTTTTCTTCAACTATAGCATCTATAAATGTACCTTCACTAAAAACCACATCATACTGCTCGTAGTCTGATAAGATTTTAAAATCATAAAGACTTAGCTTACTCATAAAAAGTAAATTACTGCTCTAAAAGTTGTTTAAGATGTTCAGGACTTAGATATACCGAGTAGGCTTCTAACCTATTGTTTACATCGTATTGCGCTAAGCGTATCCAAACGGAGTCTGTTTCTGATAAGCCATATTCAAACTTGATCGTTCCTTTCGGGGTAGTGAAGGATACAGGTTGTGGGGATTCTTCATGAAACCCTCTTGTAACTAACTTATAAATCTTTTCAGAAGTATTCCCTTTTTCTTTAAATGAGAAGCTGGCATAGCCTTTTAATTCCGGTTCTAGTTGATTTAAATATTCAATAGTATAAACAGCTCCTTGTTTAAAGGATTTGGCTAAAACCTGATTATTCTTGATAATTTTTGCAATACCCCTATTATTTAAATCTGTTTTGGTCTGATTTTGGCTGAATATGGTACCAATACTTAATAAAATAAATAAACAGGAGATCGTTAGTTTTTTAATCATACTCAAAATATTAATACATTAAAATTCAGTAATTTAATAAATTTTTGAACGTGTTTTTTAAAATTAGTTTTAATGGACTCTTTATATCCTATTCTGGGGATTTGAGATGGTTTCGCCTTTATTTTTGTAGTTTACGAGATTCTACTTCTAGGATAAAGGTCTATTTTTATAAGTACAACCCTAAAGGGTTGATATTCTGTAAAGTTTGATGAGATATGTATGTATTTAGTATTGATATAACAAGTTGGGCATAATTTTAAAGGATAATATGAACAAAAAGAAAATTAAATGGATAATTAGTATAGTAGCTATAATTCTTGTTCTTGGTCATATAATATTACCAGAATTAAATATTGATCTAATTACAGTATTTTTAGTTGCTTTAGCAATTATTCCTTGGTTAGATACTCTATTTAAATCAGTAGAATTGCCAGGAGGGTTAAAATTTGAATTTCAAGATCTTGAAAGAATTAGTTTAGAAGCTAAAGAAGCAGGTTTGATAGATAATGAAAAAATTAAACCTAAGGAAGAACAAGAAGATTTTGAAAATTATCCATTTTTAGAATTAGCTCAATCGAATCAAAGTTTAGCATTAGTAAGTTTAAGAATTGAGATAGAAAAAAGACTACGACAAATTGCTGAAAGATATAGTGTAGATTCTCAAAGATTTTCAATGAATCGTATTATTAGAAGTCTCTCAACTAAAGGCATTCTTACATCTCAAGAGGAAAATACTCTCAGAGATATGATAAATACACTAAATCAAGCAGCGCACGGTGTTGAATTCGACCAAAGAACGGCAGAATGGATTATTGATAACGGACCTCAAATTATTTATAGCTTAGATTCAAAAATTAATAATAGAGGAGGGAAATTTACCCACAACAATCCAGATAGTAAAGAACACTGGATTGATGTCTCTTATAATGACCAAAACTGGCAAACAAACGCAGAATGGTCTTACCATATCAAAAAACATCTAGAACTGTGGCAGAATGAAATTGGAAATTTATCTAATATAATAATTCAGAAAATGAATGATCCAGATAAAATTGAAAATTTTAAAAAAACACAAGAAAACTGGGAAAAACAGATCAAGCTAGAAAAGGAATTTCTTTTATCCATTGACAATATAGAATTGAAAATCGGAAGAGAAGGAAGAACGTTAATGGGAATTACTTTTATGAATAAGCATCGAGAAAAAGCATTAGAATTAGATGAAATATTAAACTTACTTGATTAAAAATATGGTAAGAGTTGAATACCTTTTCCCTTTTAACACGAAAGATGGAGTCTGTAAGGACGTTAAATCATTCAACTCACTTTTGAGTGTGCATTCAGACATAGATATTACAACCGACAAAATTGAATACAAAGGTTCGTCATATAATTACAAAGTCAGTTTGGATGAAGTCATAAATCAAAATTATTCTGTCTTTCACGTAACATTTAGTTTTAAGCGCACAACACCTAAATTTAGAGATATGCTTAAAGCGGTTCGGAAAGTCGTTGGAGTTCATATTAAAGATGATATTCAAATCATATGGGATGGCGTTGGATTTGAATGGAGTACAGAATTATATCCGAAAATATACAAGGTTGAAAATAACCTTAGAAAACTTATTAGCAAATTTATGCTTGTTAATTTAGGACTAGGGTGGCATAAATCTTCAGTTCCTTCCGACATAAAAAATAATATCAAAACCACTAACTATAAAGAAAATCACGCTATTCTTTATGAAGTTGATTTTATACAACTTGCTCACTTTCTATTTAAGCCATATTCTATAAAAGACATTAATAGCTTGCCCAGCATTATAGATAAAATGTTGGACAAAGAACTGAGCGAAGCTGATAAGTCTGAAATTGAGAATTATATACCAAAAAACAACTGGGATAGATACTTCTCTGAAATTGTCGAAATGGAATCCGAACAATTAAAAAGTAAATGGACTAAACTTTATGATATAAGAAACAAAATTGCTCATAATAAATCACTAAAATTAAATGATTTTGAGGAGGGCAGAGATCTATGTGATTTGTTATTGCCAATCATCGAAGATGCAATTGAAAGTCTTGAAAAAATATATATTGCAGAAGAAGAACGCGAAACAATATCACTAAATTCAATGGCTACTATCAATGATGCTATCAAACCTTTTATAGAAAACTATCAATACTTCAATAACGGAATTATAGAAACAATAAATAAAAACAGAGAACTATTTTCATCTGTTTCAGAAACGTTCAAACCCATTCAGTCAGTATTAGAAAATGTAAACTTTTACAATCCAATGAAAGATAGTGGACTTGCAGACGCTTTGAGTTCCATTGAGAATACGAAAAGTATGATTATTAGCGGACATAGTATGAATTACTTTCCTAATGAAATGATTGACAGTAATGAATTGTTTGTAAATGCCAGTTCAAAATTGGCGGAGAACTATAAAGGAATTGAGCTATCTGATAATATTTCTTCCTTTATTACAGGTAGTAGAAAAAAAGTAGATGACGAGAGCGAAACGGAATAAAAACTATGCCCAATAACTAGGATTCGTTTGGTTGGGGTACAGCCTGTCCCGTTGCAGAACGGGAACCCTAATACTCCTGCAAATAAGCGGCGTTTGAGTTGACGTTGTTAAGCAAAGTCTATTATCCTTATAGGCGATACCTCTTGACAAGGCCTTATAAATACGCTATTTTAGCAAATGTAAGTTAAAGATGCCTTTGGCTTTACCAGGACATAGTAGGATAGGGGAAAGGCTCTTTTATAAAGGGCAAGTTGGTTTTTCACAACAAGCTTACTAAATTATCTGCCGCGCGTACTACGCTTCAAGTATTCCATTTTAAATATTCCCAGAGCTCCATTCACCCAAGGTTCACCCGCAGTTCACCCGAGGTTCACCCACGTTTCACCCGGGGATAGCGCATAGCAAAGGCAGGGTAACGGTATACCAACGCTATGGGAACGACAGTGTAGCGGTTCTCATCTAATAGTTGTGGATGCCAAGCTACCTTTTTAAGAAATACAATTTCTAAAATTCCTAATGTAACAAGCTGGTATAAATGCCATTCAATTTCACGCAATTGCACGGTCTCGCATATTGCAGCATCCGCTTACATACTATAGCCTATTTCCGCATAGGAATTCGATTTTTAGAGGGGTTTGCTTCGAGTCTCGTTCGGGTCTCCTTCGAGATAGCTTCGGTAAAAGGGGTGTTTCTCGAACAACACCCGAAGGAAACTGGAAGTACACTCGAACAAAAGGGTATTTTAAGGGGATTTATCCCCTTTTTTTGCTTTAGATCATGGGATTACAGGATTCTGTAAACTATTTCTAAGGCAAAGGTCTATTTTTATGAATGCAGTGCTAAAGATTTGATATCCTGTGGATTTTGAGGAGATATGGATTTATTTAGTGTTGATATAAAAGTCACCTGAAAATCAAACCAAGTTTATGCTCGAGAAAATATATAATGCAATTTTTTTAACTTAAGAAAATGCTTCTGACCTCTATAAGGACGCAGAAATACTATATAAAAATGGAAAGACTAAAAGGTCATATACATTCTATCATTTCTCATTTAGCAAAAACTTTATTCCGATTTTTATTAAAAGAGGTTGAAATAACAGAACTTAATTATGGGTATCTTAAATCAATCGGATTTGAGCATCACATAAAGAAGTTAGATGAATCTGTTCTTAAAATGTTTGCGTCATCTGTGTATAACTCAACACTTCAAAACAATACTGAATTTACCGAAAAATTGACCGAAATGTATGAGGGGGTGAAAGGTCGAGTGAATGAGTTTAACAATTTAAAAAATAGAAGTATATACATATCATATATCGACAATAACTTTGTAAAACCGACTGACTCAATTTCAATTGATAATGTAGAGGAAATGAAATTATTAGCAGATATACAGCTGATTAATGCAGAACGATTACTTGAGCGAATAAGAAAAGAGGATTTTTTAGAGGGATTAAAGAATCGATTTTCGAATTAAATAATTGCAGAATAGTAAATAGCTTTCAATCAGGCCGCTAATGTGCATTTCAACTCGATACAGTATGTCATCATTAAAATGATGGTAAATTATATAAGCTTTAATTACAATCAAAAATTAATTTAAAATAAGATTATTATGCCTTTATTTAGAATATCAGGGGTTTGGAAAGATTCAAATGATGTAATTACCCATTATGCTTTTCATACAGTTGGAGAGAACTCTATAACAAGAGCAAAAAAGGTTTCAAAGGTAAGTGCCATTCAACTCTTAGAGACAAGGGGAAATCACGCGACTACTTGGGTGTGGAACTATAGTTTTTCCAAATGGGATATTGGTGAAGATGTGGAAGTTGTAAATGGAAATAAGGGAAAATATTTACGATCTAATCCAGATAATGAAATTACTGATAATCTATCCAACCTCATAGATTTTGACTGGATAGCTCCTTAATTAGAAACTTTGTAAGAACGATAAAGAGTTGACTCGATACAAAAATAAAAAGTGGCACAATTTAAACCGAAAGGCCTGGCACTAACAGACCGAAATTAATACCACTATTGAAACTGAAGTTAACAACCTACTTATTTTATGATACCACCTAGTCTTAATTTGTTTAAAACAAAAAATTATCTAAAACAATTAATTTATTTTGTATAATTACCTGATAATCTTGTTGAAAGAATATTTTCTTCCCCTACTTGATAAGAATTTCATCTAATTTATATAGTTCTAATAACTATTATATTTCAATAAATCTTTCGAGTTATGTCTATTTTAAAAAGAATTTCACTAAAAAGTTTTCCAAATCACGATCAGGGCATTTTTATTAAGGATTTGGTCAAACTGATAGAAACATCCGAGTATAAGTCAGATTTAATTGAAGTCTTTAATGTTGAAGCAATTAAAAATCAATTTATAGAACTTCCTGGAGCCACTACACTAATAGAAACCATTTTACACATGGAAGAAAGGGTTACGAAATTAGATTTGGTAAATACCCAATTACGTAATGTTAGGTGTATGAAAATTACAGAGAATAATCAGGCTATTCTTGAGTTCACCAATGTTGCTAATGAAGATTTAATCAAAAGAGAAAGAAGCGATATGGTATATGCTGAGACAGCATATTCAGTAAGGCAAGATTATTTAAATGGATTTTTTGATATTGATAAATATCTGAGTTTTTTAAAAAAAAGCAACTATGAAGATCTTATTGAGTACAATCTTGATCAACTAAAGAAAAAAACAAAGGACGATATACGTGAATATAATTTTAGATTAGTTTATGATGAAGAAGGAAAACTATTTACAAGAGCAATAACTTCTTCTGCCGTTTATAAGGATTATAATATTGGATTTAGTGTGTTTGTAGCTTTAATACAAATACATAATCTAATACAAAACCACGGTGAAAAATTTAAAGTTGATAGTTTAAATCTAAATGAATCAGAAATAAGTGTTGTTTTTAAAAATTTAGAAACGTATCAATTCTTAGATAGCAGTAAAATTTCTTTCGCTTTAGAGCTTACAAACGATGAAATAAAAAGAGAAGCAGTAAAATTTAGCGGATTATATAAAATTAATTTAATTACTTCCGACATAACCCTGAAGCCCGATGAAGGAAAAGCAAATATTTTGTCTTTTAAGCACAGCTCTAAACCAGTAACCGTTAAGGATAAAATATCAGAATTAAATATTTCTATTGCAGAATTTATATCTGAAACAATTGATGATTTTAAATTAATAAAGAATGCTAAGAAGCCAGATGATTTGAGGTTGAATTTGATAAAAAGGGCAAAATTTGCAGGGGATTCAGATTTTAAAAAATATAAATCGGATATAATAAAGGTATTGTCTACTAGAGTTTCCACGATTTTTCAGCTGCTAGAGATCGTAAGCAAAACAGAAACGATTTTTAGTGATGAGGATGTGCAAGCTAAAGACTTTTGGCGTTTTAAATTATATCAATCATTGATTGAAGATCTTAAAAAGAAATGAGAGCGTTTAAAATAAATTATTGACCTAATCAACTTTTTGATTCACAATTAAACCTCTAAGCCATGAAAGTAATGATATTTTTAAGGTTAAAGGATTATATTAATTATGTCTATCTTCTGGTAAACGTATAAATACGCGTATGAGGTTGATGACAACGAAATAAAATCAATAGTTTATAGAATAATTGGAGTTTCATACATTAGATATTCACGTGACAATAAAACTTGTCTAGACATACCTAAAGTGTGGGAATTTATTTCAAGTTCAATCTTAGATATACCAACCGAGTATATTTGAAAGAGATAAACTTTACACAGAGATTATGAATAAACCAAAGTGGTGTTTCAGAGGATTGCATTTTGAAAATATTTCCTAAAATTATCTTATATTGATTTTTAAACCACTTTAATGGAAGATTCAAATTTGGTGGAACCAGAGCCACCAAAATCTTTAGGACGGCTTACTAATAGTGAAATAATATTAGGAATAGCAATACCTCCTATTGATAGACTTAAAATAATTTCTAGCGATTCATTTGAAGACTTAATACGTGAATGGATTGCGGGTTACTGTAAAAAAAAGTATAATAGTGTTCTTAGGACGGGAGGTGCAAATGACAAGGGGCGAGATGTTATTGGATTTTGCGACGAGTCAAAACTAGAATATGATAATTTTCAATGTAAACACTATGACCACCCACTAATGCCGAGTGATATATGGGGAGAAATTATTAAGCTTTGTTGCTACACATATCGTGGAGATTATCAACTACCTCGAAAATACTATTTTGTTGCTCCTCAAGGAGTAGGTGGCACTTTAGCAGGTTATTTAGGTAATCCAACCGAACTAAAAGCAAGGCTTATAGATAACTGGGAAAAAAATAAATCTATTGGTGCAATAGATTCCGAGCTCACAACTGAGTTAAGCATCTACATCAAGAGTCTTGATTTTAGCATTTTTACTTTTTTAGACCCACAAGATCTCATAGAACAACACAAAGAGACAAATTATTATAGTGCAAGGTTTGGTGGTGGTTTATTAAAACGCAGATTAGAGCCTGAACTATTAGGTTATGAGGAATCTGAATTTTCATTAAAATTTATAGAGCAACTTTTCTTAGCCTATGCGGATTGTTTAAAGCATGAAATAAAGGGCATCGCAGATCTAAAAAAATCAAAACCTCATTACGAGCACTTTGGAAGACAGCGTAATTCCTTCTATTGGGCAGAGTCTCTAAATCAATTTAGTAGAGATAGTCTTCCTGAGGGAGATAGAAGTTTTGACGAATTGAAAGAGGAAATATATCAGGGGGTTGTTGATATATGCCTTGCGCACTATGATGATGCTTATAAGAGAATTATACAAACTACACTTGAAGCTAGCAAAATTACAATACATAGTAATGCGCTTGTAAGTGTTACCAAAGTCATGGATAAGATAGGTTTGTGCCACCACCTAGTAAATGAGGAAAAATTAAAATGGATATAACATGAACTCTTTAGAAAATAGAAGTGCTAAGGTTTTTAACTCTCCATTAGAAATTGGTTTGAGAACGCTGTTCGTATTGCGCGCCTCAAAAAAACCCTGCGACCTACAAAGATTGGTTTATTACGATTACATATTAGTTCATTCTGGAGATATCCCAAATGCTCCAGATAGCATTCATCCAAACATTCCATACAGGACATCAGAAATTTTGGTTAAAAGAGAGCTTTTAAAAAAAGGGTTAAATCTCATGTTAAGCCGTGAATTGGTTAAGTTGACATTCACAGAAAATGGCATCTTTTACGAAGCTAGCGAGCTTACTAATGCATTTGTAGAATATCTTGACACTCCCTACGCCAATAAATTAACAAATATTGCATCATGGGTAATGACTAATTTTAATGACCTAAACGATACTGAGTTAAATTTATATTTCAAAGATAAACTTGATGTTTGGGGAGGGGAATTTATCAAAGAGTCATTATTAAGAGGAAACGAAAAAATATGAATACTAAAGGCTTTTACATAAGTAAGCTACATGTTACTGGGAACAGAGTTGAAACTGCAAAAATTGAATTTCAAGCTGGATTTAATGTAGTTTCAGGACTATCTGACACAGGTAAATCATACGTATTCTCTTGCATAAATTTTGCACTAGGTTCAGGTAATCCTCCCAAAACTAGTATACCTGAATCAAAGGGGTATGATACTGCCTATCTAGAGATAAGAACTTATAACGGAAGAGTCTTCACTATCCAGCGCAACATTTTTAATGGTTCTATCCATGTAAAAGATGTAGAAATACACCATTTTATGACTAAAGGTGAATCTCAAAATCTTTCAACTAAGCACTCTAAAATAAATGACAAGAATATTTCGACTTTTTTACTGGAACTCTGTGGTTTTGATAGACCGCTACTAAGAAAAAACAAACAAAATGCCACAAGGCAACTAAGCTATAGAGATTTAGCAAAGATTTCCTTAATTGACGAAGAACGTATAATTACAGAAGATTCACCAATCTATAATGGGCAATATTTTGACAGAACAGTAGAGCAAGCAATCTTAAAATTACTCCTTACTGGCAACGATGATTCAGGCATAGAAGAAATCGAGGAAGACAAAATGTACAAGAGCCGAATAAAGGGGAAATTAGAGCTTATAGATAGTTATATAGAGAACACAACAATTAAACTTGAAGTATATAAAGAGAATTTTAAGAAGCCAGAAACAACTACCATTGAATCGCGACTTGAGGAATTAAATGTAATTCTTACGGATTCGTCTAGAGAAATTGAGAAACTAGCACAACGAAAAGCTAAGCTCTATAATAGAATTACTGAACTAAAATCTAATCTGATTTTAAAAAACGAGCTTTTATCTCGATTTATATTACTAAAAGAACATTATGAAAGCGACATAAGTCGACTAAAGTTTATCACGCAAGGTGAAGATTTCTTTTCTCAGTTGAGCTCTACCAATTGTCCAATATGTGGAGGCAATTTAGACAAAGAACATTACGACTGCCTTGAGACTGATTCTGAACAATCATCTAGTATTATGAACTCTATAAATATGGAGCTAATTAAAATTCAAAAAAAGAAAATTGAACTTATCAAAACAATTTCTAAGGAGAAGGAAGACATAGCAACCTTAAACACATTGGTTGAAAATTTTTCTTCTGAACTCGTTGAGGTGGAATCGAGTATACAGGATAAGCTCAAACCAATTCAAGATTCTAGTGCTAAAAAAATTGATTCTTTAATGGCACAACTTTCAAACATCCATGAGGTAAAAAATTTGAATGCACAGTTGACAAATTATTTTCAAGAGAGAGCTAGCCTCATTGATTTGCAAGAGAAAAGACCTTCTGTTGCAGAATATCAAGGTAAAACATCTTATATGGTACTAAAAGCTCTATGCGAAAAAATTAAAGAGATTTTGGATGTCTGGCAGTTTAATGATATTACAACTTTAAACTTTGACACATCTTATGACTCATATGATATAGTTATAAATGGCAAAGATAGGAGCGCTTTTGGAAAAGGTTATCGAGCTATTCTTTACAGTGCGTTTGTCCTTGCTTTACTAGAATATTGTACAGAAAGGGATTTACCTACTACGGGACATATCATGCTTGACTCCCCTTTAACAACTTTCCAAGGAAAAGAAGCTAACAATAGTAGAATTGTACCTATAGTGGAAGAAACTGTCTCACAAGATATTGAGAAATCATTTTTTAGAGACCTAGCAGATTTAAGGAATGAACTACAAGTCATCATATTCGACAACAAAGACCCTGATGATTATATAAAAGAAAAAATAAATTATATCCACTTCACCAAAGGGAAGTCAGAAGGACGGTACGGTTTTTTCCCTGTGTAATTTATTTTTTGATATGATAAAATAATAGACACCATCACGAAGATGCCTATGAAATAGGAAGGTCCATAAGTGATGCATACTACTCTATATTTGAGTATCAGAATAAAAGACTCAGAAGACCAGAACATTTGGATCTGGAGTATCTGATACTAGAATTCGGTTCATTCTCTATACCAAGAGACTATTACGAGGCATTTAAGGTACTGGGTAGTTTTATAGGTGGGCAAGACGCCATATTGTTTAAGTGGGCGGAGTTTTCGGTTACAGCTTCGGGAAAGGAACTTTCTGTAAATCGCGTACTAAACGAAGTTTTAAAAAGTCCGATAACCGCACGCCATATTGCCGAGTCTAAAAAACTGTATCAGGATATACTCAATACCCAAGGTCAGGTATATTGCGTATGGACCGGTAAACGGATTGAGCGTTACGCCCTAGACCACGTAATTCCTTTTTCCGTCTGGAAAAACAACGATCTCTGGAACCTGTTACCTGCTGCCAGGAATGTAAACGCTGCTAAAAGCGATAAGATCCCAGCTCCAGAGCTTATTGAGCGACAGCGTGATCGTCTGGAATATTGGGAAATACTGCACAAGCATCAACAACAACGCTTTAAAAAGGAAATTCAGATAGCGCTTTTAGGAAATCATGCTTTTGACACTTGGAAAGAGCAGGGCATTATGCAATTGCAAAATAGTTGCAGTTACCTGATCGATACCCGGGGCTTTGAGGCTTGGGATGTAACGCCGTATTAGATCACAAGGTAAATGGATTTAAAATAGAAGTAGGGTAGTGGTATGGGAGGTATAAGGCTGAGGTTCTCATCCAATAGTTGGGGATGCAATGCTACCCTTTTAAAGAAGCGCAATTCCTAAAATTTACACACCGTAATTCTAAAAGAATTGGATCCTTTTTGATGTGATTAGGGATTTCCGTAAGCGAGTTTGCTAATGATAAGCAGGAACAAAAGTTTTGGGTATCCCGAAAAAAAAAGGGAATAATGGGTATATTTATCAGGATATAACGAGTTACCCACAATAAGAGAAAAACAGAACGGAATGACAAAATTTAGAGTTTTAACAATAATGATTTTCGCAACTATTCTGATAAGTTGCAACTCTGAAAAATCGAAAAATAATACAGAAAAGGAGAACATAAATCAAACCGAAATAGAATCGGATACTCTTACGAAGCACTTAAAACCATTCAAATCGGAATTACCAACAATCGGACTTTTGATATATAACGGAGTTTTACAAAGTGAAGTGATTGCAACTTCAGATGTTTTCGCAAAACCAACTGAAAACGGAAAACAGATTTTTAACGTAATCACAATTGCAGAAACTGAAAATCCAATCACAACCGAAGAAGGAATGCATTTTGTTCCTGATTATACTTTTAAGAATTGCCCAAAATTAACAGCTCTTTTTGTACCAAGTGCTTATGATATGTACGCACAAGTTCACAACGAAAACATCGTAAACTTCATAAAAGAGAGAAATAAAGAAACTGAATATGTTGTGAGTAATTGCGCTGGAGCTCAATTAATCGGAAAATCTGGAATTGCAGATGGACATAAAATCGTCACTTGGATTGGTGGAGGAGGAAAACTACAAAAAGACTATCCGAATTTAAAAGTACAGAATGATAGTTTGGTAACTTTTGTTGAGGACGGAAAATTTCTTTCCTCAAATGGAAATCTGGCAAGTTATATTTCGGCATTGAATTTAGTAGAAAAAATGACCAGTCCTGAGCATAGAAAATTTGTAGAAAGTTATCTGTATCTTGACCGTCTTCAAAATTGGAAATCTAAGTAGTTCTAATCGGGGAAGCCAACAAGTGATGGTATAACATGATGCCTGCAGTATCAAAAGAATAAAAAATGAAAAACATTGTTGATAATCAGGAGCTTGAATTAGTCTATAAAAAAGGAAATGGAGCTTGGACATACCATATCGTCATACCAAATACAGCTGATATAGATGGAACTTGGGGTTCGCTAAAAGTTTCTGGATTGCTTGATGATTACGAGTTGAAAGAAATGAATTTGGCACCAAGGAAGGAAGAAGATAAAATGATTTCAATAAACGAAGAAATCAGAGATGCAATCGGTAAAAGTGGTGGTGATTTAGTTACCGTTACTTTATACCTGCATACACACGACAGAATTGATACTAATTCTGAAATTCTCAAATGTTTTGATGATGCAGGCGTACTGGATTCTTTCAAATCAATGAATGAAGATGAACAAGATGAAATTATAACTGATATCACTTCAAAAAGAACAGAGGTTAAACAAATTGAGCAAATAAATCACTATATCAATCAGTTGCTTAATCAAAACAACTAAACGGGTGATGCCGAAGAAGAATCTTGAAAAAATTATTGAATACTATGTAGAGTATCAGTATTTGCTGAAACCGGTAACGAGCAGGATAACAAGGGATTGAGCAGTATGGATTTCAAAAGTTTTGGTTCAGTTATGCTTTCCGCAATGACACATACAAAGCGGGTAGCGAAAGCCAATAACGCTATATACAAGAAAAAACACAACATCAAAGGAAGTAATCGCTTTGATAAATAACGAATTATCAGAAATGGTAAGACCTGTTGTCTGCGATCCCGCTATTTTGTAACTAATAGTAGAAATTTCTTTAATACTGTAATTCATATCGTATCAAAAGTGTTGATATCCGTAAATTTTGAGTAAATATGGTTATATTTTATGTTGATGTAAGTGGACGGTTATTGTAAAAGAAGATCCAGCAATAAAATAACATTTTAAAAATAAAATAGATAATGTTTACGGTAGAAAAATTGAAGTAGCGCATAGTAAAATAAAATCAGGAGCTGGATTTCCTAAATACCTAAAAGATATTAAGGAAATTGGAGTTACCGCTTTTGAAACTTGGGTTTTTGACAGTCATACAAATTATTTTGGCATTAATGATTTTCAAGTAAAATCCAAACCCAAATATGATAATTTGAAAATTGCTTTAAATAGTGACAAAGATAAATTCAGTCAATATTTAAAAATTCACCAACAAGGAGAAACAGACTATTTTACGTTCTGTAAGCATTGCGCTGAAACAGGAATTGAAAAATGGATTGTCGATCTTGATAAGATGACTTGTAGCTATTATGATACAGCTAAAAATGAAATATTAATTGAAAATATACCTACTGTTTAAAAACAACAACGCTTCTGATCTAGCCAGTATTTTTACTAGTGGCGCGTAAGGAAGCAAAAACCAAAACTTAAAAACTCTTAATACTTTGGAGAGCTACTCTTAATTAGTATGTAATTAGGATTTGAATGTCAAGCTACCTATAAAGCAATAAGTTTCATAAGATCTTCTTTATAAACGCTACCTATTGGAATGTGAGTGTTGTTTGTAAAATAAATTTTATTTCCTACAAGCTTTAAATTTTTGGAAATTTTTATGCCATAAGTATGTTGTCTTTTAAGAATCATAAAACAAATGTATAATGTCTCTCGTTTTTTGATGAAATCAAATCTATAAACACCTTTATTTTAACGTTAAACCGGTTTATTTTACTAGTTTGGTGTTGGGGGTATTCTTCGGTCGTTTAAAGAGATTAGTTGTAGATGTTCCTACAAAACACTTCTTTATGGGAATACTCCAAATTCACTAAATGGATAACGATCAGGTTTAATTTAAGCTATAATTTTCTGAATGAAGTTAAATACTTTCAATTCACTTAAAAGTAGAAATTACAGACTCTATTTTATAGGTCAAGCTACCTCTCTTATAGGTACTTGGATGCAAAAGACAGCCGTAAGCTGGGTGGTTTATACGATTACCCAATCAAAAGTGATGTTGGGTATTTCTGTTTTTGCAACACTTTTTCCCACTGCTGTTTTTTCATTATTAGGAGGTGCCGTTGCAGATCGTTATAATAGATATAAAGTGCTATTAATTACCCAAATACTTGCTATGCTTCAGGCAGTATTACTTACTTTGTCATTAGTTTTTTTTGATAAAAGTGCAGTCTGGATAATTATTGGTTTGAGTCTGATACTAGGTATAATCAATGGTTTTGACTCCCCTGCCAGACAGTCTTTAATCCGAGAATTAGTGGTAAATAAAGCAGACTTATCTAATGCTTTAGCTTTAAATTCTTCCATGGTGAATCTATCTAAACTAGTGGGACCCACTTTAGCCGGTTTTATATTAGAACGTTTTGGAAATCAAGTGTGTTTCGGAATCAACGCGGCAAGTTTTAGTATAGTTATAGGATGCTTAATGATGATGAAACTAAAAGCCTATCAACCTGTTATAAAAAAAGACAAAAATTTGATCTTCGAATTTAAAGAAGCTTTTTTAAATATATCTCAAAATAAAACAATTAGCTCTGTTATCATTTTTACAGGTTTAATAGGTTTTTTTGTGTTACCCTTTACGACCCTAACACCAGTTTTTGCCCAAGATATTTTTTTAGGAAATGCTACTACATTAGGTTATATAGATGGTAGCATAGGTTTAGGTGCTTTTACAGGTGCTATTTATTTAGCATCGCTATCAGCAGGAACAGACCTAAGAAAAACCTTACTATTCAATACGTTTATTTTTGGGGTAGGGCTTATTGTATTTTCATATTTAAACGCTCTTATTCCTGCGCTAATTTTTCTTTGTATCGGAGCATTTGGTATGATGTCGGTACGTACCGTTAGTAATACTATAATTCAATTGAATGTAGAAGAAGCATTGAGAGGGAGGGTTATAAGCCTTTTTTTAATGACGCTTACCGCCACGATACCTTTAGGAAGTCTTATTGTAAGTTACTGTTCTACCCATTATGGAGCGCAGAGAACGGTAAGAATTGAAGGGATAATTGCTGTTATAATTTCTCTTTTATATCTAAGGTATCTTAAAAAAGAACGAATAAAAGAAGAAGAATTAAATACGTTAAAAAATACCACAAACCCTGCAGCTGTCTAGATTGAAAATAGCTGCCACCTTAATTTTTATGAAGTTTTCCTTTTAATTTTTGAAGGATTGAGACCGAAGTATTTTTTGAACGTAGAAGAGAAGTGAGTTAAACTTTGATAACCTCCCATATTAGAATTTCATTGATTGAAAATTTTTCAAGTAACAGATGGAATTACTACATTAGACTGGACAGAGAGTTGAGTGAATATTATTTCTAAACGAAATAGTACACCTTAGAGTTTAAAGAGAAAACAGTAGAATTAAGTTATGCCAAAGTCAGCGTAGCTGAGGTTTGTGAGGATCTGGATATTCTATCTCCTGCTTTTTACTTTTGGCGTAAAGAGAAAAAGAATTAGGTCAGAAATAGTTTTTCCAAATTTTGTTTGATGGAATTTTATTAATAATTAACTTTAAAACTTACGAGGCTTTAAACTGCTTCAAATAGTTCTATACAAATTGTGAGTTAATCGTGAGTTCAAAAAAAGAACTTTGTGTTAAGGCATATAAATACTGGGATGACGTTGATTGAAAAGCGTTCTGCCACCCCGACAAACCACTTCAAGTGGGTATTAGAAGCCTGTTAATCTTAGATTGACAGGCTTTTTTGTTTTTATTATTTTCTCTCGACTACATTGTATTGATCACAACGATAAATAGCTTTTACAGGATATAATTTAATCCAGAAAGTTAAAGTTGATTTTCAGAAAAATGTATTTTTTAATTTATTAGCTTCTTTATTGATAAAAGGAAGGTTAGAAAGGACGAAATAAATATTGCAGTTGACGAGGTCAAGACCTTTAGGTCAGCAAGAAATAATCTTGGACTGCATTATGTTGCGCTTAATTTTAAAATGGGTCAGATGCACGTACAACATTATCTAAAACCTCTTTTACAAAAAATTGAAGAAGGGTTAATCGATCTTAGTTTTATAATAACGCATCGTATGAAACCAGCCGTTGAGCCTTAAGCATTCGCAAATTTTAAACACAAAAAAGACAATTGTGTTAAAGTAGTATTATCACCATAGAATAATACTAAACATAAAGAAAGGAGAGGGCAATATGCCGTTTCCTTTTTTTATTTTTAAGATTAAAGAAATCAGTATGTATAAGAAAGGAATTTTATTAAAAGTCACGCTAATTGTACTCACAAGTTATTTTTTAATCTTGTCATTAGTAGAAGCTCAAAATTTTCTTGCGCCGTTGCTTACAGCTTTTATTATGGCTCTGATAATTCTTCCTTTTGTTCAAAAACTTGAAAAAAAACTTTCTCGGTCATTCGCTGCTTTAATAGGGACCATTGTATTGTTTATTTTTTCACTGGGTATTGTTTTACTTATCTCATTACAAGTTCAAAACTTTGTAAAAGACTTGCCTCAAATAAAGGAAAAGATGGAGCCCAAAATTGAGCAGCTAAAGAGTTATGCTACTCAAAATACATTTTTAAGTGAAGATGATTTTAAATCTAGTAAACAGGACGAATCAGTATTAAATTCAAGTTTGGAATCTAATAAAACTGCTGGATACCTGACTAGTATTACCGCGTTTATCGGTAATTACTTATTGTGCTTTATATATATCTATTTCTTACTGTGTTACCGCCGAAAATTCAAGCGTTTTCTAATTCGCATTTTTCCGGATGAAAAAGAAGATCAGGTGCGAGTAATTTTGCAGAAATCAATTTCTGTTGCTCCACAATATATGATAGGGAAGCTAATATTAATGGGGATTTTAGCTGTATTATATGCAATCGGATTAGGTATTTCTGGAATAGACAATTTTATTTTGATTAGTTTACTCGCATCTCTATTAACCCTCATCCCATATATAGGAAATATAATAGGGATTCTTATCGCTATTGCTTTGGGATATGTAACATCGGGAGAGATTTCTGTGCTTATAGGAATTATAGCAACCTTTAGCATTGCCCAGTTTGTCGAAAGCTACATTTTAGAACCGTATGTAGTAGGTGACCGAGTAGATTTGCATCCTTTCGTAGTTATACTGGTTGTTGTTATTGGCAATATGATGTGGGGTGTAATAGGAATGGTAATTGCAATTCCACTTATGGCAATCATTTCAGTAGTTTTTCTTCATATTCCGCTTTTGCGTCCGTATGGAATCTTGCTCAGTAATAATAAATTTGATGAGAATGATTCTTAATAGTCTTTAGAGATACTTGTGATGAAGTGCCTAATATATTATAAATAAAGTAATCAGTATTTTATAGATAATTGCAAAATGTAGGAGCAATTAATACTTATTTTCAGCAAATATAGGATGCAGTATGTATTAATCTGAAACGACTTTACAACTGAAAATATTGAAGGAGGCTTTGAAATTACATAAGCTATATATTAGAAAATAAATAATTTTCATATTGCTCACATAAGTATATTGTCTCAGTGGTCTATGATTGCACATTTGTCAAAGGATCAAAAGAAGAAAAAAATACTGCCGCTTTGCAGGGTGTTATAGCCAAACAACAAAACGGCAATATATATTTAAATTGTATATCGACCTCCGGTCGCTTCAACAGTTGCTCCTGAAATATAGCTTCCTTCATCTGAAGCTAATAGAACATAAATGGGAGCCATTTCTACGGGCTGTCCTGGTCGTCCAAGAGGTGTTTTCTTTCCGAAGTTTTTTACTTTTTCTTCTGGTAAAGTTGCTGGTATAAGAGGTGTCCATATAGGTCCCGGAGCTACGGCATTAACACGTATTCCTTTCTCTCCCCATAATTGAGCCATACTTGATGTAAAGTTTTTTATTGCTCCTTTAGTGGCAGCATAGGAAACTAAACTTTCGCTGGGTTGATACGCATTTACAGATGTAGTATTAATTACGCTACTACCAGGCTTTAGATGAGGTTCTGCAGCTTTGCATAAATAGAATGGGGCGTAAATATTTGTTCTGAATGTTTTATCCCACTCTTCTGCAGAAACTTCCTGAAGACTGGAATGCGCCATCTGAAAAGCCGCATTATTTACTAGAATATCTAACCTGCCGAATTTATTTATGGTTTCATCAATGATTAATTTGCAATGAGCTTCTTCTCGAATATCTCCAGGAATAATTAGTACTTCACCATTGATTTCTTCAATTTCACGCGCCACTTCTTCTGCGTCTTCATCTTCATCTAAATAGCTAATGACAACTTTTGCGCCTTCCAGAGCAAAAGCATACGATACGGCTCTTCCTATTCCAGAATCTCCTCCGGTAATTACTGCAACTTTACCTGTTAACTTATTGGAGGCTTTGTAACTGTCTTTGCCATAGTCTGGTTTTGGACTCATTTCTGAACTTACACCAGGTTCATCTTGCATTTTAGTATCAAAGGGCGGTTGTGGATATTTTGTTTTTGGATTCTCCATGATTATTTTTTTTTAGAATTATTGAAAGTTTAATCAAACTATTATAATTACTAATTTAGATATTAACCAGTACAGAGAAGTTTATAAAATTCTAATTAATAGCGTTTTAACGGGTAGTTAGGAATTTGTGTTAAAATCAAACTTTAAATGTTAATGTCATTTTTTTATTATATAAGCTAGAGAGGTTAAGATATACTTGTAGAGTAGATTAATTTCTTGGAAGATTGAATAGATCTAACTAGTAATTTTTTATAAAATAAAAGTTGACCTTTTTGGGCAGTTTTCTTCTAAAGAAAAAGCCTCTACATAAACCAATGGTTGTTGTAGAGACTTAATTTTTTTACAGTATTCGATTTATAATGTATAATTTAAATGTAAACCCAATCGATAATTAGCTTCTACATTACCCGAGTTTAAATCCTGGGTTAGGGGTAGCATAAAATTTACACCGGTGCTTAATTTTCCTAAAGATAATTCTGTACCTATTCTTGTAAATAAAACAGATCCTTGTGTGTCAGCGACAGGCAATCCATAACTTTCATTTTCATTGAATACCTCACCGGCAAGTCCTATAAATGGAATGATTTTATCAATTTTAACCGTATTATAAACCTTAGATAGATTCACACCATAGGTAAATTGATCTCCAAAATGATATTCATCATTGTTTTCAGTCTTAAATGTATAATTGGTCATGAATCCAAGTCCCCAATTTTTATAGCCTACCGAATAATTTAGGGCAGCCACATAATCATAACTTCCGGTACCCACTTGAAAACTAGGATTTACACTTCCTGCGTTATTTGACCGGTTATAGTCACCAGTAGGTAATTTTATACCACCACCCAGCTCAAGACTATGTTTGTATTTTGATTGCTGATTTTCAAAAAGGCCGTCGGGTACCGGTGTAATGACTGAATAAAAAGCAAGAATACTTATATCTCCTAAACCATCTATACGTTGCGTTGTATTGTTAATAAACTCCCGATTGTGAAAATGATAAGGAATGATAGCAGTTAAACTTAATTTCTTCGTCACCGGAATTTTTCCCCATAACTGAAGTGTATTAAAATTTTCATCGACCCACGGTGAATTATTAAAAATCCCATCACGTGATTTATAACTTTGATAGATATAACGTAGTCCTATAAAATTTTCATTTCCTACTGTACCGTAGCCCATACCACCGCCCGAGCTTCCGCAACCACAAAAGTCACAGTCTTCATACGTGTATTTATAAAATGGATTACTATCAAAGTAGAGGGAATTTGTATTTTCTTCACTAGCGAATGTCGATAAGCTAAATGCAAAAATGAGTTGTATATATATAAACTTTTTCATTTCGATATTTTTAATATTCTGCAAAGCGAGAATCGGTAATATATTCATTGTCTGTAAGGGTGTTTAAGAAAGCAATTAATGCTTCTTGCTCCTCTGTACTCAATGCTATTCCTAGTCTGCTACTTTGTTTAAGTTGAGGATCTAAAGTTTCAGAATCGATTACTCCAGAATTATAGAAGTTAAGAACAGATTCTAAGCTACCAAAGCGGCCATCATGCATATAAGGTGCTGTGAGAGCAACATTGCGTAAGCTTGGAACTTTAAATTTATAATTGTCTGATAGGCTTCCGCTAACCGCTGCTCTTCCTAGATCATTAAGACCGGGATAGGGTGGAAGTCCGTTGTTTCTAAAACTATTATCTGTAAATAAATCTGTTTTATGACAACTCGCACATTTAGATTCAAAAATGGCGTAACCTTCTTTTTCTAATGCTGAAAATTCAATATTATCTTCATTTCTAACGTATTTGTCATATTTAGAATTTGAAGAAATCATCATCACCATAAATTGGGCGAGTGCTTTTAAGAAATTTTCATTATTAATCTCGGCATCTTCAAAAGCGGAAGCAAATAAACGTTGATATTCGGCATCTGCTTTCAATTTAGCCAGCACCCCAGATAGGGTTTCCCCCATTTCTACTTCATTTGTTATGGGAATAATTGGAAATAGGTCGAGATGGGAAGTGGCGCCATCCCAAGCAAATTCAGTTTGAAAAGCTAAATTTTGAATTGCAGGTGTGTTGCGCGTCCCTTCTAGATCGTCAATACCGTGACTAAATTGATGCCCGTGATGCGTAAAAGCAGTGCGCTGCTCGTGACAAAACCCGCAGGAAATAAAACCATTTGCAGATAATTTACCGTCATAGAATAATTTTTTACCTAATTCAAAACCATTTTTTGTAATTGGATTTGAATCAAGATCATAATTTATTACTGGAAAATTAACCGGAATAGCAACTTCTAGATTTTCATCTATAGCAATGTAAGCTGAATCATCATTTGATGAGCATCCTTGAAGAAAAGCGAGTCCACAGATCAAGATAAATTTGAATAAATTTCTCATATTCTTATAGATTAAAGTCCGGCAGAAGTACTGCCGGACTTTAGATTTAATTAATGATCGTGGTTTTCACCATTATGAATATGATCTACGCTAAACATTGTAGCTGCATTTGTCGCAATCTGCGGACTCTTCACCTCGTCAATCATTATTACAGATTTTTCACTGAGTAGTATTTTGTTTTGACCGTCTAGAATTTGATTCGCATCAACTTTAAAATGCACTATAGGACTTAGATTAGAACTTACAAGAGCTTTTGTAGGAAGATCTACTGTAAATTCTTTGTAATTATCAAGACTACTGCCATGACTTCCCATATGAATTTTAAAATCCTGAGCTTCAGTATTTGCAGCAGTAGTAAATGATCCTTCAAAGTTTAAAAACTTATAGCCTGTAAGCCAGGACCACAGCATATTTGTAGATTCTGCAGTTTGTAAAAAATCGCCCTGACCTTCTGCTCCCTGAAGATATTTTTCCTGATCTACGCCTACTCCAAATCGAAGAGCAACATACTCGCCAGCAGGAATGTTTGTTAGCTGTACTTCAATGAGACCTGCTTCTTCACTTATTACAAAGTAACTTTCATCTTTAGGGTAGGTAAATTCATTGCCTTCAGAATCTATAAGTACGAAGTTGCTTACGATATAATTGAAGCGATTTATAGTAATACGCTCGCCATTACTATTTGTATATGCAGTGGTGTTAAGGATTAAGTCATCTCCATTAACACTGTTATCAAACTCCATAATCAGGTTATTCTCACCAGATAAATTCTCTGAAGAATCGTCGTCTGTTGAGCAAGATATAGTAAGTATACTTAGAGCTAGAAATAGATATTGTATGTTTTTTAATGATTTCATTTTATTGTATAAGATTAGTGGGTATTCAATTATGAATACCGTTTTAGTTATTGAAACAGGTCTTGCGCTTAATTTGACCTGTACTTATTGTTAAAACTTGCTCTTATACAATAGGAGGTTTTATCAGTTTTTGAATAAACTGAATTGTGTGAGTGGAAACATACATGTCACACGCGACGTTCTTAGATTCTAATTTTAGTAGGGATAACTCTAAAAGTTGTCCTGGGGCATGAAAGAAAGCGATGTTGCTGTTCAAATTGTTTTTTGCCCCACGTTCTTCAGATTCCTTTTTCTTAGAAGCTTCATCTGCGAGAGCCTGCATAAGATAACACCTACCATTACAATTAAGTTCTGGCTTATCACGGTTTACGCACAACTCATCTACTATATAATCATAATTGACTATATAGTTAACAATAGGTATAAGCGGGCGCAGCATTATAAATGCAGCAATAAGAGGCCAAAAAATTTTCAACTTAAATTAGTTATTTAAAATTTCTTCAGCCAGGTCAATACTACTGTAAGTGAATTCTCTTAAACTCTCAACTTCTTCGAGTTCTGATTGAAGACCTTCAATACCGTTTTCAAGTTCAGTTTGTGACATTTTGGAGACCGGTTTGCGATCCTTTACATATTCATCTGTAAAAGTGTGCATCCAGGTCATCATTCTATCATCAGAGGCTTGTAGTTTTTTAAGAGCCTCATCTTTTGTGTCTACTTGTATTAAGGTATCTGTTTTTATCTGAAGTTGCAATTTTGATAACTGCGTCATCTTTGGCATTATTTCATCGTGCACAGCGATAACTTCTTCAAATAAACTGTTGTATTGATTTTGTAATTCTGTGGTATTTTGGCACGAATTGAATATCCCCAAAAGGGCACAACACGTTATAACCACAAGTTTGTTTTTTGTAATACGCATCTTGTAAATTGTTTAATTAGGAAAAATATTATTCTAATTAAGCAATAGGAGGACGTAGAAGGCTATTGAAGGTTTGAACTGAAGATATGTCTACTACCATAGGAAAATCTACAGAAGTATATTCTAAATAATAAGTGGGTGTAGAAATGGCTAAATCAACTAAAATGAAAGGTAATAGTTCAATGGAAGTAGAATTGTTTTTTTTCTTTTGACCGGACTCTTTCTCTGAAGCTTCAGCAAGAGACTTCATTAAATAACACTTCCCATTACAACTCATCTCAGGCACATCTTTGTTCTCACAAAGGACGTTGCTTATGTATTCATAATCAAGTAAATACTCCATAAATGGAAATGCGGGTCGCATTACCATTAAAAAAGCAAATATTATTACGAGATTTTTCACGCTGCAAAAATAATCTTAATGATAAAATTAAGGTCTTAAATTTTATTTATTCTCTACAAAATTGATTTTTGTATTGAATCAATGAGATTATTATTGAGATGGCATCGATTCTTTACGTAGTGAAGATTCTCTTATAATTAGGTTTCCGTTTGAAACACGAGCTTTATTGGCTGTTTTATTTTCTTTATTATTTAATTTATCGAGCATAATATCCATTAGCTGAGCTCCCATCTGTTCAATGGGCTGTGCAAAGGTAGTTATGGATGGTGAGTACATTTCAAAGAATATATTATCATCAAAACACGCTATTCCTAATTTCTTTATCAATTGCTCATTATAGTTTGAAAGCGCTTTGAGGCCGTATTGAGCAAGGTAATTTGTAGAAAAAAAGATGCTATCAATATCTGGATTTTCAATAAGAAACTGTGTAATAGCAGTATTGCAAGCTACCGCATTCGCAGTATTATAGGGAATTTCTAGTAGAAGGGGTGCCATATTATTTTTCGCTAATGTGTCAACATAACCCCGCATTCTATCTTTCATTTGCAGTAAGTCTAGATCAATAGTAATGAAAGCCATTTTAGAGAATCCTTCTTCAATAAGATGTTCTGCAATAAGTGTAGCTCCCTCATAATTATTTAGCGTTACCGAATCTACATCTACAGATTTTATTTTTCTATCAAATAAAACAACAGGTGTGTCGTTTTCAATTAGATTTATAACTTCATCTTCAATACCAATAGGAGGAACTATTATAAAACCATCTACTTGTCGCTCTTGGAAAAGCTGTATTAAACCTTGCGCACGTTTTGTGTTATTTTCTGTGCTACAAAAGAGAACCCTATAATCATTTTGGTAAGCGATATCCTCAATAATGCGACCTATTTTAGAAAAGAAATAATTGCTAATATCCTCTACCATAAAAACAATTACTCTAGAGCTTCCGGTACGTAGACTTCTTGCAACAAGGTTAGGTTTGTAGTTTATTTCTTTAAGATAATCCTCAACCTTAGTTATGAGTTGCTTCGAAATTTTCTTTTCTTCGCCTTTGCCGTTTAGGACAAAGGAAACTGTTGTTGTAGAAACTTTTAATACTTCAGCAATATCCTTTAAAGAAGGTCTCTTTTTTTTCATGAATAGGTGTTAACCAAACCATCGTTTGGGATTCAATATCAGTTGAGCGGTTATATAAATTTAGGAGGTTATTTTACTTAAATAACCTAGCTAAAATACAATTTCTACTTAGATTAGTAAATACAATAGCCTAATTTGAAAGGCATTTCTGTATTGAATTTAATTTTGTCGGTATCTTTAAAATAAACCGAATCTGCACTGTTTGCAGTCTCGCCATAGCCTTCAACTAAGGAGCTGTCTTCTATTTTAAAAACCATCTCACGTTTACTTACGATGCCTTCATAAATAAAGGTGTATAAACCACGTATTCTATTACCTATTTGTACACCTTCAAATTCACCAACATTCTTATCCTTTTCTACCCATTTGTACATTAGAGCGGCTTTAATAATAGAATCATTTTGAATGACCTTAAGAGTAATCGTGTCTCCGTTTTTAGTATACCCATAACACCCTATATTGATTGATTGACTGGTTCTGGGTTCTGTATTTCTGGATCCACAACTGCATAAAAGGATACATAAAAAAAGAATACAGATTCTTATGAGTTTAATACTTTGATAAAGAGTAGAAACTTTATAAGTGTGGTTAATTATCATAGATAAGAATTGTAAATGGCTATTAATATATCGTAAGGCAAGCACTTGAAAACCGACATATAATGTATGGAAAATAATGTATCAACAGCACTTTTAAATACTAGATTTTCAGTTTTGGACTTGGTTCCTATTGTTGAGGGTGTTACCGCATCAGAGGCAATTCAGAGAAGTCTTGATCTAGCCAGACACGTAGAGAAATTAGGATATACACGATTCTGGATATCAGAACATCATAATATGGAAAGTCTTGCCAGTTCTGCGCCTACCATTTTAATAGGTCATATCGCTAGCGGTACTACAACTATACGAGTAGGATCTGGAGGAGTTATGCTTCCTAATCATGCACCCTTAGTCGTTGCAGAGCAATTTGGAACTTTAGGAACTTTATACCCTAACCGAATAGATCTTGGATTGGGCCGTGCTCCGGGAACAGATCAGCGTACTGCAATGGCGTTGCGTAGATACCGACAAGAAACAGTACAGGATTTCCCAGATAACATTGATGAGCTTCAGGTTTACTTATCAAGAGAGAATGCTACAGCAGCGGTGCGTGCTACCCCTGGTGAAGGTGTGGAGTTACCATTATATTTGTTAGGGTCAAGCACTTTTAGCGCAGAATTAGCCGGTAAAAAAGGGTTGCCTTATGCATTTGCAAGTCATTTTGCTCCCACACATTTACACGATGCTCTGCGTTTATACCATCAAAATTTTAAATCATCTTCTCAACTAGATAAGCCGTACACTATGGCTTGTATTAATGTTATCGCTGCAGATACAGATGAGGAAGCTCAGCGGCTTGCAACTAGTGCTAAGCGCTTTATGTTAGGCGTTATAAGAAATACGAGAAAACCACTTTCTCCTCCCGTGGCCAGTATGCAAGGCGAATGGAGCGAAATGGAGCGTATGCAAATTGAACAAATGATGCATTATAGTTTCATTGGGTCTAAACAAACCATAGCAGCAGGATTAGCACAGTTTCAAAAAGAAACGCAGGTAGATGAATTGATTGTGATTTCTCATATTTACGATCACTCAGCACGCTTAAAATCGTATAAAATTGTAAGTGAATTATTTGAAGCTAAAGAAGACCTAGCTTATTCTTCATAGAGTTCGAGCGGCAACTTGTCTGGATCTTCAAAAAATGTAAATCGTTTACCTGTAATGGGATCGACACGTATAGGTTCTGTTTGAATAGTTTTAGATTGTAATTCTTGAATTGCTGCGTCCAGATTTTCTACTGAAAAAGCTAGATGTCTAAGTCCGTTTGCTTCAGGTCTCGAAGTGCGTTCCGGCGGATTTTCAAATGAAAAAAGTTCAATTATGTATTTTCCGTTTAAGGCAAGATCCAATTTATAAGACTTGCGGTCTTCACGATATGTTTCTTTGAGAATTTCAAGTTTTAGAACTTCAGTATAGAATTTCCTGGATATGGAGTAATTAGAACAAATTATAGCAATGTGATGTACGCCTTTCAACATGAGTAAGTAGGTAAATATATTAGTGCCACAAGCAGTCTTGGTAATCTGTTAGCATATGAAAAAGTAGACCTATTGCAATAACGCGTAACTTCGGAATAAAAAGAAAGAAAGTGTAAAAACCAATTGCTACATAGGAATGCAATGGGTGAAAATTAATGCTGCAGCGATCAGGTTCAAAAATAGGACTGGCTAATAAATGATCTGCATCTACCAGCATGGTTAAGATCATTATTAAATATGCCTTTTTCCAGTTTTTTCTAAAAAACACCCAGGCAATTAGCCCGGGTGCAATTAAGTGTAAAGTATAATGTATAACTGTCTGCAGCAAAGTTGTTATTTAAACATATCTAGACCCGGAATGTCTGGCATTCCTTCTTTTGCAACAGCAGCTAGTTCTTGATCGTAACTAGCTTTAGCTCGGGCAAGCGCCTTATTTAGCGTTAAAATCAAGTAGTCTTCAAGTTGCTCTTTATCTTCCAGAAGTTCATCACTAATATTAATTTTTTTAACGGCCCCTGCAACACTTACGGCAACTTCTAATAGATTGTCATTACTTTTTTCATCTATATAAACAGTTTCAAGACGTTTTTTAGTGTCTTCGGCTTTCTGTTGAGCTTCTTTGATTTTGCCCATCATGCCCATCATATCTCCAAACATAATTTTTTATTTTAATTAAGTTTCAAAAATACAATTTTAGACCAGGAACTAGAGAAGAAGAATATTTAAAAAATGCTCAAGATATCTAGTATTACCTTTACTTTTGCCAACCCTTTATTAAATATAATTATACTTTGAAGAATCCTATTTTACCACCAGATGCTAAACAGATACCGTATGAGTTAGAAAAGCATGGTGATGTACGCATAGATGAATATTACTGGATGAATGAGCGTGACTCTCCAGACGTACTTGCCTATTTAGAAGCAGAAAATAGGTATTATGAAGAGATGACGGCTCATACAAAACCGCTCCAACAAAAATTATTCGAGGAGATGAAAGCGCGTATCAAGGAAGATGATGAGAGTGTGCCCTATAAATATAATAACTATTGGTACTATACACGCTTTGAGAAAGGAAAAAATTATCCAATATACTGTCGGCGAAAAGAACTCATGCTAGCTCCTGAGGAAATACTATTTGATAATAATGAAATGGCAGCAGGTCATTCTTATTTTAATCAGGCAGGATATTCCATTTCAGAAAATAATGAACTGGCAGTTTTTGGGATTGACACAGTAAGCCGAAGACAATATACATTACAATTCAAAAACTTAAAAACCGGAGTGCTTTATCCAGAAAGTATTAAGAACACTACAGGGAGTGCGGTCTGGGCGGGAGATAATAAAACGCTCTTTTATACGCGTAAAGATCCGCAGACATTACGAAGCAGCCAGATATTTAAGCACGTATTAGGTACAGATTCTTCTGAAGATATATTGGTATTTGAGGAAGAGGATGAGACTTTTGATGTAGGAGTTTTTAAGACAAAATCCCGTGATTATATTTTTATAGGATCTTCAAGTACTTTAACCACCGAGTATTTATATACAGAAGCAAAAGGACCTGAATTTAAATTCAAAGTTTTACAGAAACGTACCAGAGGACTTGAATATAGTGTGTCGCATTTTGGAGAAGATTTTTATTTGGTTACAAATAAAGACAATGCTACAAACTTTAAATTAATGAAAACCCCTGTATATCAAACAGCTAAAGAAAACTGGGTTGATGTGATACCACATAGGGAAGATACCTTGTTAGAAGATGTTGAGATTTTTGAAGATTTCCTGGTAATAGAAGAGCGTAATGATGGTTTAAATAAAATTAATATTAAACGTTGGGATAATACTGAGGATTATTATTTGCCTTTTGAGAACGAAACATATACTGCTTATACGGGAATAAATCCAGATTTTGATACGTACTTTCTTCGATATTCTTTCAATTCGTTAGATACACCACCTTCAGTTATTTCTTTTAATATGGTAACGAAAGAAAAGGAAGTGTTGAAAGAGATTGAGGTGCTGGGAGGCAAGTTTGATAAAGAAAATTATGAGTCAAAGAGAATCTGGGCTAAGGCAAAAGATGGTGTGAATATTCCCATATCTTTAGTTTACAAAAAAGGAATTCAACTTGATGGAGCTAATCCTGTTCTTCAATATGCATACGGAAGTTACGGGATTACAACAGACCCTTCTTTCTCGACATCACGATTAAGTCTGCTTGATGCTGGTTTCATATTTGCAATCGCGCATATACGAGGAGAAGAGTATATGGGACGTCACTGGTATGAAGACGGGAAGCTGTTGCGTAAGATGAATACATTTACCGATTTTATAGCGTGCTCAGAACATTTAAGTGAAGCAGGATATACAAGCAGTAAAAATTTATATGCCTATGGAGGTTCCGCAGGAGGTTTGCTCATAGGCGCTGTCATTAACTTGGCACCGCAGCTTTATCACGGTGTTATTGCAGCTGTTCCATTTGTAGATGTAGTTACTACGATGCTCGACGATAGTATACCACTTACGACTTCTGAGTATGACGAGTGGGGTAATCCTAATGATAAGGAGTATTATGAGTATATGAAATCATATTCGCCTTATGATCAGGTAAAAGTACAAGAATACCCTAATATCTTAGTTACTACAGGTTATCACGATAGTCAGGTACAGTATTGGGAACCTGCAAAATGGATTGCACGTTTGCGAGATAAGAATACAGCAGATACAAAAATATACTTCAATACAAATATGGATGCAGGCCACGGCGGGGCTTCAGGACGTTTTGAAGCCTTGAAAGAAACCGCTCAGGATTATGCTTTTTTAATTGATTTAGCAGGAAAAACCAAGTAATTCAAATATTTCCCGTAAATTTGCAAGGTTTTAAATAACGGTTTTAGGAAATACTAAAAGAGCACTCGAAACGATTATTCTTCTATGAAAGAACACCTTAACGTTTATAATGACGTCTTGAAGTTAATAGGGAACACTCCCTTAGTACGATTAAATAGGATTACAAAAGACCTTCCGGGTTCATATTTTGCTAAAGTAGAGGCATATAATCCGGGAAATTCTTCAAAAGATCGTATTGCTCTATATATAATTGAGGATGCAGAACGAAAAGGTATTCTTAAGCCTGGAGATACAATTATAGAGACGACATCTGGCAATACAGGATTTAGTATTGCAATGGTAAGTATTATTAAGGGTTACAAATGTATTCTTGCCGTTAGTTCCAAATCTTCGAAAGATAAAATAGATGCTTTACGTACGATGGGAGCAAAGGTTTATGTTTGTCCCGCAAACGTAGCTGCAGACGATCCGCGATCGTATTACCAGGTTGCAAAGCGCATTCACAGCGAGACTGAAGGTTCAGTCTATATAAATCAATACTTCAACAAGCTTAATGCAGATGCACATTATGCATCTTCTGGTCCAGAAATCTGGGAGCAAACGGAAGGTAAGATTACCCATCTGGTAGCTTGCAGTGGAACAGGAGGAACCATATCTGGTACTGCGCGTTTTCTAAAAGAGAAAAATCCAAACATTAGAATCCTAGGAATTGATGCCTTCGGAAGTGTTTTGAAGAAGTACCACGAAACTCAGGAATTTGATAAGAATGAAATTTACCCGTACCGTATAGAAGGACTTGGTAAAAATTTGATTCCGTCTGCTACAGACTTTGATGTAATCGATTATTTTGAAAAAGTTTCTGATGAAGATAGTGCGCACACTGCTCGTAAAATTGCCAGAACTGAAGGCTTATTCGTAGGATATACTAGTGGTGCTGCATTACAAGGTACAATGCAAATGGCCGGCAATGGTGAGTTTGACGAAAACAGCAAGGTAGTAATTATATTTCCTGATCACGGTAGAAGCTATATGAGTAAAATTTATAGTGATGACTGGATGAATGAACAAGGTTTCTTTGATAGTCAAAACGAAATTGCAGTTGATAAGATAGAATTTGTAAAATAGTGTATTTTCGCGCATTATTTATAGGTTTGATCTTAGGCAACTTTTAAATACATAATCCTTAAATTGATAAGAAATTAGAATGAATTACAAACGGCATTTGACCATGCTTTTTGTATGAATATTGATGTATGAGAGACTTATTTGACAAAATTTATAAGGACAAAGGTCCTTTAGGTAAATGGGCAGAGCAAGCAGAGGGATATTTTGTGTTCCCAAAATTAGAAGGGCCTATTTCTAACAGAATGAAATTTAGAGGTAAAGATGTTATTACCTGGAGTATTAATGACTATTTAGGGCTGGCAAATCACCCTGAAGTGCGTAAAGTTGATGCTGAAGCTGCTGCAGACTACGGTTCGGCTTATCCTATGGGAGCCCGAATGATGAGTGGTCACACAACACTTCACGAACAATTGCAAACTGAGTTGGCTTCATTTGTAAATAAAGAAGCTGCATACTTGTTAAACTTTGGATATCAAGGAATGGTTTCTACCATAGATGCTTTGGTTTCTAAGGATGATATTATCGTTTACGATGTTGATGCACATGCTTGTATAATAGACGGTGTACGTCTACATATGGGTAAGCGTTTTACTTACAAGCACAACGATATAGAAAGTATCGAAAAGAATTTACAACGTGCTACCAAGCTTGCTGAGCAAACTGGAGGAGGAATTCTTCTTATTTCTGAAGGTGTTTTTGGAATGCGTGGAGAACAAGGACGTCTGAAGGAAATCGTTGCTTTAAAAGAGAAATACAATTTCAGACTTTTTGTTGATGACGCTCACGGATTTGGTACACTTGGAGCTACAGGTGCAGGAGCAGGTGAGGAGCAAGGTGTTCAAGATAAAATTGACGTATACTTCGCAACGTTTGCAAAGTCTATGGCAAGTACTGGAGCATTTATTGCTGCAGATAAAGAAATTATAGATTATCTAAAATATAACTTACGTTCACAAATGTTTGCAAAGTCATTGCAAATGCAACTTGTCGTAGGTGCCCTAAAGCGTTTAGATATGTTGCGTTCTATGCCAGAGCTTCGTGAGAAGTTGTGGGATAATGTAAATGCATTACAGTCTGGACTTAAAAAACGCGGATTTGATATAGGTACAACTCAAAGTTGTGTAACTCCGGTATACCTAAAAGGAAGTATTCCTGAGGCTATGGCTTTAGTTAAAGATTTGCGTGAAAACCACGGTATCTTTTGTTCTATTGTTGTTTATCCGGTAATTCCTAAAGGACTTATATTGTTACGTTTAATACCTACTGCATCGCATACACTAGAAGATGTTGAAGAGACACTTATTGCATTTGATGCAATTAGAGAACGTCTTGAAAATGGTACATATAAAAGATTATCTGCAGGGGTACAAGCTTCAATGGAGGCTTAATCACTCTTTGATATACACAAAAAAACCGATTCAATTGAATCGGTTTTTTTGTTTTAAATAAGTTCTAGTAATGTAACAGATACATATTCTGAGAATATATTTTAAAGAACTTATTAATTATATTTCTCCAAACAGTTCCTGCATCTTAGCTGTAAGATCTGCTCCTCTTAAATTCTTTTCAATAATAATTCCATTTTCATCAAGAAGATATGTTGCAGGTATTGCAGTAACGCCATATTTACGAGCAACGGGATCCTGCCATTCCATTAAATTTGAAACGTGAAACCAGTTCATTTGATCATTTTCAATAGCGGTAAGCCACTTTTCTTTAGCCTCTGCACGATCAAGTGATACGCTTATTATATTAAGACCTTTGTTGTGGTATTTTTTATAAACAGACACTACATTAGGATTTTCTTCTCGACAAGGTTTACACCAGCTTGCCCAAAAGTCGATAATGGTATATTTATCTCCCATAGCTTCATTTAAAGATAATTGCGTGCCTTCTGGGGTAGGGGCTGTAAATTCTGGAGCTTTATTTCCAATTTCTGCTTGAGCTGAAGCAGTTTCTGAAGCTTTTAATTGCGCGATCATCTCCTTTAACTTGACTCCTTTATCTGCATTTTGTAAGTCCTGGTCAAGAGAATTAAATAAGCTATCTGCTTCATCTGCTTCAATGATACGAGTACCTACAAGGTCAGAAAGTATGATTACGCTTACAAACTCACTAGGATGTTCTTCAATTAATGAAACGCGTCGGCGCTTATCAGCATCATTGATAGCATCAAATTCATTACGTATCACTGCAACTTTAGCGGTATCTCCACGTTGCATAGCCATTGCTCCATCTTGTTGTAGTTTTTGCTTTTCTTTATTAGAGTTTACTACATCATCATAGTACACTTTAAAAAAGTCATTTTCGGCTCCACCTTTAATTTTAGAAGTATATAAACTATCCTTAAAAGCTTCAATATTTATTTCTTGATTTTCAGCAATAATAATTATGTTACCTTGCAGATTTTCAAAACTCAGAATAAGCATTTCCGGACTCGATACTTGGTCTGGATCAAAATTGAATTTCCCTTCCTTAATGACAGTAGTATCTATGTTAGCCAGTCTATTGTTTTCATCTATTTTTTGAAGGAATACATTTGTACCGTTTTTAATATCTGGTGTAGTTCCTACAATCTTAAAATCTGCTTCTTTACTACAAGATATAAGTAATAGCGCTGTAGCTAGTACAAAACAAAATTTACTCATTAGTTCTATTTTAAATTAAGCCTGCAATATACGGGATTTTACAATTTTTTAAGCTGCTCTGTCACGTTTTCATTTGGGCGCGATTTTGAAAAGAATTACAATATACCTGTAAGTTTAATTCTTTGTTAAAGACTAACGTAACGAGTAACTTTCCAAAGTATTTTAATTACTTTATATAATAATTGTCCTGCACATGAATGAATTACAGAATTTTCCATTTACAGTTGAACTAAGTTTTTCTAAGGTTTTAGAAATGCTTAAGAAGCGTATGGAACAATCTCAAAGTTCAATAACTAAAAATTATTTGCAATCAATTATTGACTATGCGGCATCTTATCCAGAGTTAATAGCGGGTATAAGTGATTGCGATAATATGGACCAATACAAAGAAGCGACTACAATTCTTCTTGATAATTTATTCCCGGCTGCATTAACTAGAAATGAGATAAAGGCTGCGTGTATTCCTTTTCATAACGAACTCTTTAATCCTACAAAGCGATTTGCTTCAATTCTAAAGAATGCGGGTCCCGATTTTGAATTGGAGCTCCGTAATCTGGATCGAAAATCGTTATATGTCATGGGTTGTGTAATTATATTAAACACCTATTACGGGTATGATATAGATTACATAAAGCCTATGTATTATGATATCCCTGATAAAAATGGGATTTGGAGAAGTTACCGGGCAACAATGAATGCAGACTTCATTTATATTGAGCCTACTGAAAACGCAGTAGAGATTACTAAGGAAATAGCAAATACGCTTATAGCCAATGTCGATGATTTTGAGATGTGGGAAAAATACTTTCCTATAAATAGTTGGAAGATGAAGGGTATAGCTATTTTAAGTCTTACAGACGTCACTATAGATGATTCGATTTCAGACTTAAAGAGTACGCTGCTAGCAGATAAATCATTTAAAGACGGTAGTATAAAACAGTTTTCTGAAATATTTCAGTCAATTTATAATATTCCCGATCTGCGTATAGGTTTTACAGAATTTAATTCAGACAGTGATAGCTTTAATAAAATGGAAGGCAATCTTGCCGACAGTTTTATCCTTAATGAGGAACAGAAAAATGATTGTCGTCGTAGTATGTGTGAGCAATCATATAATACGCTTGTAAAGGATAAGAAATATTTTGTTATTCCAGATACACAAAAGTATGCTGAACAAAACGAGCACAATTTATTAGCAGAAAATTTACTTTCTCAAAATATTCAAAGTTGTATTCTGGCGCCTATAGCAAAAGGGAACAGGCTTCTAGGGGTATTAGAACTTGCTTCTTATGAACGTAATAAATTGCACAGTCTTAATGCAACGAAGCTTGATGAGGTCATGCCCTTTTTAGTTTCTACTTTAGAGCGTAAACGATTTGATATTGAAAACCGAATCAAAGCAGTTATTCAAAGTGAATGTACAAGTATTCATCCAAGTGTTTTGTGGGTGTTTGAGGAGGAAGCGAAAAAATTTATAGCGAACCAAAATGAAGGAAAGTTTGCTTCTTTTAAAGATATTTCTTTTGAAGATGTGTATCCTTTGTATGGTCAAATTGATATTGTGGGGTCTTCGGAAGAGCGTAATAAAGCTATTCAAAAAGATATACTTATTCAGCTTGATATGGTAGATCGCATACTAGATCTGGCCTTAGAGTCTTCTCCTATACCTATTTACGAACAGGTAAAATTTAGAATAGAAGAGTTTACTTTAAATATTAAAAAGTCACTTAACGCAAGTGCAGAAAATGAAGTGTTTAATTTACTTCAGCACGAGGTTAATCCATTATTGAATCATTTAAATACTCAAGTTCCTGAGTTAAAAGAATCAATAGATTTATATAAAGAATCGATAAATAATGATACGGGCTTAATTTATAAGAACCGTAAAAATTATGACGATACAGTACAATTGATTAATCAAAATATGGCTACCTTCTTAGATCGCAAACAACAAGAAGCTCAGCTTATATTTCCTCATTATTTTGAACGCTATAAAACTGATGGTGTAGATCATAATATTTACATAGGTGCTTCAATGACCCCTAGTAATAAGTTTAGTAAGGTTTACCTGTACAACCTGAGATTGTGGCAGCTGTGCACGATGTGTGAGATGGAAAATAATTTCTATCACAAACAAGAAGGTGCAGAACTTCAATTAGATGCTGCATCCTTAATACTTGTATTTAGTACAACACTCTCTATTCGTTACCGAATGGATGAGAAGAAATTTGATGTTGATGGTACTTACAATGCTCGTTACGAAATTATCAAAAAACGTATTGATAAAGCGCTTGTAAAAGGTAGCGATGAGCGTATTACCCAAAAAGGTAAGATTGCTATAATTTATTCACAAGACTCAGATGCTGAAGAATACACACGCTACATAAAATATTTACAACGTAAAGAATATTTAGGACCTCAGATTGAGTATGTAGAACTAGAAGATGTTCAGGGAGTTGTAGGTCTAAAGGCAATTCGAGTAGATGTGCTTTATACTACAGAGCTCCCTAGAAAGGGAGCTGAGGAGATAATTACTTATGAGGATTTAATGGAAATTTTAGATTAACCAGAATGCCATTATAAAGCTTATTACAGAAACAATAATTCCTACCATAAATACAGTATAGGTTTTTCTCAAGAGCATATACTTTTTGTTAAGAACTACGCCTAAGAGATATAAATCTTTTGTCAAAGCTTCGTAGATATAATCTTTGTCGTAGATGATCTCATTGATTGCCCATTGATATTGCTCATATTTCATCTTATGAAAGTTTCCGAAGAATAAAATATTCACTTGTTTTTTCTTTACCTGTTCCCTTGTAAACTCTCCGGTAGTTACATTAGGACGTGTAGATAAAATAGACATTATTATAGATGCCACACTAAATACAACCAGAATCAAAGTAGGAATAAGCAAGTGTCTGTTACTGGGAGCATCTAACTTCGGTATCATATTAGATAAAGCAAGTGATATAATAATTGCATTAACTGATAGCAAGATGTTTGCTTTGGTATCTGCAATATCACTTAATTTAATATGGTTACGTAAGGTAGTTCTGTACAATGTTTGAACTCCACGATCGGGGCTTTCATCCTTGTATTTAGCCTTTAGCTTAGCTTTAATCTCTTCTTTTTTATATTTTTTTCTTTTCTTTTTTACTTTTTTGAGAAGTTCAATTAAGTTTTCATCTTTTTGATTCTTCCAGTTACGTGCTGCATAATCGGTATAGAAACGATGCTTATTAGTAAACATCTGTATATTTTCTTCGCGCCACTCATCTGGAGTAAATTTCTGTGTATTTGTTAGAATTAATTCTTGTCTTAAAAATTCACTGGTTTGTGCATAATAATCTTTGGCAAAATGTGAAGCATCGGCATCTTTTAAGATTCGTTCTAATTCATTTTTAGGCTCGACTCCCATTTTTGTAGAAGCGATAAGTTCAATAACCATGGTTTGTATATCACTGTCGATATTTTGGTCGGCCATGTATTTCTTAGCGATCTCAATACTAGCGTCTTCGTGTTGATCTCGGTTCTCAACATAACCCGTGTCATGCATCCACGCAGCCAGTATTAATGCCTCTTTCTGTTTAACATTAATTTGAGAATTTTCGACGATTTCTTTAGTACTTTTAACAACTCGTGCTGTATGGTTATAATTGTGATATAAGTAACTATTAGGAAGCTTTTCCTTAAAAAGTTCTAAAACAAACTGGTCTGCATTTGAAATAGATTTCGAAATATTTTCTTCAGTTTCAGGCATATATTTGTACGTATTAAAGTGAAGGAAAAGTACAAAAAAGAATTTCCAATAAATTTTTCATGACAAAAAATAACATAGTTCTAACACTTCTTATTTCCTTAATCTTTTCGGCATGTGCCACATATTCTACCCGATTTAAAGCAGAAGTAGAGCAAGGTATTTTCCCGACATTAAAAGAAGTTGAAAGTACATTTTATTTAATAGGAGATGCAGGAGATGCAGAACTAGGTGAGAGCACTGTAGGTCTGGAATTATTTAGGTCTTATTTGAAAACTGAAAACACAAAGGGAACTTTTGCAATATTTCTGGGTGACAATATTTACCCTATTGGGATGCCTCCTAAATCTGATGCCGGCCGCGCATTAGCACAGCATAGACTAGACGCTCAAGTAGAATCGCTAACCGAATTTGAAGGAAAAGCTATTTTTATTCCTGGAAATCACGATTGGTACAATGAAGGATTAACTGGTCTTAACCGAGAACAAGATTACCTGAGAGAAATCACCCAGAATGAGGATATTTTTCTTCCTAAAGATGGATGTCCATTATTGAGCTACGATATTAATGACGAGGTTCACATGATAATTTTAGATACACAATGGTATCTGGAAGATTGGGACAAAAATCCAGAGATAAATACTAAATGTGATAATATAAAAGATAGAGAGAAATTTTTTATCGAGTTAGAGGGTGAGATTAAAAAAAATCAGCAAAAGACTCTGGTTGTTGTTATGCATCACCCTATGTATACAAATGGAGTGCACGGAGGAAAATTTGCTATAGACAAACACCTATACCCATCGCAGCAGAAAATCCCTCTTCCTTTACTGGCTTCATTAGTTACACAAATTCGTACCCAAGGTGGCGTTTCTAAGCAAGATCGTTTTAATGAAAAGTATAACGAATTGATGAAGCGCATACGCGTTTTAGGACAAGGAACTCCAAAACTTATATTTGCGTCAGGACACGAGCACGGTTTACAATATATTGAGCACGAGGAGGTCAAGCAAATTGTATCTGGTTCAGGATCAAAATCTTCTTATGCCTATTTAGGAAACGATGGACTTTTTAGTTCAGATTACGAAGGATTTTCAGTATATACCGTTTTTAAAGATGGATCATCGTGGGTGCGCTTCTTTGGTCCTGACGCAGAAAGTGGTGAATTAAAGTTGTTCTTTCAGAAAGAAGTTTTTCCACCTAAAGAAATTAAAGATTATTCTATTATTCCTACACAATTTCCAAAAACGATAAAAGCATCTGTTTACAACCTCGAAGAGACTGATAAATCTGATGTTTTTGATAAAATCTGGGGCGAACATTATCGGGATGTATATGGTAAAAAAGTTACAGCTCCGGTTGCACTTTTAGATACACTTTATGGCGGACTAGAAGTGATAAGGCCAGGAGGTGGGCATCAGACAATTTCTTTAAGATTAAAAGACAAAACTGGTAAAGAATATAATATGCGTGCATTACGCAAAAGTGCTGTTCAGTTTTTGCAAAAAGTTATCTTAAAGCAAAATGCAGATATCGAAGAAGATTTAGCAAACACACTGCCCGAATCATTAATTCAGGATTTTTATACAGCTGCACATCCTTATGGAGCTTTTGCAATACCTAGGCTTAGTAGCGCGGTACAAGTTCTTAATACTAATCCTAAACTTTACTATGTACCTAAACAACCTGCCTTAAAGAGTTATAATGATGATTATGGCGACCAGTTGTATATGATAGTAGAACGACCTACTGAAGAATTTGATGGAGCTGTATTTAATTATCCTGATGATATAGAAAGTACAGATGATATATTGCATAAACTACGCAGTGATGAAGATAATATTATAGATGAGCAGGCTTATGTAAGAGCTCGTATGTTTGATATGCTTATTGGTGACTGGGATCGTCACAATGATCAATGGCGCTGGGCAGAATTTAAAGATAAAAATGGAAAGGATGTGTTTGTACCTATCCCTCGTGATCGGGATCAGGTGTTTACAAATTTTGATGGCGCTATTTTAGATATTGCCAGAACTTTATTTGGAGCCGCGAGACAATTTCAAGTTTATGATGAGAATCTTAACGATATCAAATGGTTTAATAATGCTGGCGTAAAACTAGATAGGGCACTAGCTCAACAAACAGACCGGGTAGAATGGGTTGCTGAAGCAAAATATATACAAGATCATATTACCGATGCCATTATTGAAGATGCATTTAATGATTTGCCAGTTGAAGTTCGCGCCGGTAAATCTATAGATCAGATTAAAACCAGTTTAAAAGGTCGTCGTGATAATCTTGTGAAAATTGCAAATACGTTTTACGATTTTTTAGCTGAATTGCAAATGGTTACAGGGACAGATAAAGATGACTATTTTGAAATTACCCGAGAGAATGAACAGACGACCGTAAAAGTATGGCGGATTATACATGGGGAAAAAGAGGAACTTATAAAGAATCGCACCTATTTAACTTCGGAAACCAAGCAATTATGGATTTATGGTCTTGATGATGATGATATTTTTGAAGTTATAGGCAGTGGTAGAGACCCTATATTTATGAGAATTATAGGAGGACAAAATAACGATGTCTATAGAGTAAAAAATGGAAAGCATTTAAAAATTTATGATCACGAGAGTCTTCCAAACACAATTGAAGAGCGAGGTGGAGCAAATTTTAGACTTACAGACGTTTACGACTACAATACCTATAATTATAAAAAACAGATTTTAAGAACAAATATCATCACCCCTGCATTTGGTTATAATCCTGATAACGGTATAAGTCTAGGTGTTTCTGACGTTTATACAGTTCAAGGGTTTAATCAAAATCCGTTTTCACAGCAGCACCGTTTTAAAGCCGGATACTTTTTTGCAACTAGTGGATTTGATTTTAATTACGAAGGAGAATTTGCAGGTATTTTAAATGACTGGAATTTGATTTTAGGAGGAAGATATACAACTCCTAATTTTGCACTTAACTTTTTTGGGTACGGTAACGGTACTCATAATTTTGATGATGAACTCGGTCTGGATTTTAACAGAGTACGTTTAAGTCAGTTAGAAGCTTCAATAGGTTTGTTGAAAAACTCAGATTATGGTAGTACCTTTTCGGTGCGTGGGGTTTTTCAAGGTGTTGAAATAGCTGATAACGATTTGCGATTTGTAGATAGCGTAGATGAAATTGAAAAAGACAAACGTAAGGTATTTGCTACGTTAGACGCAAGTTATGAATATCACAGTATGGATAATGCACTAGCACCTTCAAGAGGTATGGATTTTATTCTTAATGGTGGGTTTACAAATAGTTTGACTGAAACAGGAAGACGTTTTGCCTACTTGAATCCGAGTCTTGGTTTTTACAATGCGGTAAGTGCAAATAGAAAATTAGTTCTTAAATCTACAGCACGCGGTCAATTTAGATTTGGTGATAATACCGAATTTTATCAGGCAGCGGTTTTGGGACAAAATACCGGGTTGCGTGGCTATCGCTTTCAACGCTTTAATGGAGAGCGCTCTTTTTCTGCATCTGGCGATTTAAGATATGCATTTGATACATTTAAAACAGGATTTTTACCATTGCAAATAGGTGTTTTTGGAGGATATGATATCGGGAGAGTTTGGTCTGATTATGATATGAATTCAAAAAAATGGCACGACTCTTACGGTATAGGTTTCTGGGTAAACAGTGCTGACGCCCTTAGTGGGACGTTTAATTTATTCAAATCTGATGAAGGTTACCGAGTTTCTTTTGGATTTGGATTCAATTTTTAAAAAATTAATTTTTTCGCCGATAGGCAATAAAAACATATGGAAAATATAGATAGCATAGATAATGTAGATAAGCCAGATCGTGTAGATACTATAAATCTGGAATACTTAAAGGTCAAGGATTTTGAGGAATTGAAGGAGATAATGATTGCTGTTTATCCTAATATTCCTGATCCGTATTGGAAAAGAAAAGAATTACAAAAACTAATTTCTATTTTTCCTGAAGGGCAAGTAGTTGTGAAAGTGAATGGTGAAATCGCCGGTTGCGCCTTATCAATTATCGTAGATTATGACAAGTTTAAAGACTCTCATACTTATGCTCAAATTACAGGAAATGAATCTTTTAGTACGCATACTCCAAAAGGGAATGTACTTTACGGAATAGATATTTTTATCGCTCACCAATACCGAGGGATGCGTATAGGACGTAGGCTTTATGACTATCGAAAAGAATTATGTGAAAATCTTAATTTAGAACGAATAGTTTTTGGTGGAAGACTACCTAATTATCATCAATATGCCAAAGATCTTACACCGAAACAATATATTGAGAAAGTACGTACACGTGAAATTAATGATCCTGTTCTCGATTTTCAGTTAAGCAATGATTTTCACGTTAAGCGTATAATTACCAATTATCTCGAAGGTGACAGACAATCTAAAGATTATGCTGCACTTTTAGAATGGGATAATATTTATTATCAAAAACCTATAAAAAAACCAAATGCCATTAAAACCGTAGTACGATTAGGACTCGTACAATGGCAAATGCGTACATATAAAAATTTTGAAGAACTTATAGAACAGGCAGAGTATTTTATAGATACGATATCTGGTTATCGGTCTGATTTTGCTCTTTTTCCAGAATTTTTTAATGCACCCTTAATGGCTGCATATAATCACCTTTCTGAACCCGACGCAATTCGGGAGCTGGCTAAGTACACCGAGCGCATACGCGATCGTTTTTCGGAACTTTCTGTAAGTTATAATATAAATATAATTACGGGCAGTATGCCTTATATAGAAGATGGCACACTGTATAATGTGGGGTTCTTGTGCAAGCGTGATGGTACGGTAGAGAAATTTTACAAACTGCATGTAACTCCAGATGAAGCTAAAGTTTGGGGTATGACTGGGGGCGATGTATTAAAAACGTTTAATACAGATTGTGGTAAAATAGGGATTCTTATATGTTACGATGTTGAGTTCCCAGAATTGAGCCGTATTCTAGCAGATGAGGGGATGGATATTCTCTTTGTACCATTTCTAACAGATACTCAAAATGGATACAGTCGTGTTAGACATTGTGCTCAGGCACGAGCTATTGAGAACGAATGCTATGTTGCAATTGCAGGAAGTGTAGGGAATATTCCAAAGGTTCATAATATGGATATGCAATTTGCACAAAGTATGGTTCTAACGCCTTGCGATTTTCAATTTCCAACAAATGGAGTGAAAGCGGAAGCTACACCTAATGCCGAAATGATTTTAGTTGCAGATGTAGATCTTGATTTATTGAAAGAACTGAATCAATTTGGGAGCGTTCACAATTTAAATGACCGGCGTAAAGATTTATTTCAGCTGAAGCTTTTAAAGAAAAAATAAGTTTTAACTAAAAAAAACCGGCTAGATTAACTAACCGGTTTTTTTAGTTTATAGGTAACAATTGATAGCTGTCTGTGTCAATTTCTGTCACTTCATAGTTGCTAAAAAGCCATTCGCTTTGATCTTTATTTAGTTGCATTTTAGCATCTCGTTCAAAGGTTTTATGTACAATCGCATTTTTAAGAGTTGCCTCTTTTAATACTGTTTTTAAAAGACTCACATTTTTAAGGTTTGAACTTGATAGATCAGCCTTTTGTAAATTGGCATAATCTAATATTGAATTTTCAAGTTTAGCATTTCTTAAATCTGCATTTTTAAAACTGGTATAGCTTAAATCTGCCTGAGAAATGCTGGCATTATAAAATGTAGCATTCTCAAAGTCTGTCCCATTAAAGCTCGAATTACGCATATCTGCGTGAGACAAATCAATCTCAATTAAATCGGCTTTTTTCAAAGTGACATTTCGTAACTCTGAATAGGTGAAATCAATACGCTCCAGTAAAATTCCATTAGCTCGAGATCGTGCAGTACTTCTTAGATTGATTCCGGTTTCTAGAAGTGAGATTAATAGATACCCTCTTTCAGGACTCACAATATTTTTTGTAAGACTGTCATTTTCGAGATATCGATAAGGTTTTAAAATTTTGCTCAAGGCAATTAATCTACCAGCGGTAGCATCATTTAATTTATTTTGAGGATCTCTTCTAATTTCAGTGTTAATTTCCTGAAGCATATTATCCATAAGGAGAAGAGTCTGACCACGTCTGTCTGCTTCTTGCAGGTAAGTTTGCTGATCTAGACGGTTGTTTTGTTGTCTAAACATCTCACTCTGTCCAGTAATTAGCGTGTTCTGTTTAGCTAAATAGTAAGTCTGAAAAATAAGGAGTATAGAAGGAAGGATAGCCGTAATTACGAGTAGAAATCCTACTCGTGTAAGACGTATAATAATACTTGTTAATAAATCTGATAGCGTTTCTCTAGAAACACGTTGTTGCTCTGCCATTTCTTCCAGAAAACGCTCGATACTCTTTTTGAGTTCAGATCCTAGAACGTATCCTGATGAACGCTTTAAAAAATTCCAGCCTAGATTACGCCTTCTTTTTTTTCGCTCGTCCTGTTCTCCCAGAATATTTTTTAGCTTTTCGTTTTCGGCAAGAATTTCTTCAATTTGTTGGGGATTCATAGTGATCTTAACTTTGAGGTAAAATACTATAAAACGAAATTCTATTTAAGAAGTTGCCCGGTAAATAAATTCAATTGTATTAATATAGATTGAATTCATAAAGATTTCCGCCGGTCTGGGCTCTAATTTCATCAACTACATATAGAATTGAGTCATTTTTGAAAGTCACACCTTCTTTTAGAGAGGTATTTCCGAAAGGTATTGATTGTACATAACCTGAGAAGAATTTTTCATCTTCAAAACCGGTAAACTTAAGAACTTTATCAGCGGTAAGTAAAATTAGTGTTTTACCGCTAGGAGAAAGAGAAGCGCCAGTTACAGCGCAGGTTTCTAGATTATCACAAACGGTATAGCTATCTATAAGTTGCGCTTCAAAATCACCGGGCCGTGCCGGTAACTTATAGACCTTTGTAACACCATCAAAATTTCTACTTCTATTACGCGTAAACATATAAAGATAAGATTCTTTATAAATCAACGCTTCGATGTCAAAGTTGAGGTCACTAAGATTAGGAGGATAATTTACCTGATCAGAAAGAGTAAAGGTTATTTTTGAAGCATTTAAAGTATCTGCTTTACTTATCGAATTTTTAAAATTGTCCAGGATATATATAAATTGATCAGCACGATCATTTTCATTATTCCCAGTGTCAGATATATACAAATTGCCATCATAATCTGTCGCAAGATCTTCCCAATCTTCATTAGGAGCATTTTTAATTATGATTTCACGCATCACTTTTCCGCGGGTATTTATTCCGTAGATCGTATTGGGATTTCCGTGATCTGCAATTGCATAGATTAATGAATCATCATTGAAAGTAGCAATGCCCGAAACCTCAGAAAGGCTTCGGGTAAGGCTACCAATTTTATTTAACTCCCCAAAATCCTGACATCCTATAAGGCTGGCAAGTATACAAAGAGCAAAAAGTTTTTTTAACATCATTAGCTATCTTGAGTAGATTCTAATCCATTTGAGTTTGCTATAGTTAACGTCTCGGATCTGAATTTATTTTTACCAAAATCTAATGTGCGTATTGGGAATGGGATGTTAATATCATTAGCATCAAAAGCTCTCTTAATTGCAATTATCGCTCGGTCCTGAGCTACTAACATATCTTTACGTTTAGTAACAGGAAACCAAAAACGGGCAACAAAATTTATAGAACTATCTCCAAATTCTTCATAGAAAAATTCGATTTCTTCACCTGGAGATTGTTCAAATTCTGCTGCTAGAGTTTTTAAGGTTAGTTCTTTTACTTGCTCAAGATCACTTTCATAACCTACTCCACAATTAACGAATACACGAGATCGCGCCGTTTGACTCCAGTTTTTGAAAGGAGTATCTACAATATTAGAATTCGGTATGATTACATAATTATTGTCAGACTGTTTGAGTGTAACATTGCGTAAAGTTATTTCGTCTACAAAACCAGCATAATCATTAGACTCTACCCAGTCACCTAATTGTAATTTTGGCATAAAACTTAATATTACTCCGCTAAAAGTATTATTAAGCGTACCCTGAAGTGCTAAACCAATTGCCAGACCCACGACACCAGCACCTGCAAGAACAGACGTAAGTACTTTGTCTAGGTCCATAATGCCCAATGCCACAAAGAAGCCTATAAGAACAGTTATGGCAAAGGAGGTCTTCCCAGCCATAATGCGAATAGAATCTTGCTTAACGGTACGCATCAAAATTTTACGTACAAATTTTGATACATACTTAGCAAAAATCCAGAAAGCTATAAAAACTAGAACTGCTATTACGAAATTAGGAAGTTTAAGGATAAAGCTCTCACCCCATCCCTGGAGTTTCTCAATTAATTTATGAAAATCATAACCAGCAAAGGTCCAGTCACTGTTTGTAGCTTCTTGTATAATGTACATATATTGGGTTTAGTTTTATGGTATAATTTACGATTTTTTATGGTTTGCGGTTTTATTCATCTTCCAAGTGTCTAGCATCCAGCTTGTTTTTTCTAGTTCGCGTATATACGCACCTAGTAGGTCAATTGTACCTTCATCGCCACCAGCATCAGCTATTCCAACAGTTTTGCGCATTTGTATTAGCAACTTCCCGTGATCTTCTAATAGGATTTCAATCATCTCAATGTCTTTTACCTCACTTGGTGATTCCTTAATCTCAGACATTTTAATATAGTCAGATAAATTACTTACAGGTTGAAAGCGTAATGTAAGTATACGTTCTGCGATCTCATCAATCTTGATTAATGTATCGTTATACATTTCCTCAAATTTAATGTGTAAGTCAAAAAAGTTTTCACCAATTATATTCCAGTGAAAGTTTCTTAATTTTTGATAGTAAAGGTGATAATCTGCCAAAAGTGTATTTAATTCTTTTACAGTTTTCTTCGTTTTTTCGGTATCTAAATTGAGGTAATTCATAGTTATGAAAATTTTATTGTTTGAATCAAATTTACCACTGTTAGCAGCGTAAATAATGCACTTATAGGCGTTTAATATAAATTTAACGGTAAGAATTAATAACTGTTAAAACCTTATAGGGGACTGGGTGAAAGTTGGGTAGTTAAGGATAAGTTAAATTTGAATTTGGTTGCGGTATAGTATATATTCGTAAGCCACAAAATCAACCCACCCATCCCCGTATGAATATATTAGAAAGTTTTGACTTTAAAAATAAGGTGATTCTCGTAACCGGAGGAGCCGGTTTTATAGGATCACATCTAATAGACAAATTACTTCAGCTTGGCGCTAAGGTGCGCTGTTTAGATAATTTCTCGACGGGTAAGTTTAAAAACGTACAGGATTTTGAGTCTAACCCTAACTTTCAATTAATAGAAGGTGATATTCGTAATTATGACATTTGTTTGGAAGCTACTCAAGGTTGTGACTGGGTTAGTCATCAGGCCGCTCTAGGAAGTGTACCTCGTAGTATAAAAGACCCTTTAAGAACTCACGCAGTAAATATCACAGGGTTTTTAAATATTATTGAAGCATCTCGAATTGCTGAAATAAAGAATTTTGTATACGCGGCAAGTTCTTCAACTTATGGAAATTCGCAGGCATTACCCAAAATAGAAAGTGAAATAGGTGAACCGCTTTCTCCGTATGCACTCACAAAATTAGTCAATGAAAATTATGCCTCGGTTTATAAGAAAACTTATGATTTCAATAGCATAGGGCTGCGCTACTTTAATGTTTTTGGTCCAAAACAAGATATAAATGGAGCTTATGCAGCAGTAATCCCCAAATTTGTAGAAGCATTACTAAATCATAAGAGTCCCACAATAAATGGAGACGGATCCTTCTCACGTGATTATACATTCATTGAGAATGTGGTTCAGGCAAATTTACTAGCTTTGACAGCGACCAGTGAATGTGTTTTAAATGAGACTTACAATGTTGCTTGCGCCGAGCGAACCTCGCTAATAGAACTATTAAATTTATTAAAGCATAGACTTATAAATTATGATGATAAAGTAATTGATCTTCAGCCTAACTTTGGTCCAGAACGTGAAGGGGATGTACCGCATTCATTAGCTTCTATTACTAAAGCACATAATCTACTGGCTTACAATCCAGAATATAGCTTAGAAAAGGGTCTGGATCTGACGGTTGACTGGTATGTGAAAAATTTGAAATCTTAAGAATGAAACTTGGTATTATTGGGTTGGGTTATGTGGGGTTACCATTAGCTCGTTTATTTGCATCACGTTATTCGGTAGTGGGTTATGATATTAATGAATCCCGAATCGAAGACTTATGTAAGGCTTATGATCATACTGGCGAAGTAGAAGAGCTAATTCTGAAACAGGTTCTCAAAACGGCGAATTCTGATGAGCAAGGTCTTTATTGTACAACTTCAAAAGAAGATTTAAAGAATGTTACTGTTTTTATCATTACTGTTCCTACACCCATTGATAAAAATAACACTCCAGACTTATCACCATTAATTAAAGCCAGCAAACTTGTAGCACAATATCTCAAAACTGGAGATATAGTAATCTATGAGTCTACCGTTTATCCGGGGGTAACTGAAGAGATTTGTGTGCCAATTCTTGAAAATGAGTCCGGGTTAAAGTTTAATACCGATTTTTATGCAGGGTATTCTCCAGAACGCATAAATCCCGGGGATAAAATACATACAGTAGATAAAATTAGAAAGGTAACTTCTGGTTCTACTGAAGAAATTGCTAATAAAGTTGATGAACTTTACGCATCTGTAATTACAGCAGGCACCTATAAAGCAGCTTCAATAAAAGTGGCTGAAGCCGCAAAGGTAATTGAGAATTCACAGCGTGATATAAATATTGCTTTTGTGAACGAACTAGCAAAGATTTTTAATCTTCTTAATATAGATACCCAACAAGTACTAGAAGCAGCAGGAACAAAATGGAATTTTTTACCATTTAAACCCGGACTTGTAGGTGGACATTGTATAGGAGTAGATCCATATTACCTAGCACAAAAAGCGATACAGGTGGGGTATCATCCCGAAATAATACTGGCAGGTCGTAAACTAAATGATAGTATGGGACCCTTTGTAGCATCACAGGTCGCAAAGCTTATGGCACAAAAGGACATCAAGTTAAAAAATAGTGAGATTCTTATATTGGGAATTACCTTTAAAGAAAATTGTCCAGACGTGCGTAATACACGCGTTATAGATATTATTAATGATTTGAAAGAATACGGTGCTAATGTATCGGTATTTGATCCTCAGGCAGATGCTACACTTGTAAAGAAGGAGTATGGGTTTGAACTTTTAGATGAGGTTTATAAGAATAAATTCAATGCAATAGTTTTAGCTGTAGGACATCGTGAGTTCGAAACACTCGATATAAATAAATTAAAAGCAGAAAATGCCATAGTTTATGATGTAAAAGGCTTTTTTAAAGAAGGTGTAGATGGGAGACTCTAGCGACTTGAAAAAAGTTTTATTTGTCTTTGGGACACGTCCCGAAGCCATAAAAATGGCTCCCATAATAATTGCTTTCAAGGCTTCATCTCATTTTGAAACCAAAGTATGTATCACAGCACAACATCGTGAAATGTTAGATCAGGTGCTCAATTTTTTTGACATAATTCCTGATTACGATTTGGATTTAATGCAAGAAAATCAGAATTTATACAATCTTACGGGTAGAGTACTAAACGCTTTAAAAACACCTTTAGAAGACTACAAACCTCACTTAGTATTTGTTCACGGTGATACAACCACGACAATGGCTGCTAGTTTAGCAGCTTTTTATGCAGGTTCTAAAGTAGGACATATTGAAGCAGGTTTACGTACTTTTAATAAACTTGCTCCATTTCCGGAGGAAATGAATAGACAAATTACAGGCCGACTTGCAGACTTTCATTTTGCGCCTACTGGTATTTCAAAAGCTAATTTACGTGCAGAGAATATTGATGAGGATACTATTTTTGTTACTGGTAATTCGGTTATTGATGCACTACACACAACTGTAGAAAGTCTTAATAAACAAGCTCCAAAATTTACTGGGCCACTATTAGATTCTACAAAAAAAAATATTCTAATAACCGGGCATCGGCGTGAAAATCTCAATGGAGGTTTGCGACGTACTTGTGAAGTGTTGAAGATTATAGCGCTTAACAGAACAGATGTAAATTTGATTTACCCGGTACATCTTAATCCAAAAGTCCAAAAAGTAGTTTACGAAGTTTTAGGTGGAATTTCCAATGTATTTTTAATCGCACCGTTATCTTATCCAGACTTCGTTTGGATAATGTATAACTCCTACTTAATTATAACAGATAGTGGCGGTGTACAAGAAGAAGCTCCTGGCTTGGGTAAGCCGGTTTTAGTTACTCGGGAAACCACCGAGCGACCTGAAGCAGTAGAGGCAGGTACAGTACTTCTAGTAGGTACAGACCCTAAGAAGATGATGACGGCGATACTTAATTTACTGGATGATACTAATCTTTATAATAAAATGAGTCAGGCACATAATCCTTATGGTGATGGCAAGACTGCTCAGAGAATTTTAAAAATTATTAAAGAACGATTATGAATATACTTATTACCGGTGGTGCAGGCTTTATTGGCTCACACGTAGTGAGGCTTTTTGTTAACAATAGAAAAGGAGATCATATCTATAATTTAGATTCTTTAACTTATGCTGGTAATCTTGAAAATCTTCAGGATGTAGAACAGGCAGATAATTATACATTTTTAAAAGGTGATATCAACAACCTCGAAGAGATTGATAGTTTATTCTCGCAATACAAGTTTGATAAGGTGATCCATCTTGCGGCAGAATCACACGTGGACCGCTCCATTAAAGATCCTTTAATTTTTGTAAAGACTAATATAATAGGTACTGTAAACCTTTTAAATACCTGTCTCAAATATTGGAAAACACCATACACCTCAAATTTATTTTATCATATAAGTACAGATGAAGTGTATGGTACGCTAGGTCAAGATGGGTTATTCACAGAAACTACAGCTTATGATCCTAACTCACCGTATAGTGCCTCAAAAGCAAGTTCTGATCATTTTGTGAGGTCTTATGGTGAAACCTACGGCTTACCCTATAAGATATCAAATTGCAGTAACAATTATGGGCCTAATCAATTTCCTGAAAAATTAATACCCCTATTTATTAATAACTGTATTGAAGAATCAATGTTACCTGTATATGGTGATGGTGATTATATCAGAGATTGGTTATATGTAGTTGATCATGCAAAAGCTATTGAGACCATTTTCAACAAAGGAAAATTAAAACAAACTTACAATGTAGGTGGATTTAATGAATGGAAAAATCTGGAATTAGTAAAATTACTTTGTGAAGTAATGGATGAGAAATTAAATCGTAAACCGGGTTCATGTGCAAAATTAATTCAGTTTGTGAAAGATAGGCCGGGTCACGACAAACGCTATGCGATAGATGCCTCAAAAATAAAAGAGGAACTGGGGTGGGAGCCTTCAGTAACATTTAAAGAAGGTTTAGAATTAACTGTAGATTGGTATCTTGCCAATACAGACTGGCTGCTCAATATCAAAAACGGCAAGTACCAAAATTATTATAGCGCACATTATTTAAACTCTTAATTTCAATTTATGAAAGGTATTATTCTCGCTGGTGGTTCTGGAACTCGGTTATATCCTTTAACGGTGGCAGTGAGTAAACAATTATTACCAGTTTATGATAAGCCTATGATTTATTATCCGCTTTCGACTTTAATGCTGGCGGGAATACGAGAAATACTTATTATCACCACTCCGCATGATCAGACTGCGTTTAAAAATTTATTAGGCGATGGTTCTGCTCTGGGTTGCAAGTTTGAATATGCTATTCAAGAGCATCCTAATGGTCTTGCAGAAGCGTTTATTATAGGAGCAGATTTCATAGGTACGGATTCTGTTGCCCTTATCTTAGGAGACAATATTTTCTATGGAAGTGGACTCAGTAAAATGCTACAAGATCACACACAGATAGAGGGTGGAGCAATCTTTGCTTACCGTGTTAAAGATCCTAATAGATATGGAGTGGTAGAATTTGATTCTGATGGAACTGTTTTATCTATTGAAGAAAAACCTCAAGTCCCTAAATCAAAATATGCAATTCCGGGCTTGTATTTTTTTGATAACCGGGTTGTTGATTTTGCAAAAGAAGTTGAGCCTTCAGATCGGGGAGAGGTAGAAATAACAAGCATTCAAAATAAATATCTCGAGTTGGGCGAACTTAAAGTAGGTATAATGAATCGTGGTATGACTTGGTTCGATACTGGTACGATAGATTCACTTAATGAAGCTACAGATTTTGTAAAAGCAATTGAACACAGACAGCAATACAAAATAGGATGTATTGAAGAAGTTGCTTTGTTAATGAATTACATTTCTACTAAGAAAGTACAAGCTATAGCTTCAAATTATGGTAAATCTGCCTATGGCAACTACCTAAAAACACTAGTTGAATGAATTTTATAGATACAGGTTTTAAAGATTTATGGTTGATGGAGCCTAGCGTATTCGGTGATTCCAGAGGCTATTTTTTTGAAGCATTTAATGCGAAGTCTTTTGAGATAGCAACGGGATTGAAACCTTATTTTGTGCAACATAACCAGTCTAAATCTCAAAAAAATGTATTGAGAGGGTTGCATCTTCAAAAAGGAAATTTTAGTCAAGCTAAATTAATTCGGGTTATTCAAGGAGCGGTTTTAGATGTGGTTGTAGATCTCAGAAAAGAAGAACCTACTTTTGGTAAGTATTACTCAGTGAATCTTACAGCAGAAAATCAAAAGCAATTATTTGTTCCTCGCAGTTTTGCACACGGTTTCCTAGTTTTAGAAGAAGATACTATTTTCACATATAGCTGTGACAATTACTACCATCCAGAGCACGAATTGACACTAAAGTATAATGATGAGAACTATGTTCAAGTGTGGCCTGCAGATGTTAATTTTATTCTTTCAGAAAAAGATATCAAAGGTTTAGATTTTGCAGCAATAACATCACAGTTAAATGTCTAAGAGATCTATTAAAATAGTGGTGACGGGTGCTTCCGGACAATTGGGACAATGTCTCAAGAGTATTTCAACTAATTGGGATTATTCAATTACTTTTTTAGATAAACAGAACCTAGATATTACTTCTGTAAAACAAGTTTATGATGTGCTGACTACTATTCAGCCAGATATAATAATTAATACAGCAGCTTATACGCATGTTGATCTTGCAGAAGAAGAAAGTGATCGAGCTTATCAAATAAATGCTGAGGCGGTTAATACAGTCACGAGATTTTGTAAAGAAAATGAAACAAAACTCATACATATTTCAACAGATTATGTTTTTGACGGAGAAGGGTTAGAACCCTACACCGAAGAACACGAGACAGATCCCAAGACGGTTTATGGAGCTTCTAAGTTAGCGGGAGAGAACAGCATTCTCGATTCAAACTTAGCTGCCTTTTGGGTTATAAGAACTTCCTGGCTTTACAGTAACTATGGAAAGAATTTTTATAAAACAATTTTAGATCTTGCTGCTAAAAAAACAATTCTAAGTGTGGTAAATGATCAGTGGGGGAGTCCCACACGAGCAGAAGAATTAGCTGATTTTATTTTAAGATATCTCCCCCAATTATCATCAGAAACGAGTGGCATTTATCATTTTAGTAATAGCGGGAGCTGTACGTGGTTTGACTTTGCCAAAGCCATTTTAAATAAGCATAATTCTCACACAGAAATTACAGCCATTAAATCGTCAGAATTTCCTACGAAAGCCAGAAGACCTTCTTATAGTGTTTTAGATAACTCCAAAATCACACAGGTTTTTAAGTATAAATTTAAAAATTGGCTTGATGCATTAGGTTAAGGAAAACTTATTGAAGAATTAATTACTCTAAATGTTTTCTAACTTTACAGCTTATGGAATTTTCGTCTAAATTATTAGAACAGGCCGTTTATGAAATGTCACAGTTGCCGGGTATTGGTAAGCGTACTGCGTTGAGGCTGGTTTTACATTTACTTCGACAGTCTGAAAATCAAACACAATTACTCACTCAAGCTTTACTGAAGTTACGAACAGAGATCAAATTCTGTAAGAATTGTCACAATATTTCTGATGTAGAATTATGTGAGATCTGTGCAAATCCCAATCGGGATGCATCGATAATATGTGTGGTTGAAGATGTGCGCGATGTTATGGCAATTGAAAATACGAGTCAGTATAGGGGTCAGTATCACGTTTTGGGAGGGAAAATTTCACCTCTAGATGGTATAGGTCCTCAGGATTTAACGATCTATTCCCTTATTGAAAAAGTTAAATCGGGATTTGTTGATGAGGTTATTTTTGCGCTGAGTTCTACAATGGAAGGCGACACTACCAATTTTTACATCTTTAGACAGCTTGAAAGTTTTAATATTAAAACTTCCACAATTGCTAGGGGTATAGCGGTAGGCGACGAGCTAGAGTTTGCAGATGAGGTTACATTAGGTCGCAGTATTTTACATAGAGTACCCTTTGAGAATTCATTAAAAAGTTAGCCGTTGAAACTATCGGTGATTGTACTTAACTATAAAGTCCCATATTTTCTGCAATTGTGTTTAGAGAGCGTTACTCGTGCACTTGTGAATATTGATTCAGAAATTATAGTAGTAGATAATAATTCTCAGGATTCAAGCATTTTTATGCTTAATGAAAATTTTCCGGAGATAAAATTAATTGCTAATACTCAAAATGTCGGATTTGCAAAGGGGAACAATCAAGGTGTGGCTAATGCCAAAGGGGAATACATATGTATTTTAAACCCCGATGTTGTTATTCCCGAAAATTGTTTTACCAAGATTTTTGAATACATCGAAGGTATTTCAAATCTTGGAGCTTTAGGTACTAGGCTTATCGATGGCACCGGGAATTATTTACCAGAAAGTAAGCGTAATTTTCCGACTCTAAAAGTCTCATTGAAAAAATTGTTAGGAGATAACGCTACCTATTATGCAAACCAATTAGCTCAAGATGAAAATGGTCCAGTACCAGTGCTGGTAGGCGCTTTAATGTTTTTGAAGAGGTCTGTATATGTAGATTTACAAGGTTTTGACGAAGATTATTTTATGTATGGAGAAGATATAGATCTGAGTTATAGACTTACTCAACAAGGATATTCTAATTACTATTTAGGATCTGTTAAAGCACTTCATTTTAAAGGAGAGAGCAGTTTGAAGGATAAAGTATATGCAAGGCGTTTTTATGGTGCAATGCAAATCTTTAATAGAAAACATCATAAATCTAATGCGGCAACGAATTGGTTAATACAAACAACCCTAAAGCTGATGATATTAACGCATAAGACTCCTCAATCTAAAAAGAAATTAATAACATTAAATAGTGTAAAATTTTGGGTTACTGATACTATTAACTCAGCAGATGATAGTCTTTTTTTAAGTGAAAAAGAATTGAAAACCATCAGTTTAGAAAAATTGAATGCATCGAGAGTTACAGGTTCACTTATTGTCTACGATCTCAATGACTTAAATATTGAAGCAATATTGGAGAGTATCTGTTTGTTAAAAAACAATCAAAATAGGTTCCGCATACGCCCTTCAAATTGTAATTTTATCGCAGGCAGCGATTCTTCTTTAGAGTTGGGAGAAATTATAAGTTGGTAGGCGAGTAAAAAATATCTGATAATAAAACATTATTTTTTATTAAATTCGCAAAAAATAAAGCACACTAATCTTTTTATTACGAATATGGCAAAATTTGAACTTAGGTTACCGAAAATGGGAGAGAGCGTTGCAGAAGCTACGGTAACAAACTGGCTCAAGGAAGTAGGTGATACTATTGAACTTGATGAGCCCGTAGTAGAAATTGCTACAGATAAAGTTGATAGTGAAGTGCCTAGTGAAGTTGAAGGGGTATTAATAGAAAAATTATTTGGACCAGATGATGTTGTTCAAGTAGGTCAAACTATTGCAATTATAGAAACTTCGGCAGACGGAGTTTCTTCTAGTTCAAATTCAGAATCGAAAGAAGAAACAGAAGATTCTTCAAATGACAATGAAGTAGAGACAGCTGCAGAAGAAGCAGAATCTTTGGTTAACGAAGCAAAAAGCGAGGTTTCTGCAAATCAGACAATTTCGAATGACGGAGAGCGTTTTTATTCTCCGCTAGTAAAAAATATAGCGCAGCAAGAAGGGATTAGTCAGGATGAGTTAGATAAGTTAAATGGTAGCGGACTTGAGGGTCGTGTTACTAAAGATGATATTTTGGCTTATGTAGCTTCTGGCAAAAAAAGAAAAGAAGAAAGCGCATCTTCAGCAAAGAAATCTTCAGAAAATAAAAAGGCAGAGACTTCCTCAGGAGAGAATGCATCTAAAATGGCAACTCCAGTTTCTGTGAATGGTGCCGATGAAATTATTCAGATGTCCCGCATGGGCAAAATGATTTCAAAGCATATGGTAGCCTCGGTTCAAACCTCGGCACATGTACAATCTTTTATTGAAGTTGATGTTACCGCAATCTGGAACTGGAGAGAACGTATTAAGGGTAGCTTTCAAAAAAGAGAAGGTGAGAAGCTTACATTTACTCCCATCTTTATGGAGGCTGTAGCTAAGGCTATACGTGATTTCCCAATGATTAACATTGCCGTTGACGGAGATACAATAATTAAGCGTAAAAATATTAATCTTGGGATGGCAGCTGCCTTACCAGATGGAAATCTTATAGTGCCTGTAATTCGTAATGCAGATCAATTGAATCTCGTAGGAATGGCAAAAGCGGTCAATGATTTAGCAACTAGAGCGCGTATGGGTAAACTAAAACCAGACGATACTCAAGGAGGTACGTACACGGTTACTAATGTTGGTACCTTTGGCAGTATAATGGGAACTCCTATTATTAATCAACCACAAGTAGCAATATTAGCATTAGGAGCTATACGTAAAGTGCCCGCTGTTATCGAGACTCCAGAGGGTGATTTTATAGGAATTAGACATAAAATGTTCTTATCTCATTCTTACGATCATCGCGTGGTGAATGGTGCCTTAGGAGGTCAGTTTGTACAACGAGTAGCACAATATCTTGAGGCTTGGGATAGCTCACGAGAAGTTTAAAGTACCTGAAAAAGAAAGTTTAAAATGCAGATTTATTGCTAACGAATGTCAGAGTTTTCTCTGGCATTTGTTTTTTTATATTTATTAGGATCACTTTAATTAAATTACTAATCCTCAAGAATTCTAAACTCCATTTACTGTAGTTTTTAGCGACGCAGAAATTACTAAATGTTACTTTTGCATTTAAAATATTAAAAGATGAATCTTAATCTAACGAGACCTATTTGCTTTTTTGATCTTGAAACAACGGGAATAAATGTAGCGCACGATCGTATTGTTGAAATATCTGTTTTGAAAGTCTTTCCTAATGGCAAGGAAGAGAAGCACACGTGGTTAGTAAATCCTACGATACCTATTCCTGCAGAAACTACTGCTGTTCACGGTATAAAGGATGAGGATGTTGCAGATAAACCTACCTTTAAAGAACTTGCTGCAGAGATCAATAATTTAATTAAAGACTCTGATCTGGCCGGTTATAATTCAAATCGTTTTGATATTCCGCTACTTGCAGAAGAGATGTTACGTGCCGATGTAGATTTTGATATGAAAAACAGACACGCAGTTGATGTGCAGACTATTTTTCACAAAATGGAGCAACGTACACTTACTGCAGCCCTTAAATTTTATTGTAATCAAAGCCTAGAAGATGCACATAGTGCAGAAGCAGATACTATCGCAACATATGAGGTGTTAAAAGCACAGTTAGATCGATATGAGGATCTTGAAAACAATATGAAGAGCTTAGCCGAATTTAGTGCTCGAAAACGATTTGCCGACTTTGCAGGTTTTATTGCATTTAATAAAGAAGGCGAAGAGATCTTCTCTTTTGGAAAACATAAAGGTAAAAAAGTTGAAGACGTATTGGATAATGAGCCGGGCTATTTTGGATGGATTCAGAATGCAGATTTTCCACTTTATACAAAGAAAGTGCTAACTGCTATCAAGTTGAGAAAATTGAATACGAAGTTATTTTAAAGACTGATGTTTAAGGCTCTCATTTTATTTTTTCTATTAGGTAGCGGGGCAATCGTAGCACAGGACATGGTTATCAATGCAAATGTAATTGATGCGCAGACAAAACGACCGATTCCTTTTGTGAATATGATTTTTGTGAATCATAAAATGGGCACTTCAGCTGATGCAAATGGAAGTTTTAGGTTCACAGTTAAAGAAAAACTTAAAGATGAATCTGTGTATATCAGTTGCGTTGGTTACGAGCAACGTACGTTAAAAGTTTCAGATCTACTAAATAGTACGGTATCACTTAATCAGGAGCTAAATACACTTTCTGAAGTGAATTTGTATAAGATGCACTTTGAAAATCAGAAACGTGTTAATTCGTTTAGAGGCAAGCAAATAGTAGGTTTAGGTAATTTTAGTGGTGGAGCTTATCCTTCTGCTTTGGCAAGATATTATGAACGCCCTGAAAAATTTGAGAAGGCGTGTTTTCTGAAATCGGTTGAAATTCAATTTTACAAAATACTAGGGAAACCGAGTCAAAAAGCAACATTTAGATTACGTGTATTAAGTGTTGATACAGATAATAAGCCGGGTAAAGACTTATTGGGAGCCGATCTTATAATAGACAAGCCAGAAGGTAAACAAAGCTTAAAAGTTGATTTAATTCCCTATAAGATTAATGTGCCTCAGGAGGGTTTCTTTGTAGTAGTAGAACACATTTTTATTGAGGAAAATAAATTCTCAGAGTCTTATACTATTAAAGTAAACGACTCTGTAGGGTATAAAGAATACCTTGTAGATAGGTATGCTCCAGTATTTAAAGGTGTAGAAACAAGCCCTGACGATAAAGAAATTAGTGCTTTTTATAGAAGTATAGGAGGCTGGAAATCTATAGAGCTTTTAAATACAGCTGCTAGTGCTATGAATGGAAAGTTGCCTACACCGGCATTTAAAATTTTATTTACAGATTAACTATGAAAATCATTTGTATAGGTCAGAATTATAGTGATCACATAAAGGAACTCAATAGCGAAATGCCTAGTGAGCCTCTTTTTTTTCTCAAACCAGATTCTGCTGTTTTATTAAATAAACATCCATTTGTGATTCCTGAATTTAGCAATGAAGTTCATTATGAGGTAGAAGTTCTGGTGCGTATTAATCGATTAGGAAAATATATAGCACCAAAATTTGCGCATAAGTATTATAATGAGATCGGATTAGGGATAGATTTTACCGCTCGTGATTTACAACGTGCTTGTAAAGAAAAAGGACATCCTTGGGAAAAAGCTAAAGCCTTTGATGGATCTGCCGTAATAGGTCAATGGGTTGAAAAAGAAAAATTTAAAGATTTACAGAATATAGATTTTCATTTGAAAAAAAATGATAAAATTGTGCAGTCAGGAAATACTGCGAACATGATCTATGATATCGATACTTTAATCGCATATGTTTCTCAATATATGACATTAAAGATAGGAGATATCCTATTTACCGGTACACCTGCGGGAGTAGGACCGGTTGCTATAGATGATAAGTTAACGGGATATTTAAATTCTGAAGAATCATTCACCCTAAATATAAAATGACGATGCCTACACATTACGACTTATACCAGCTAGAAGATATGTCTGGCGGTGACAAAGAATTTATGAAATCTGTTGTAGAGGCTTTTCTTTCAGAAATCCCCCCAGATTTGGAAAGTATGGAATTGGCTATTAATAATGATAACCATAAAATGGCCTATCAATTTGCGCATAAAATGAAGCCAAATTTAGAAATGTTTGGAATAGATCTTATACGTGAAATTTCGGCGATGGAACGCTGGGCAGATAGTGCTAAACCTACTTCAGCAATACGGCCACAGTTAGATACAATTATAGAACTTACGAATAATGCGATAGTTGAGATGCGCAAAGATTGGAAAATGTAATGCGGGCACATATTATTACAATTGGTGATGAGATACTTATAGGGCAAATTGTTGATACAAACTCAGCATTTATTGCCAAAGAGCTTGATAAAATAGGCGTAGAAGTATATCAGATTTCTTCAATTTCAGATAATAAACAACATATTTTAGATAGTTTAGAATCTGCTGAGAAAACTGCAGATTTAGTGATTCTTACGGGAGGTCTGGGACCTACAAAAGATGATATTACTAAGCATACCCTGTGTGAATATTTTGACGATACCCTAGTAGAAGATAAAGCAGTTTTAGAACACATAGAAAATTTATTTAAGCATCACGTAAACAGACCCATATTACCTGCTAATAGATCCCAAGCTTTAGTGCCGAGCAAAGCTTCCGTTCTAAAAAATACCTATGGTACTGCTCCAGGAATGTGGATAACCTCTGGTGATACCGTTTTTATTTCTATGCCCGGCGTTCCTTTTGAAATGATGGCTATAATGACCGAAGAAATTATACCGCGTATTCAAAGAGAGTTTAACAGACCATTTATCGTTCATCGTACATTACAAACGTACGGAGTGGGGGAGAGTGAAATAGCAGCTATTATTGAAGATTGGGAGAATAATTTACCTCCGTCAATTAAATTAGCATACTTACCAGCATTAGGCAAGGTGCGTTTAAGACTTTCTACAAAGGGAGCAGACAAGGCTATACTGGATAAAGATCTCGATGATCAAATCGCATTATTGAATTTGCTCATAGGAGATATTATTGTGGGTTATGATGATGGTGAATCAATAGAGCACGTGGTAGGTGATTTGTTAGTTAAAAACGAGAAAACACTTGCGGTAGCAGAAAGTTGTACAGGAGGTCGTATTGCAGCTGCTATAACGGCAATTCCCGGTGTATCTTCATATTTTAAAGGTGGAATGGTTACCTATGCTACTCATTCTAAAGTAGAACTTTTAAAGATAGATCAAGCACTAATAGATAAACATTCGGTAGTAAGTGGAGAAGTAGCAGAAGCGATGGCAGAAGCGGTAAGAAATTGGTATAAAGCCGACTTTGCAGTTTCTACAACGGGAAATGCGGGACCTTCAAAAGGAGATTCTGATGCTGAAGTGGGTACAGTTTTTATAGGAATCGCTACACCAACCCATGTTTTTTCGGTAAAATATAATATGGGAAATCATCGGGAACGTGTGGTTTCAAAGACAGTTTACAAAGCATTTGAACTTTTACAAAAAGAAATTTTAAAAAACTAGTGTTTAAAGTTGTTCAACTTGTTTAAGTTGTGTAAATTTGCACCCTGTTTTTCAGTAACACAATATAAAGTTTTAGAATCATGTCAAGAGTTTGTGAGCTTACGGGCAAAAAAGCAATGGTAGGGAATAATGTTTCTCACGCGATGAATAAGACCAAGCGTAAATTTGATGCCAATTTAATCAAAAAACGTTTTTATATCCCGGAAGAGGATAAGTGGGTAGTATTAAAAATCTCTACAGCCGCTCTTAAAAATATAAATAAGAAGGGTATTACCGCTGTGCTTAAAGAAGCACGTGCAAAAGGCTTTCTTAAAAAGTAATAACGATATAACGACCAGCAATTATGGCAAAGAAAGGCAATAGAGTACAGGTAATATTAGAGTGCACAGAGCATAAAGCTTCCGGAAAGCCGGGAACTTCTCGTTATATTACTACTAAGAACAAAAAGAACACCCCAGATAGAATGGAATTGAAGAAATTCAACTCTATTTTGAATAAAATGACTGTTCACAAAGAAATAAAATAAGACATGGCAAAGAAATCAGTAGCAACATTACAGACAGGGTCAAAACGTTTGACTAAAGCCATTAAAATGGTGAAATCTCCTAAGACAGGTGCTTACACTTTCGTTGAAGCTGTTATGGCTCCAGAAGCTGTTGGTGAGTTTTTAGATAAAAAATAATATCTTTTACAGATATATAACAAGCCGTTACGCTATGCGTGACGGCTTTTTGTATTTTTCTTTTTTGAGGTTTCTAAATAGTCATAAAGGGAATACCTTTGCAGTGCTAACAAATGCATCCTGAATACGATGAGTTTTTTAAAAAAAATATTTTCTAAAGATAAAAAGGAAACTCTGGACAAAGGTCTGGAGAAAACAAATACAAATTTCCTAAGTAAATTAGGTAAAGCAGTTGCCGGTAAAAATAAGGTCGATGATGACGTTTTAGATAATCTGGAAGACGTTTTAGTCTCCAGTGATGTGGGTGTAGCTACAACCATAAAGATTATCAACCGTATTGAAGATCGCGTTTCTCGTGATAAATATCTGGGAACCGATGAGTTAAATACTATTCTTCGAGAAGAAATTGCAGGTATTATGAGTGAAACTCATAGTGGAGAGGCAACAGACTTTACAGTACCTGCAAAAAAGCCTTACGTTATAATGGTCGTGGGAGTAAATGGAGTGGGTAAAACAACAACTATAGGTAAACTTGCACATCAGTTTAAAAAGAAAGGGCTTAAGGTCGTTTTAGGTGCCGGTGATACTTTTAGAGCTGCTGCAATTGACCAACTTCAAATTTGGGCAGACCGAGTCGATGTTCCTATTGTTAAGCAACAAATGGGAAGTGATCCTGCCTCGGTTGCTTTTGATACAGTACAAAGCGCCGTTAAAATGAATGCCGATGTGGTAATCATAGACACTGCTGGTCGCTTACATAATAAAGTCAATTTGATGAATGAATTGACAAAAGTTAAACGGGTTATGCAAAAAGTTATTGATGATGCTCCCGATGAAGTATTATTAGTATTAGATGGTTCTACCGGGCAAAATGCTTTTGAGCAGGCAAAGCAATTCACAGCAGCTACAGAAGTAACTGCGCTTGCAGTGACTAAGTTAGACGGTACTGCAAAAGGAGGCGTTGTAATAGGAATAAGCGATCAGTTTCAAATTCCTGTAAAATATATTGGAGTAGGAGAAGGCATCGAAGATTTACAAGTCTTTAATAAAATTGAATTCGTAGATTCTTTCTTTAGAGTTTAAGTATAATGAATTTATAAAATTTAAAAAGGCATCCACATTTGTGAGATGCCTTTTTGTATTTTAGATGAAAATTGAACTTTTATGAAACACTTTTTACTTTTCCTCTCATTGTGCTCCATCTTATCGTGCAAGGAACATTCAAATTCTGTAGAACCTGAATCTAATGATGTAGTAAAAGATTCTACTTTAAAAGAACGTGAATATTCGGTATTAGATTCCAAGATTTTAGATGTTGACCAACTTTGGGAACCTTTTAATGAAGATTTAGATCAATTTACCGATACGGATTATACACGTGTAAAAAACTTGGCTTTTGAAAAAACAATTCCTGAAATTCAAAACGCAATAGCTGAAGCAAAATTGACTTATGAGGATTTGGTTTTATTTTATTTGACCCGTATTAAGAAATACGACCGAAATAATGAGCTGTCTTTAAATTCTGTAATAGCATTAAATCCTAATGTAATTACCGAAGCTATAAAGTTGGATTTAGCTGAAAAGGAAATAGATAGCTACTCGATCTATGGGATGCCTATACTTCTTAAAGATAATATTAATGCTTCAGGAATGCCTACGACTGCCGGAGCAGTAGCATTTGAAAATAATAAAACAGAAGATGCCTTTATCACCAAGCAACTCAAAGCAAATGGAGCTTTGATATTAGGTAAAGCAAACTTAAGTGAGTGGGCCTATTTCTTTTGTAATGATTGCCCCAGTGGTTATTCGGCTATAGGCGGTCAAACTTTGAATCCTTACGGAAGAAAAATTCACGATACCGGCGGATCGAGTTCAGGAAGTGGAGTTTCTATGGCTGCAAACTTTGCTGTTGCTGCAGTAGGTTCAGAAACTAGTGGCTCTATACTTTCGCCTTCAAGTTCTAATTCTATAGTGGGACTTAAGCCTACTATAGGTCTATTATCTCGGGGCGGAATTGTTCCTATTTCAAGTACACTCGACACTCCGGGACCTATGACACGATCTGTAGTTGACAATGCTATTTTACTCCATGCAATGACGGGGCTAGATAGCGAAGATTCTAAAGCAGTTTCTCTAAAAGCTCCAAAAACCGATTATGTTTCCGCATTAAAAAACCTTAACCCTACTGAATATCTGAAAGGAATTCGTTTAGGATATTATAATAATTATAAAGATACATTATACGTTACTGCAGTACGTGAATTAAGAGAAGCTGGTGCAATATTAGTAGAATTAGAGCGTCCAGACATTGATTTACCACAGTTTTTAAGAGTGTTGAATCTCGATATGCAAAAAGACCTTCCTGATTATATAACTAAATACGGCTCCAAAGAGCTGGCTCTTAAAGATCTTACTGAAATAACAGCATTTAATAAAGAAGACTCACTTATACGTATGCCTTACGGCCAAGGATTACTTTACGGTGTGCTTGCAGATTCTGCTTCTACCCAAGAGTTTGCTGCTATTAAAGACACTTTAGAACGCAACGGAAGACAATTTTTTGATGAACCCATTAGATCGAACAATCTTGATGCCGTATTATCTATAAATAACTACATGGCAGGTTTTGCTGCTGTCGCAAAATATCCTGCTATAACCGTACCTATGGGGTATAAAGATACAAATGAGCCAATGGGACTTACTTTTATTGCGCCTACTTTATCTGAAGCAAAACTTTTGGAACTTGCGTATGCGTATGAGGTGATTTCTAAAAAGAGAAAGACTCCGGTTGATTTTAAAAATTAATTATTATTTTCTGAAAACGTATTTTTCCAAATCTAAGATTAAGGTAATTTAGGGCAATAAACCTTGAAATTGTGTTATCTTTGCGCCCCGAAATAAATAGCCTTATGCGTACTAAAACCCTAAAGAAGAACAAAATAAACGTAGTAACTCTTGGTTGCTCTAAGAATGTTTATGATAGTGAAGTGTTGATGGGACAATTGCGTGCCAACAACAAAGAGGTAGTACATGAAGAGGAGGGTAATGTTGTGGTTATCAATACGTGTGGGTTTATTGCGAATGCAAAAGAAGAGTCTGTAAATACCATATTAGAGTATGTTCAGAAAAAGGAGGATGGTATTGTAGACAAGGTTTTTGTTACAGGATGTCTTTCTGAGCGCTATAAGCCAGACTTACAAAAAGAGATTCCTAATGTAGATCAATATTTTGGAACTACAGAACTTCCAGGTCTGTTAAAAGCATTAGGAGCAGATTACAAGCATGAATTAATCGGAGAGCGTTTAACAACTACTCCAAAAAATTATGCATATTTAAAAATTGCCGAAGGTTGTGACAGACCGTGTTCCTTTTGCGCAATCCCGCTAATGCGTGGAGGCCACAAAAGTACACCTATAGAAAACTTGGTGATTGAAGCTGAAAAGCTTGCAGCTAATGGTATTAAAGAATTAATACTTATAGCTCAGGATCTTACCTACTACGGGTTAGATTTATACAAAGAACGCGCACTAGCAAAATTATTACGAGAACTCGTTAAAGTGGAAGGTATTGAGTGGATACGTCTACATTATGCATTCCCAACCGGTTTTCCGGAAGATGTACTCGACGTGATGAACGAAGAGCCTAAAGTTTGTAATTACATAGATATTCCCTTACAGCATATTTCGACCAAATTATTGAAATCTATGCGTCGTGGTACAACCTATGAAAAGACTAACGCGTTACTTAAAACCTTTAGAGAAAAAGTTCCACAGATGACCATAAGAACTACGCTTATTGTAGGTTATCCTGGAGAAACGCAAGAAGATTTTGAATTGTTACGCGACTGGGTTAAAGAAATGCGTTTTGAACGTTTAGGTTGTTTTACGTACTCACACGAAGAAAATACGCACGCGTATAATCTCGAAGATGATGTGCCTGAAGAGGTGAAAATGGAACGTGCGAATGAAATAATGGCCTTACAATCTCAAATTAGTTGGGAACTCAATCAACAAAAAATAGGGCAGGAGTTCCGTATCGTGGTAGATCGTAAAGAAGGAAATTACTTTGTGGGTCGTAGCGAGTTTGATTCTCCAGATGTTGATAATGAGGTACTCATAGATGCTACAGCTCATTATTTAAAGACAGGTGAATTCACTTGGGTTAAAATAACAGAGGCCGAAGATTTTGATTTGTATGCAGAGCCTATTGTTAAGCAATAGATATTCATTACTTTGACTCTGAAGATTTAGAGTACAAAAATGCATGCAGAAAAGTTAATCCTGACGGAATTTATAATCTAGAGGAAGCATATAAGCAAACCTTTTTAAAGACATAACACCTCCTGTACTTAATGCTGAAGCCGGAGAATGGTTTCCAAAAGCATCAATTATAAATGGAGCCTGAGCTTGTATGAATGATTGCTCTTCATTATTGTATAATATACTCAGTTTATCTGCAGTAAGTTCTACGTGCATTGAAGAATTTTCTTTTTGCAGTTTAAAACGTGAATAGGGATCAACTTCAAAGCTTTTATAGTAAATTTTAAACCTATTCTCTGTTAATTGCTCTTGGGATAGGGAGCGTAAAAAGTGCAAAGTCGACCCCAAATAGGATTTTTGTCTATTTACTGTAAACTTTCTTTTGGTTTTTTTCTTTAATTCTTTAAAAAATGTAAAGCCTTCGGTGTATACTTGATGTACATAAGTAAAACCAGTTTCTATACTTTTTTCATAGTTAACTTGAAAGTCTGTCAAGGTATAATTTACCAAATAACCTAAATGTTTATTCTCTATAACTAAGGGAACATCTGACCAGGCCGTAAGTTGTTTATTCGATTTGCTGTAATGCAGTTTTAAATCATCTTCGTTTAAAATTTTACACTCCAAGGCTTGCAGAGAATTTCCTAAAAATTCTTTTCTAAAAACATTCAGTTTTTTTTTACGCGACCAATCATCATTTTCAATATGTACAGCACTGAGTTCTTCTGTATTTTCTGTAAGATAAATAGGTGCTATTTGTCCATTTGTATTTAAATAATTTGATACGTAAACCGGAGCGTAACCCAACATACTTATAACTAACGAACTCTCAATTCTTTCTTGAATAGGTATTGAATAGGCACCAGAGCTGTTTGTTATAGTTCCTAATGTGGTGCCATCAAAATATATAGAAACCGCTTCAAGCACCGTTGAATCTTTGGAACTATAAACATAACCATTCAATGTTTTTTGTGCGAAACCCGATATGGAGCTAAGTAAAATCAGAAAGAAAAAAATACGCATAAAAATAAAAACTAATATTATAGTTATAAAACTACAATATTAGTTTTCAAAAAATACTGAAAGTTGAATTATTTATTCAAAGCTTTTATTTATTCTAGATTTTCATTTACTACCTTAACTTCAATACCTAAATCCTGAACTTTCTGTAATTGTGTACTAGCATCTCCAACTATGACATAGATCAACTTAGATGGATCTGCGTATTTGCGAGCCATTTGTCTAATTTCCTCGGTTGTAGTATTCTTAATAGTCTGCTGATTTTTAATTATAAAATCTGGACTAAAATCAAGTGTGGCAATTTTATTGAGATAGTCAATTTTTGCTGATGAAGTTTCAAAATTTCGAGCATCGCTTTTCAGGAAATACCCTTTAGTCAACTCCAAATCTTGCTCGTCAAAATTATCTGCGTAATTTTGCATAATCTCACGTATTAGCTCTGTGCTCTCTGCCGTTACATTACTACGCACACCACTAGAAATCATAAAAGGCCCTGGTAAGGAACTACCATCAAAACGCGATCTAATCCCATAAGTATACCCTTTGGTTTCACGAAGCATTTGCGTAAGATCACTGGCAAAACCACCACCTCCCAAACGATAATTCATCATTTGTGCTTGTAAATAATCTTTATCAGTGGCTGCGAGAGCTACATATCCAAAACGTAACTGAGATTGTTTCGCTCCAGGAACATCTATAAAATATATAATGGGATTGTTTACTTGCTTTGCTGCTGAAGGTTTAATTATACTTACATTCTTTGATTTCCATTTTGAGTTGAGCGTAGCTAAAGCTGTCGTTATTTCTGATTGACTTAAGTCTCCTACAATTTCTAAGGAGGTGATATTGGGAGCAAAGAGATTATAATATGATTTTACATCTTCAATTGCGAGATTCTTTACAGATTGGATAGTTCCTAAGCGGTTTTTCGCTAAGACGTGATCTTTACCATAAATAGCTTTAGCAAATGCAATATCTGCAATACTACCGGGGTCGCCTTTCTGCTGTTCTAGCCGAGTGAGAATATTTTTTTTCTCCAAAATAAATTCTGTAGAATCCCATCGTGGCTCTAATACAATTTCGGCAACGAGATTCATTGTTTTATCAAAATTGCGTGATAATGTTACTCCTTGAAGTATAGTATTCTCTTCTGATACGCGCACATTTATGGTAGTCCCCAAAAGTGCTAAGGCATCTTCTAATTCTGCAGGAGTTTTATGAAGCGTTCCTTTAGTAAGCAATGCGGCAGTTAGGTTTGCAACGCCTTCTTTCTTATTTGGTTCTGTTAATAATCCGCCTTGTATGGTGAACTGAAAATTTACGAGTGGTATTTCGTCACTTTGAATACCGTGAATCTTAAGTTCATTATCCAATTCTGCAGTCCAGACATCGGGAAGATTTAGTTTTGGGGCTTCGCCGTATTTCGGTTCTTCAGAGCGATCGAAAGAGGAATAGGACCGTTCATATTCAGAAGTTATTGATGGATCAAACTCATCTTCAGCACCATTTACAATTTGTTCTTCTTCTACTTCTGCAGGTTGTGCTCCTTCGAGCGCTAAAGCCATATCACCCTTAGGAATAAAGCTTGTGGTTACGTAATTTTTATCCTTAATATATTTATCGTAAACCGATTTTACATCGGCTATAGTAACAGCTTGAATTTGCTTTAAATCTGCATTAATATAGCCTGGATTTCCTGCGAATATTTGATACTGAGCCAACTGAAACCCTTTTCCTAAAACGCTACTAAGACTGCTGTAAAATTTAGTTTCTTGTGTTGCCTTAATGCGCTCAAGTTCTTCTTTAGAAATTCCATTTTCTTCAAATAATCTGAATGCTTCATTAATTGCTTTATATACAGAATCCAGATCTACGCCTGCATTTGCACGCACACTTAAATTTATCTCCCCAGAAAGTTCTGATCCTCCGTATCGCATAGTGGGATTTGCAGCTAATTGCAAACTATCTATAAGAACCGTATTTAAAACCGCTTTTTTTCCATTTGATAAAAAGTTAGCTAAAACTTCTAACGCATAAGAGTCTTTAGTATATTCTGGAGCAGCAGGCCAAGTCATCGTTAATTGCGGAAGTCTGGCAAAATTATCTTCATAATATAAATTCTTGATGCTGGTAAGTTTTGGTACACGTTTTTCAACTACTGGTATATCACTGCCTCGAGGAATTTCCGCAAAATATTTATTAATCCAATTTTTAGTTTCTTGTGTATCAAAATCACCTGCAATTGTCAAAGTAACATTATTAGGAACATACCAGCGGTTATAAAATTCCTTTACGTCAGAAAGGGTAGCATTTTGCAGATCTTCTAAAGATCCAATTACTTGCCAATTGTATGGATGATCCTTTGGATATAAATTTTTATGAATCACATAATTTTGATGACCGTAAGGACGGTTATCATAGCTTTGACGCTTTTCATTTTTAACCACTTGCTTTTCCTTGGCTAATACAGGTTCTGTAACAGTATTAATAAAATAGCCTAATTTATCAGCCTCTGCCCAGATCATTTTCTCTAAAGCATCGCTAGGAACCGTTTGAAAATAATTTGTACGGTCTCTGTTTGTAGAGCCATTTGCACCACTTCCACCTACACGAGCGCTCATTTTGTCCAGTCCTCCTTTTCCTAAATTTTCAGATTCTAGAAAAAGTAAATGTTCAAATAGATGTGCAAATCCCGTGCGTCCTTCTTTTTCTTTTGCTGAACCTACGTGTGCAGTCAGGGCCACAGCAACCACAGGGTCTGAAGAGTCTTGGTGAAGAATCACAGTTAGACCATTATCTAATGTATACGATTCATAATCAACTTGAAATTGATTTGATTCTTCCGGTTTAGTTATTTCGGTTTTATTTGAACCACAAGAAGCAAGAACAAATACCGATAGGCTTAAGTAAATAAAATGTTTTTTCATAAAATTAATCAAGTGCAGATTCCTCTCCAGGTATGTTTTTATTTTCTTTTTCTTCATCCAGCTGTTCCATTTCTTCAAAATATTCTTCTGGTTTCATAATTCGCATAGTCTTCTGGGCTACAATAGTATTTGCAAGCGTATAAACATGATTATCTTTATTACGCAGATGAAGAAAGAATAAAGTTATATTTTCTACTCTTCCAGCCATAGGAAAATCTTTATCTACAATTTCTACATAGTCACCAATTTTTAAAGGGTGATTGAAAAATAGAATCAGACCTGAAGTTATATTACTTAGCAAAGACCACTGAGCAAAAAATGCAACACCCAAAATTGTAACGACAGATCCAATACCTGCAATTACATCTGCACCCGATAAACCCCAAATAACTGCAAGGCAGAAACCGAGCACCACAAAAAACAGCGTGTTTAGAAGTTTGATTGTTATTTGTTTGCGAGTTATATCAAAATTGGCGCGTATATATCTACGCACGATAAGTTTAGATACAGCGTATCGTATAAGAATAAGAACTCCTAGAAGTATGAAACTCTCTAATATTTTAAGTTCTAAAGGTGCTAGTATCAAATTATTTACGATAATTATTAGGGTTATGTATAAAAAGCGCATTTGCAAAAAAGAGTTTACCATTTTCCCAGAAAGCTCTAAATAGCGGATCATCTACCATATATGTAATTGTACCCCGCCCTATAGGTTCTACACCGAAAATTAGGCTGTTTTTAAGCTTATTGAGTGCCTCATTTCCTGCAAATCCAGATGTACTTTGAGGATCGTCATTAAGATATGCGACATTATAGCCTTTATCAAGTAGCGAATACGCATCATCACCTATTTTTAAGGAATAATAGGTGTTTTCATATCCAAAAGCTAAAGGATGAGTGGAATCTACATCTGTTTTAAAAATACTACCGCTGATTAGGCTTTTTGAGCTATCCATTTCTCGATCTGCGTAGGAGATTAATTTTGAGGTTATTGAGTCTTTACTTTTAGGGGATTCTAATTGTACCGTTTTTAAATTAAAACCTTCTGTATCTGCAAAGAGTTTTAGGGCACCGTCTACAGCAATTAAATTTCCGCCCGTACGCACCCAACTTTTCAATTGTGATAATGTATTTTCTGAAAGTTTATAACGACCATTAGGCATAACTAAAACATCATAATCAGACCAGTTAACACGATCCGCTTCTGAAACAGCAATGGAAGTTATGGGGTATTCTAACTGCTGCTCAAAGAATTGCCAAGTAGCTCCGTAACTAAGAGAAGATGTCTGCTCTCCCGTAAAAACCGCAATTCTAGGTTTATTAATCAACTTTACATAAGGCGATCCAAAATCTGGTCCTGAAGAAGCGAAGCTTGTTGATGCTGGCGTAAGCGTTCGATTAAATTTATTTGCGATCTGTATCAATACGTCATCAAAATTTTCTAACACATTATTATCACTTCGTGTTATTATCAAAGTTCCGGCGGGATACGTGATACCGTCAATAACAAATTCTTTTTCAGAAAAACGCACTTTAATTGCTGCTTGTAATAGAGCACTTAAAAACTTAGCATCTGTCATACTATTCCATTTTGATAAATATCCTGGAGCGGTTTTAGACAGAGTGTTTAGCATTGGCATTTTAGACTTAAAAGTGCCGCCAGTAGCAGGCTTAGTATTTGCAACAGCATTTAAGCCATACGCATAAGGTAAACTCCACGCAGTGATATCGTAAGTAAGTGGAGTAGATAGTGCAGCTTCTGGCTCAAATAAAACGTGCACTAATTTACCTTTGGGTTGATCTGTACTTACATTAATCGCTTCATCATAAGTAAGAGTTTCTTGTTTACCAGTTGTATAGTTGTAACCCGTAGATTTTCTAGATTCGGAAAAAGTATATTGAATACCGTGAACATCTAAAAGATCAATTAATGCTTGTAGGTGATCTTTCTCCCCACTCAACGTGAAGTTTTTGTATTTCACGTTTGCATCATTGAAGTATTTAGCAAACTCAGTATTTAGCTTTTCAATATTTGCTGAAGCCATCTCAACAGTAGAGATTCCGGTTGTAAAATGATGTGCAACTCTATCTGTTAAGGTAAGAATACTTCCATCAGATTTTTTAATCCCTAAACCAGCGCTTCCACCACCTGCTTGTTCATAAGTCATACCCATCGACCCGGTATAAGTAGGGTAGGTGTCCCCATAACTTGGATAAAGCAAGTCAAAGCGCTCTCTAGTAAAAAATAGCCATCCATTCTGATCAAAATACTTGGCGTGATTTTTTCCTATTAAAGTTTGAAAATTTCTTTGAAAGGGTGTGATAATAGAATGAAATGGTTCTGCGGCAGGTGCAAAATAATAAGGTTCATTAATACCTTGCTCATGGAAATCTACATGAATATGAGGCATCCAACTATTATATACTTTTAATCTCTGGCGCGTTTCAACTTGTGTTGCCCAAGCCCAATCTCTATTTAAGTCGAATAAATAGTGATTCGCTCTACCTCCAGGCCAAGGCTCATTATGTTCTTCGGCATCGGGGTTTGTATCGTAGGGCGTAGCTTTTACTTTATTATACCAGTTTGCATAGCGATCTCTACCATCTGGATTAATACAAGGATCTATAATAACAACAGTGTTCTCTAACCATTCTTTTTTATTTGTGATAAGTTCGTATAGCGTTACCATAGAAGCTTCAGTACTACTGGCCTCGTTGCCGTGTACATTATAACTAAGCCATACAATTGCTTTATCGGGACTTGCAGAGCCAGATTCTACACCGGCATTTTTAAGTTGGTTTAAACGTATGTTTTCAATATTATTTTGATTCTGCGGAGTTGTGACAATGGCATAGGTTAGTGGTCTGCGCTCATTTGTTTTTCCATACTCGGTATAGGTTACCCATTCAGAATTTTCTGCAACATGCTTAAAATAAGCAACAACATCTGCATGTCTTGAGAATTGCGTACCTATTTTATATCCGAGAAACTCTTCCGGAGATTTTATAGTTTGTGAAAATGATAAAGAGGTAATAAAAAAAGATAAAATGGCTAGTTTAATTCTCATAGGATTGCTGCGTTGTTAAGTAGTAAATCTACTAAAATTGATAGAAAGTCATATCTTCTAATTAACGTAACTTTAGCGGGCTAAACCCATTTATACGTTTAATTTTGCCTCGAAAATAATATTCAATGTCCAAACATTACCTTCCCTATAAAGAAACTGGTTATTTTTCAAAACTTATCTGTGATTATCTTGATGAAGATGAGACTGTAAAGGGATTTTACTCCAATTTTCCTTCTTTAGAAAATTTTAAAGATCAATTAGAACGTAAAAATTTTTCGCAAGAAAATAGATATGTATTGGTATCTGCTTTAAAAGCTCAATACAAGAATACTGTAGTTGATGAGGCCGTGAATTCAGCTTTAAATTCATTATCAGAAAAGAATACATTCACTGTAACGACGGGTCACCAACTTAATCTTTTTACAGGACCTCTTTATTTTTTATATAAAATTATAAGCACCATTAAGTTAGCGGAAACGCTAAAGGAGGCATATCCAAAATCAAATTTTGTTCCTGTTTATTGGATGGCTACAGAAGATCATGATTTTGACGAGATCAATTACTTTAGGATACATGGGAAAAAAATACAATGGAATAGGGAGGATGTTCTTGATAATAATAAAGGAGCAGTTGGAGCATTTGACACGTCTGGTTTAGAAGCTATTCTTGATCTTATTTGTGCAGAATTTGGTACTACACAAATTGCCAAAGAGTTGTGCACACTTTTTGAAGATGCCTATATAAAGCAGAATAATTTAGCCAACGCTACCCGTTTCTTAGCCAATTCTTTATTTGGTAAATATGGATTGGTTATTGTAGATGGAAACAATAAAGATTTAAAACGAGTTTTTAGTCCATTTATTGAACAAGAGCTTGTAGATCAAATTGCCTATAAATACGTTACAGCACAAGCCGAAGAATTAGAAAACAAAGGGTATCCTGTTCAAGTTAATGCACGTGAAATTAATCTCTTTTATCTTTTACCTAATTCAAGAGAGCGTATTCTTGAGAAGGAGGGCCAATTTTACATTAATAATACAGATCTAGTATTTACTAAAGATGCGATTATAAAAGAATTAAAGGATTATCCAGAGCGCTTTAGCCCAAATGTTATTATGAGACCGCTATATCAAGAGGTTATTTTACCAAACCTTGCTTACATAGGTGGTGGTGGTGAAATTGCTTATTGGTTAGAATTAAAAAGCTTTTTTGATAAAGTAAATGTCACTTTCCCAGTTTTAATGTTGCGTAATTCTGCATTACTAATCACCCAGAAACAACATCAAAAGCTTAATAAATTAGATTTAAGTTTAGAGGATATCTTTCTAAAACAGAACGATTTAATCAACAGGAAGATTAGAAAAATCTCAAATATTGATGTTGATTTTTCTCAACAAAAGGAGCACTTGATACGTCAGTTTGAGGATTTATATAAGATTGCTTCAGAAACAGACGAATCTTTCTTAGGTGCAGTAAAAGCTCAGGAAGTTAAGCAATTAAAGGGCTTAGATAATTTGGAGAAACGTTTATTAACCGCACAAAAGAAAAAATTAAGTGACCATATTCAGCGATTTACTAGTATTCAGAATGAATTATTTCCTTCTCAAAACTTACAGGAACGTGTTATGAATTTTTCTGAATTTTATCTGGGGCACGGTGATAAGTTGATACCTGCATTATTTGAGGCACTTGATCCCTTAGATAACCGATTTACGGTAATTATCCTTTAATACGTTTTTTTCCTTCTATAGTTATAGGAGAGCCTTCCATACATTGTATACTGTCGGGTTGCCGATGTGATAAGTCTTCAAAAGCGCTACCATAAATACCTCCAAAATCAAAGAGAATTTCAGAATCAAGAATTTTATAGGATTTCCATATGGGATGAGTTACTTCATATTCCCAAGTGTTTAAACTATCTTTTATGCTGTATCCCCAGAAGTGTTCTGTAATAAAACTTATAATACCACCGCTGGTATAAACCTTAGGTTTAGGAGCAGTCGTTACTTGTAACAGCTGCCAACTATCCTCATAGAAAACACCATAACTGAAAAAATTTTCTTCGGAAGTTAGATCATGTTTATAATGCATTTTAAATACACTATAATTCTCATTATAGAGGGTATTTGCAACCCAAGCGATTGCTGGCTTATTTACAATTTCTGAAATAAAAACGGTTCCTCTTTTCCATTTTTTACCGTCAAAATGTTTCACGTAGAAACGAAGATTTACTTCCTCAAAACGTTTGTGAAACGGTATTGATATACCTTTCAATTTTACATCATCAAATAGAAAACCTACCAGGCTTACATAGCATTTACCTTTGTAGAAATCTAATTCTGTATGTGCAGGTAAGTAAGGTTTGAGTATAGTAGGATCCACCGCATAATTGGCAAAGCATAATTTTTTCCAAGAAGCGGTTAAAAAACTCATTTATCTTTTGAAGTATTTCATTGGCGGAACCAGCATTCCAAAGCATTCACCATCACCTTTTCCTAAGTGTTTATGATGCATTTTATGTGCTCGGCGTATGCCTTTTGCATACCAATTGTTGGCATTTCTAAATAATTTGAACCGCTGATGAATAAAAATATCGTGAACCATAAAATAAGCAACCCCGTAAGCAAATATGCCTAAACCAATAGGTAAACCTATCCATACATTTTCATATTGCCATAGTAAAAAACAACCTATACTCACTAACGCATAAAAGATGAAAAAAAAGTCATTACGTTCCCACCATGATCCGTGATCTTTATGGTGGTGATCACGATGCAAAGACCATAAAAAGCCGTGCATCACATACTTGTGTGTGAACCAGGCCATAAATTCCATTATTCCGAAGGTTAGTAAAAAAACAAATATCCAAAGAAGTGCTTGCATTTTAAATAAGGTTTAATCGGTATTTTACATAACTGCGAGCGAGCAGAGATGCTTTTACATAATTAGGAACACGTATACGTGCATTTTTAATTTCTAAAGAGGGTGTGCTTTTTAATTTACTCAAAAGTTTTCTATAATATCTGTACGCGGTATAAACTCCAAATTTTGCCTCTACCGGAAGTTTACAAATGCCTGAAAGTCCTTTTGCAAAGTCTGCTTCGATGTCTGCTATAATTTGCTGTTTAGAAACTTCATCAAGCTCATTGAGATTTGTATTTGGAAAATAAGTTCGACTTAACTCTTCGTGATCTGCCTTAAGATCTCTAAGAAAATTTACCTTTTGAAATGCCGAACCCAAACTCATAGCAGATTCTTTAAGTTCGTCGTATTTCTCTCTATCTCCTTGCACAAAAACAGTAAGACACATCAAGCCCACAACATCTGCAGATCCATAGATGTAGTTCTTATACTCTTCTTCCGTGAGGTATTTGCTTTTACTTAAATCTAATCGCATACTGCACATAAAAGAATCTACAAGATGCTTTTCTATCTGATAATCATGAAAAGTTTTTTGAAAAGAATTAAGAATAGGATTGAGACTAATTTTATCGGTTAGCGCAAATTCTAAATCGTCTTCAAATCTACTGAAGAGTGTTTGCTTATCGTAGTCGTGAAATGAGTCGACAATCTCATCGGCAAAGCGTACAAAGCCATATATATTATGAATATCCTTACGTATGCTGGGTGCAAGCATCCTTGTAGCCGTTGAAAACGATGTACTATACATTTTTGTTACTGTCTGCGAACAGGCCAATGAAACGTGGTCAAATATCTCTTTCATTCTTTTTCTTATTCTTTTTTTGTAATCAATCCTGTAACTAATTTACCTGAAATTAGAGATGGAGGTACTCCTGGTCCCGGTACGGTAAGTTGACCGGTAAAGTACAGATTTTCAACTTTTTTACTTTTTAATTTTGGTCGTAAAAAGGCAGTTTGTAATAATGTATTTGCCATACCATAGGCGTTACCTTTATAGGAATGATATTCTTCAATAAAATCGTTTACACAGAAGGACTCTTTAAATATAATATTTTTTTTAACCTGTTGATTAGTCAAATGTTCTAAACGATCTATGATTTTATCAAAATATTTCGTTCGCAGTTCTGGCGTATCATGTAAGCCGGGAGCAAGTGGTATTAAGAAAAAGCCAGCCTCTTGTCCTTCTGGAGCCATTGAGCTATCTGTTATTGACGGAAAATTAGCGTAAAATAAAGGTTCGTCTGGCCATTCGGGAACATCATATATATCACGCGCATGCTTTTCAAAATCTACATCAAAAAAGAGAGTATGATGATTTACATTTTTAATCTTTTTATCAAATCCTACATAGAATAATAAAGAAGATGGCGCAAATACTTTATTTTCCCAATATTGATCAGAATATTGTCTTAGATTTTTCGGAATTAATGTTTCGGTATGATGATAATCTGCGCCACTTAGCACTATGTCTGCTTCTATATTTTTACCATTGGCAACAATACCTACAGCTTTGTTTCCTTCAGTTCTGATACGGCTAACTTCACTATTTATATTAAATTGAACTCCTAATTCTTTGGCTAGATCAACCATTGCGCTTACAACAGAAAACATACCATTTTTTGGATGAAAAGTTCCTATCCCAAAATCGGCATAATTCATAAAACTATAAAATGCAGGAGTTTTTGTCGCTTTTGCTCCTAAGAATAAAACCGGAAACTCTAAAATTTCAATAAGACGCTCATTTTTAAATGATTTACGTACTTCTTTACTAATTGTACTAAAGAAAGATCCAATTTTTTTTATGGTTGCCGGAGTGACTAATTCTAATGGTGACACGCCGGGTCTATATACTAGTTCTTTGATGGCAACGTCATAATTTTTACCAGCTTCATCTATGAATTCCTGTAATTTTGCGGCACTTCCCGGTTCAAGTTGCTCAAAAGTTTGCTTTATTTTTTCTAATGTATCTTCAATAGTTATATAATCATTAACACCAAAGTATACACTATAAGCCGGCCCCAATTTCTCTAAGGAATAATAGTCTGAGGTTTTTTTATCAAAATCTGCAAAAAAACGATCAAATACATCAGGCATCCAATACCAGGAAGGACCCATATCAAATGTAAAACCATCTCTCTTAAGTTGTCGCGCTCTGCCGCCTAGAGAACTATTTTTCTCAAAAACTGCTACTGAATTACCTTCTTTAGCAAGATAGCAAGCGGCAGCAAGAGATGAAAAACCTGAACCTAAAATGACGATTTTTTTTGACATATTTTATAGTTATAGAAGCTCCCTAAAAGCTGCTATAGATTTAATTAATTTTACATTTGATGGTAATTGATCTGTATCTGCATTTTGAACTAACCTACCTAAAAGAAATAGTGGAGCATCTTCATTTTCTAAATCTGTATTAAAATCTTGTGCAAATTTTGAAACTGATATTTCACTAGGTTTCACAGTTAAATACGAAACATAACAGGCATTGGTTTGATTATTCACCAAGTATTTTAAACTTTCTGTCGGAATACTTTGCCCAAGATAAATACATTTATATCCTTTGGAAACGATCTCATAATTTAAATACATTAAACCGAGATCGTGTATTTCATTTTCAGGTAGAAAAAGAATAAATGTTTTTGAAGTATTTATACTCTCAGTAGCACCTGTTCTTTCTATAAGTAAAAGTATTTTTTGCTTTATTAAATTACTTATAAAATGCTCGTGTGCAGGATTAACTACTCCGGCTTGCCATAAAAGACCAATTTCTTCTAATAGCGGAATAAAAATTTGAAAGAATATTTCTCTAAAGCTATATGTTTCTAAGAGACCATTGTACGTCTTGGTAAATAGCTTTTGATCAAAATTCATCATTGCTATCTTAAAGGAATTACGAGCATTGGCGTTGCAACCAAAATCACTATCCTCAACTATCGTCGCTACGAGATTGCCTATTTCTTCACTCGAATTTTCGGCGATCTTAGAAATTTTATAATCGTGATCAAGTAAGAATGCAACGTTGAGTAATTTGGTTAAATCTGGTAAGGAGTAGTATCTGATATTTGTTGCAGATCGCTCTGGTTTCAGTAAATTATATCTACGTTCCCATATACGTATTGTATGCGCTTTAATACCACTCAGGCACTCTAAGTCTTTGATGCTAAATGATGTTTTTACAGCGTTCATGTATAGATTTGCTCGTTGTAGCTAAGCAAATGTACAGTTTTGTTTAAAAGAAATCTGATTTTATTAGACAAAGGCGAGATTTTAGCATTCTCTTAAGAATTAATAGCTTCTCTTAAGGGCAAATACCAGCGCTTTACTTGATTACTTCAGATTCTATATAAAAATCACGGTCGACTTCAAAGTCAGATATAGATGTATCAAATGATTGAGTTTTCCAGTCTGCAGTTGGATAGATCCAGTCAGTTGTTTGATTAACATTTACTTGAACAGGCATATCAAAATCTTCAACAATGTCTATATAACGGAATTTCAACGTGCTTCCAGCGATTGCATATTCTAACTTAGGAATCATCGTGGTACGTAGATATTGTTCCCAAAACTGGGATAAGTCAATACCACTTTTTTCGCTTATGAAATTTTCAACTTGAGAAGTAGTAACTGTTTGATGATAAAATTCGGTATTCAAACCTCTTAATATTTCACGCCATTTTTCATCGTCTTCAATGAGTTGTCTTAGGGTATGCAAAATGTTTGCTCCTTTAAAATACATATCACCACTTCCTTCCTGATCTACACCATAAGTGCCAATAATGGGGCGGTCATTACGTATTGAACCTCGCATACCAATTACATAATCTGATGAGGCTTCTTTACCGTAGTAATAATCAACAAAAAGATTTTCTGAATAAGTGGTAAAACTTTCGTGAACCCACATATCTGCAACATCTTTATTTGTAATATTATTCGCAAACCACTCGTGGCCAGATTCGTGAATGATGATGTAATCAAACTTTAATCCCCAGCCGCTACCAGATAAATCTCTTCCGAGGTAACCATTAGAATAGCCGTTTCCATAAGTTACATTGCTTTGATGTTCCATTCCTAAATAAGGTACTTCTACAAGCTTGTACCCATCTTCGTAAAATGGGTAGGGTCCAAACCAATGTTCAAAAGCTTCAAGCATTTGCGGAACTTGTTTGAATTGTTCTTTTGCTTTCTCAAGATTTTCTTTTAGTACATAAAAATCAAGATCTAGAGTTCCTTTTTCACCCGTATAAGAATCAGAGAAGTGAGCATAATCTGCAATGTCTGCACTTATACCATAGCTATTAATTGGATTTTTAACTTTCCAGTTGTACGTAGAAGTTTCAACAGTTGAGGAAGAGTCGACTAATCTACCATTACCGACTGCAACTAATCCTTTTGGGACAGTAATGTGAAAATCTAAGCCATCAACTTCGTCATAGGGTATATCTTTATTAGGCCACCACACAGAAGAACCAATTCCTTGATTTGCGTTTGCGGCAAAGGTATTTCCATTAGCATCTTCTTGCCAGGTCCAACCACCATCCCACGGTAATCGTTTTCCTTCAACCGGACTTCCTTCAAATTTCAGTACAAGTTCATTAAGCTTTCCTTTCTTCTGCTTTTTGTCCAGTTTTATAAAATAAGCAGCTCCTTCATTTCTAAAGGATAATTCTTTTCCATCCTGAACAGCTGCCAGCAATTTCATAGGCTCTTGCAAATCAATTTGAATAATTTGATGAGGCTTTAGGACTTTATAACTAACGACATTGACCCCTGTAATAAATTTTAATTCTGGCTTAACTTGAATCGTCAAATCATAATGTATTGCATCCCACCATTCTCGTTCTGGCGTAATACTACCTTTTAAAATGTCTTCTCTTGAATAGTGTGAAGGTGCAATTTGGGCTTTGGCACAACTACTAATTAAGAAAAAAAGTATACAAGTGGAAATGAAAAAATTAAGTTTTGCTTGCAGAATACAGTGGAAATGATAAGAAATACGAGACATTTAAAAATCTAAATTTATGAAAGGTAATAGTTATTATAATTGAAAATCTATTTGCTGAATATAGAAAATTCCGGCGTTTACCACCGGAATTTTCAGAATAAATTTATGTTTGAGTGTTTACTATTCTTTATCTCATTATGGCATTTGGAAAAACTACGGGACTCTCGTGACCATTTGCACCTACAGCTGCAACACCAAAGAATGAATTATCAATAACGATACCATCCAGCGTTGTTTGTGTAACATCACCTACATATCGATTGTGATCCCAGGTAGGTGAGGTTGTATCTCTCCAGTAAATTTTATAACCTACAGCGCCATCGACTTTGGTCCATTTCAGTTTTACATTTGCCTCTACAATCCCACCAATCTCTACAGTTTGTGGAGCAGGAGGAGCCCAGGCAAGACTAGCAAGGTTAATTGCATTGACAGCAGTAAGTTTAGCTGTATATGGAAAATTCACGTGTTCTACAGTATCACCATATTCAATACCATTTTCTACGCGAATATCCTGGTGCTGTTGGGTATAATTTTCGTGGGCTTCCATAATACGAATACCTGCAAAACCTAAATCGTTGAATGGTCGATGGTGTCCACCTCTCCCAAAACGGTCAAGACGATAAATCATCATTGGGTTCATTTCTGGCATATAATTAGAAACGGTTTTATGCACATAGCGTGCTAATTGGCGAGAATTACCATCTACCTCACCACCATAAAATCTACGTGCATTACGTTGCTTTTCTGTCTCGTTTGCCGGTACGGGTTCTGAGAAAATTCTAAAATCACGATTGCTTATTACTCCGTCTACACCTTCAATATTACCTATCATATCGTTGTTAAGAATACCTATAACTTCCCAGCCATTTTTCTTGGCATAGTCGGCTAAGCCCTTACCACCAAATAGACCTTGTTCTTCTCCAGATAAACCTACATAAACAATACTATTCTCAAATTTATATTTAGATAAGACACGAGCAGCCTCCATTGTTCCGGCCATTCCGCTGGCATTATCATTAGCACCTGGAGCATCGGTTTCAAAATCCATAGTATCACTAGCGCGAGAATCTATATCTCCACTCATAATGATAAAGCGATTTGGATATTTTGTACCGCGTTGTATGGCAACAACATTTACCACATATGCCTCCTTAGGAATACGACTTCCCATATCTGGAGTAACTAGATCTTTCTGATAAAATACTTCAAGGCAAGACCCGCAATTTTTTGATGTCTTTTCAAAATCGTTTTTTATATAACGGCGCGCCGCACCTATACCTCGAGTTTCACTTACTGTATCACTAAACGTATTACGCGTTCCAAAATCTGCCAGTGCACGTACATCTTTTTCAATGTTTGTAGCAGATACGGCATCAATAATTCCATAAATGCGTAAATCTGTTTCTGATGGTACATTGGTTTGCGCACTTAGTGATGTGATGCAAAATGTTAAAACAAGGGAATAAATGTATTTCATATAATTAATTGAATTTTAGATTAATCTTGAGCTGCAAACTTTTTGAGTAAATCACGTACACGTTCTGTGTCATCAACATAGAACTTTGCCGCAGTTTTCTGTAAACCTACCTTAATTGTATAAGCTTCATCAGGTAAATCCTGGAACATATATTCATCTGTCCAGTCATCACCTATTGCAAACTGAAAGGTATAATCTTTTTCAAATATATGCTTGGTAACAGCTTTTCCTTTGTGAATAGTACTGTTTTTAATTTCGAGAACTTTGTTTCCGTCAAGAACCCCCAAATCATTATTTGCTGAAAGCTCCTTTAATACAGAAGATAATTCTCCTGCTCGTATTTCACCTAGATCTGGATCTGCATTACGATAATGCCAAGCCAAAGAATAATTCTTTTCTTCAATAAAAGTACCTGCCGTGCGATCCACAAATTTTTCTAAAATAGGACGCACTGTATCCATCCAGTCATTTTTTAGATTTTCGGTAACTGCCCATTCACCACCTATAGGTCTTTTCCAAACGCCATGTTCAGCTATTAACGTGATAGGAATTTGTTGCCACCACGTGCCCAAAGTATGACGGTCACGACCACTAATAATTACAACTTCTGTATTTTCCTGCTTTTGAATAGTGTTTACTAATTCGAGTAGTTCTTCATCGGGACTAGCATCTTCAGGATTATTTACAAAAGCTCTTAGTGTACCATCATAATCCAAAAACAATATGCGCTTTTCAGAATTTTTATAAGCTTCCAGCATTTCACTTTCCTGCTTCTCTGTTATTTGTATCGCTTTTACAATATCAGACTTATGTTTTGTGTCTTGCAATGCAGTCATAAAATCATCAGCCCATTTTTCTACATTGTATCTTCGTAATCGCTTCTGTAGAAATTTGTTGCGTTTAATTTGTTCTGCTTTTGGCATTTCAATCGCTTGTTTCAACGTATCAGCAATTTCTTCAAAGTTGTTTGGGTTGATGATAAGTGCCTCACTCATTTCTTGAGCAGCACCTGCCATCTCACTTAAAATAAGTACACCAGTTTCATCGGTACGGGTTGCAATATATTCTTTGGCAACCAAATTCATCCCATCACGAATAGGCGTTAATAGAGCTATATCACACGTGGTATACAAGTCAATTAGATTTTCAAAAGGCATTGATCTGTAAAAATACCAAATAGGAGTCCAGCTAACACTTGAGAACTTTCCGTTAATGCGACCTACAAGCTCATCAATCTCTTTTTTCAACAGTTGGTATTGAGGAACATTAGAACGTGACGGAACGGCTAGCATTACGAGACGAACTTTCTCTTTGAACTCTGGATATTTTTCTAGAAAATACTCATAAGCCCGTAATCTATTTGCAATCCCCTTACTATAATCAAGACGATCGATAGAAAGAATCATTTTTGCATCTGGAGTGGTATCAATGTGAATATCTAGTCTTCGTTGTAATTCTGATTGGTTTTTTGTTGCATCATGTTTAGCTGCGGCCTTTGAAAATTTGTTGTAATCGATACCCATAGGGTAGGAGTTTGCAGTAACAATGCGATCTTTTAAAGTGATCTCATTAAAACCTACCTCATGTCTTAAAATTCTGGATACCGAACTTAAAAAATGACGTTGATAATCATATGTATGAAAACCTATTAAGTCTGATCCTAATAGACCTTTCAAGATCTCCTCTCTCCATGGAAGCGTACGAAATACTTCATAAGAAGGGAAGGGAATGTGTAAGAAGAAGCCTATTTGAACATCTGGCCTTTTCTTTTTTATTAATGCTGGTAAAAGCATAAGTTGGTAATCGTGAACCCATACTGTATCACCTTCTTCAATATTATCAAGAACAACCTCAGCGTATTTCTCATTTACCGTAACATAGCTCTGCCAACTTTCTTTTTCAAACTCTGTAAATTCCATAAAGTAATGAAATAAAGGCCAGATAGTGCGGTTGGAGAAACCGTAATAGAATCCGTCAATATCTTCTTTGGTAAGAGATACGGGAATACATTGTTCTTTTATAGTCGCCTCAATAACATCATCGAGGAGATTCGCAGGTATTTCTTCTTCGGTTAGACCTGTCCAGCCTATCCAAACTCCATTACTGTCTTTATGAACAGATTTCATACCTGTTGCGAGACCACCTACACTGGGAGTGGCGTGAACAGTTTTATTTTCAATTTGTAGTTGTAATGGAAGCCTATTTGAAATAATGATAGTTTTACTCATAAATTCAGGAGATAGCGGATTAAGTTTTTAGTAATGCTTAAATTTCGGAAAACAATAAGTTTTAGACCTCAGGTTTAATAGAACTTTAGAATTTAAAATACGTTATGGATAATTTGAATTATGGAATTATAGGAAATTGTAGAAGTGCTGCACTTATATCTGATAAGGGATCAATAGACTGGTGTTGTTTACCCATTTTTGACTCGCCTTCTGTTTTTGCAAAACTACTCGATGAAGAAAAGGGAGGATTTCAAAGTTTTGAGGTTTCCGCAGACTATACAATAACTCAAAAATATATGTGGGATACAAACATTTTGCGGACTATGTATGATAATGGGGAAGATGCATTTGAAGTTTTTGACTTTATGCCGCGTTATGAAAAACCAGACGGAAAGTATTATGCACCACCAGATATCATTCGCTTTGTGCGTCTTGTAAGGGGTAAGCCGTCATTTATTTGCAAGTATGAGCCTAAATTAGAATATGCCCGTAATAAAACTATTACAGTTAATAAAGAAGATTATTTAGAAAGTTATACTGAAGAAGGAAAATATGATTCCTTATATTTTTATACAGATTTAAATAAGGAAGACGTTCTACAAGGAAAAAAAATAGATCTTACTTCTAATATTTATATCTTGATCTCCTATCACGAGAAATTGATGGAACAATCTCTGGATCGAGCCTATTTAAAATTTCAGCGAACTAAAGTTTATTGGATGAACTGGGCTGATAAAACTACTAAATACAGTAAATACCAGAAAGAAATTATGAGAAGTGCTTTAACCTTAAAAGCACTCACGTTTGAAAAATCTGGAGCAGTACTTGCAGCGGCTACTACTTCATTGCCAGAAACCATAGGAGAAGTGCGTAATTGGGATTATCGATTTTGTTGGGTACGTGATGCATCCATGGTAATACGTGTGATATCGAGTTTAGGACATACTAAGTCTGCACGTAAATTTCTTCAGTTTATTATTGACACGTTACCAGATAAAGATGAGAAAATGCAAATTATGTATGGCATTAATGGAGAGAAAACTTTAACCGAAGAAACTTTAGATCATCTTTCTGGCTATAAAAATTCATCACCGGTACGTATAGGTAATGCGGCTTACATACAAAGACAGAATGATATTTATGGTATTTTAATGGAGGTAATTTACCAGCAATTTCTGCAGTTTGAAACTACACTTGATAATAGCGAAGAACTGTGGATGGTAATTTTGGGTATAGTAAAAATCGTTAAGCAACACTGGAAGGAAGCCGATAAAGGGATTTGGGAATTGCGTACAGAAGATAGACACTTTACATTTTCAAAATTACTTTGCTGGGTAGCAATCGACCGTGCAATAAAAATTGCGTGTGTTTTAGAACGCGGGAATCTCGGTGAATGGGAAGAACTGCGCAAAGAGATTCACGATGATATTTGTAAGAACGCGTGGAGCGAAGAGAAGCAAGCTTACACCCAATCATATGGTTCAAAAGATTTAGATGCATCCACCTTGCTTATGGAGCAATATGGATTTCTAGATGCAAATGATCCGCGATATATATCTACTGTTCAAGCTACAGAGCGTGAATTATGTAAAGATGGTTTGATGTATCGCTATAGAAATAATGACGATTTTGGAGAGCCTAATTCGTCGTTTACAATATGTACTTTTTGGCTAATTGATAGTTTGTATAAAATAGGAGAGGAGGAAAAGGCGATTAAGTATTTTGACCAATTATTATCGTACAGTAATCATCTCGGACTCTTTAGTGAAGATATAGACTTCAAAACAAAACGTCTTTTAGGTAATTTTCCGCAGGCATATTCACATCTGGCTCTTATTGAAACTGCTGCTAATTTCTCTAAGAATAGTACAAAAGAAGATCGTTTTAAGCCTATAGTTTATTAATGTCTAGATAAAAAAAATCGGTCCTAGGACCGGTTTTTTTCTTTAATAGCGTGCCTGCATAATACGTTTCATACTTACATCTTCATAATTACGTTTGACAAATGCGAGAGCGGTTTTTACAATTTGTCCCATAGATTGTGCGCGTCTAAATTTCATATCCATCGTATACTCATAAAGTTGACCACGTAAGTTGTGTAAATTTTCTTCACTAGATATGGTGTCTTGGCTCATACATTTAAGTAACCTCCTCAATCTGTTTTTTGAAGTTATAATTCGTTTGGCAAGTACAGCACGTTCTTCTTCTCGATATTGCTCTATAGATTTATCTCTAAGTCTACTAGAAACAAGCTCTACCATTTTAAAATTCTCTTTAAAAATATGCGGTTTGTATACTTTATAATTCCCTTCAAAGCATTGCTGATCAAAGTCGATAGCTCTTATTTTATACTTAATATGATCAAAATCGTGGGTAGGAATTACTACATAATTATAAGAACGCATATCTCCCAGAAGTAATATCATACAACGTTCATTAAATTTCACAAATTCCTTTGCTAATTGCGCTTTACCTACATCATCACATTTATCTAAATATTCCGATATAAATACATCGCCGGGAATACCTACAATGTGCTCCTCAATTAATGTGTCTTTATAAACCAGGAAGTTAATACGGTTAGGAGATAAAATATGCTCGAGATCTAGCCCATATACACGGCTGGCATCTGCTTTTTTTACATAAAAATATGTGTAGTTGTCATTGTAAATATTATTAATCTTTATTCTGAAAGGTTTTGAATTGCCAAAAGTGCAGTAGTCAATTGCCGCAACTTTTAAAAACGGAAGCATACTTTCACTACCATCGGAATGCAATATAGTATAGACCTTCTTTAAACTCTCTTCTAACTCTACACGTTCAAATTCTGAGTAATAAACGCTTATCCACAGTGTATCATTATCGTTTTTGTCATAGATATTTATTCCGCCAGAGAACCGAAGCAGGTCTTCATAAAATACCGGTATTTTAATTTCCCTATTATATTTAGTTAAATACTCTTTAAGAGTATCGTTAATAGGATAAGTGGGTTTTTTACGTGACATCAATTTGTCTTCCATAACTAAGAGGGATTTTTACAAAGGTACTAAGAGCTGTAACAAAACAAGTATAAGATCGTCTTGTTAAAGAACGCTAATCTTAAAATTACGCTTTTGGATACAATTCTTACCCTTAAAAATCTCACTAAGCATTACGGAAAAGTAAAAGCTGTAAATGATCTGAGTTTTACCATTGAAAAAGGAAACGTCTACGGGATTTTAGGGCCTAATGGTAGTGGTAAGTCCACAACCTTAGGTATGGTTCTCAATGTAGTTAATGCGACTTCCGGAGATTTTAAATGGTTTGATGGAAACGATACCACACATAACGCACTAAAAAAGGTAGGAGCAATAATTGAGCGACCTAACTTTTATCCCTATATGACTGCAGCCCAAAATCTTAAGTTGGTTTGTACGATTAAAGATGTGGATCCAAAAAAAATAGAGGAAAAATTAGAGGTTGTTCATCTTCTTGATAGAAAAGATAGTAAGTTCAGTACCTTCTCTTTAGGAATGAAGCAGCGATTAGCGATCGCGTCTGCCTTATTAAATGATCCCGAAATATTAATTCTTGATGAACCTACTAATGGTTTAGATCCGCAGGGAATTCATCAAATACGAGAAATTATAAAAAATATAGCCTCTGGCGGAACCACCATTCTATTAGCATCGCATTTGCTCGATGAGGTTGAGAAAGTTTGTTCCCACGTGGTGATTATTAGAAATGGTGTAAAATTATATTCTGGCCCTGTAGATGAACTTAATGCAAGTCACGGTTTCTTTGAGTTGCGCTGTGAACGCCAACAAGATTTAATATTAGCACTAGAAACGCATCCCGATTTTTCATCTTTAAAAGAAGAAAATGGATTGATCACTGCCTTCTTGAAAAATCCGCTTTCTGCCGAAGCATTAAACAGTTACTTATTTCAGAAAAATATCGTTCTTTCTCATTTAGTTATGCGTAAAGAAAGTCTTGAAGAACAATTTTTACAACTTACTGCCAACCTAAACTAAACATCCGGATGTTACGATTACTTTCAATAGAATTTTACAAACTTAAACACAGTCGATCTTCAAAAGTTTTAAGTATAGCTTACTTTGTGATTCTGTCATTTATCGCGCTTATCGCTTCTATCGAGTTCAATCTGGGTGATATACAGATACGTATTGCAGATCAGGGGATTTTTAACTTTCCATTTATTTGGCACTTTAATACCTGGGTGGCATCTACCTTAAAATTCTTTTTGGCGATTGTTATTGTTTCTATGATTTCTAATGAATATAGCAACCGTACGTTAAAGCAGAATTTAATCGACGGCTTGAGCAAGAAAGAATTTATGCTTTCGAAGTTTTATACAGTTGTTGTATTTGCGTTGCTTTCTACGCTGTTTATGTTTATAATGACGCTTATCCTTGGTTACTCATTTTCAGATTATACCGAGTTTAGTATTGTTACTCGTGAGATGGAATTTCTATTGGCGTATTTTTTAAAATTAGTTGGTTTCTTTTCGTTTTGCTTATTCTTAGGCGTGTTAGTTAAGCGTTCTGCATTTGCACTCGGCTTTCTATTTGTCTGGTGGATTTTTGAAAATATTTTTTATGGTATTTTGAGATGGAAAGGAAGTGCTGAACTGGCAGATAGTATCGTTCAGTTTTTTCCTTTAGAGGCAATGAAAAATTTAATTAATCTCCCTTTTCAGCGTCTTAATTTTATTGAAGCAGCAGCAAACCAACTGCAGGCAGATATACAAATAGATTATGCATTGCATTGGTATGAAGCACTAATCGTTTTGGTATGGATATTCCTATTCATTTATGGTGCTTACGCCTTGCTTAAGAAGCGTGATTTGTAATAATTTATCACTTAATCTCTTTTCTTATTCTGTTACCGAAAGTTTTTTCATTTGTGCTGACAATGGTCTAAATTAGGCGAAATTTGATGCCTCTTGAAAAAAACTACCTTACAAAGAATATTTTTCTGTCTACTTCTTATCTGCTCAGTTTTAAAACTACACGCACAAGGACAAGCTAATAATTGGTACTTTGGAGGAAATGCTGGTCTTAATTTTAGCAGTTCTACTCCCGCAGTTCTTAATAATGGAAAATTGTCGACTCTAGAAGGAAGCGCCACAATTAGCGATGAAAACGGCGCTTTGTTATTTTATACAGATGGCACAACGGTATATAGATCAGATCATTCGATGATGACTAATGGTGATAATTTGTACGGCAATCCATCGAGTACTCAATCTGCCATTATAATTCCTCAACCTAACACACCGGGAATCTATTACATTTTTACCATAGATACGCGCGTACGTCAAACAGATCCTAACGAGGGCTTAAATTATAGTGTTGTTAGTTTTAATTCAGACCCATTGGGAGAGGTTACTTTAAAAAATAGAAAGCTTCTCAATTATTCATCAGAAAAATTAAGTGCGGTTATTAAAAGTTGTGTTACAAACAGCGTTTGGATGGTGACATTTTCAAGTACTAGTGGTAATGAGGATTTTTTGACCACACTATATGCTTATGAAATTAATAGCAGCGGCCTACAAACAAGTCCGGTTAAAACTAACTTAAGGATTTCGATTGAGGATCACCGAGGAAATTTAAAATTTTCTCCAGATGGTCAAAAAATTGCTCTGGCAAATATGGAAGATGGTTTATTTTTGGCGGATTTTGATCCAGCGACAGGTTTAGCCAATAATGTGAATCAATTGGCTATAAACGGCCGCAACACTGCTGCGTACGGTGTAGAGTTTTCTCCTAACAATAATTTTTTATATTTAAATAGTTCTAATAATAATAATGATCCTCTTCCCGTAGGTCATTATTCTTCATTAATTCAATATGATTTAACCGCATCAGACATTTCAGCAAGTCAAGTACTGCTTGACCAACAAAGTTATTTTAGGGGAAGTTTGCAACTAGCTCCAAACGGTAAAATTTACAGAGCGCTGAGTTTAGCTTATGATGTTGGTATACCTTATTTAGGAGTTATTGAAAATCCCAACAACTCTGGCGTTGCAAGTAATTACAAAGATAAAGCTGTAAATCTCGGATCTGGTATAAGTTATCAAGGATTACCTCCTTTTAATCAATCATTGTTTAATGAATTAGATATCATTCAAAATAACGAGGATACTAAAAAACTCGCATTGTGTGAAGGAGATAGCTATATTTTGAAGTACGAAGCAGTACCTGGAGCAACTTATAGCTGGTATTTAAATGGAACACGGATTCCTTCGGAAACGAACTTCTTTTTAAATATTAGTCAAAAAACAGGCGTCTCCCTGCCTTATACCGAAAACTATGAATTTAGATTAGATCCTAATGATGGCAGTTGTGAAAAAATTGGATATGCTGAGGTAACCTATTATGCCTTGCCTGTTGCTAATGGGGGCTCTAGATTAGTGCAGTGTGAAGATGCAGCTAATGCAGATGGTTTGAGTGTATTTAACCTTTCTGAGGCAGACGAAGCTTTTCAGGCCGGGGATCCTAATTTAGTTATTACGTATCATCCTAGCTTCACACAGGCAATTTTAGGAATAGATGCTATAGATCCCATAGGATATGAAAATAAATCTCCTTCAGAAATACTATACGCAAAGATTACTAATCCCGCTGGTTGTTCAATTGCTGCAGCACTTAATCTAAGTGTTAGTAGTACCGCAGCCTCTTCAGGATTATTAGAAAATTGTGATCTTAGCGATACCGGTTTTTCAGAATTTAATTTAAGGGATGCAGATTCACAAATGATTGGAGCTAGCACAGGTGCTCCAGATGTGTTTTATTATTTAACAGAACGTGGAGCTCTTTTAGAAGATCCTAACGAGCTATTACCTATTAGATATACAAACGCTACTCAGGATTTTCAAACTATTTATGCACGTGTAGAAAATGCTAATGATTGTTATGCAATTAGTAGTCTAGATTTACAAGTAAATAAAAGACCTGATTTTACTCTTCCTGATGAAGCTTTTTATTGTGTTGCTTTATTCCCAGAATTACAAACCTACAGTCCAGATTATTCAAATTTAGACACTTCAAGAAGTTATACATATCTCTGGTTACCAGAAGGACAAACAACACCAGATTTGCAAACAAATTTAACTGGAGACCATACATTACGCGTAACCGATGCTTTAACGGGATGTTATAGAGAACTTACATTTACAATTGATCGTAAAGAAGCAGCCATAATCGAGGATATTGCAGTAACAGACGCTAGTGAGAATAATACAGCTGTAATTACTATTTCTGGTAGTGGAGCTTATGAATTTACATTAGACGATCCTATAGGTCCTTATCAAGATGACAATAAGTTTTTCGGTTTATTACCTGGTTTTCATACGGTTTATGTACGTTCAAAAGAAGGTTGCGGAATTGTTGAAAAGCAATTTAGCATAATCGGTTTTATGAAGTATTTTACACCTAACGGTGATGGTTACCACGACACTTGGCAGGTGCAGGGAATAAGTGATATGGTACAACCCGGAACGGTCATTAGAGTATTTGACAGGTATGGTAAATTGCTCAAAGAACTTAATCCATTAGGCTCTGGGTGGGATGGTACATTTAGAGGAGAGAATTTACCGTCCGGTGATTATTGGTTTGATGTTCTTTTAGAAGACGGCAGAATATTTAAATCACATTTCACTTTAAAGCGCTAAATACTTTTCATATTAGGATGGAGAAAAACTTTAAGTTTCTCCTAAGACATATTGCACCTAAGCTGTATCTCAAATAGTTTAATTTTGTAATTATCCTAAAAGGAGAGTCAGTATTAATTGCATTAATTTTTCATTAATATCTGACTGGATTAGCAGTAACGTGCTTAATAAATAATCTTGATATTTTGAAATTCAATATACATTCAGAGTTTAAACCAGCTGGTGATCAACCCGGAGCCATAAAACAATTAGTTGAAGGTCTCGAGGCTGGCGAACATTACCAAACTTTGCTGGGAGTTACCGGGAGTGGTAAAACCTTTACCGTCGCAAATGTGGTTCAGGAAGTACAAAAACCCACATTAGTTTTAGCACATAATAAAACGTTAGCAGCACAGCTATACAGTGAGTTTAAAGCTTTCTTTCCTGAAAATGCGGTAGAGTACTTTGTTTCTTACTACGATTATTACCAGCCAGAGGCATATATACCGAGTTCTGGTACATACATAGAAAAAGATTTATCGATTAATGAAGAGATAGAAAAATTACGATTGAGCACGACTTCCTCCCTGTTATCTGGAAGGCGCGATATTATTGTGGTTGCGTCAGTTTCCTGTTTGTATGGTATAGGAAATCCTGTAGAATTTCAGAAAAATGTAATTAGCATTGAAAGAGATATGGTTATTTCTCGTACGCAATTGCTTAAACGATTAGTTCAAAGTTTATATAGCCGTACTACAGGGGATTTTAACCGCGGAAACTTCAGAATTAAAGGAGATACTGTAGATATCTTTCCGGGTTATGATGATCACGCATTTAGAGTGCATTTTTTTGGTGATGAGATTGAAGAGATTGAAGCTTTTGATGTTACAACTAATGAAATACTAGAAAAGTACAGTCGCTTGAATATCTATCCTGCAAATATGTTTGTGACCAGTCCCGACAGATTACAGGGGGCTATAGATATGATAGGATCTGATATGGTCAAGCAGGTTGAATATTTTAAAGAAATAGGAAAGCATCTTGAAGCTAAGAGACTTGAAGAGCGAACAAATTTTGATCTTGAAATGATTCGCGAGTTGGGGTATTGCAGTGGTATTGAAAATTACTCACGCTATCTGGACGGTAGAGAACCCGGTACGCGACCTTTCTGCTTATTAGATTATTTTCCTGATGATTATTTAATGGTTGTTGATGAGAGTCACGTAACTGTTTCTCAGGTAAGTGCGATGTACGGTGGAGATCGTAGTCGTAAAGAAAATCTGGTAGAATATGGCTTTAGGTTACCGGCTGCAATGGATAACAGACCATTAAAATTTGAAGAATTTGAGCAACTACAAAATCAGGTTATTTATGTAAGTGCAACACCTGCAGATTATGAATTACAAAAGTCTGAAGGTACGTATGTAGAGCAAATTATACGCCCTACAGGTTTATTAGATCCTATTGTTGAGGTAAGACCGAGTCTTAATCAAATAGACGATCTTATTGAGGAGATAAGCAAGCGAGTTGATAAAGATGAGCGTACACTTGTAACTACTCTTACAAAACGTATGGCTGAGGAATTAACAAAATACCTGACTCGTGTAAATATAAGAACCCGCTATATTCACTCTGATGTAGATACACTTGAGCGTGTTGAAATTATGTCGGATTTGCGAAAAGGTATATTTGATGTACTTGTAGGAGTTAACTTATTACGTGAAGGTCTTGACTTGCCAGAAGTATCGCTAGTAGCAATTCTGGATGCCGATAAAGAAGGTTTTTTAAGAAGTAACCGTTCTCTCACTCAAACAATAGGTCGGGCTGCCCGTAATATTAATGGTCTTGCTATTATGTATGCAGATAAAATTACGCGCAGTATGCAAGAAACTATAGATGATTCTAATTATAGACGACAGAAACAGATTAATTTTAATGAGAAGCACGGATTAAAACCTATTGCAATTAAAAAATCTCTGGATAGCGCACTGGCTAAAACAGATAAATTTAAGCAAGAGGCTCAGGAACTTTTAAATTTAGCAGCAGAACCAGAAACTACGTATATGAGTAAACCAAAGCTCGAACAACTTATACGCGATACTCGTAAAAAAATGGAAGCTGCAGCTAAGGAACTTGACTTTATGGAGGCTGCCAAACTTAGAGATCGAATTAAAACCTATCAGGATCAAGTAAAAGAACTTGCTTAATTACAAGCAAAAAAAAACCGAATCTGAAAAGATTCGGTTTTTTTAAATTTAAGCTTTTGATTTTTGTTCTTTATTGAAGTAAACCAAATAGTAATACATTTGGCGCTCTTCATCCCATCCCTTTTCTACAAATTTCTCTGCACTTTCAGGATTTATAAAGTCTAATTTAATCTGAATGTGTGTGTCGAGTTCGATAACACTTTTAATTTTTTTACGGGCTGCAGTAACCGCAGTATTGGCAATAGGAAATGAAGTAAGATCTTCAATTTTATATTTAGGAGCTTTTTCTAACTTGTAGTTATTAAATTCAGGAATTAGTGCTGGGTTTTCCATTACTTCGTTCATAAAGTTTTGCTCTACAAACTCATCATTTTTTGCAAAATGGTTAACAGCACGATTCATAAACATTACCTCTTCTTTTTTATCTTCTGCGGGTAATACAACGTCTTTAGCAAAGTCCTGGCAGAACTTTAAATACTTCTTAGTATAAAAGTTCTCATCGGCAAGCATATCAACTCCCAGAAAGTTTTCTAGCCAATACTTGGTGTCATAACGATTAGAATCACTAGAAAGAATTTTATAGCCGTTTTCTCCATTTTTATTGAAAATAAGGCAGCCTTTGTCTAGTTTGCTAAGGTTAACACCTTGTTCTAATTGCATATTCAAATTACTTTCTGCTTCTTCAAATTGCAGAAAATCTTGTTTTAATTCAGATTTAAATATACCTACAGCATCTACTTTTTCATTATCAAGCATTACATTTTCTAGGTGTGCTACATAAACTTCGCCGGCTTTAATATGCGGGTGACTTGATTGCTCATAAAGAAGTGAGGCAATTTCACTCGATATTTTATGTGAATCTGCAGGATTTGCAAAAAGAGATGTAATCAAATTGTACAGAGAATGAAATTCTAAATCTGATTCATGAACAAACTGGTAATAATTTTCTTCTTTCTCGCGAAATGGCTTAAAAAAAAATTCTTTTAATAGGGGTGTGATTTCGTCATTTAGAGCGTAACGCTCTTTAGATATAAAAGCGCCTTCACTACGACTTTTATTACCAATACGATGAATAGAAAGTGATTCTATTTGCGTAGAATATAAATTGATCATTAATTAAGTTTAATTGTTAGCACACGCATCAAAATTTTGAACTTTGGATTTAATTCCAATTCTCATCAAAATCGAGACCTTCATAATCTTCAATATCGTAATCATCATCAAACGGATCGTCATCGTCATCAAAGTCGTCCGCATCCTGGTCGCTCTCCTCTCCAGAGAAATCTGTTTCTGGTGCTTGCGCAGGAATTTGACCGAACACATACATCAGATTAGGATAAGATACACTCTCGTCGGGCTCTGTGATTTCTGCTAACTCTACAAAAAACGTCCATAGGTTAAAAAAGTCATAGACATAAATCATACGCGTCTGATCTTGATTAAGCATTTGCTCAAGAGAAGTGTCCTGCATCGTTCTGAGTGGCACTTCTGCATCGCTCATATCAAATAATGCGATTTCTTCACCTTGTGTCCACTCATCATCACTTACATAAAATGAGGCCATCTCTGTACCATCAAAACCAAAACTTTGGGTGATGCTATTATGTAAATCTTCAAAGCTTGCAGATTGTTCTATTTCTATGTCTCTAAAAATATCTTCTTCGGTATCTAAAATGATGCGAAAACGGTAAATCATAACGTGTAATTTTATAAATACATAGCTTATTAAGCTTAGGTATTCAAATCTTTAAATGTGAAATAATTGACATCAAGGCAATGCCTCAAACCCTCTATTAGGGTGCTGGCAAAGATACAATTTAGACTAGAGTCGTGGTATTATGCACCGTTTTTTCTTTAAATGCAGTAAGTAGAATATAGTACTGAATTCCAAATAAAACAGAGGCAATTACTAAATGTAAAGGTTGAGATAGAAAAGGGAAATCTAAGTAATACATTAAAATACCGGTAAGTATCTCCAGACATATTAATAGAACCACCCAATTAAACGAACTATGACCCAATCCTTTTTTTCTGTTTCTCTGAAATAACCATGCGTTTAATAAAAATACAATCACCGAAAAGGAGCGGTGTATGTAAAAGGTAAGCTCCGGTCTTTCTAACCATAATGATTTAGCGGCGTAACCTACATTATCTATAGTATCATCTACGTGCTGTCGTACTTGTGTACCTAATATTATTTGAACCAGTGTAAGCGCCAGAGCAACTAACATTCCAGTTTTAAACGACGCATCATATTTAAATTTTAAGCTGTGTTCTGTAGCCTCGTAAAGCATATAAATTAGCAATGCAACTATAATAAGTGCGATTACCATATGTATTGTAATACGCACAGGAGATAGTACAGAATACACTACAGTTGCGCCTATCCACCCTTGAAAACCTATTAGAAGGACAGCAATGATAGAGAGTGTAATACGCTTTTTGTTACGCTCTTTAAATAGAGCAGCTCCCAGCATAACTAAAAATGCAAGTCCGGCTAATGCTCCAAACAATCTGTTCACATATTCTATCCACGTATGCCAGGGATTAAAAACTGCATAATCGTGTTTGTCATATCCATTCCAGTTTTTTGCTTCAAAGGCGTTACTCGTGTTGAAATCTTCTTTGGCTATTCGCAATGACTCATCAAAAATAATAACCTGACCTTTTTTGTAAGATTGATTTGCATGCCAGTCTAACTGACTTTGCTCTGTAGGTGGAATTATGTATCCAAAACATTTTGGCCAGTCTGGACATCCCATTCCACTACCTGTCATACGCACTACAGCCCCAGCTATTATTACCAGATAAACCAGTATTAAGGCTACTATTATCGATTTTCTATACATTGGATATCTAGGAATTAGTTACCACTTCTAAGCCTAATTCTGCACCTTTTTGAAGCATAAATTTATGCGCAGCACCATATTCATTAGGAATCTCACCTTCTAGAATAGCTTCTTTAATCGCTTCTTTAATTAAACCAATTTCCCGAGATGGTTTTAAAGAAAATGTTTTCATAATTTCTTCTCCGCTTACTGGTGGTTGAAAATTACGAAGGTGATCCCGCTCTTCAACTTCAACAATTTTAGAGCGCACAGTTTTAAAATTATTGTGATATCTACGGAAACGTTTCGGGTTCTTTGTAGTAATATCTGCTTCACAGAGTGTCATTAATTCTTCGAGATTATCTCCCGCATCAAAAATGAGTCTTCTTACTGCGCTGTCTGTTATGAAGTCTTCAGCAATCACAATAGGTCGCGAACTCATCAAAACTAATTTCTGAACGAGTTTCATCTTATCATTAAGCGGCATCTTTAAACGCTTAAAGAGTTTATAGACCATTTTTGAGCCTACAAATTCATGACCGTGAAATGTCCAACCTATTTTTTTATCAAAACGCTTTGTTGGAGCCTTACCTATATCGTGTAATAATGCTGCCCATCGTAACCAAAGGTCTGAGGTATTTTCAGAAATATTATCCACAACTTCTAACGTGTGGTAAAAATTATCTTTATGCTTCTGGCCCTCTTTCTCTTCAATACCTTTTAAAGCTGTAAGCTCTGGCAATAGGAGCGGGAGTAATCCTGTTTTTTCTAAAAGCAGAAAACCTTTTGAGGGTTTTGTACTTAGCATAATTTTATTGAGCTCATCGACAATGCGCTCATTTGTAATTATTTTTATACGCTCCTTATTTTCAGTAATGGCATCAAGCGATTTACGCTCAATTGTAAAATCTAATTGAGTTGCAAAACGAATCGCCCGCATCATTCTGAGTGGATCATCACTATATGTGATATCGGGATTTAGCGGAGTTCGTATAAGCTCGCGTTCTAAATCAATAATACCATCAAAAGGATCAATTAGATTTCCGAATGTAGCTTTATTTAAGCTGATAGCTAACGCATTAATCGTGAAATCTCTCCTGTTTTGATCGTCTTCCAGACTACCGTTTTTAACCATAGGGTTACGGCTGTCTTCTGTATAAGATTCTTTACGCGCACCTACAAATTCAACCTCAATATCTCCATCACGAAGCATAGCGGTACCGTAGGTTTTAAAAACTTGTACTTTAGGCTTATGTTTTAGTAAAGAAGCAACTTTCTTAGCAAGCTCAATACCGCTTCCTACTGCTACGATATCTATATCTTTTGCAGAGCCACGGTTTAGAAGAAAGTCACGCACATATCCGCCTATCACGTAGCTTTCTAATGCTAATTCTTCAGAAGCTTGTGAGATTACATCAAAGATTTTAGGCTTTAAGGCTTCCGGATATTTGGGGATTGACATGTAGTATTATTTTCGTAAAATCTCAACCTGACCGTTATTTTTCAACTTGATAATTGTCGAAGATTTGGTCGATTTATGTTTGCGTTGCAAATTTACGATATAGTCTACTCCCTCCAAAATAGGCTGGGATATTTCTGGATAACGCATAGGGGTTTTTTCACCGCTAATATTTGCCGATGTAGAAACTAATGGTTTTCCGAGCTTTTTAATTAATGCCTTGCAAAATCCATCTTCAACAACACGTATTCCCAGAGTATTGTCTTCCGCAATAAGATTTTCAGCAATGCGAATAGGATCATCATAAATTATTGTTGTAGGCTGATCTGCATATTTTAAAATACTATAAGCGATCTCCGGAATATTTTCTATATACTGATTCAGCATTTTAAAGTCACTTACAAGACATATCAGTGATTTGCTTTCAGCGCGTTTTTTTAAAGCAAAAATTTTATCTACCGCTTCAGCATTAGTAGCGTCGCAACCTATTCCCCATACCGTATCGGTAGGGTAGAGCAAAAGTCCACCTCTTTTAAGTATGGTTAAAGATTCATTTACTTCATCAATAATATTCTGTTCGTATCGTTTAGCGGCCATAAAAATGATAAATTGAGCTAGGTCTTAACTTTTTTGTAAAAGTCGGTATTTATTTTCCTTTTGTGAATTAAATCACCAGCGTAATTGAGAGGTCTTAATGGAAGAAAAGAAGAATGCTTTGGTTACTCTTAAATAAATTGACTTTATGATAAGACCTTTTTATAAACTGCCAGATAGTTACGTGCTGTTTCATTCCAATTAAAGGTGTTTGCGTGATCTTTAACGCGCTTAGAAAAATCAGGATCATTATCGCTTTTTTCCATACCCGCAAAAAAGATTTGAGCCATATATTCGGGATCATAATGGTCCCAGTAAAATGCATCGCGACCACCTATTTCGGGAAGGGATGTATTATTTGACATAAAAACAGGTTTACCAAAGGTCATTGCCTCAATTGGAGGGATGCCAAAACCTTCTCTAAGAGACGGAAATACAAATGCGGTACAATTTTTCATATAGTATTTCTTGTCCTCATCGCTTACTTTTCCCGTTATATGCACGCGATTTGTAAGATTTAATTCTGCAATAAGCGTCAACAGTTCTTTGTAATAGGGCTTATCTGAATTGCCGGATAAGATCAAATCATAGTCTGGAAGATAAGCTAGCATTTTAACTAAAGAGCCAAAATTTTTGCGTTCTGTAAATTCTCCAATACTGTATAAATAGTTTCGTACAGGCAAAAAAGAAGGTTTATGCGTTTCAGGTAGTTCAGAATTTAAGATGGTATTTCCATTGTAAATAACATATTCTGGCACCTTCGGAATTTTAAAGTGTTCCCGTGTATGCTTCTGGACAAATTTTGAAATATATATTATAGCACTGCATCTATTTAGCTTGTCAATAAATCTCTGCTTTGATTCATTATCACCTTTTTCATCAATAAAATGAATATCGTGAACGGTCATTACATAGGGAATTTTATGACGAGGTTCAATTTTGATATTTTGATTTAAAGAGTGCCAAAGATCATAACGCTTTGCTATCCTGAACAAAGGATATCTTGTTATCGACTTATACTTTTTATAATTAAAATGGGAACCGAATTCATCTTTAAGTTTAGAGAAATCCTTAGCATGAAGTGTAAATTCAAATTCTGGATCATTAATTGAATAAAGTGCTTTAATCAAATGGTAATTAAACTGACCAAAACCAAAATATGGATTCTTGATATTGTGTGATTCTAAAAAAATTTGCTTCATTCTAAATAGCTATCCCGTTTGAGTACTCGTATAATTAAAACTATTTTTGCTGTCTAATTTGAGTTATGAAAATCGTCGTTGACAAAAGTCATAAAAATAGTCTTATAGAACTACAAGCCTTACTCGAAAATTTTGAGCAACAGGGTAGAATGCTTTCTGATGGTTCCCGCAATCAGATAAAAATATTTCAGTTAGACCGTGACGAGGTGGCTATAAAAGCCTTTAAAGTTCCTAATTTAATCAACAAAGTTGCTTACAAGTTCTTAAGAAAGTCAAAAGCTCAACGTTCATTTGAGTATGCTCAGCAGCTATTGAGCAAAGGAGTTTTAACTCCTAAGCCTATAGCATATGCAACTGAAGAATCCGTTTTATTTTTTGGAAAAAGTTTTTATATCTGTGACAATTTAAATGCCGACTTAACTTATAGAAAACTTATTGAAGACAAAAATTATCCTAATCGCACACAGATTCTTAAAGCATTTACACAATTTACGTTTAGAATGCACGAACAGGGAATTCACTTCTTAGATCATTCTCCCGGAAATACATTAATTGTAAAAAAAGAGAAGGGTTATGATTTTTATCTTGTCGATTTAAATCGAATGGAGTTTGGTGATCTGGATTTTGAGACCCGAATGCGAAATTTCAGCAGACTTACGCCTCATAAAGAGATGATCGATATTATGGCTACGGAATATGCAGCACTCGGCGGTTACGATCTTCTCAAAACAAAATCCAGTATGTGGAGCTATACCACCGAATTTCAACAGAAGTTCTACCGAAAAAAAGCTTTAAAAAAGAAATTGAAATTCTGGAAAACTAATTAGTCGAGACCACGTTTTTCTAGCCATCCATAAACTAATTGTTGAAACTTTTGAAAGCTATAAAGATAACTTAGCGCATAGCCATCTTTTCCTTTTAAGGCATTTCCCTTCAATAGATAATACTTTATAAAAGTTAGTTTAGGCAATAACAAAAAGCTAAAGTAACCTAACAGTGGTTTTTTAATAGGGTGTGAGTGCGCATAAGTATTTAAAGACAAGCTAAAGCTATCATAATTTTGAAGCCGTTCCTCTTTAGTCTTAGTATTGAGATTACGAAGTTTTACATATCTGCTTAGTACGCCATAACCGTTCATACGAGTACTGGTTAATCCTGCTATTCCATCTAGAAAACCGCATTTAAGAATATATTCACCCCAAAATCTCCCTGATGGTTTTATGAGCAAGTGTAGGTAGGAGGTCTTTGAATTTTTATTGTGTTTGTGATGTGCTTGAAAAGAAGAGTATTTATTTTTTTTGCTTAAGAAAGTACGAAGATTGCTGTACGTATAATGATACATAAATGCTGGTAGTAAACCTATAGAACCATTTACAATCATGCGTTCATGAACGAGACCTTCATAATGACAGTAATTTTTATGAATAAGACGTATAGCTGAATCCCGACCATTACTACCATTTTTTAAAAATCGATTTATAAAAAAATTACGACGTAGTATTCGATATGCTTTATGCTGATTTGAAGAAACTGCATTTATAATTTGTTTTTGCAGTTTGGGTAATAGGAATTCGTCTGCATCAAGAATAAAAACCCAATTATTTTTAGCCTCTTTAATGGCAAAGTTCTTTTGGCTTGAAAAGTCATCAAATTTTCGTTCTAAGATTTTACAATTAAAATCTTTAGCTATTTCTAAAGTATGGTCTGTACTATACGAATCGATAACGATGCACTCATCTGCAAAACTCGCAGCTTGTAGGGCTTGCTTAATGGAATGTTCCTCGTTGTAGGTAGGAATTATAACGGTAATAGGAGTATGCGTCAATTTTGAGAGATGTTAGTAGGGCAAAAATAACTAATTTTACAGAAATTTTTTCATCGATGAAGCAGCCTGCAAATTCAGTAATCATAAGTACCTATAATGCTATCGATTGGCTCGAAAAGACACTTGTAGGATTTACAATGCAAACCTACCGAGACTTCGAAATTATTATAGCCGATGATGGTTCAAAATCTGAAACAAAAGACTTTATTGATGCGTTTAAATTAAAAACTGATATTGCTATTATTCACGTTTGGCATAAAGATAACGGATTTCAGAAATCTGAAATTTTAAACAAAGCACTTCTGGCATGTACTAGTGATTATGTGATAATGACAGATGGAGACTGTATTCCGCGGAAAGACTTTGTGGAACAACATGTTAAATATAAAGAAACAGGTTATTTTTTAAGTGGTGGTTACCATATGCTTCCGCTTTCTACTTCAAAAGCAATTAGCAATAAGGATATAGAGCAAGAAAACTGCTTTGATGTTAAATGGCTGTTGGAGCGAGGTATGCCAAAATCCTTTAAGAATAACAAAATTGACTCCGGTGCGCTACAAGAGAAATTTTTAAATTTTATAACTCCTACAAAACCTACCTGGAATGGCCACAATGCTTCTGGCTGGAAAAAAGATATTCTCGCAGTAAATGGATTTGATGAGCGTATGCAGTATGGAGGACAGGATCGCGAATTAGGAGAGCGACTCGTTAATCTTGGTATAAAAGGAAAACAAATACGCTATAGTGCAATTTGCTTACACCTGGATCATCCAAGAGGGTACAAGAATCAAGAATCAATATCTAAAAACAGAGCAATACGTGATGCTACAAAATCTGATAAAAGCATTTTCACACCTTATGGCATTGTCAAGAAATAAGGTTTTTATCTAAGAAAGAAGCTAGACGTGGTATTATTTTTTCAGGTTTAAATTGATTGTATAATTCGCTAGTCTGTTTTTTTATTTCTTTAGATGATATATCACTAAATAGTTCTGGCTTGAGTTCTTTTAAGTGGAGTGATTCGTTTTTATGATCATTTTCAAATGTAGCCCAATGCTCTTTATTTACATAGGGAGAATATATTGTAAAAGTAGGTTTGTATAGTGCCTTAGCTATGTGTACGGCGCCTCCTTCATTTGCGATTAATACGTCTACATTGTTCATAATCAAAATGTATTCCCGTATATTTTTTCCCATTATCTCAGGTAACACTTGAGATTTATCTTTAACAAGAGCTAGTAACTTATCTACCAGAGGTCGTTGTTCGGGAATATAATTCAGTAAAATTTGCACATCATAATGTGTACTAATGTAGTCTATAATTTCTGCTACATAGGCGAGGGGTAGCGATTTTGTGGGATCACTTCCCAGAACACCTATCATTACGCTAGGTTTGTCTATTACAAAGCCTTTATCCTTGAGTAAACTTTCTATGGTAGTTTGTTCATTATGAGAAATATATAATTTAGGATGGGGATCTAGAGGGACATTAGAATTGAGAAATCTCAAAACATTAAGGCGGTCGTCTATAGCTTTTCCGTAGTCTGAAATTCTATTTTTTAAGATTGGAATCTTGTGTGTGTAAGCAAACGGAATAACACGTTTATCAAAACCAATTCGTTTTTTTGAACTGCTCAAAACAGATATAATCTGACTTTGAAGCTTAGTATACAGGTCTATAATAAGATCAAATTTTTCTGCACGCAATTCTTTAGCGAGCTTAAATAAATTTAATCCCTGCTTTAACTCTTGGTCATTTATTTGCCAAACACGATCTACATTAGGATTATGCAGCAAAACGGGCGCTGCATAATCATAACATAGAAAAGTAATATGAGAATCAGGGTAGATTTTTTTAAGATTATTTGCAACTATAGAAGCTACAAGAACATCTCCAATCCGTTTGTTCTTTATGATTAGTATTTTCATTAAAACTTAAAATCAAAAAAGGCGGATTCGTTAAATTTAAATCCTGATATCTATTCTATTATTGCCTAATTATACTGCAACGTCATATTCGCGAAGAGCATCATTTAAAGATGTCTTCTTATTTGTACTTTCTTTACGAGTACCTATAATAAGTGCGCAAGGAACATTGTATTCTCCTGCAGCAAATTTCTTAGTATAACTACCAGGAATTACAACAGATCTAGGAGGAACATAACCTTTAGTTTCTACAGGCTTGTCGCCGGTAACATCTATAATTTTTGTTGATGCTGTAAGAACTACATTAGCACCTAAAACAGCTTCTTTACCTACACGTACTCCTTCAACAACAATACAGCGAGAACCTATAAAAGCATCATCTTCAATTATTACCGGAGCGGCTTGTAAAGGTTCTAAAACGCCACCAATACCTACACCACCACTCAAGTGAACGTTTTTACCTATTTGTGCACAACTACCTACTGTTGCCCAGGTGTCTACCATAGTGCCTTCATCAACATACGCTCCAATGTTTACATAACTAGGCATTAATATTACACCTTTAGATATGTAAGCTCCGTGGCGTGCAACAGCGTTAGGTACAACGCGTATTCCTTTGTCTTGATACCCTTTTTTAAGTGGCATTTTGTCGTGGTATTCAAAAATTCCCACTTCAAGCTTTTCCATTTTTTGAATAGGGAAGTAAAGTACAACTGCCTTTTTAACCCATTCATTAATTTTCCAGTCGTCACCATCTGGTTCTGCAACCCGCAATGTTCCGTTATCTAGAAGTTCAATTATTTCACGTATTGCATCTTGAGTAACTTTCTCAGTTAAAAGAGATCGATCATCCCAAGCAGCTTCAATTACATTTTGTACTTGTTTCATTTAATAAGATTTCCGGTTATTTAAATAAATAAATCTTTAAAAGATTTAGAGGCTAAAGATAGTTTAGGCACAATAAAAAAACCAAGATACCCGCTATAAGTTTTAAAGCCTTATTTTTGCCAAAAAATATTATGGCTCGTATTCTTGCGTTAGATTATGGTACAAAGCGTACAGGTATAGCGGTAACTGATGAGTTGCAACTCATCGCATCTGGATTAACAACCGTAGATACTCAAAATTTGCTTAGCTTTTTAAAAGAGTATCTGGCAAAAGAACAAGTTGAACTTATACTATTAGGAGAGCCTAAACGTATGAATAACAGTGCCTCTGAGGTGGAGGTGGCTATTAGTAAATTTCGAGAAAATTTAGAGAAAATTACTACTGTGCGTATAGAACGTGTAGATGAACGATTTACTTCTAAGATGGCTGCCCAATCATTAATTGCCGGTGGTGTAAAGAAGAAGAAAAGACAAAATAAGGCACTTTTAGATGAAATAAGTGCTACAATAATTCTACAATCCTATCTATATAATTTATAAGATTGCTAGAAAGTAAAACTGAATAATAAAGTAATTAAAGACTAATGATTTTACCTATAGTTGCCTATGGCGACCCTGTTTTAAGAAAAAAGGCTGCACCTATTGTTAAGGATTTTCCTGAATTAGACAAGCTTGTAGCTAATATGTTTGATACGATGTATGGAGCGAGTGGAGTAGGTCTTGCTGCACCTCAAATAGGAAAAGCTATTCGTTTATTTGTGGTAGATGCAACGCCATTTGCCGATGATGAAGATTTATCTGAAGAGGAGCAAACACGTTTAAAAACATTTAAAAAAGCATTTATAAATCCAGAAATACTAGAAGAAACTGGTGATGAATGGGCTTTTAACGAAGGCTGTCTTAGTATTCCCGGTGTTAATGAAGATGTTTTTAGATGTCCTAATATCAAAATTAAATACCAAGATCTGGAGTTTAATGAGCATATTGAAGAATTTGATGGTTTGCTGGCACGTGTTATTCAACACGAATATGATCATATTGAAGGCATTTTATTTACCGATAAATTGAGTAGCTTAAAAAAGCGTATTATTAAAAACAAATTAGCCGGTATAAGTAAAGGAAAAACAAATGCAGATTACCGAATGCGTTTTCCAGATAAGAAAATGCGTTAAACTAAATTTGGGCTTTTAATAAATTTTGAAAATTCAAAAAGAGCCTAGATATTTGCCACCCTTTTAGAGAATATAATTTTAGAAATTAAACCCGCTCTCGCGGATAAAAATATAATATGAGTTTAGATAAAATAGTTTCCATTTCAGGTAAGCCTGGATTATATCATTTACGTGCGCAAACACGTTCTGGTTTTATTGCAGAATCACTTGCCGATGGTAAGAAAATGCCGGTAGGTCTAAGACATAATGTAAGTGTACTTTCAGAAATATCTATTTATACATTAGATGGAGAATCTCCATTGCGTGATGTTTTTGCTAAAATATCAGCTAAAGAAAATGGAGGTAAAGCCATCGACCATAAATCATCTAAAGACGAGTTAGAAGCTTATTTTTTTGAAATTCTTCCTAATTTTGATGAAGATCGCGTTTACCCTAGCGACATTAAAAAAGTTATTCAGTGGTATAATTTATTACAACAGAATGATCTTCTGGGTGAAAAAGAGACTGAGAATTCTATAGATTCAACCGAAGATTCAAAACCTAAAGCTGCAGTAAAAGCTGAACCTAAAACAGTAAAATCTGCTAACCCGCAGAGTAAAGTAGCAAAATCTTCTACTGCAAAAAAAGGTGCTAGTGCAAAAAGTACTGCAGCCCGAAAGAAATAAATTAATTACTTTTTATAATTTAACCACAATTTGAAGATTTCAGATTGTGGTTTTTTAGTTTAAATATGCATCTACTATGAATGACAGAGCACAGCAGTTAAAGGCAATAGATCGTTTGCTAACCATAATGAATGAACTGCGGGAAGGATGTCCCTGGGACAAAAAACAAACATTACAAAGTCTACGTCATTTAACTATAGAAGAGACTTATGAATTAGGAGATGCAATTCTAGATAATGATCTTACCGAAGTAAAAAATGAACTTGGCGATTTGTTATTGCATATTGTTTTTTACGCAAAAATAGGAAGTGAAACCGGTGACTTTGATATAGCAGATGTGGCTAATAGCATTTGCGAAAAATTAATTACTCGACATCCCCATATTTATGGAGATGTGAAAGTTGAGAATGAGGAAGATGTAAAGCGTAATTGGGAGAATCTAAAACTTAAAGAAGGGAAGAAATCTGTTCTTGAAGGTGTCCCCAGATCATTACCAGCAGTAGTGAAGGCGGGACGGATTCAGGATAAAGTTGCCGGTGTAGGCTTTGACTGGGAAGAGCCTCAACAGGTTTTTGAAAAATTGCAAGAAGAACTTTCAGAATTTAAAGTTGAGGTAGATGCTAAAGATCAGGATAAAATGGAAGCCGAGTTTGGTGATGTGCTTTTTTCGATGATTAATTATGCGCGTTTTTTAAATATTGATGCCGAAAGCGCTCTCGAACGAACCAATAAAAAATTTATTAAACGTTTTCAATATATAGAAGCAAAAGCCAAAGAGAATAATAAAGACTTAATGGATATGACATTAAGAGAGATGGATATTTTCTGGGAAGAGGCAAAAAAATGCTAATTATTACGAATTAATTAAATATTAGACCTTTATATGTAATCTCTGCGATTTGTGACTTGCATACTTTATTTTTGACATCAAACCAACCTTATGGATATTACAAACCCGTTAATTTACGGAGTTCCCTGCTTTTTAGGACTTATACTTGTTGAACTAACATACAGTAAACATTCTGATAGAAAAGAACTGTATCAATGGAAGGATCTTACTGCAAGTTTAGTTATGGGTATTGGTTCTACACTTATTGCTCCGCTGGTTAAAACCATCACTGTAATTCTTCTTTTTAATTGGGTCTACGATATTTTTAATCCTGAGATAGATGGTGTACGTACTAATATTATGGGATGGACCTCTTTTGGTTACGCTTGGTATGTTTGGATTCTATGTCAGTTAGCAGATGATTTTTCTTATTACTGGTTTCACAGACAAAATCATATGGTTCGGTTTTTCTGGGCCGCACATATAGTGCATCATTCTTCAGATAATTTTAATTTAGGGACCGCCGTGCGTAATGGCTGGTTTACTATATTTTACAAACCTCTTTTTTATGTATGGATCGTAGCCATTGGATTTCCGCCAGAAATGCTTGTTGTATGTTTAGGTATTGAGGCGTTGTGGCAATTTCAGTTACATTCTCAGTATATTCCAAAACTTGGTATAATAGATAAAGTTTTTAATACACATACGATGCATCAAGTACATCACGCTAGAAATCTTGAGTATATGGATAAAAATCACGGCGGATTTTTAAATACCTTCGATCGTATTTTTGGAACCTTTAAAGAGTTTGATGAAGATATCGACATCGAATACGGCGTTACTCACGCTCCTAATTCATACAATCCTTTAGTTATTTTAACTCACGAGTATAAAGATATTTGGTTAGACACAAAAAAGTCTCCTAAGCTCTACGATAAGTTTATGTACATTTTTGGTCCTCCGGGTTGGAGTCACGATGGAAGTACATTAACTATTAAACAACAGCGAAAAGTACTACGGGAAGAAGCTCGTCTAACAGATCTTACATTAGCCGAATAATGATAATACCTAAGATTGCTAAGATAGAAGAACGTAAGATTATAGGAGTTTGTTTAACAACTACACAAGTAGATAACGACACCTCGATTCTGTGGAGTAAATTTATGCCTCGACACAAAGAAATATCAAATAGAATAGGCACCCACTTTTACTCTTTACAGAAATATCCACTAAATCTGGATGCAAAGAAGTTTACTCCTAAAACAAAATTTGAGCGGTGGGCAGCAGTGGAGGTTAGTAGTTTTGATTCAGTGCCTAATGAAATGCAAAAAACTTTAATTGAAGCCGGAACGTATGCCGTATTTGTTCATAAAGGAACGGTAGCTCAATTTGCTAAAACATTCCATTACATTTATACAACTTGGCTACCTAATTCTATCTATGAAATAGATGATCGTGCACACTTTGAATTTCTTGGTGATACCTATTACGGTCCAAATAATCCAGAATCTGAAGAAGAAATCTGGCTTCCTATTAAGAAAAAGGCCTAGCATAAGTTTTACCGATGATGGTAAGGCTCATTGCGTAAAATTGTAAATGCCCTATAAATTTGTTCTGTGATAAAAAGACGAATCATCTGATGGGAAAAAGTCATTTTTGATAAGGAAATTTTACCACGAGCTTTAGCATAAACCTCTGAAGAAAAACCATAAGGCCCACCAATTACAAATACCAGCGTTTTGATACCGCTATTCATCTTCTTTTGTAGGTAATCGGCATATTTCTCACTACTGAAGTCTTTGCCATTCTCGTCAAGTAGAATTAATTCATCTTGTGGACTAACTTTTGATAAAATTAATTCACCTTCTTTTTCCTTTTGCTGCTCTTCAGACAAGTTTTTAGTCTTTTTGAGATCTGGAATAATCTCGAGCTCAAAATTTACATAATGTTTTAATCTTTTGACATAAACCGAAATAAGTTCGTCAAGATTGCTGTCATCTGTTTTGCCAATGCAAAGAAGTTTGATATTCATATTTCAAAAATAATATTTTTAATATGGTATTCCATTTACAAAACGGAGCCATCTTTTTTTATTATTGCAAATGGTAGTTGTAAATTGGCGGGTTCTTTTTCTAACTTAGCAAAAACCTATAGCAAATTATGATTACACAAGCAGCCCTTAATAAGGAGATAGATCTTATAATCGCAAATGCCATACGCGAAGACGTAGGTCCTGGAGATTATAGTTCTTTAGCCTGTATTCCGAAAGACGCTAGCGGAAAAGCAAAACTACTGGTTAAGGAAGTGGGTATAATAGCGGGGGTATCTTTTGCCTGCAACGTATTTGCCTATGTAGATCCAGATTTAGAAATTGAAATTTTAATAGAAGATGGCACGCAGGTAGAGATAGGAGATATCGTATTTTATGTAACTGGTAATTCACAAAGCATCTTAAAAGCAGAGCGACTCGTGCTTAATGCTATGCAACGTATGAGTGCCATAGCTACAAAAACTAATAAATACGCATCCTTACTTGAAGGTACAAAGACAAAAATATTAGATACACGTAAAACTACGCCTGGTTTTCGCGCGCTTGAAAAAATTGCCGTAAAAATAGGTGGAGGAGAAAATCACAGATTTGCTTTATACGATATGGTGATGCTAAAAGATAATCATATTGATTTTGCAGGAGGAATTACTCAAGCGATAATAAAAACACAAAATTATATACTAGCAAATAAACTTGATCTTAAAATCATTGTTGAAGCGCGAGATATTGCAGAAGTAAAAGAGATTCTAAATGCAGGAGGAGTTTATAGAATTTTACTAGATAATTTTAATTACGAAGATACACGCGAAGCAGTAAAAATCATAGGTGATCAATGTCTCACAGAATCTTCTGGAGGTATTAATGAAGAAACTTTAGTAGAGTACGCAAAGTGTGGTGTAGATTTTATATCTAGTGGCGCGTTGACTCATTCTGTATATAATATGGATTTAAGCCTTAAAGCTGTTTAAATGGACAAGGAGTTTGAAGAAAAGCTGCTGACCATAAAATTTTTGCTGCCCGTAGTTAAATGGGCAAAAGGTGTTATACTTCCTGGGTTTGAAGGGCTTTCTTTACACGATTTTTGGGAAATGTATGCGGTAGGAATTATTAAAGGGACATTTGCAACACGAGCAAGTGCTATTGCTTTTAGCTTCTTTATGGCACTTTTTCCATTCTTTTTATTTGTTCTTAACCTTATACCTTATGTTCCAATTGATGGCTTTCAAACTGAATTTTTAGCATTTATAAATAATATTCTCCCCCCACAAACACAAGAGTTTTTCGATCCTATTCTATTGGATATTGCAGCCAATCCACGCGGTGGTTTACTTTCATTCACTTTAATTTTTGCTATTTTTTTAATGGCTAATGGTGTTAATGCAATATTTACTGGGTTTGAATATAGTTTTCATTCTATAACAAATAGACCGCTTGTACGTCAATACTTTATAGCATTAGCTGTATCTTTATTATTGGCATTGTTGTTGCTTGCTACTGTAATAGCAGTTCTTTATTTTCAGTATATTATTATTGATTTAAAGAGTAGAGATATTGTAGATGAAAGTACGCTTAAGCTTATATCTCAATTAGGAAGTTTTATAGCTTTATTAATACTCATTTATGGTGTGGTAGCTACTTTATATTATTTCGGTACGAAAGAAGGAAAGAATGCTCGGTTTTTCTCAATTGGAGCAACATTAACCACAATATTATTTGTTGTTACAACTTATTTCTTCGGAATATATATAAATAATTTTTCTACGTATAACCAGTTATATGGTTCGATAGGTGCGCTATTAATTATGATGGTTTACATCTGGCTAAACTCAAATTTGTTGCTATTGGGTTTTGAATTAAATGCAACTATGTACAGATTGAAGAGACGACACGAACTGCTGAAAAAGAATTAAAAATAATTTTACAGATAATGTTAAAAATTCTTAATATTAATGTAGATTTAACGAATCACTTAATAAATAACCCCTTAAATTAGAATTATGAAAAATTTATGCGCATTTTTAATTTTGGCTCTTATAGGAACAGCAGGAGTTTTTGCTCAAGATGTTACAGGAAAATGGAAAACCATCGATGATGAGACTGGTGATGCAAAATCTATTGTAGAAGTTTATAAGAAAGACGGCAAGGTGTATGGCAAAGTAATTGAAATTCTGAATAAGGACCGTCAGGATGTGAAATGTATGGACTGTCCCGGAGCAGATAATGGTAAGCCTGTAAAGGGTCTTGTAATCATTAAAGGTCTTGAGAAAGATGGTAATGAGTACGCAGATGGTAAGATTCTTGATCCACAAAGCGGAAAATTATACAAATGCCTAATGGAGCTAGAAAGTCCTAATAAGCTTAAGGTTAGGGGTTATGTTGGATTTTCATTATTAGGAAGAACACAATATTGGACACGTGTAAACTAACACAAAATTCCATCTATAATGTAAGGCTGTTTCTAAATCTAGAAACAGCCTTTTTTTTATCTTTACTTAGTGTATTTCGTAGACGTAATTTTACCCATTCCCGTAGATAATGCTTTCACTTATCGTATAAGCGAAGCTGAATATTCCTTTATAAAGCCTGGGATGAGACTTGCTGTACCCTTTGGTAAAAGTAAGATTTATACGTCGATGGCACTAGGTGTTCATCAAAATGAGCCACGTATTTATGAGGCGAAAGAAATTGAACAAATTTTAGATGAGACTCCTATTGTTCATCCTGAGCAGCTTACATTCTGGAAGTGGATGGCAGAGTATTATATGTGCACGCTAGGAGAAGTGATGAGGGCAGCGTTGCCGGGTGCCTTTTTACTTGAAAGCGAGACTATAATTAAAAGAATTGTAAAAAATAGTAGTCAACCGCATCTCGACGTGCTAGATGAGGAGGCAGAAATGATACTTCAGGCGTTTGAGAATAAGCCTATTTTGCGTGTTAGTGAGGTAATGCAACTGCTGGGCAAAAAAAGAGTTTTACCCAGTATTAAAACGTTAATTGATCTCGATCTGGTTATGCTAGATCAGGAAATTTATGAAAGTTACAAACCAAAATTAATTAGCTACGTGCGACTTACTCCCGATTATGAGGTGGAGAATATGATGCATCAAGCATTAGACGAACTTGATAAAGCGCCTAAACAACGTGAAATTTTACTAACCTATTTTTCATTACAAGCACGTTCTAAAAAAGCTATAAAAAGTAAAGATCTTCAAGACGCCAGTTTGGCGACTGCGGCACAAATAAAGGCACTAGTTTCTAAAGGTATATTTGAAACTTACAAAATTCAAAAAGATCGAATTATTTATTCGGGAAACGAAGATTCAAAGATTAAAGATCTAAATAATCAGCAAGAGCGTGCTTTAAAAGAAATTAAAGAATCCTACAGTAATCACGAGGTTTGTTTACTGCACGGTGTTACAGCTTCTGGCAAGACAGAAGTTTATGTAAATTTGATCAAATCTTATTTAGACGCTGGTAAGCAAGTTTTATATTTATTACCCGAAATAGCGCTTACCACACAATTGGTATCTAGACTTCAGGAATATTTCGGAAATCAGCTTTCTGTTTTTCATTCTAAATACTCGGTACACGAGCGGGTAGAAGTGTGGAATAATGTATTAAATAAAGAGTCTAAAGCGCAGTTGATTCTGGGTGCGCGTAGTGCACTTTTTCTACCGTTTAGTAATCTTGGACTTGTAGTTGTTGATGAAGAGCACGAGAGTAGTTACAAGCAATATGATCCTGCACCACGATATCAAGCGAGAGATGCGGGGATAGTTCTTGCCAGTTTACAAAATGCTAAAGTGCTTTTAGGTTCTGCAACTCCTTCTCTAGAGACTTATTACAATGCCAGTAGTGGAAAATATGGTCTTGTGACTATGAGGGAGCGCTACGGTAATATTTTAATGCCTGAAAATAGCATTATTGATATTCAAGATCGGCAACGCAAAAAACGAATGACCGGGCATTTTAGTGATGACCTTCAACGCGCAATTACAGATGCTTTAGCATTAGGAGAACAGGTAATTTTATTTCAGAATAGAAGAGGGTATTCTCCTATTTTAGAGTGTAACACGTGTGGGCACGCACCTCAATGCCCTAACTGCGATGTAAGCTTAACGTATCATAAGCACAAAGAGCAGTTGCGCTGTCATTATTGTGGGTATCACATAGCAATGCTTCAGAAATGTATGGCTTGCGGTAGTGCAGAATTAGATACTAAAGGTTTTGGTACTGAACAAATAGAAACAGAATTAAAAGCTTTATATCCAGATTATGCTATAGGGCGAATGGACTCAGATACTACCCGAGGGAAATTTGGTTTTGAAAAAATAATTACAGCTTTTGAGCAGGGGGAAATAGATATACTTGTGGGTACACAAATGCTCACAAAAGGTTTAGATTTTAGAAATGTCACGCTGGTAGGAATTTTAAATGCAGATAATATGCTGAATATTCCAGACTTTAGAGCGCACGAACGCAGTTTTCAACTTATACAACAAGTATCTGGTAGGGCTGGGCGTACAGAGAAACGAGGAACGGTTTTGATACAAAGTTACAATCCGCATCATCAGATTTTGCAGCAAGTGTCTATGAATGATTATGAGGCTATGTATCATGAGCAACTCGAAGAGCGGCATATTTATAAATACCCACCTTTCTGTAGATTAATTAAGATCACTTTAAAGCATAAAGATTTTCAGAAAATCGAAGAAGCATCTCAATGGCTGGGACAAGCACTAAAAAATATATTTAGAGATGAGATTTTAGGCCCAGAGCCACCTCCGGTTTCCCGTATACGTAATGAATATCACAGAAATATTCTTATAAAAATTCCACGTAAGCAAAGTCTTACTAAAACAAAACAGGCAATTCTAAAAGTACGTACCAGTTTTCTAAGTATTTCGCAGTTTAGAAGTGTCAAAATAGTGATTAATGTAGATAACTATTAGGTATAAAAAATCCCGGGACATAGCCGGGATTTATATAAAGAATGATATTTTATTAGGAAGAAAGTGCCTCCATAAGTTTTGTTTTCTTGTGTCTACTTAAAGGGATTTTATCGCCTTCAATTTCAATATTTCTACTGTTGTATTTTTCTACTTTATCAAGATTAATAATATAGGATTTATGTATTCTCATAAATCGTTCTGAAGGTAATTGCTCTTCAAAAGCTTTCATTGTAGAAAGTACAATAATAGGCTCGTTGTAAGTAACCAGCTTCACGTAATCACCTAAAGCCTCGATAAACTTAAGGTCATTTAGAAAAACTTTTTTCTTTTTAAGATTGCTTTTCACGAAGATGTAATCATCATCTTCAACACTGCCTTCAGTCTTAAGGCGATGTAAGTTTATTGCTTTATGTACCGCATTAAGGAAGCGATCTTTTGTAAGCGGTTTGCGTAAGTAATCTATTGCATTGTAATTAAAAGCTTTATAAGCATATTTAGTTTTACCGGTTACAAAAATGATCTGAGGCTTGTGTACTAGGTCATCAAGAAGATCAAATCCTGTAAGAATAGGCATTTCTATGTCAAGAAAAATAAGATCAACCTTAGTTTCCAGGAGTCCGTTTTTAGTCTCAATGGCATTGTTGTATTGAGCCGCTAAACGAAGGTTAGGATGATCTTTAATCATCTTAACTATTGCAAGACGCTGTAAGCTAGAGTCATCTACTACAGCACAGTCTAATATGAGTTCTTCCAAAATAATAAATGAGATAACGTTAGTTCAACAAATCTAGTTGCAATATAAGTATTTACCAAGTAAATTGTGTATTTCATCGATATTTTTTTTAACTTCTGTAACGCTACAAGTAGAGTAAGCAATATTAATGCTCATTTTTTATGGTAATAGCATTTGATAACTGAGAAAATAATATTACTTTTGCACTCATTTTTATATAAATAAACATTTTTTATGAATCATTACGAAACTGTTTTCATCTTGAATCCCGTTTTATCTGATGACCAGGTAAAGGAAACAGTAAAGAAATTTGAAGATTTTCTTGTTTCTAACGGCGCCAAGATGATATCCAAAGAAGATTGGGGGCTAAAAAAATTAGCTTACGCAATCCAAAACAAAAAAAGTGGTTTCTACCATCTTTTTGAATTCACGGTACCTGGAGAGGTTATCAAGAGTTTTGAACTAGAGTTTAGACGTGACGAGCGTATTATGCGTTTCCTAACTGTAAGCTTAGACAAGCACGCTATTGAGTGGGCTGAGAAGCGTAGAAAACGTAACAAAGAAAAAGCATAGTTATGGCATCATCTATAGAGCAACAAGCAAAAGCTAAGAAAGATGGGGAAATCAGATATTTAACTCCGTTAAATATTGAAACCTCAAAGACAAAAAAATACTGTCGTTTTAAGCGTTCTGGTATAAAATATATCGATTACAAAGATGCAGATTGGTTAGCTTCTTTTGTAAATGAGCAAGGTAAGTTATTACCACGCCGTCTTACAGGTACTTCTTTAAAGTACCAACGTAAAGTTAGTGTGGCTGTAAAAAGAGCAAGACATCTTGCGCTTATGCCTTACGTAACAGATTTATACAAATAAAAAATAGATTAAGATGGAAGTTATTTTAAAGAAAGACGTCGATAATCTAGGATTTATTGATGATCTAGTAACTGTTAAAAACGGTTATGGAAGAAATTTTCTTATCCCACAAGGCCACGCAATTTTAGCTACACCTTCTGCAAAGAAAGTGTTATCTGAAAATTTAAAGCAACGTGCTTATAAAGACAAGAAAGTTGTTGATGCTGCAAAATCTCAAGCTGAAAAGTTAAATGGTTTAGATATTAAACTTACAGCTAAAGCTGGTGAAGCAGATAAATTATTCGGTTCTATTACAGATGCAGATCTTGCAGATGCTCTTGCTAAAAATGGCGTAGAGATAGACAGAAAATATATTACAATTGCAGGTGGTAACATCAAACGTTTAGGTCAATATGAAGCTAGTCTTCGTTTTCACCGTGATGTAGTTGCAAACCTTACATTTGATGTTATAGCAGAAGCTTAATACATTCAAAATATAGATTAAAGCTTCCGCTTCTCGCGGGAGCTTTTTTTATTTTAAATTTTTCTAATGAAATATATTAGACTTACAAAAGAGCAATTAGAGGAGATGCATCAGGAGTTTATAAACTTTCTGGCAACTCAATCTATTACTGCTGAAGAATGGGAATCAATCAAAAAAAATAAACCGGAAGTTGCTGAGCAAGAACTGGATGTTTTTAGTGATCTAGTTTGGGAAGGAGTTCTTAGTAAAGTAGAATATCTTGAGCATTTCTCTCCGCAACACATGTTTTTGTTTAAGGTTGGAGAATTGAAAATTAGTATGATTTCAATTGAAGTTGAAGATAAAGGTATCGATATCACAACGCCTGCAGGCTACAAATGGCTTCAGAATAACTTTATGAAAGATGAAGTAAATCTGTATAGTTCAAGTAAATTGCTATCAGACGATCGTAACAATGATATTTTTGTTCTTATAAGACAAGGAGCTTCTATCACAAAAGGTGATTTGTTCTCTTGGTTTGAAAAGTTTGTAGAAGTCGATTGAAATTGACTTCAATTAAAAAAAAAAGCCTGTCTGATTTTATCAGACAGGCTTTTTTTTTAATTCAGTTATACCCAATATTAATTTGAATTCATAGACGAGTTACTCATATCGTAAAGATTCTATAGGATCTAATTTTGCTGCTTTAATAGCGGGAAACAAACCGGCAATGATTGCAACTATAATGGTGATAGCTGTTGCAGATAACATCGCCATCCACGGAGTAGTAAAGTTGAAATTAGCAACAGATGAAATAAGTAAACCAATTGAGATGCCCAGAAGTATCCCTAATATACCACCAAACTGACCTATTATAATGGTCTCCATTAAAAACTGACCAGCAATAATAGATTTCTTAGCACCTAGTGCTTTCCTGACGCCTATTTCCCGTGTACGTTCGGTAACGGAAACCAGCATTATATTCATTAAAGCAATAGATGATCCTAATACAGTAATCATACTTATAATCCAGGCAGCCATAGAAAGATAACCACTTATTTGAGAAATTTGATTAATAAGATCATCACTTCGGCCTATACCAAAGTCATTTTCTTCAACCGGAGCTAATTTTCTTACATTTCTAAAAGTAATTATAGCTTCATCTAGAGCTCCATCCAGAAGTTCTTTATCATCTACTTTTACACTAAGTGTATAATTGATATTAGGAGCTGTAAACATAGAACGAGCAATCTGAATAGGAATAAGAACGCGTAAATCCTGACTATTTCCAAAGGTCGATCCTTTTTCTTCTAGAGTACCTATGACCTTAAATTTTGTACCTCGTATACTTATAGTTTTATCTATAGGATCTACATTTTTTAAAAGTCCGTTCTTAAAATCACTACCTAGTATACAAACATTATTATTATTGTTGATATCAAACTGATTGAAATTACGACCTTGATCAAGCTCTAAACCAGAATTTTCCAGAAAATTCTCATTAGTACCTAATACCGTCACCTCGGGATCTGTGTCTAGATTTTCATATTTTACTTCGGCGCTTGTAGTTCCTGTAAAGGAAACCGCAACGTGTGTCATCGGAAACGTATACCGGTCTTCAAAATTTTTTACTTGTGTATAACGTATGGTGGGGTTTATTTTTTGGGTTTCTCCGCTTCCACGTCTTTGCGTAGTGAACTCGTAACGTTGAATATTAAATGTGTTAGATCCCATGGATGAGAAATCACTACTTATTGTGTTTTCTAAAGCTTTTACAAGGCTTAAAATAGCTACTAAAGCTGTGATTCCTATAGCTATAATAACTACGGTGAGTATTGTTCTTAAAAGCTGACTACGTATAGCATCAAAGGCAATACGAAGATTTTCCCTAAAAAGTGAGAACATAAAATTACGTTTTGAATCTATAGGTCTTACAAACTATTAAAAAGTTACTGTTTTATGGAAAATAAGAAGTGCCAAACCCTCAATTTTTTAAGATATTTGCAGCTTCGCACTCTTGATGGTGCGTAGATTAAATAAAATTTAGCTTTATAGATATTTAAAAATGGCTCAAAAACCCAGTATACCTAAAGGGACTCGTGATTTTTCTCCAGAAGAAGTTTCAAAACGTAATTATATAATTAATATACTTCGACACAATTTTGAATTGTTTGGTTTTCAACCCATAGAAACTCCGTCTTTTGAAAATAGCAATACCCTTATGGGGAAATACGGCGAAGAAGGGGATCGACTCATTTTTAAAATCCTCAATAGCGGAGACTATTTGAGCAAAGCTTCTGATGCAAATTTATCTTTTAAAGATAGTAATGCGCTTACTTCAGAAATTTCAGAGAAAGCGTTACGTTACGATCTTACCGTGCCATTTGCCCGTTATGTTGTGCAGCATCAAAATGAAATAGATTTTCCATTTAAAAGGTATCAGATACAGCCGGTATGGAGGGCAGACAGACCGCAAAAGGGTCGTTTTAGAGAGTTTTTTCAGTGTGATGCAGATGCAGTGGGTTCAGATAGCTTGTTGCAAGAAGTGACTTTCATCCAGCTTTATGATGCGGTTTTTGGAGATTTAGGCCTTGAAGGTGTTACTGTAAAAATGAATAATAGAAAAATTCTTTCTGGTCTGGCGGAAACTATAGGTGAAGCAGATAAACTTATTGATTTTACAGTAGCATTAGATAAATTAGATAAGATAGGTGAGGAGGGAGTGATCAAAGAAATGCTTGAAAAAGGTATTTCTCAGACAGCTATAGAACGGGTAAAACCCATTTTTAGAGTACACGGTAATTTTGCCGATAAATTAATTTTGCTCAAAGCTTTACTGGCAGATTCTGTTATTGGAAAGAAAGGAATAGAGGAGCTAGAATATATAAATACTAAAATTGAAGCTTTAGGTCTAAGTACAATTTCTTTAGATCTTGATGTAACCCTGGCACGAGGTCTTAATTATTATACCGGAGCCATTTTTGAAGTTGCAGCTCCTAAAACTGTTGCTATGGGTAGTATAGGTGGAGGAGGTCGTTATGATGATCTTACGGGTATTTTCGGTTTGAAAAATATGAGTGGCGTAGGTATATCTTTTGGTCTTGACCGCATATATTTAGTAATAGAAGAATTAGATCTTTTTCCTGCTCAGGCACTTAAGGGAACAAAATTATTATTCATTAATTTTGGGGAAACAGAATCCTTGTATTGTTTAAAAGCCGTGAAGAATTTGCGAGAGGCGGGTATTACCTCAGAGTTATATCCTGATGCGGCAAAGATGAAAAAACAAATGTCACACGCAGATAAGCGTAATATTCAATTTGTCGTACTTGCAGGAGCTGAAGAAATAGAGCAAGATGTTTATACATTAAAAAACATGAAAACCGGCGATCAAAAGCGGTTATCGATTTCTGAGCTGATTCAGGAATTGCATTAATAGAATAAAAAAATCCCGAACTTTTCAAGTTCGGGATTTTTTTATTCTTTATAAAGGAGATTACTTTTCTACAGCTTCCGCAGGTGGAGTATAGTCAAATAAGCGCTGCTCTTTTATTTGATCTGCAATTCCCGAAGGTAGCATAGCTTCCCATCCTTCCTCATTGTTATTAATCATTTTTAGTACTTGTCTAGAAAAAACATTCAAAATTTCAGGATTGTAATCCTCAATATCTACAACACGACCATTATATTTAAAGAACTTATAGAGTTCTTTCATTCTAGGATGAACTTTTAAATTTTCGCTTGTAAAGAACTCTCCGGTTTCAGGATCGCGCATAGGATATAAATAAACACGTAGATCTTTAAAGAATAATTTTCCGAAAGCTTCTAAGATACCTCCACTTAAATGTCTGTAATATGATTCGTCAAAAATATCTATTAAGTTGTTAACCCCCATAGCCAGACCCATACGTTCTTTTGTGTATCTGGAGAAATATTCTACAAGTCGATAATATTCCTGAAAATTTGAAATCATTACTGTATGGCCAAGGTTACACAGTAAACGAGCACGTGCCATAAAATCCTCTTCGTCAATTTCCCCTTCAGCACGTAAGTTAGATAAGGTAATTTCAAAAATCACTTGAGTATTTTCTTCTTTAACACGGTTTTCATTTAAGAATATTTCCAAAGATTTGCGATACATATCTGTATTAACTTTGGTAACCGGTCTAAAACTTCCGCGTAGGGCTAGTATATTTTTCTTGTAAAGAATTTTTGCAGCCAAGACATTATTTCCGTCTGGTCCAAACATTACAGAATCGGTAAAACCGTTTTTAACAAGTTGTAAACTCATTAGACGATTATCAACGCGTTCAAACTCAGGTCCAGAAAAATTGATCATATCGATCTCTATTTGATCTTTATCGATATGATCATATAGATAACGTAAAAGTTTTTTAGGAGAGTCGTACTTATAATAGGCACCATAAATCAAATTTACTCCCAGCGTACCCAACGTTAGCTGCTGTAAACGTGCATCGGTCTCGTGAAATCGTACGTGAAGTATAATCTCATTAAATTCTGCTTGCGGTTCTGTTTGATACTTAATTCCAACCCAACCGTGGCCTTTATATTTTTTAGCAAAATCTATTGTAGCAACGGTATTTGCGTAGGTAAAATAGATTTTGTTAGGGTGCTTTTCACGTGAAATTCTATTTTCTAATAGATTTGTTTCGTGAGTAAGCATTTTCTTTAAACGCGCTTCAGTAACGTAGCGGTGGTCTTCTTCTACGCCATAAACAGCGTCACTAAAATCTTTGTCGTAAGCAGACATTGCCTTTGCGATAGTACCGCTGGCACCTCCTGCTCTAAAAAAATGCCTTACTGTTTCTTGTCCTGCTCCAATTTCTGCAAAAGTCCCGTAGATATTTTCATTAAGATTTATGCGTAGTGCTTTATTGATTAGAGAGGGGATATTTTCAAACTCTTTGTCACCTTGAATTGTTATAGGCATTGTGCTAAGTTTTGGGTGAATATAGGTTAGTTCCTTCAGGGGTTAAAGGTAACAAAATGGTAGGGCTTACAAAAAATTAAGTGTAGTTTTGTTCTAAATTTTGCAGGTTTGAAAGTTACCTTTTTAGGCACAGGAACATCACAGGGAATCCCCATTATAGGCAGTACACATCCCGTTTGTCAAAGTCACGATGAACGAGACAAAAGACTGCGTGTTTCTATTTTAATTAACTATAATAATGCGAATTATGTAATTGATTGTGGTCCTGATTTTAGGCAACAAATGTTGCGTGAAAAAGTCACCCATCTTGAGGCATTACTCTTTACACATGAACATGCAGATCATACCGCTGGTCTAGATGATATACGTCCATTTTTCTTCAGACAAGGGGATATACCTATATATGCGCATAAACGTGTTATTTCTGAATTAAAAAGGAGATTTGATTACATATTTCAAACCGAGAATCGGTATCCAGGTGCTCCTGCTGTAGAAATTAATGAAGTTGTAAATAATAATCCTTTTACAGTTAATACTCTGGAGTTTATTCCTGTAGATGTTTTACACGGTAATCTTCAAGTTTTTGGATATAGATTTAAAAATTTTGCATACCTCACAGATGTTAAAACAATAAGTGATCAAGAAAAAGAGAAGCTAAAAAATCTAGATATTTTAGTTGTTAATGCATTGCGTGAAGAGGAGCATTATACACACTTTAATCTTGAAGAAGCATTAGCCTTTGTTGAAGAGCTAAAACCTAAAAAAACCTATTTTACACATATAAGTCATTTACTTGGATTTCATGCAGATGTTGAAAAGCGTCTTCCTGAAAATGTACATCTCGCTTATGATGGCTTAACCTTAGAAATATAATTATGCGAAGAAATATCTTTTTGTATCTGTTCTTATTTGCAGCCTTGTGGATTGTTTTTCAGTATACAAATTCGACAAAGATCTATGAAAATCAAGAAAAACAAATTGCGCATTTAGAAGAGAAACTTCAGAAGGCAGATTCAATTTCACAAAATGTTGAAGGACAATCTGAGCGCTATTTTAAGCTGGTTGATAATGACAATGCCTATTCTTATTTTGAAAATTTTGATATAGATTATACTGATTTAGATAAGAGAATAGAATCTGCACTTATAAGTCAAAATGGAACTTCAGGAAATCCGTTAGTTGCTTATGAAAGCAGCGGTGACAGTGTGTTTCAAATTAATAAAATTGAAGTGCTCAATCACAAATGGGTTATTGCAGATTTTAGTGATGGTAAACGTTGGGGCGAACTTATATTACTTTATGATGTATCAAAAGACGGAAGCGTTTCATTTGAAACGCTTCAAAGTGTCCTTTATCCTTAATGATTTAAAAGCCAATCTTTTAAATCGTAGAAGTTTTGTGGTGCTACACCGTGGCCTACTGGATACTCATTCAGTTTTACCGAAATGCCCAGGTTGTTGAGATAGGCTGGGATTTGTCTTGCAGCACTTACTGGTATGACCTGGTCGACACTTCCGTGTGATGAGAATATCGATAAATGTTTGTATGCATCTAAATTAGATTTAGGAACTGTAATATCTGGATTAACATATCCACTGAGTCCAATGATATTTTTTACTTTTTCAGGATAGGTTAATGCAACTGCATAACTTAATATACAACCTTGACTAAATCCCAAAAGAGTGACATTTGCAGGATCTAAATCATATGTCGTGACAACTTCGTCAATAAATTTAGAAATTAATTCTCGAGATTCTATAGCCTCTTCATCATCAGACCATTTTCCGTCTGTAGCATCCCAGTGTATCGTATACCAGGCATTTCCTGAAGGTTGCATAGGGCGTGGAGCTTTTGCAGAGACCACAAAATAATGATCTGGCAGCTCTGGAGCAAATGAAAATAAATCTTCTTCATTGCTGCCGTAACCGTGTAGAAGAAGTATAAGTGGTGCCTTACCAGAACCGGCATTTTTAGGTCGTTGTATTAAATGTTCAAGTGAAAGTGTATTCATTTTATTGTATAAATGTAAACCATTTTTGAAATTGTTTTCCTAGTATAGGAACGGGGGTATATGTGCCTTGAAAAGCACTAACTATACCGTAACCCCAAAGCACTATTATAAAAATATAGAAGCCTATGGTTGCCGGCCAACTATTTAAATAGGATACTAGAAAACCGAGTGCAAAGAAGGCGATAAAAATCCCGAAAGCTTGTCTAATATGAAATCTTGCAAATAAGTTTTTTGGTTCAGAATTCATAAATAATGCTATTATGGTTCCAATCATACTTAGGTATGCAATTATAGCTGTAGTCTTACCTTGTTTGATTATTTCGTTTGTCATTATTTATGATGCTATATATTGATTATTTGCAATGATTCCGTAAACTTTACCCTTAAGTTTAGCACCAAGAAATGCTGCATTTTTAGACTTTGATAATATATTTTCCTTTGTAAAAGTGCTTGTTCCCTTAGCTGTAAATAAGGTTATATTTGCAGGCTCACCCACAACAATTTTGGCTTTTTCGCCGGTAAATCTAGATCTTCCTGCTGTAAGTAGGTGTATTGCTTGACGCTCTGTAACTAAAGTTAGCAAAGCTCCAAGTGTAGCTTCTTGAGCTATTGTACCAAATTTTGCGTGATCAAATTCTAATTTTTTCTGTTCGATATCAAGCGGATTGTGATCGCTGGTAACCATATCTATTGTGCCATCCTTTAAGCCTGCAATTAAAGCTTTACGATCTGTGTCATTGCGTAGTGGAGGCAAAACTTTATAACGGGTATCAAATTCTTCCAGCTCACTATCTGTATAGTAAATATTTGCCATCGCAACACTGCAAGTTACATCTAGACCTTTAGCCTTTGCTTCTTTAATAAGAGCAACACTTTGTGCCGTAGAAATGGTAGGTATATGTAATTTACCTCCAGTATATTCTAGAATGTATAAATCTCTGGCAATTTGTAAATGTTCTGCAAGTGCAGGAATACCTTTTAATCCTAATTTAATAGCAATTTCTCCTTCGTTCGCCATTCCCTTAATAACAAGATCATTTTCCTGCGGAAAGGATAAAACAAGTCCGTCAAAACTTTGCGTGTATTGCAGCGCTATTTTAAGAAGATTAGGATTGCTTATTGCGTGTTGATAATCTCCAAATGCAATTGCTCCCGCCTTAGTCATATCAAATAATTCGGCTAGATCAACTCCTTCACCATTACGGGTTAGAGAACCAATAGGGTATAAGCTAACTGCATTATTTTGAGCTTTATTAATAAGATAGGAAACAGACGAATTAGAATCTGTTACGGGATAGGTGTTGGGGTTTACAGCTATAGCAGTAAAACCACTTTTTGCTGCTACCAGAAGTCCGTTTTTTATAGTTTCACGCTCTTCATAACCAGGTTCTCCTATACAAACGCTGCTGTCAAACCACCCCGGCGAAACTATTAAGTTTTCAAAGTCTATATGTTGCTCCCCCTTAGTAGCATTCAATTTTGGAGCAATATCAGTTATAATTCCATCTTTTATTCTAATGTCGACCACGCTACCGTGGTGGTCATTACTCTCATCTAAAAGAGTTGCTTGTGTGATGCGTATATTCATTTAAGAAATTTTAAAAGGAGCATTTCTGCCAGAAAAGCCAGCAGTGCAAAAATAACAAACCATTTGTAAAACAAATTAAGATTTGACTCTTGTTCTAGTGTATCAAAAAGTGATTTTATAGTAGAAGAAAATTCGATTTCATTTTTGGTTTGTGTAACTGGACTTTGAAGTTTACTTTCTTTTCTATCGTGATTAAAAGCTACAGTAGTAAGTGTGTCGCTCTTGTATTTCACTTCAAATAGGCCTGCATTTGTAATGCCTTGCGAGGTAGAAACAGATATAATATCACCACGTTTCTGTTGTAGAGGAATATATTGTTTGCTTTTTCTCTCAAGTACGAGCGCAGCATCTGTGGTAAGATCCATTTTGATATCAAATGTAGAGTTAGTGCCTAGTGTATAATAGGGTTTTGGTAAAGAAAGCGCTTGAAGTGCCATCTTATCAAAAGTTGGAACTATCAATTGTCCTTTAATGAAGTTGCTATTTGAAGAAGATAATGAGGCTGTAAAAACATACAGATTATTATTTTCTGTCAAGAATGGGTCTCCATTCTCAAATGTTAGTATGGGATTGTTAGTATTGAGCTTGCTATACGAATTAACTATGTGAGACTGCAAATTAGAGGATCTGCCGCTAAATACATTCTGAAAAAGAGGGTGGTCATAAGTTATACCCGTAATGTAGCTCGGCGTACTTATAGTATTTGCAAATGGTTGCATCCCGAATGAGGTAAGTAAATTAGAATATGCTTCTGGTTGATCTCTCGTAGAAGGAATTAATATAACGGTTCCTCCTTTTTGAGTGTGTGCCTTTAGACTATTAATAAGTGAAATCGGAATATTATTAATTTCATTTAATATAATCAGATCCTGATCTGCAAGAAGTGCATAGTCTAATTGATTTTCAGAAACCGAAACAAATTCAAAACTGGCTGCGCCATATAGCTTTTTTAGAAAGTCAAAACTTTCATCTGTAATAGCTAATACTTTAAGAGGTAAGGTGTTATTTATGCTAAAGTAGAAACTGTTATCATATTCTAGAGCAGCATCATCAAGGCGTATTAATCCTTTTATAGCTTTATCTGCAGGTAATTGGAATTGCGTTGAAGCCGTGTCGCTAGCTGAAAATTTAACCGAAGATTTTGCGATAAGTTCGTTGCCATTATATAAAGAAACAGGCAATTGATCTTCAGACTTAAAAGAGCTAGAGATAAGGACATTTAAATTGTACAGATCTGCATTACGCTCGATAGATAAACTATCTATTGAAAAATTTTTAAAAGCAACCGGATCTAGTACTACGGGATAAATTTTTACAGATGAAGTATCTGCAATATTAGAAAAATCTAAATCTTGAAAATCTGAAACAAGCACTAGTCGTTTTTCAGTATTGAGATCCTTTGAAAAAAGAGTATTTAAACGCAACAGCAGGCTTTTACTATCTGTAGTTTTTGAAGTAAAATCGAGATCAATAAGGATATCTCTATCTTTTTGAACATTAAAGTTTTTAAATAATTCATCCCAAGTTACTAGGGTTACTAACTGGTCGTCTGATAAATGAGATAGAAGATCTTGTGAGGCTTCCGTAAGCAAATTACCTTTTTTACCGGTGGCTTGCATACTGTATGAGTTATCTATAAAAACAACGGTTTCTTTAGGTTTTGTTGCGCTAGAAGATGCGGGTACATAAGGTTGCGCAAAGGCTATAACAAGGCAGGCAAGTGCGATTAAACGTATAGCAAGTATGAGCCATTTTTTTATAGAACTGCTCTTGCGTGTATTTTGAATAACATTCTGAAGAAAAACTACATTCGTAAACGGAGTCTTTTTAAAGCGTCTTAATTGAAATAGGTGTATTAAAATAGGTATAAGCAGCAGAAAAAGAGCGTAGAGTATTTCAGGATTTTTAAACTGCATAGTTAAACGCTAATTAGCCGAGACGAAAATAGGTGTTTTACAAAGACAATGATGAAATCCTTCTCCTTAATTTCTAATTCTTATAACTTTTAGATGTGTCATATTCGGGTCCACTTATTTGTGTAGGGATATCCGCTTTACGAGCAGTAAATTTAAAAGTTGTCCCTTTCCCAATTTCTGAAGCTACATTTATTTTTCCGCCTAAATTAGTTACTAACTTCTTAACGGTGGATAATCCTATGCCATTACCGCGATTACCATTTTTATCTTTGTCTGTTGCAATTGTAAACAAATCAAAAATCTCTCCTAGCTTATCTGGAGCAATACCTATCCCGTTATCTTTTACTTCAAATAAATAGAAATCATCATTTTCATCAACAGAAATATATATCTCCGGACTTTCTTTATCAGAATATTTTAAACTATTACCTATAAGATTTAAGAATATCTGATTAAGAGCAACCTTATTGCAATTAATAAGATGATTGGTTTCGGGTAAATGAATAACGCACTTATAATCTGCGTTCAGTAAATCCTCAAGCTCCTCCAGTAAGTCGTGAATATCAAAAAGCTCACGCTGATTTATGGTAAGATTATCACTTTCATAATGCAGTAAAATGCCATTAATGTATTCTGAAAGGGAGAACGACGAACTTTTAAGATAGTTGAGATAGTCGAGACCCTTCTCATCTAAAAGTTCTTTATACTTTGCTTTTAATAAATCTGTTGTAGTTATGATATTAGCCAAAGGCATTTTCATATCGTGAGATACTACCCCTGCAAAATCTTTCAAAAGGCTATTCTTCTTAAGCAGATTCTTTTGTAAAGCTTTGTTTTCTAAGTTTTGGCGGTGAAGCTCAAATAAATTAACGACTTGATTAGCTAAAGCAATTAAGGTATTCTTTTGTCTGTCACTAAGCGTGCGCGGTTTGTGATCAAAAACGCATAAAGTGCCCAATGCGTGTCCGCCTTTATCTATTAAAGGTACACCCGCATAGAAAATGGCTTTCATCTCACCGGTAACTAAGGGGTTATTCTTAAACCGATCATCTTTACGGGCATCTGGAATTACAAAAATGGATTCTGGAGATTGTATCGCGTGCGTACAAAAAGATATTTTGCGCGGAGATTCTGAAAATGGGACACCATAATGAGATTTTAGAAAGTTACGATTGTAGTCTAACATCGTAATAAGCGATATGGGCGCATCACATATGTATGCGGCAATCTGAGTGATGTCATCATAACTTCTCTCAGGTAAGGTGCCTACTAATTTATAAGAATCTACGGCTTCTTGTCTCTTTCTCTCGTTCAGAACTTTGGGTTTTTTGTGAAAAATAAAGATACTACAAACTAGCTGTTTTTTGAAGCAACTTTTTTAATAGTAAAGTCAAAGGTAGTACCGCTAATTCCATCACTATTTACACTAATAATTCCGCCTAAAGAATTCACTAGGTTGCGCACAGTAGATAAGCCAATTCCATTTCCTTTTTTTCCTTTATTATCTGTTTCTGAAGCTACAGTAAACAAATCAAAAATAGAAGACTGCTTATCTTTAGATATTCCTTTACCGTTATCTTTTATTTGAATGTAATAGTAAGCGTGATCTTCGGTACATTTAAAATCGATAATACCGGTCTCCTTGTCATTATACTTAAGACTGTTAGTGATTAAGTTAATGAGAATTTGACTTACTGCAGAACGATTCGTTTGTAATTCCAGATTTTTGTCTGGAAAATTTATGATATAATCTTCGTTAATATTTAAGAGATCGATTAGTTCTTCTAACAGATGATTGAGTTCAAAATTTTCTAAATTTTTTATGGTCAAATCTTCACTCTCATAATAGGAAAGTAGATTATCGATATAATCACTAAGGGAAAACGAGGACTGTTTCAAATAAGAAAGATATTCATTTCCCTGTTCATCAAATTGGTTAGCATATTTAGCTTTCAATATATCTGTGGTGACAATCATATTTGCTAGCGGCATCTTCATGTCGTGAGATATTACACCTGCAAATGTCTTTAATTGTTCGTTTTTTGCATTTAAAAGTTTTTCAATTTTCTTTAATTGTAAATTATTTCTTCTAAGTTCAAAAAGATTTTCTACTTGCGTAGCCAGATCTCTTAGTGCATTTAACTGTGTGTCGGTAAGTGTCTTAGGTTTTTTATCTATAACGCAAAGAGTACCTAAGGCTTCTCCCGAGGGAGTTAGTAATGGAACTCCGGTATAAAAGATTACCGGAAAATCTGCACGCACCAGCGGATTATTCTTAAAACGATCATCCAGTCTTGAGTCTGGAACAACTGTAATATTCTTAGGATCCATTATAGCGTGCGCACAAAACGACACCTCTCGATCAGTTTCACAAATATCCCAACCAACTTTAGATTTAAACCACTGTCTATCTTCACTTACAAGTGAAATTAATGAAACAGGTGCCTCACAAATTGTTGAAGCCAGACGCGTTATAACATCAAAATTTGTGTCTGATGCAGTATCTAACAAATGCAATTGTTCTAATTGCGATAGGCGAGAAGTTTCATTTTCTGGAATAGGTAGAGATTGCATATATATTTTAAGGGTCTTTAAGAGGGAGTTATGGCTAATAGGATTATCAGCAATAATTATATTGCAAAAATACAATTATAACTGGTTAAAATAGATCCTTTTCAAAAGCGCTTAAACCGAACAAGGCAAAGTCATATTTTACAGGATCTTTAGGATCTAATTTTCGCAAATTATTATCAAGCTCTGCTACAGCCTTAGCGTCATTTTGTACCCGTGTGAGTAAGCCTAATTGACGAGCTATTCTACCCGAATGTACATCAAGTGGACAAGATAGTAACCCTGGACTTATATTTTTCCATAAGCCAAAATCTACTCCAGCTGTCGCTGGTCGTACCATCCATCTCAAAAACATATTTATACGTTTTGCCGCAGAGTTTTTTAACGGATCACTAATGTGTTTTTGGGTACGGGTTGTATGAGGTATTTCAAAGAAAATAGATTTAAATCTGCTTATAACAGGTTGTAAATCTTCATTAGCATTCTGAGATTGAAAAATGAGCTCTAAACCACCGTGGTTTAAATAGATGTTTTTTAAACTTTCGACAAAAGTTATTAAGTCTGAACCATTAAAAGTTCGATGTACAAAATTATGAAGAGGTTTTAGATCATCAGCTCCGTGATTTAGTACAAAATCGTAGGGATCATTATCAAGTAATTCAATAAGTTTATTACCATTGTTAATAATGCTTTTGCGATTTCCCCAAGCTATAGTTGCAACCAAAAAGCCTATAATTTCTATATCTTCTTTTTTAGTAAATTGATGAGGAATTTGAATAGGATCTGTACCTATAAATTTTGGGCTTTCATATAGGTTAGCCTTCTCATCTAGAAATTCTTTAATTTCGCTTTTAGAAAGTTTAAGAGATGATTTTGCCATCTACCATGGTTAATTTGCGATCGGCCATTTCAGCCAATTCTTCATTATGAGTTACAATTACAAATGTCTGGTTATAGGTGTCACGAAGCTTGAAGAATAATTTATGTAAATTTTCTGCAGATTCGCTATCCAGATTTCCAGAAGGCTCATCGGCTAGTATGAGGGCGGGCTCATTAACAAGAGAACGTGCAACGGCAACACGCTGCTGCTCACCCCCAGAAAGTTGACTTGGTTTGTGATACATACGATGCGAAAGTCCTAAAAAATCAAGAAGTTCTTTAGCTTTCTTTTCAGCAACATCTTTTTCCTTTTTTGCTATAAATGCAGGGATGCAAACATTTTCTAAAGCGGTAAATTCAGGCAGTAATTGATGAAATTGAAAGATAAACCCAATGTTCAAATTTCTAAATCGACTGAGTTCTCTTTCGTTCAGCTTAGAAATTTCAATATCATTTATGTACAGATTTGTATTAGCATGCTTATCTGCACGATCTAAAGTTCCTAAAATTTGTAAAAGTGTGGTTTTGCCGGCACCACTTGCGCCTACAATAGACACAACTTCGGCATCTTTAATTAAAAGATCAACACCTTTTAGAACCTGGACGTCCCCATAAGATTTTAGAATATTTTCAGCTTTAATCATAAGAAGTTATGAATCTTTAAACTGTAATTAAAGTGGGTTAAAACCGACTACTTCAACGACACTTTGATTTTCAGAAATAAGTATATCTTGTTAAGATTTCAAAGGTAATGTACTAAACATAATAATTGTTGTTAACACAATATTTTATCATTTTGTTTAATGATTTCTGTAAATGTATTAACAATACGTTAAACTGAATTTTAAGATGCTTCTAGCATCTAAATTTGTTAAGCTATGAATACTAATTTGAAAACTGCAACTTTTGCAAACGGTTGCTTCTGGTGTACAGAGGCGGTTTTTCAACGTTTTAAAGGTGTATATAATGTAAAAAGTGGTTACACGGGAGGTAAAATAAAAAATCCACCGTACCGGGAAGTTTGTCAGGGAAGAACAGGTCACGCTGAAGCCATACAACTTCTATATGATCCCGAAATAATATCTTATCTAGAGTTGCTTCAAGTATTTTTTACTACTCACGACCCTACGACGCTCAACAGACAAGGAAACGATGTGGGAACCCAATATCGAAGTGCTATTTACTATCATTCTCAAGAGCAATGTAATGAGGCTAATGCAATGATAGAAATATTAGAAAAAGAGCATATTTTTGATTCTAAAATTGTTACAGAGGTTACTCATGCAATGCCATTTTATGACGCAGAAGATGATCATGCTTCTTATTATGATAACAATAAACTTCAGGGCTATTGCCAATACATAATAGATCCTAAAATTGCTAAAATTAAAAAGCTTTTTAAAGAACAGCTTTTAGAATCCTACCTATAATAAAACACATATTTATGTCGCCATATAAAAAATTTGAAGAGTATAATATCGACTTGAAGGATGAGATAAAAGATAGCTACTCGTCTATTATAAAAGATTTAGGAGAAGATGTCACTCGTGATGGTCTTCTTAAAACTCCGGAACGTGCAGCAAAAGCAATGATGTATTTGACAAGTGGCTATGATGTTGATCCTGCAGAAATTTTAAAAGGAGCAATGTTCAAAGAAGATTATAGAGAGATGGTTATTGTGAAGGACATCGAATTATATTCGCTATGTGAACATCACTTATTGCCTTTCTTCGGAAAGGCGCACATTGCTTACATCCCTAATGGGAGTATTGTAGGTCTTAGTAAACTGCCGCGCATAGTAGATGTTTTCTCTAGAAGATTGCAAGTACAAGAGCGTCTAACTCACGATATTTTAGAATGTATTAATACTACTTTAAAACCTGAAGGTGTTGCCGTAGTGATTGAAGCTTCACATATGTGTATGATGATGCGTGGGGTTCAAAAACAGAATTCCACAACCACGACTTCTGGGTTTAGAGGTCAATTTGAAAAGATTGAAACTAGAAATGAGTTTCTAAAGCTTATTAGTTCTGATTTAAGTTAACTATGGCAGGTTATTTGCTTTATATTTATAAAAATAAAATGTTATGAAAGCATTAGATTATAATTTACTGGTAAAGGGGATATTTTTTGATGCAGTTGGTATGCTGAGTATGGCAATTCCTGTAGTAGGACCCTTCTTAGATCTAGCGTGGGCTCCAGTTGCAGCTAAACAAATGTCAAAGATGTATCCCGGTCGTAAAGGAAAATTTGCTTCGATATTAGTTTTTATAGAAGAGATACTTCCATTTACAGATATCGTCCCATCTTTTACATTAATGTGGGTATATACTTTTTTAATAAATACAGAACCTCGACCTAGCAAAGGAAGAGTTATTCCGATACGGATTAAAGACTAACAAAAAAAAAGGGTGCTATTAGCACCTTTTTTTATTCCTTTTCTATAGCTTTTATTATTTCTTCATTCATCCATTGAATAGCATCTTCTTTAGCTCCAAATATCCCAAAAGGTTTCTTGTAAAATTTTCCTTCAATTTCTGCATTACCTCGACCAATACTTGTATCAGAAACTATAGCAAATGCTTTTAAACTTTCTACTTTATTAAGTTCTGTGTAAATCATAGGGTTAATACTGTAAGAATGTTCTCTTACTGAAATATAACCGAATGGATGGCCATTATAATGATCTAGGCAAGCATTTAAAAAGGAAACACGATCGTCTTCATCAAAGTTGATATTTGATTTTACATATCCCAGAGCACAGAATTCATCGAATTCAATTCTACCAGAACGTAGATGTATAATTTTCCTCAATGATGCCATAATTAAATATAACTAAATTATAAATAATATAAATTAAGAAAATGTTATTTATAAAAAAAAAGAACCACATAAGTGGTTCTTTTTTAAATAGTTATGATTTAAGAAGTTAAGATTGTGTAGAATTCTCAGTCTTTTCAATCTTGATGGTTAGCTCTTCTTTACCTTCTTCGATATCCATAAAGATTTTATCGCCTTCACCTATTTTAGCAGTGATAATTTCTTCTGCAAGAGCGTCTTCGATATATTTTTGAATTGCTCGCTTCAATGGTCTTGCGCCATATTCTTTATCAAAACCTTTCTCGCTAATAAAGTCTTTTGCTTTATCGCTCAATTCTAAATTATAACCAAGTGATTGAATACGATTGTAAAGCTTTTTCAATTCTATATCGATAATCTGGTGTATTTCTTTGCGATCTAAAGCATTAAATACAATAACATCATCTACCCGATTTAAGAATTCAGGAGCAAATGCTTTTTTCAGGGCATTTTGAATAATACCTTTAGCATTTTCTTCTGCCTGATCTTTTCGGGCTGCAGTTCCAAAACCTACACCTTGGCCAAAATCTTTAATCTTACGAGCTCCAATGTTTGAAGTCATAATGATTACCGTATTTTTAAAGTCAATCTTTCTACCTAAAGAATCTGTAAGGTAACCATCATCAAGAACTTGAAGCAGCATATTAAATACGTCTGGGTGAGCTTTTTCAATCTCATCTAGTAAGATAACAGCATAAGGCTTTCTTCTTACTTTCTCAGTAAGCTGTCCACCTTCTTCATAACCTACATATCCCGGAGGTGCTCCAATGAGTCTTGAGACTGCAAATTTCTCCATGTATTCACTCATATCGATACGTACCAGTGAATCCTCGTTATCAAATAACTCTGTGGCTAAAATTTTCGCAAGTTGCGTTTTACCTACACCAGTTTGTCCTAAGAAAATAAAAGAACCAATTGGCTTATTAGGATCTTTTAATCCAGCACGATTACGTTGTATAGCTTTAGCAACTTTAGCAACCGCTTCATCCTGACCTATTACTTTGTTTTTAATAGAATTAGGTAATTCGGCTAGCTTATTACTTTCAGTTTTTGCTATACGTGTAACCGGTATTCCAGACATCATTGAGACAACGTCTGCTACATTATCTTCGGTAACCGTTTCTTTATGTTGCTTAGAATCTTCTTCCCAAGTAGCTTGGGCAGTTGCTAACTCCTTCTCAATATTTTTCTCGTCATCCCGTAATTTAGCTGCCTCTTCATATTTCTGCTTTTTAACGACAGAATTTTTGCGTTCTCGCACTTCCTCAAGTTGGCGTTCTAAATCAAGAATTTTCTTGGGTACGTCAATATTAATAATATGCACACGAGATCCAGCTTCATCTAAGGCATCAATTGCTTTATCTGGAAGAAAACGATCTGTCATGTATCTGCTTGTAAGCGTTACACAGGCTTTTATCGCTTCAGGTGTATAGACTACATTGTGATGATCTTCATATTTATCCTTGATATTATTTAGGATCTCTATGGTTTCTTCTTCATTTGTAGGCTCTACTATTACTTTTTGAAAACGTCTTTCTAAAGCGCCGTCTTTTTCGATATATTGTCTGTATTCATCCAGTGTAGTTGCTCCTATGCATTGCAGTTCGCCACGTGCTAGAGCAGGTTTAAACATATTGCTCGCATCTAGTGAACCAGTCGCTCCACCTGCACCTACAATGGTGTGAATTTCATCGATAAATAAGATTATATCTTTGTTTTTCTCAAGCTCGTTCATAACGGCTTTCATACGCTCTTCAAACTGTCCTCTGTACTTAGTACCCGCGACCAAACTCGCCAAGTCTAAAGTCACTACACGTTTATCAAAAAGAATACGTGAAACTTTACGTTTTACAATACGTAAAGCAAGACCTTCTGCAATAGCAGATTTACCCACACCCGGCTCTCCAATTAATAGCGGATTATTTTTCTTACGTCTACTTAATATTTGAGAAACGCGTTCTATTTCTTTCTCACGACCTACAACAGGATCCAGTTTATTTTCCTCGGCCATTGCTGTAAGATCACGCCCAAAGTTGTCTAGAACAGGTGTTTTAGACTTTTTGTTGCTTTTATTTCCTGGAGCATTAAAAGGGTTATCTTTTGACGACTCAGATGTTGTATCATCATCACTAAAAGATTCACTCTTTATAGGCTCTATATAATCATCATCGCTTGTCATCATAAGTTTGAATTGATCTTTTACATTATCATAATCTACTTTTAGTTTATTAAGCAACTTGGTCGTTGGGTCATTCTCATTGCGTAATACACAAAGTAAAAGATGCGCTGTATTAATAGAAGAACTTTGAAAAAGTTTAGCTTCTAAAAAAGTGGTTTTTAATGCGCGCTCTGCTTGTCGCGTTAAATGTAAATTTTGCTTTTCGCTGCTGGCCGATCCCGGAGTGGGATTTGCCGGACTCAAAATCTCGACTTTTCGTCTTAAGTGACTTAGATCTATATCCAATGCCTCAAGGATTTCTATAGCCTTGCCGCTACCATCACGTAGTAGACCTAACATAAGATGTTCGGTTCCAATAAAATCGTGACCTAGACGTAAAGCCTCTTCCTTGCTATAAGCAATTACATCTTTAACTCGTGGTGAAAAATTATCATCCATAAACTCTCCTATCTTTTTCTATAGTTTTTGAATACCAATTCAAAAACCGTTCCGTTGATATCACTTTAAGTAAATTGACAAAATAAGTTTTAAAGTGACAATGGAAGTTAAGCATACTTATTAAAAAGGGAAACATATTTTTGTTAATAAAAACCATATACAGCGAGTTGCTAAATACCGAAAACACAAGAGAAAAACGTATATTGCCCCTTACTGTTTAAACCAAAAATTTAAAGATAAATACATATGGCTGAAGGAGAGAAGTTAATTCCTATCAACATTGAAGATGAGATGAAATCAGCCTACATTGACTATTCAATGTCGGTCATCGTGTCACGTGCATTACCAGATGTACGAGACGGTTTAAAACCTGTACACAGACGTGTTTTATTTGGAATGCATGAATTAGGTGTTAGATCTAACACCGCACATAAAAAATCTGCTAGAATTGTAGGTGAAGTTCTTGGTAAATATCACCCACATGGTGATACTTCAGTTTATGATACTATGGTGCGTATGGCCCAGGAGTGGTCTTTGAGATATATGCTTGTAGATGGTCAAGGTAACTTTGGTTCTGTAGATGGAGATAGTCCTGCAGCAATGCGATATACAGAAGCACGTATGCGCAAAATCTCTGAGGAGATGCTTGCAGACATAGATAAAGATACTGTAGATCATCAGTTAAACTTTGATGATACACTTAAGGAGCCTAAAGTTTTACCTACTCGTATTCCTGGTCTTTTAGTAAATGGAGCTTCAGGTATTGCTGTAGGTATGGCTACAAATATGCCACCTCATAACTTAACCGAAGTTATAAACGGAATATCTGCATATATTGAAAATAACGACATCGAAATAGACGAACTGATGCAGCATATTACTGCACCAGATTTTCCTACCGGAGGAACTATTTACGGTTATGAAGGTGTACGTGAGGCGTTTAAAACAGGTAGAGGGCGTGTTGTTATGCGTGCAAAGGCTGTTTTTGAAGAGGTTAGAGGTCGTGAATGTATTGTTGTAAATGAGATTCCATATCAGGTAAATAAGGCTGATATGATTAAAAAGACTGCAGATCTTGTAAACGAGAAAAAAATAGATGGCATCGCTTCTATACGTGATGAGTCTGATCGTAATGGGATGCGTATTGTTTACGTTTTAAAACGTGATGCAATTCCTAATATCGTATTGAATACCTTATTTAAATATACAGCTTTACAGTCTTCGTTTAGTGTAAACAATATAGCCTTAGTAAAAGGAAGACCAGAAATGTTGAATCTTAAAGATATGATTCATCATTTTGTGGAACACCGTCATGAGGTGGTCGTTAGACGTACTGAATATCTTCTTAAAAAGGCTGAAGAGCGAGCTCACATCTTAGAAGGTTTAATTATTGCATCAGATAATATTGACGAAGTTATCGCTCTTATACGTGCTAGTAGTAATGCCGAAGAGGCGCGTACCAAGTTAATGGAGCGTTTTGATCTTTCAGAAATTCAAGCTAGAGCAATAGTTGAGATGCGTCTACGCCAATTAACTGGACTAGAGCAAGACAAACTAAGAGAAGAATATGAGCAAATAGTTAAAACTATTGAAGATCTAAAAGACATTCTTGCCCGCAAAGAGCGTAGAATGGAAATTATAAAAGAAGAGCTACAAGAAATTAAAGATAAATATGGTGACGAGCGCCGTACAACTATTGATTTTGCAGGTGGTGATGTAAGTATTACAGATTTGATTCCTGATGAGAAAGTAGTATTGACTATTTCGCATGCAGGTTATATAAAACGTACTTCACTATTAGAATATAAAACTCAAAATAGAGGTGGAGTAGGACAAAAGGGTTCGACTACAAGAAATGAAGATTTCCTAGAGCATCTTTTTGTAGGTACAAATCACCAATACTTAATATTTTTCACCCAGAAAGGTAAGTGTTACTGGATGCGTGTTTTTGAAATTCCTGAGGGAAGCAAAACGTCAAAAGGCCGTGCTATTCAAAACCTTATTAATATTGAGCCAGACGATAAAGTGATGACGTTTATCTGTACTAATGATCTTAAAGATGAAGAGTACATAAACAGTCATTATGTCATTATGGTTACAAAAAAGGGCCAGGTTAAGAAAACATCTCTTGAGCAATATTCACGTCCACGTACAAATGGAATCAATGCCATTACTATAAAAGATGATGATGAACTGCTTTCTGCAAAACTTACAACCGGAGATAGCCAAGTAGTATTGGCAATCAAATCTGGAAAAGCAATACGCTTTGAAGAAGAGAAAACCAGACCTATGGGTAGAAACGCATCTGGTGTACGTGGCATAACTCTTGCAGATGATAATGACGAAGTGATAGGGATGGTTGCTGTTAACGATTCAGAATCTAACATATTAGTTGTTTCTGAAAATGGATATGGTAAGCGATCTTTAGTTGAAGATTACCGTGTTACAAATCGTGGTGGTAAAGGAGTTAAGACTATTTCGATTACAGAAAAAACCGGTAATTTAGTTGCAATTAATAATGTAACAGATGATGATGATCTTATGATTATTAATAAATCTGGTATTGCGATTAGAATGGCAGTTTCAGAATTGCGTGTAATGGGTAGAGCTACGCAGGGTGTACGTTTAATAAATTTAAAAAATGGAGATACCATTGCTGCGGTTACAAAAGTGAAAAAAGACGAAGATGCTATTGATGATGAAGATATCGAAGATATCGATACTACAATAGTAGAATCAACCGCTGCTGACGAAAATTTAAATAATGATAAACCTTCTTCTGACGAAGAAGAATAACCAAAGTTGAATATTAAAATTAGTAAAATAATGAAAACAAAATCTTTAGTATTAGCGGCACTATCTGTTACCGCTTTAACTTTTGCGCAGAAGAAAGAGATTAAATCTGCGGAAAAAACAGTTGAATCTGGCAGTTTTGTTCAAGCTCAAACAGAAATTAGTGGTCTTGAAGGTATGATGAGCCAGATGGACGAAAAGGAAAAAGAATACTATTACTTTATAAAAGGTAGAGCATTTTTAGGAGGTGAAGACAACAAAAAGTCTGAAGATCTTTTAAAAGCTATGGAAGCTTTCACAAAAGTAAATGAGTTTAATGACGGTAGTAAATATGGTCAAGAAGCAACTCAATATAAGCAGCAAGCTATGAATGCAGTTATTTCATCTGCTGTAGATGATCAAAATGCTGAAAAATATAGCGATGCAGCCACTAAACTTTATAAACTATATACGCTAACTCCGAAGGATACATCTTATTTATATTTTGCGGCATCAAACGCTGTTAATGCGCAAGATTTCCCTACTGCATTAGAATACTACAGTCAGTTAAAATCATTGGGTTATACCGGTGTTGAAACAAAATTTACTGCAAAAAACAAAGCTAATGGTCAAGTTGAGAGTTTTAATTCAAAACAACAACGTGATCTATTTGTAAAATCTGGTACTCACGAAGACCCACAAACAGAAGTTACTGAATCCCGTGCAGGTGAGATTGCAAAAAATATCGCACTTATCTATGTTCAAGAAGGTGAGAACGATAAAGCAATTTCTGCTATAGATGATGCTCTTGCTGAAAATCCAGATGATGATGCTCTTTTACGTTCTGCAGCAGATGTATATCTTAAAATGGATATGACTACTGAATATGAGGCCGCTATGAATAAGGTTATCGCTAAGGACCCTAACAACCCTGGATTGTATTTTAATTTAGGTGTAGGTGCTGCTAAGGCTGATGATATGGAAAAAGCAATGGGCTATTACGAGAAGGCTTTAGAAATAGATCCTGATTACAGCGCTGCTAACTTGAATATAGCTGCTTTAATGCTTGGAAAAGATAAAGACATCATTGAGCAAATGAATACTTTAGGTAATTCTAAAGCTGATAATGCTAAATATAACGAGTTAAAGAAACAACGTTTAGCTCTTTACGGTGAAGCTGTTCCTTATTTAGAGAAAGCTATTGCGGGTGAAGAATCTAATATTGAAGCGGTACGTACCTTATATAACATCCACGTTCAATTAGGTAACACTACTGAGGCAGATAAGTACAAAGCTAAATTAGATGCTCTTGAATCTAAATAATTAGCTTCACAATTAATACATATATTAAAGCCCTTTCTTGCGATTGGGCTTTTTTTTATAGCCTTAAATTCTATTTATACAATTTGAATTAACTGTGATTATACGTTGTATGAATTTTTTAATATAAGTGATCTGTTTTAAACAAATGACTAATAGATTTGCTTACAAAAAAAAGGTTCGGGATTATCCCGAACCTTTTATATTATAATGATAGGTTTATTTATTATTTAGCACGTTCATACTTTTCCATATAGCGCTTGTATAATTCAGTCTGATGACTTTCAAGGCTTATAGATCTTCCATTAATAAATGCATGGCTAATGGTATTACCACTCATTTCTAAAGCGTTCCCTTTACTTACAATAAGTGTAGCATCTTTACCAGCTTCTAGCGTTCCTAGTTTATCAGACACTCCTAATATGGTTGCAGGATTCTTTGTGATAAGCTGCAATGCATCTTCAAAACTGAGGCCGTGAGCAGTTGTTTGTCCTGCATAGAAAGGAATATTTCTGGATTGCCAGTACTCACCACTATTTCCTAAGGCTACGGTAACTTTTGCATCAATAAGATCTTTTACCATTTTAAAAGAAATATTATAGTCATCATCTTCGGCATCTGGTAAACTATGTACACGAGCAAGAATAACTGAAACATTAGCTTTAGCAATGGCGTCCGCTACTTTGTAACCGCGATATGCACCTACTAACACTACTTTTTCAATATTCATCGCTTCTTTAAACTTTAATACATCAAGTATCTCTTTCTCAGAATCCACGTGAATATATAAGTTTTGAGTCCCATCAAGAATACCCTGCATTGCTGCGTAAGGCAAATTCTTAACTGAAGAATCTCCCGACGTAAAAGCTTTAGATTGAGCTATAAAGTTTTCGATTTCTGTAATATCAGATTTATAATCTTTGTTAGGGCTATAGCCAGGATCTTCACCTTCCCACCAGCGGCCTCTTCGATAGCTGTTAGGCCAGTTTAAATGAATACCGTCTCCACGCTTAACTGCAGCATCTTCCCAGTTCCAGGCATCGAGCTGAACTACAGATGATTGTCCGGAAATCGTGCCGCCCTGAGGCACTGCTTGCGCAATTAGCACACCATTAGGACGCATACTTTCTACAACTTTAGATTCTGCATTATAAGCTACAATTGCCTCAATATGCGGATTGTATTCTCCTACTTCGTCCTGATCTTCAGTAGCTCTAACCGCTGAAATTTCAACCAGACCTAGAGTGGTGTCAGGAGCAATAAATCCCGGGTATATATGTTGACCATCTACATTAATGATCTCACCACGTAGCGGCATTTTTGTTGTACGTGCATCATAGACACCGGTAATTTTTCCGTCTTTAATAAAAATCAGGCTTTTTTCAATTACCTTTCCATTACCTATGTGAGCAGTAGCACCAGTTAGCGTTATCTCGCCGGTTTGTGCTATGGCAGGTGTTTGCTGTGCTTGCATAGATAGTGTTGCAAAGAACAGCGCTATAAATAATTTATTTAGCGTTTTCATAATTAATCTAGTGTTTCTAAAGTGTCACAATCTAATCGCTGTTTTTCTTCTTTTTTCGCAGGTTGAGTTTTTAAACCTTTGTTTTTTGCAGATAACATAAGCGTAGTTAACTTGTTCTTTTGCATTTTAACTTCTTCTCGTAGCTCCTTATCTTTTTCTATATCAAAGTATACAGCACCTTCAATAAGTGTTTTTTCTGCCACTGCGCTTACAGACATAGGGTATGTTGACCATAATACTAAATCTGCATCTTTACCCTCTTTAATACTACCTGTACGATCATCTATATGTAGCATTTTTGCAGGATTAAGTGTAACAAATTTCCAAGCTTCCTCTTCTGGGACGCCACCATATTTCATCGTTTTTGCAGCTTCTTGATTTAATCTGCGACTCATTTCTGCATCATCACTATTTATACCGGTTAACACACCTGCACTCCACATAATTGCAGCGTTGTATGGTATTGCATCATTAACCTCATATTTGTAAGCCCACCAGTCACTAAAGGTTGAGCCTGCAACTCCATGTTCAGCCATTTTATCTGCAACTTTGTAGCCTTCAAGAATGTGTGTAAATGTATTTACTCTAAAATTAAAATCTTCTGCAACCTTCATAAGCATATTAATCTCACTTTGAACATACGAGTGTGATGATATAAAGCGCTCACCGTTTAAAATATCTACAAGCGTTTCCATCTCATAATCTTTACGATAGGGTTTGCCGCTTTTCATTTTTACTTCATATTCTTTTGCACGCTGAAAATAATCTGTAAACATTTGCTGTACTCCCATACGAGTTTGTGGGAAACGATTAAAACTACCCCAGTTTGATTGTTTTACATTTTCTCCTAAAGCAAACTTGATAAACTTAATATCGTCAAGAACCATCTCGTCAATACTAGATCCCCATTTAAGTTTCATCACAGCAGATTGACCACCTATTGGGTTTGCAGAGCCGTGTAACAGTTGAATAGTGGTCACTCCACCGGCAAGATCACGATAGATATCAATATCGTCTGGATCTACAGCGTCCCGCATACGTACTTCTGCAGATGAGTTCTGCCCAGATTCATTAACATCAAATGCAGCTATATGCGAATGCTCATCAATTATACCGCTCGTAAGATGTTTTCCGGTAGCATCAATTACCTGTGCTCCTCCAGCGCTGAGGTTTTTACCTACAGCTGCTATTTTCCCATTTCTCACTAGAACATCTGTTTGTTCTAGAATTCCTGCTTCTTCATTTGTCCAAACAGTAGCATTTTTAAATAAAATGGTTTGTGCTTTTGGTTTTTCTTTATAGCCGTAAGCAATATTAGGATAGGTAAGTGGCATTACTTCAATTGCCTCTTCTTCCTTATCAGAATCCTCTTTATCTTTAGAATCAGATTCTTTTGAAACTGTATCCTCCTTTTTAGTAGCTGTGAAACTACTCTCACTCCCATTAGGTAGAATTGCTGTCCCAGACCATTTTCCATTAGGATTTACCTGAGCAGTTAATCGGGTGTATTCTTTATTGTCTGAATTTTCACCGGTAAATAATACAGTTAACCATCCATCAGAATACGATACTTTAGATCCTAATTTGGTCTCTCCGCTTTTAACTGTTACTGCCGGTTTCTCTAAGGATTTAGAGATTTCCATATCATAGGTTTTTCCGTTTACAGCAAGTGCATAATTTCCATCAATATCAACTATTGAAGCATCTTTAATCACATTTTTTGATCCCTGAACCCAGTTCTCATAGATTATAGTTTCCTTGTCAAAAATGGTTCCTGATGTTATAAGCAAGTTTGCCCAAGCGCCGTTAGTTAATGATCCAATTTCTTTAGATTTACCTAAAAATTCTGCAGGTATAGTAGTAAGGGCTCTTAATGCAGTTTCTTCTTTTAAGCCATATTTAAAGGCTTTACGAAGCATTGTCATCAATTTATCTGGAGACTTTAAATCTGTGGTGGTAATGGCAAATTTAAGTCCATTGTCTTGCATAGCCGCAAGATTTGTAGGTGCTTGATTCCATTCTAGCATTTGACTTAAACTTACATAAGATGCCTGATACGGATCTTCAACATCGTAAGCTTCCGGAAAATTTACTGGAATGATGTATGATGCACCGGTTTGTTTAATCTCACCTATACGTTTATATTCATCTCCGCCACCTACAATAATAAATGGCACATTTACTTCTTTAGAAAGTTTAGCAATACGCAGATCATCATAAAGATTGTCACCATAGAATATTTGAGGTAAATCCATATTTGCATTTAAGGCTTCAAGAGCTAAATCTTGTGTTGCTATATTTCCGCCCTTGTACCATTTTGCGTCTTCAAATACTTGTCTTATTAAAGCGGTAGCTCCCATAATCGAACCGGGATAAGACTGTGGAGAAAGATTACTTTTATTAAAAGAAAAGAATTGAGCAGAACGAGTTTCTAATAAGCGTTCCGATGTGCCTCCATTATCATTAAGTGCTACTAAGATTCCATTTCCACGCACTAAGCCGTCTGCTTTATGGGTATTTACAACACCAAAACCAGCTTCCATTAATTCTTTAGCTGCCTTAGAATCATATTTAAAATCATTCAGCGCGTTTGTTTCTGCTCTTACATGATCATTCCAATAGTAACCATCACGTGTTGGCTCATATTGCGGACTACGACCATTACGCTCGCGTTTTGGGATTTCTACCCCAAAAGTAGAATACATTTCAATAAATGACGGATAGATATGTTTTCCCATCAGATCAACGATAACGGCATTTCTAGGCGCATTTACAGATTTGCCTACAGATACTATTTTGCCATCCTTAATAAGTAAACTTCCGTTTGAAACAACCTCCCCGGGAGTGGGGTGTAAGGTTGCGTTTTTGAAGAGTGTGTAGTTAGTGTTAATGGTTTTGACACCATCATTTACCGGAAAATACTCTTGTGCAGATAAAAAGCAACACATGAGTAAAAACCATCCGGAGAAGAATAGTTTTTTTTTCATTTTTAACAAATTGTTTAGAGTTTCTTAAAGATACTTTTTGTGCAGTTTGTTAGCTGAAAATTGTAATTAATTAGGAATAATTTAACGTTTTTAAGGCAATGTAGTTTTATTCTCAAAATAATTCACAAGAAGAGCAACTACATAGCTATAGCTTTGCATCCCCGAAGGTTGGTTGTTGACTTTGAGGTAATTACCATAAACAATTGCAAGAATGGGTTCGATAGGATTTTCATAAGCATTCCAGAAATCCTGCGATTCTCTATAGTTAGCCACAATACCCGGACTTACTTGTGTACTTAAGATTTCACCCATCGTGCGGTTGCGATTGTACACTTCTCCTAAGCAATATCTCAGGGCAAAGATGTATCCTGAATATTTAAAGTAAGGATCAGGATTATTTGTGGTTGCCATCACAGCTATAAAGTTGGCTTCATTTTCTTTAGCAAATCCTAACTGGTGCGCCTCTTCATGACAAGCTACAAGCGGCCATCGATGCGCAGGCATAAGACCGTTTATTTGAGCTTCTTGCGTGATGGGATTTAAATAGCCGCCAAAACCCATATAGGTCAGCGGAAGTCTAAAGAGTGAGTTTTTAATACTCTTAGGAGTATAGTCTAACTGCGGAAAATTATCTTCGACAATAGCGTAACCTTCGGGAGTTTTGGCAAATACTTCAGCTAATGAATACTTAAATTCTACTGCCAGACTATCATTAGACTGTAGCTGCTTATGTAGTTTATTTGATTCTTTGATGAGTCTTTGGGTAAGGCTCACTAAAGCTTCCGTAGAATAATCTTTTTCTATCGATAAGGATTCGTGTAGGGGAAGCCTGTAATAATTGAGACCCCACAGAATATGGAAACTGAAGTAAAGAACATTAACCAGTAAAATTCCTTCAGTTATAAACTTCAAAATACTTTGAAATCTGTTTCTTACTAATTTTAAAATCGAAATAATTAGGTAGAAAATTAATATGGCATACATAACGTCACCAAACGAAAAAGGTAACCACCCAAATACGAATCGAAACACTTTAGAACTGTAAGAGTAGAAGCCAGTGCTATAGAAGTTTTCGATAAAAAGCGGAAAATGTGCGACAATTTTTAAAGCTGCTATCTGTAAAAGGAGCAAAGCCGAATAGATAAACAGTTTTTTATATTTCATATTATAGCTTAGTAAGCATACGATTCTGCCACTACTTCCTCATTGGTAATCGCTAAATGTCCTGGTAATTTATTGTCTTTGGGAAGTACAGCTAAATACCGGTCAAAATTTGAAGTGTAAACCAACTTAAAATTGGGTTTGATCTTTAAATCTAGTTTTTGTATAATTTCATTAATAAACTCCTGATGATGTATCAAATCATTACTTCCTAAATGAAAAATCCCAAATCGTTTTCTATTTATAATGTAATGAATCTGCTGAGACAATTTCTTATCTGTATTTGTATTCATTATTAAATGGGGGAAAACCTCAACTTGCTCTTGAAGTAAAATGGCATTTTTGATTTCTCGTACACGTGGAGAGTTAGACCCAAAAACCATTGGCAACCGTATAATTGCATATTGCTGTTCTGGTAAATAATTGAGAAAAAAATTCTCGCAGCGTATTTTCAGTTTACCAAATTTACTTTCAGACAAGGTTTTATCAAGTTCGTAACTTGGGTAATTAGTAAACGCATCAAAGACATTTGCAGAAGACAAGTAGATCACAAAAGTACCAGTACGCTTTGCGTAATCGCATAAATCCTCGTGTGCTTCAACCTGACCTTGAAAATCGCCTCTAATTGCAGAAATAACAATATTAGGTCTTACAAAATTGAGTACCTCATATATACTATCTTGTACTACATCAAAATGAATAAAATGTTTGTTGTCTGAAAATATTTTACCGGTATGATAAGTACCATAGGTATCATAATACCTGTGTAATTCTTTATACAAGGCACCACCTAGAAACCCACTGGCTCCTAAAATGAGTATTCTATGTGAATTTTGGTTCGGGATAACTTGCTTAATTTAACCTTTGTAAAAAGGTAATTTAACAACCTTAGCGGCTATGTTTTTATTGCGTACTTTGATGAAAATTTCGGTATCTACTGTTGTGTTTTCAGTTTTCACATAACCAAGTCCTATACCTTTTGAGAGAGATGGAGACATTGTTCCAGATGTCACCACACCTATTACAGTATCATTTGCGTCTACAATCTCATAACCGTGACGAGGTATACCCCGTTCTAGAAGTTCAAAACCTACAAGTTTTCGGGCAGGACCCGATTCTTTTTCGGCTTTAAGAGCCTCTGCATTTATAAAATCTTTAGAGAATTTTGTAATCCAGCTTAAACCAGCTTCGATAGGCGACGTGGTATCATCAATATCGTTTCCGTACAAACAATATCCCATTTCAAGACGTAATGTATCACGAGCAGCCAGACCTATCGGTTTGATTCCGTATTCCTTTCCGGCTTCAAAAACCTTAGTCCACAATTGTTCTGCGAACTCGTTATGGCAATAAATTTCAAATCCGCCACTTCCAGTATATCCTGTAGCACTTATAATCACGTGATCAATTCCTGCAAAAGGGGCAACTTCAAAATTGTAAAATTTTATAGCAGAGAGATCAGTTTCCGTAAGAGACTGCATAGCTTCGATAGCTTTAGGTCCTTGAATTGCTAAAAGCGAAAAGTTGTCTGAAATATTCTTAAGCTCAACGCCCAGATTGTTATGATTACTAATCCATTCCCAGTCTTTCTCAATGTTTGAAGCATTAACTACCAGAAGATATTCATTTTCTCGTATGCGGTAAACAATAAGATCATCTACGATTCCCCCCTCATTATTAGGAAGGCAATTATATTGAGCGCCACCTATTTTAAGTTTAGAAAGGTCATTACTACACACCTTTTGAAGTAGGGCTAGGGCATTTTCTCCTATTGCTAGAAATTCACCCATATGTGATACGTCAAAAACACCAACACCATTGCGCACGGTCTCGTGTTCTATGTTGATTCCTTCGTAAGAAACAGGCATATTGTAGCCTGCAAAAGGAACCATTTTAGCTCCAAGACTTTCGTGTATTTTAGTAAGTGCTGTAGATTTCATCTGTAAATTTTAAGTCCACAAATGTATCAAAACTACACTGAAAAGCGCACCGACTACTTCAACAAAAACGCTTTAAATTGATCGTAATTTTTAATAGCTATAGCTTGCTTTTCTTTGTGCATAACTTGCTCAATTTGAGAAGGAATACTAATTTCTGCATCAATCACCTCATTTACAACCGGTAAAAATTTAACAGGATGAGCAGTTTCAAGGAAAATGCCATAAGCATCAGGATGTCTATTTAAATAATCTTTAAGACCTAAATAACCTACTGCTCCGTGAGGGTCTGCTATATAGCCGGTTTCTTTGTAAATATGCTGCATAGCCTCCTTGGTTTCTTGATCTGTATAGGAGAAAGATGACAGTTTTTTTGAAAGCGCTTCGAGATCATTATTAAATAATTTCTGTATGCGTATAAAATTTGAGGGATCACCCACATCCATCGCATTGCTAATAGTAGCTACCGAAGGTTTAGGTTTGTAAACGCCCGTTTTTAAAAACTCAGGAACAATATCATTGCTATTAACAGAGGCAACAAAATGCTTAACGGGCATTCCTAATTTATGAGCGACCATACCTGCGCAAATATTTCCAAAATTACCACTAGGCACAGAGAAAACAAGTTCTTTGCCTTTGGATTTTGCCTGCTTGTAGGCAAATAGAAAATAAAATAACTGCGGAATCCAGCGTGCAATATTGATCGAGTTGGCAGATGTAAGTTTGCGTTTAGAAGTTATTTCATCATCTAAAAAGGCAGTTTTTACCATTGCTTGGCAATCATCAAACACGCCATCTACTTCTAGAGCTGTTATATTTGCTCCCAGAGTTGTAAGCTGTTTTTCTTGAATATCACTAACCTTACCTGTTGGATAAAGAATGACCACATCAACCCCTTCCACATTTAAAAAACCACGAGCAACAGCCCCTCCGGTATCTCCACTTGTTGCGACCAAAACTGTTACCGGTTCCTGCTTTATATTTTGTGCAGAAAAGTATCCGAGACAACGAGCCATAAATCGAGCACCAACATCTTTAAATGCCATAGTAGGACCGTGAAATAATTCTAGTGTTCCAATATTTTCTTCAATCTCCACAACCGGAAAATCGAAAGAAAGTACATCTTCAATTATGTCTTTTAAATCTTCGTCGGGGATAACTCCTTCTACGAATTGTTTGATTGCTTCAAAGGCAATTTCATTATTTGAAAGCGATTCTATGTTCTCAAAAAAAGAGGAGGGAAGTGGTTTAATTTCTTCAGGAAAATATAAACCTTTATCGGGAGCAATGCCGCGAACAACAGCTTCTTCTAAACCTACATTTGGTGCCTTTCCGTTTAAACTATAATAGATCATTTTTGTATCGTATTCGTGGTTATAAAATCGGTAATTTTTGTCTTTTCCTACAGCTAGGAATAATTCCAAGCCTGCTTTTTTGATTGTTATTTTTGCTCTAGAATTCGATTTCCAAATTTCGAAACTGGCGATATATAACTATCTCCTTGCATATTTTTTAATTTCAATGCATTTGTTAATGCAACTTCTACATTACCAGAATCTTTAACACCTTTACATAAGGTGAACATTGAAGGTCCAGAACCGCTAATTCCAAAAGAAATACCACCATTTTCGAGTGCGATTTGTTTATAGAAATCAAAATTTGGGATTAGATTTTTGCGATACGGTTCTACCAAAACATCTTGAGTACTCGATGCGATTAGTTCATAATCTTCTGTGTAAAGTCCGGCTATTAATCCGGCCAAATTTCCGGACTGTTTTATAGCATTTTGCAAGGAAACTTGCTTAGGTAAAATCGCTCTAGCTTCTTTGGTTTTGATTGTAATTTGAGGATGAATTATTGTTACATAAAGATCATCAGGAACTGGTAATGAAACTATATTTAAAGGGGAATAACCTGTGATTAAAGTAAAGCCACCATACACACAAGGAGCAACATTATCTGCATGTTCATTGCCACTTGCAATTGCTTCACCTTTCATTCCAAAAGCTGTGAGTTCTATATTTGAAACAGGTCTTTCCAGAAATTGATTTATGCCATAAACGATACCTGCAGCACTTGCGGCACTACTTCCAACTCCGCTTCCAAGACGAATTTTTTTATGTATTTCAACTTCAAAACCAAAATCTAAATCAAGTGAATTTAGCATAGCTAATCCTGCAACACCCACAACATTTTCTTTAGGTTCAAAAGGTAAATCTGCACCGGTTATTTTAGTGATTTTAATTCCTTTTTCGGGTACTTTTCGTAGTACCATTTCATCACCAAGACCGTCAAGAGCAAAACCCAAAACGTCAAATCCACAATTTACATTAGCTACAGTTGCCGGAGAAAAAACCCGTATTTCGTTCATTGTTTTGTTTTCAAGATTGAAGAAGAAAACTAAGAAAATTGAATACGCATTCAATTTTCTTAGCTATACTTTGAGAATTATGATTTTAGAATGTTGCAGTTCTAATTATATCTGCAAAAAGTCCAGAAGCGGTTACATCTCCTCCTGCACCTGCACCCTTAATTTGCATAGGTTGTTCTGGATAACGTTCAGTAAAAAATAAAACAATATTGTCTGAGCCTTTCAAATCGTAAAAAGGATGGCCCTCAGGTACGCTCTGTAAGCCTACGCTTGCTTTGCCATTATCTAGCTGAGCAACATATTTTAAACGGTGATTTTTAGCTTCTGCATCTGCAACCAGTTTTTCAAAATGAGCTGCATCTTCTTTTAATGTTTCAAAGAAATGAGGAACATCTGTACTTTCTAGGTTGTTCTGGGTCAAAAACGGATCATTAGTGATATCCTCTAAATTGATTTTGAGTCCGCTTTCTCGAGCCAATATTAAAATTTTGCGAGCAACATCTACACCACTAAGATCAATACGAGGATCTGGCTCTGTATAACCTTCTGCTTTTGCAGCTTGTACAACATCGTAAAAACTATCACCAGATTTGAAATTATTAAATACAAAATTTAAACTACCCGATAATACAGCTTGGATACGTTTTACACGATCTCCAGATGCGATGAGGTTATTTAATGTATCTATAATAGGTAATCCCGCGCCTACATTAGTTTCAAATAAGAGCGGAGCGTTATATGTTTTGCTTAAATGTTTTAATTCGTTGTATTTATCATAATCTGAGGAGCAAGCGATTTTATTACAAGCCACTACCGCAATACTTTGTTTGAGGTACTTGCCATACATTGCTGCAACATCCGCATTTGCTGTAATATCAACAAAAATGCTGTTACGCTGATTTAACTCTACTACAGCGCTATGAAAAGAATCTAGTGTTACCGGCGTTCCCTCTTCTAGCAAAGCCTTCCAGTTTGATAAATCTATTCCGTTTTCATCAATTGCCATTTTACGAGAGTTGCTTAGTCCCAGAACACGCATATTGATATTAAGTTGCTTTTTTAAATAGTCTTGTTGTTGCTCTATTTGTTTTAGCAATCGTTCACCTACATTACCAACACCGGTAATAAATAAGTTTAATTGTTTACGTTGTGCTTCAAAGAAACGCTCGTGTAAGCTGTTTAAAGCTTTCTTAACGTCCTTTTGGGCAATGACGGCAGATATGTTCTTTTCACTAGCACCTTGTGCTATAGCTCGGATATTAACGTTGTTTTTACCTAATGTACTAAACATTTTACCGCTTATTCCCTGATGACTTTTCATTTGGTCTCCTACAAGAGCAATTATACTAAGACCAATTTCCATTGTAAGCGGGTCAATTTTATTCAGAGAAATCTCATACTCAAATTCCTCATCAATTGCAAGTTTAGCCTTTCCTGCATCCTCTTCCATTACTCCTAAGCAAATACTATGTTCGCTTGAAGCTTGAGTTATTAGGATAATGTTTATCCCTTGATTGCTTAAAGTTTCAAAAAGGCGCTTGCTAATTCCCGGAATTCCTACCATTCCGCCACCTTCTAAGGTTAGAAGAGCTACATTGTTAATGTTGCTTAAACCTCTTATAGGGTTCTCGTTAATTCCCACTTGATTTTGAATAAGCGTACCGGGCTCTTCAGGATTCAATGTGCTTTTTATACGAATAGGGATGTTTTTGCTCATTACGGGAACAATGGTAGGAGGATAAAGCACTTTAGCCCCAAAATGTGAAAGTTCCATCGCCTCGTGATAAGATATTGTGTCTATAGGCTTTGCTTGTTTTACAAGTTTTGGATTAGCGGTATACATTCCGCTTACATCTGTATAGATCTCAACTTGTTCCACATTTAAAGCTGCGCCTACTATGGCAGCAGTAAAGTCTGATCCTCCACGTCCTAAAGTAGTCGTTTCTCCAGATGCACAACTAGCAATAAAACCTGGTAGAACCGTTATTTTTTGAGTTGCTTTTGAAAAGTAATATTCTAGCTGGCTATTTGTTACTTTATAATTGACACCGGCTTTAGTGTACTTATCATTTGTGGTAATAAGATCCCGACTATCTTTACGTGTGGCATCAAGACCCTGAGCATACATCGCTCTTACAATTATGGTAGAAGATAAAATCTCACCATATGCCAAGAGTTTATCTACAGTTTTTGGGGACAATTCATTAATTAAGAATATACCCTGCAATAGCGATTTTAGATCGTTAAGAAGATTCTGAATTTCAGCAAGTGCTTCAGCATCATCTTTGACCAATGTGGTTATAAAGTCAAGATGCTTACGTTCAACTTTCTCAAAAATTGAAGCATATTCCTCTTTTTTACTAGCCTCAATTCCGCATTGCATAAGTAAATCTGTAATACCACCTAAGGCAGAGACTACAACGGCTATTTTTTGATTTTCAGCAGCTTTAGAAACAATGCTGATTACTTGGTTGATGTTTGCAACACTTCCTACAGAAGTACCGCCAAATTTTAAAACACGCATGGCTTTTGTGTTTGATATGAATAAGATATGAGATGGTTTCGTGTAAACACGAATAGAAACGAAGTTATATGTTTATATAATACCCCTAGGGGTAATAATGAAAGCAGTTGCAAAACCAATACGGGTTGCAATTGTGAAGTTTGTAATACAAGTATTTGCTTTCATAGCTATTAACTGTTGCTTTCAAAAGTATTATTTTTACCTTGAATGGCAAGGCTTAGCGGTTACTTTTGAGGATTTAGCAGCCTTAGGATTTTAAAAAGGTTATTTATTAATAATACCTTAAAATCACTTCAATACTTACGAATTGTTCAAAAGACTCATCAAAATATTATGAAGATACTTAGTAAAGAGCAGATTTACGCAGCAGATAAAGCAACAGAACAAGCAGAACACATCCCATCCTTTAATCTTATGGAGCGTGCGGGAGGATATGCCTACCACTATTTACACCAGCGATTACAAAATCAGCCGGTGAATATCAAGATTTTTTGTGGTACAGGGAATAATGGAGGAGACGGACTTGTAATTGCACGTAATCTTATAGAGAATGGATATTCGGTAGTTACCTATATAGTTAACTATAGTGAATCACGATCTACAGATTTTCTTAACGCATTATCTGTATTAAAGAACAGCACTAAAAATTGGCCGCAAATTATAAAATCTGAAAATGATTTCCCAGAAATTCAACCGGAGGATTTAATAGTGGATTGCATCTTTGGAATTGGGCTTAACAGACCTGCTGATTCCTGGGTTCAAAAACTTTTTAATCATATAAATGAAAGTCGGTCATATGTTCTCGCAATAGATGTTCCTTCAGGAATGGCTATAGATCAACTTTTAAAAGATGAAGTGGTCTTGAAGCCTACGGTGGTGCTTACTTTTCAAACTCCAAAACTTGTTTTTTTCCTTCCGCAAGGCGGAAAACATATCAACAGTTGGGAAGTTCTAGATATAGGTCTTGATCGTAATTACTTAAATTCTGTAGAAACAAAAGCACAATTAATAGGTAAGGCTGAAGCAAAACAAATGTACAAGCCACGGTCAAAATTCAGCCATAAAGGTACCTATGGACACAGTTTAATAATTGCTGGTAGTTACGGTAAAATGGGTGCTGCAATACTTAGTGGGAAAGCAGCTTTGAGTAGTGGAAGTGGACTGGTTACAGCATACACAACACGCCAAGGTATGCCTATAATGCAATCTGCAGCCCCCGAAATTATGGTGGTTACAGATCGGCATAATGGTGATTTTCTTGAAGAAATAAAATTTGATTTGCAACCAGACGTCATAGGTATAGGACCGGGACTAGGTATGGCTAAGACTACCCAGGATGCGTTAAAGAATTTCTTGAAACAAAATGAAAGCCAACTTGTTTTAGATGCAGATGCCTTAAATATGCTTAGCGAAAATAATGGTCTACTTGAGTTGTTACCTCAGTATTCGGTGCTTACCCCTCATCCTAAGGAGCTTGAACGTTTGATAGGAAGCTGGAGTGATGATTTTGAAAAACTCAAAAAAGCAGAAGCATTTTCAGATAAATACAAGTGTATATTGGTTTTAAAAGATGCGCATACAATTGTTGTATTTGAAGGTAAATATTATGTGAATAACACTGGTAATCCAGGTATGGCAACTGGAGGAAGTGGCGACGTTCTTACCGGTATCATAACGGGATTAATCGCGCAACAATATGATCCGCTTTCGGCGTCAATATTTGGGGTGTATCTACACGGAAGAGCAGGAGATATAGCAATAAATCATACAGGGTATGAAGGCCTCACAGCAGGAATGATTGTAGAGTTTTTAGGTCAGGCCTATCTCGATCTTTTTGCTCAGGAATCTGAAAAGAAATAGAAGTTGTTACTGTGGAATTAAAAAAGCTCTGTAATTACAGAGCTTTTTTGTTTTATTCAGTTTTACTTTTAAATAAGAAACCCAGTCCCATTCTCGAAAGCATTTTCTTTTCAAAACTGTAGAAAAATTTATACTGTCCAAAAATCCAGGCTACAATTAACAGCAAAATTTGATATAATGGGAAAATAAGTATAATGCGTAGTGGCCAATACAACCAACCCGAGATCGACTCATAATCTAAACCAATAAACTCCATAACAGGACTTGAAATCCTTCCTGCGGTTGAACCGGTGATTGCAAATACAATAAAAACTGCGATAAACTCCCATCTATACTCTAAAAGCCATCTATTTTTAAGTTTAATGAAAAAGAATAAACTTACTTTAATAAAAATATAGGTTAGTACCAGCGTTGCGACAACTATAAAAATAAGTTGTTTAATGGTTCCTGATTCAAAAGAATCACTAAAACGAAAAGCTATTAATAGTCCTGAACCCAGCGCGAGGAGCATACCGAAGATGGGATAAAATAGTTGCCAGTTTTGGGTTATCTCCCAGTTTTCTTTAAATTTTTTCACGGCGCAAATATAGTATTCCCAACTTAAACAAGAGTGAGGATTTATATTCTAGTAGGTACACTAAATCGCTGATTGTAGGTTCTACTAAAAAAGACAAAGTAATTATACAATTTGTAATTTACATCGTAACCATAATCAACATTACCGTCATAATTTATTTGTAAAGGATACAATTCAGGATTGTATTGAAAAGGTTGATTAACACGCTGATTATACTCAATAACAAGAAATTTATTTTTATTCTCTAAGTAATTTTGAGAGTAGTACCCTTCGGGTCTGGCAATAGAATTGAGAAATGTATTAAATCCCGGTTCTATTATTAGTATCTCGTATTCGAGACTATCATTTGCTATACGTACGGTGTCATTTTCTGTAGCTGTGGGATTTTCACCAACCATCTTTTTATCGGTTTGCGTGCTGGCACAACCGTAAATGATACCTAATGCGACTAGAAAGTAAAAAAATGTTTTCATGCTTTTTTCTTTTAAAGCTACAAAACTCTTGCCAAATTTTCAGCAAAATGAAAGCCGCTTAAAAGCGGCTTTATCTATATTCAGAACGATAAATCTATTTTCCAAAAAGGCCACCCAGCATTCCGCCTAAGCCGCCCTTTTTTTTATTAGATCCTAAAACCATACCTGCAACATCATCTAAAACACTCCCATCACCGTCAGCATCGATAAGACTTTCTATTAGACTTTGATTTCCTTTGGGTTGACCTCCAAGCATACTTCCCAAAATACTAGAGAGTGCGCTTGAATCATTTACATCATTCTGCTTGGTTTGTTTTCCTATTACGCCAAGTAAAATAGGAGCGGCAATTTTTAGTATTTGTCCTATAGTTCCGGCATCTAAACCTGTTTTCTGACTCAGAGTATTTTCTACAACCGGTTGTTTACCACCTAGAACATGACCTAAAATTCCGGCACCATCATTCATCACACTTTGATCGACATTTCCGCCGCCAAGTAAACTGCCTAAATTATCTAGAATACTGCCATCATGTTTATTGCTTAAAGCACCTAATAAACCGCTAGCTCCTTCTTGAGTTTGTGCATTTTTTTTCATTGCTCCTAGAAGAACCGGTAATGCCATACTTAAGACTTCTGCAGTCTTATTTTCTGAAGCACCCGTTTGAGCACTGGCACCACTTATAAGTTGCTTTCCTAAATCACTATTTAATAAATCTAATAACCCCGCCATTTCTTTTAAATTATAGTTAGACCCTAAATATAAGAAGTGTTTTTGTTTTTAACAGGAATTTAAGGTTTGATAAAATAAACAAAGCCGAAATCTCTTTCGGCTTTGTTAGATATTTATAAAAAAAATTATTTAAGTATTGCTTGTATCTGCTCTGCTAATTCAATTCCGATACGGTCTTGAGCCTCGTTTGTCGCTGCGCCAATGTGAGGAGATAATGTAATTTTTGGATGCATTAGAATACGAATTTCCGGTTTAGGTTCGCTTTCAAAAACATCTAACCCTGCAAATGCAAGTTTACCAGAATCTAATGCGTCAATAAGTGCAATCTCATCAACAACACCACCTCTAGCAGCATTTATAAGAGCTGAACCATCTTTCATAAGTTCAAGTTCTGCTTTACCTATAACATATTCCTTTTGTGCAGGAACGTGCAATGTGATAAAATCTGCTTCTCTAAGAACTTCTTCTTTTGACTTACTTTCAAAATTAAAAGTAACTTCCTGACCATCAAAAAAGTCAAGTTTAACTTCAGCCTTGTCCATATAAGGATCAGAAAATATAACTTTCATTCCTGCTCCTAAGGCAACTTTAGCAGTAGCCTGACCAATTCGGCCAAAACCAATAACACCTAATGTTTTGCCTCTTAATTCTACACCTTTAGCGTAAGCCTTTTTAAGATCACCAAATTTTGACTCGCCCTCAAGTGGCATATTACGGTTAGCGTCATATAAGAATCTTACCCCCGCATATAAATGAGCAAAAACAAGTTCTGCTACAGAAGCAGATGACGATGCAGGTGTGTTTATTACGCTAAGACCTTTGTCTTTTGCATATTGAACATCAATGTTGTCCATTCCTACACCACCTCGGCCTATAAGCTTTAAGCTAGGACATGCGTCAATAAGCTCTTTACGCACTTTAGTCGCACTGCGTACAAGAAGCGCATCAATTTTATGCTCGTTGATATAATTTTCTAACTGCTCTTGAGCAACTTTTGTTGTAATGATATCAAAACCGGCTTCTTTAAGAGCTTCAACGCCAGATTGAGAAATGCCATCGTTTGCTAAAACTTTCATCATTATTATTTAGAATTTACGTGACTAAAGCACGTGTTAGTAATAAGATTTACACTTATTTAATAATCTTGTTTTTAAGCTTTACGCTCTAGTTCGCTCATAACATCTACAAGCGTACCAACACTCTTAAGCGATAAGGCGTTGTACATAGAAGCGCGATAACCACCTACACTACGGTGACCATTAACTCCACTAATACCAGCTTCTTTAAGCATAGTATCAAAGGTTTCTTTTAAATTATCTTCAGTAAGATTAAAGGTAGCGTTCATAGTAGAACGATCTTCTAAAGCAGCAAATCCTGTAAATAATGGATTTAAATCTATTTCAGAATAGATTAATGTAGCCTTCTTATCATTGTTTTCTTCAGCACCTTTAATACCACCATTTTCTTTTAACCATCTCAGCGTTAATAGAGAAGTGTAAACGGCAAACACAGGAGGTGTATTGTACATACTGCCTTTAGATATATGCTGCGTGTAGTCTAACATTGCCGGTATTTTACGTGTAACCTTGCCTAAAATATCTTCACGCACAACTACTAAAGTAGTACCTGCCGGACCCATATTTTTTTGAGCACCAGCATAAATAAGGTCAAATTTTGTAAAATCTAATTCTCTAGAGAAAATATCACTACTCATATCTGCAACTAGTGGGATATCTAATGCAGGAATATTTTTTAATTGAGTACCAAAAATGGTGTTATTCGTAGTAATATGTAAATAATCTAATCCTGAAGGGATAGCGTAATCCTTAGGGATGTAGTTGAAATTTTTATCTTTTGAACTAGCTACTTCTACAACATCACCAAAAAGTTTTGCCTCTTTAATAGCTTTATCACTCCAGGTTCCTGTATTTAAGTATCCAGCTTTATTTTCTAATAAATTGTATGCAGCCATAACAAATTGCATACTAGCACCACCTTGCAAAAATAAAGCTTTATAACCTTTGCCTTCAAGGCCTAGCACCTGAAGAGCAAGTTCACGAGCCTCTTCCATTACATCTACAAAGTCTTTACTACGGTGAGATATCTCTAGAAGAGAAAGACCTGAGTTGTTGAAATTAAGTACGGCGTCAGAGGCCTGTTTAAGTACTTCTTGTGGAAGAATACTTGGTCCGGCACTGAAATTATGTTTTTTCATGGATAGAATATTTGATCTGCTTTATCGTTGTTTTTGAAGTCGAAAAATTACGGATTTTAAAGTACAATCTAGAAGAATCGACATGCATTCTTATAACTGTTTATTCTCTTTAAAAAGCATTGCAAAGATGCCTAAAACCTTAAGAAAACAACTTAATAAATTGATAATTTATAGGTTTATATTATCTATATTTTTAATAAAAACGCAATGGTATCTACACCATCGGCATAATCATTAAGTTTTGGCTTTTGCGACTGTCCAAAGTTTACTTCTTTTTGATCAAAACCAGATGCAACTATACACTGTATTTCTTCCTCTTTTTCTTTCAATTGTTTTTGTAAACTATCAATATTTTCATAATGCTCATAGAATACTACCGAGATAGGAGAGGAGAATGTTTCTTCTTCTTTTAATACAAGAAATCCATTATCGAGTATAGGAAATAAACTCATTAAATAGACAGCTTTATTGTAATCGTAATTATTAGCATACTTGTGATGATTTACAATATCCTTGTAGGTGAACATAGTTTGATAAAAGGCATCGAAGTTGTAATCTTTAGGGACAAAAAGTTTGGAGACACTTCTGCAACCCATACCAAAATATCTAAAGATATCATCTCCTAATTTTTCTAGTTGGTTGGTGGTTTCTGTTCCCTGCAGTACGGCAACAGCATTCCTGTTTTTACGGATGATATGAGGTTTATTCTTGAAATAATATTCAAAATAACGCGCAGTGTTATTGCTTCCCGTAGCGATGACCGCATCAAAATTGGTTAACTTACTTTCTGTAAATTCAATTTTAGTTTCAAATTGAGGTTCTATTTCTATTAATACTTTAGCAAGAAATGGAAGAATTAATTTATCATCTGATGATAATTTTGCTAATACCGAATGTCCACTTATAAGGACACTCAAAAAGTCGTGAAATCCCACCATCGGAAGATTTCCAGCCATAATCACAGCTACTTTTTTTGATAGGCTTTTTTCGGAAAAAGAATATGCAGAAATCCAGTTGTTCAAATTATCCACTGAAAGTGATTCTGCCCAGCCGGTAAGAGCAAGTTTTAAGTTTGCCGGGGTAAACCAGGCATTTTTGCGCTCAGCAGCTACAAGTACTTCAGAAAATTCTAATTGTAAACGTTCCGTATTAGCTAAGGCTAATTCATTTTTATCTTTCGTTGAAAGAAAATCGGTTAAAAAAAGACCCAGCTTTGAGAATGCAGTAATTCTTTGGTTTAAATCCATAAATGGTTTGGTAGAGTTAAGGGCAGACCTTAATTTTGTACGTTGATATTAAAACATAATACCCGTTAAAAGGTGTATTACTGATAAACTTAAATCTTACATTTGATTTGTAATTTTACGACCAATTATAAGTATTAAGGCAAAATTACGGATAAGAAAACGATTATACTATGGCAATTATAATAACTGATGAATGTATTAACTGTGGGGCTTGTGAGCCAGAATGTCCTAATACTGCAATTTACGAAGGTGCAGATGATTGGCGTTACGCAGATGGTACAGACCTTGAAGGAAAAGTTGTTTTACCAGATGGTAAAGAAGTAGATGCAGAAGAAACTCAAGAGCCAATAAGTGATGAGGTTTACTACATAGCTCCAGATAAATGTACTGAATGTATGGGCTTTCACGAAGAGCCACAATGTGCTGCAGTTTGTCCTGTAGACTGCTGTGTGCCCGATGATAACCACGTAGAATCTGAAGAGGAGTTGCTTGCAAAACAAGCATTTATGCATCATAAATAGAAACTAAAATTTTTAAAAAAAAGCCCGGCAATTGCCTGGCTTTTTTTTTGCCTTTAGGTTTAAATTAAATGGCTAACAGCTGTGATTTTCCTGCTATTTATATAATTCCTTAGTTTTAAGTGCCATTCTATAATGTAATAGCACTTTAAAAAAGGAGGGAATACCATAAATGTTGCTTTAAAATCCAGAGTGTAAACATCTGCTAATTATTGTCTCAGTATAGTCCTGAAATATATAGAAGCTTCCTATATTTGCGCCTCCAAAAATAATAGTAATGAAAGCAGGTATCGTAGGATTACCAAATGTTGGTAAATCAACTCTTTTTAATTGTTTGTCAAATGCTAAGGCACAAAGTGCAAACTTTCCTTTTTGTACCATAGAGCCTAATGTAGGTGTGGTTAATGTACCAGATCCAAGACTTTTAAAGCTTGAAGAATTGGTAAATCCTGAGCGTGTAGTACCTGCGACTGTAGATATCGTTGATATTGCAGGATTAGTTAAAGGAGCAAGTAAAGGTGAAGGTCTAGGTAACCAGTTTTTAGGAAACATACGAGAAACTGACGCTATTCTACACGTATTACGCTGTTTTGATAATGATAATATTGTTCACGTTGATAATAGCGTAAATCCTGTTAGAGATAAAGAAACGATAGATATTGAGTTACAACTTAAAGATCTTGAAACAGTAGAGAAGAAGCTTGAAAAAGTAAAGAAAGCTTCCCGTACTGGTAATAAAGATGCTCAAAAAGAAGAGACTGTTTTAATAAAAATAAAAACTTCATTGGAGCAGGGTATTTCTATACGTGCTATTGAGTTTTCTGATGAGGATTACGCGGAATATGTAAAGCCATTACAATTTATTACAGATAAACCGGTAATGTATGTATGTAATGTAGATGAAGGTTCTGCCGTAAATGGCAATGCATACGTAGAGCAAGTACGCGAAGCTGTAAAAGATGAAAAGGCAGAAGTTCTTGTACTCGCCGTAGGTACCGAAGCAGATATTACAGAACTAGATGATTATGAAGAGCGCCAGATGTTTTTGCAAGATATAGGTCTTGATGAACCGGGTTCGGCTAAATTAATTCGTGCTGCTTATAAATTACTAAAGCAACAAACCTATTTTACTGCAGGTGTAAAAGAGGTACGTGCCTGGACAATTAATATAGGTTCTACTGCGCCACAGGCTGCAGGAGTGATTCACACCGATTTTGAAAAAGGATTTATACGTGCAGAGGTTATAGGCTATGAAGATTTTGTAAAATTTGGTAGCGAAGCTAAAGTGAAAGAAGCCGGTAAAATGGGTGTAGAAGGAAAAAATTATATTGTCAAAGATGGTGATGTGATGCACTTCTTATTTAACGTTTAAGAGCTACAAGCTTACACTTATAAAAAATCCCTCTAGACTTTGTTTAGAGGGATTTTTTATATCTGGTAGATTAATTTACGGGTTCTTAACTTAATCTATCTCATTAAATTATTGAGAATAGTCCAGATTGGGAAAGAGAATCTAAAAAAAAAACTTTAAATTCAATAAGAATAATTAAAACTCTCAAATGATGGAAGCCAAACCAAAATGGTATAATAACTATATAGTGGGGTATTTATTGATTTTATTTCCACCACTGGGTCTTTATGGAGTTTATAAAAGCGACATAATATCTCAGAAATGGAAAAATCTAACCTATGCCGCTCTCGCTTTTGCGATTATTGGAGGTATCTTACTTTATTCAGTATAAAATATATTTAGCTAAGTGATTTTAAACCGCTATTCCCTTTTCAAGCAGTTGAATATTGCTTTGTATACGTTCGCGTACCAAATTCATCATACGCTTATTTAATGCCGAAGAGTTCTGAATATAAGTTCGGTATTCATCAAGAGTAAATTGACCAATTAGCATACCTTTTAAACTATTTCTAAATTTAATATCCTTCTGTATTGCATTTTCTATGTAAGCCATACGTTTTTCTACCGTAAGCTTATAATAGACATTCTTATGTTTTGTAATATAGTTTCTAAACGCTTCTACCAATAAATCATTTTGAAGTTTTGCTATCGGTCTGAGTGTTGCATTTTGAAAATGCTCTTCGGCACTCATTTGATCATTTATTTTAGCAGAAGGTATTTCTGGTCTAATGTCGATTAATTGAGTGTCTCGAGTTTTCATAAAAGAAGTTTTCTAAAATTAATTATTAAAAATTGGCTTCAAGAATGAAGCCAAAAGAGTTGTAAACGACTTATAAACAGGTTCACTTATTTTATTAAGAATAAAAGATTTGAAGATGATCTATTTAATATACTCGCAGTAAAATACCGATTTTCATAGTTAAAGTGCTCTTAATACAACCTCGGCATTACCGCACCCTTGCTAACTTTAAAGAAAATTAGTGCAAATATATTATGATCAAGTCTGTAAATCCTTACAATCAAAAGGTTGAATTCGAAACTCAAGAATTAACCATTGAAGAAACTATAAGTGCTATAGATCAAGCGCACAATCGTTTTTTATCCTGGAGAACTACCTCTTTTGCAGAACGCAGTAAATTGATGAAAGCTGCCGGGGAAGAGTTGCGCAAAAATAAAGAGGAGTACGCCCGCACTATAACACTCGAGATGGGGAAACCTATTTCTCAAGCCATTGCTGAAATTGAAAAATGTGCTTGGGTTTGTGATTATTATGCCGATCAGGCTGCGCATCATTTGGCTCCAAAAATGATAGAAACCGATGCAGAAGAAAGCTATGTAAGTTATGAACCCATAGGTGTTGTTCTGGCGGTTATGCCATGGAATTATCCGTTTTGGCAGGTATTTCGTTTTGCAGCACCGGCTTTAATGGCTGGTAACGTAGGTATTTTAAAACACGCGAGTAACGTTATGCGCAGTGCAGACAATATACAAAAGGTTTTTGAGCGTGCCGGTTTTCCAGAATATTGCTTTACACATCTTCCTTTAAGTAGTTCAAAAATTGAGGATGTAATAAAAAATCCTAAGGTAAAAGCAGTAACACTTACGGGAAGCACACCAGCCGGTAAAGCCGTAGCAGCTACTGCTGGTAGCGAGATTAAGAAGTCTGTACTTGAATTAGGTGGTAGTAATGCGCTTGTAGTTTTTGAAGATTGCAATGTGGAAAAAACCATAGAAAAGGCAGTTACAGCACGCTATCAAAATACAGGACAGAGTTGTATTGCTGGTAAACGCTTGCTGGTACATAAAAACATTGTCGATTCTTTTACCAGTAAATTTTTAGAGGCTGTAAAAAAGTTAGAAAGTGGTGATCCGTTACAAGAAGATACCTATATAGGTGTAATGGCACGCGAAGATCTTGCTGAGGAACTCGAAGAACAATTGAATAAAACAATAGATGCCGGCGGAAAAATCCTTTTAGGAGGAAATCGCAATAAAGCCTATTTTGAACCTACTGTTGTGGGAAATGTAACCTCAGAGATGCCACTATTTAAAGAAGAAACATTTGGACCTGTTATAGGTATTACAACATTTGAAACCGAAGATGAAGCCGTTGATCTTGTTAACCAATCTATCTTTGGGTTGGGAGTTTCCTTATTTACAGAAGATTACGATCGTGCAAAACGATTAGTTCCTCGATTTGATGATGGGGCAGTTTTTGTAAATGATCTTGTAAAAAGTGACCCACGTTTACCTTTTGGAGGTACTAAGATTTCGGGTTATGGCCGCGAACTTTCAGCAGACGGAATACAAGAGTTTGTAAACAAAAAAACGGTGTATTTTAACAAATTCTAATATTCAATTCGTTCGGGTAACTAATTGAAAAAAAATGAATTTAGTAACTTCAGAATTTAAACCATTCAAAAATGCCTTCAGTAACTATAAGACGCGTAGAAAAGCGTGATACCAATTTTATTTTAGAATTACTCCCAAGTTTAATGGATCCAGAATTACCGCATTGGCGCGATCCTAATGTGATGCTCGATATTGATCAACGTATTATTAAAGCTGAAATTCTAGATGGAAATAAGGACAACGCTATTTTTATTGCTGAGGATGAAGAAACTAAATTACAACTTGGCTTTATTTTCTTAGAAATAGGAACCGATTATTACCATAGAGAACCTCATGGTCATATAGCAGATATTATCGTTTCTCCTGAAGCCAGAGGTCGCGGAATTGGAAAAATGCTAATGAATAAAGCGGAAGAATGGACTAAGGATTGCGGCTATAGTTTACTTACTCTAAATGTTTTTGACGATAATAAAAAAGCCAGAAAACTGTACTCTTCGTTAGGTTTTACACCAGATTTAACTAAATATGGTAAAATACTAGAATAGGTTTCTTATTTATTAAGTATTCAGTTATTATTGTTAATCCCCTCTTATAGTTTGAGTTTTCATTACAGATAAGTATTCACCATTTTTAATTGTTCTTGATTTACTTTATACTACAAGATTGCCCGAATGACATCTACTTGACGCAATTTCTCTAAATTTATCTCAAATACATCAATCAAAATTGCATTAAAACCATATATCTACTAATGATCTGTTAATAGGTCTCTAATGAATGTGGTCTTGTTTGAACGATGTTTAAAAATACTTTGAGAGACGGCATTTGACGGCTGATTTGGAGTTGATAGCTTTTAAATTGAATAATTTTGAATGTAGAAAAAATCAGTTTAAGAACTAAAAGAAACCGTTCCTATTTAAAGTAGTAGTCTCTCGCATAAGCAAATTTAAACTTCCTTAATTAGGAGGTTTTTTTTTTGAAAATTAACTACCTGTAAATAGATTATAGGAGGAATTTTAAATAGATTTTATGAGTTGGGCGTAGTAGTATTTTTAGGTTAATAAATTGATATTCAGTAAAATATATAATTTTATTCTTAATCTGATATATTCAAAGCTTTTTAGTTATGATAGACTTAAAAACAGGATTAATTAATTTCGGTATAGATTTAAAAAAATGGAATTAAACAAATATAGTAAAGCAGTAACTCAAGACCCTACACAACCAGCGGCGCAAGCAATGCTTCACGCAATAGGTCTTACAGACGAAGATTTTAAAAAACCTCTGGTAGGTATTGCAAGTACAGGATATCAAGGTAATCCTTGTAATATGCACCTTAATGATCTGGCCACTTATGTGAAAGAGGGTGTAGATAAAAATGAACTGGTAGGTCTTATTTTTAATACTATAGGAGTGAGTGATGGTATTTCTATGGGTACTCCAGGAATGCGTTTCTCGCTACCATCTCGAGATATTATAGCAGACTCGATGGAGACTGTAGTGCAGGCCATGAGCTATGATGCGCTGGTAACCGTGGTAGGTTGTGATAAGAATATGCCGGGTGCTTTAATGGCGCAGTTGCGATTAGATAGACCTTCTATATTAGTTTATGGAGGTACAATTGCCCCGGGATGCCATAATGGTAAAAAGTTAGATGTGGTTTCAGCATTTGAAGCCTGGGGTTCTAAAATGTCTGGAGCAATTGATGAGACAGAATTTAAAAGTGTGATAAATAAAGCCTGTCCGGGTGCTGGCGCTTGTGGAGGTATGTATACTGCAAACACAATGGCTTCGGCGATAGAAGCCTTGGGGATGTCACTTCCTTATAATTCGTCAAATCCTGCAGTAAGTAGTAACAAAGAAGAAGAGTGTAAACGTTTAGGTGCAGCCTTAAAAAACCTGATTGAAAAAGATATTAAACCTAGTGATATTGTTACGGCAAAATCGTTAGAAAATGCGGTGCGCTTAGTAACCGTTCTTGGCGGATCTACAAATGCAGTCTTGCACTTTTTGGCTATTGCGAAAGCTGCACAACTCGAATTTAAGTTAGCAGATTTTCAAAGAATAAGTGATACTACCCCATTTTTAGCAGATCTGAAACCTAGTGGTAAATACCTTATGGAAGATCTTCATAATGTAGGTGGCGTTCCTGGAGTTTTAAAATATATGCTTGCTGAAGGAATGCTTCACGGAGATTGCCTAACAGTAACAGGTAAAACACTTGCCGAAAATCTAGCTGAAGTTCCTGATCTTATTGAAGGGCAGGATGTAATTCATCCTAAAGAAAATCCAATTAAAGAAACGGGACACATACGTATTCTATATGGCAATATAGCTACAGAAGGTAGTGTGGCAAAAATAACAGGGAAGGAAGGTCTTCATTTTAGCGGTACTGCACGCGTATTTGATGGCGAATATGCTGCAAATGCAGGAATAGGAAAAGGAGAAGTTAAAAAAGGCGATGTGGTTGTTATTCGTTATGAAGGACCACAAGGCGGACCGGGAATGCCAGAAATGCTAAAGCCTACAGCAGCCATAATGGGTGCAGGTTTAGGAAAAGAAGTAGCCTTAATTACTGATGGTCGTTTTTCTGGAGGTACACACGGATTTGTAGTGGGGCATATTACTCCAGAGGCACAAGCCGGGGGGAATATCGCACTTATAGAGAATGGTGATATTATTACGATTAATGCAGAAGCCAATACAATTTCAGTAGATGTTACTGAAGAAGAATTGGCAGAGAGAAAAGAGAAATGGGTTGCTCCAAAACTAAAGTTTGAGCGCGGAGTGCTTTATAAATATGCAAAAACAGTATCGTCTGCATCAGAAGGATGTGTGACTGATGAAATGTAGAAGTAGGCTTATGGAAACACAAACTATTAAATTACAAGCTACAGATTCGCAAGATACAGAGCGAATTACAGGTAAAGAGGCAATCATAAGATGCCTTCTTGCTGAAGGAGTAGATACATTGTACGGCTATCCGGGTGGTGCGATTATGCCCGTTTATGATGAGTTGTATAAATATCAAGATAAAATTAACCACATTCTTACCCGTCACGAGCAAGGGGCTACCCATGCTGCTCAGGGTTATGCCCGTGTTAGTGGTAAAGTGGGTGTGGCTATCGCTACATCGGGACCGGGAGCAACAAATCTTATAACAGGTATTGCAGATGCACAAATAGATTCAACGCCTATGGTGTGCATTACTGGTCAAGTAGCTTCAAATTTATTAGGGAGTGATGCCTTTCAGGAAACAGATATCATTGGTATTTCTACTCCGGTTACAAAATGGAATTTTCAGGTAACAAAAGCGTCTGAAATTCCTGAAGTACTGGCAAAAGCATTTTACATTGCCCGTAGTGGCAGACCAGGTCCTGTTTTAATTGATATCACAAAGGATGCACAGTTTGCTGAGCTTGATTTTAAGTATAAAAAATGCACTGCAATACGTAGCTATAAACCAGTTCCCAAGCTTAATCTTTCCGATGTCGAAGCTGCGGCAGCACTAATCAATGATGCTAAAAAACCGTTTATAGTTTGGGGACAGGGTGTAATCCTTGGCAAAGCCGAAGCAGAATTTAAAGCAGTGGTTGAAAAATCTGGTATTCCTGCTGCTTGGACGATCCTCGGAGTTTCTGCAATTCCTACAGAGCATCCTTTAAATGTGGGTATGGTAGGTATGCACGGTAATTATGCTCCTAATATGTTAACCAATGAGTGTGACGTATTAATCGCAATAGGTATGCGCTTTGATGACCGGGTAACCGGAGATTTGAATACGTATGCAAAACAAGCTAAAGTAATTCATTTTGAAATTGATCCTGCAGAGGTTAATAAGAATGTAAATGCAGAACTAGCTGTTTTAGGTGACAGTAAAGAATCTTTAGCAGCACTTTTGCCCTTATTAGATAAAAAAGAGCATACAGACTGGCATCAGCGTTTTAAAGATTTGTATCAGATCGAATATGATAAAATCATAAGCGAAGATATTTACCCTACAAAAGAAGGTCTTACGATGGGTGAGGTTCTTGAAGGTATAAATACGGTTTCTAAGGGTGATGCCGTAATTGTAAGCGATGTTGGTCAACACCAGATGATTGCTTGCCGTTATGCAAAATTTAATCACTCTAAAAGTAATATTACTTCTGGCGGACTAGGTACTATGGGATTTGCTCTTCCGGCAGCTATAGGTGCACAAATGGGGGCACCAGACCGTCCGGTTGTTGCTATAATAGGTGATGGGGGATATCAAATGACCATTCAGGAATTGGGTACCATATTTCAAACCAAAGTCCCTGTGAAAATTGTCGTACTCAATAATGAATTTCTCGGAATGGTTCGCCAGTGGCAGCAGTTGTTTTTTGACCGCAGATATGCATCTACAGAAATGGTAAATCCAGATTTTGTAGCGATTGCTAAGGGGTATTATATAGATGCTCAGAAAGTGACTAAACGCGAGGATCTTGCCGAAGCGATTGAAACCATGCTAGCATCAGAAGGACCTTACTTTTTAGAAGTACGCGTAGAAAAAGAAGACAATGTGTTTCCAATGATACCATCAGGAGCATCAGTTTCAGATATAAGATTAGAATAGTATGAGCGAGATAAAAACATTTACAGTTTCTATTTATACCGAAAATAATATCGGTTTGTTAAATCGTATTTCGGCAATATTTCAACGTAGAAAAGTTAATATAGAAAGTCTGAATACTTCGATGTCTGAGATCGAAGGCGTATCTAGATTTGTAATAGTTATTAATATAACTGAAGAGCGAATTAAGAAAATAATTGGTCAGCTAGAAAAGCAAGTTGAGGTTATTAAGGCATTTTATCATACCGATGAGCAAACCATATTTTTAGAAACCTGTCTTTTTAAAATTAAATCTGATTTGCTATTTGAAGAACGTCAGATTCAGAATATTATAAAAGAAAGTAACGCTCAGATTGTAACCGTAAATAAAGAGTTTTTTGTGCTTGAAAAAGCAGGCCGCAGATCTGAGATAGAATTATTATATCGAGAGTTAAGTGCTTTTGGGATAATGCAATTTGTACGTTCTGGTCGTATAGCTGTTACAAAAGATGAGATGAAAATATCTTCGATGCTTGCCGAATTTGCAGAATAAAACAACTAATCATAATCAATAAAATACATTAAAATGTCAAATTACTTTAATACACTATCCTTAAGAGATCAGTTAGCTCAGCTGGCAAAATGCCGATTTATGGAGTCTGATGAGTTTGCAGATGGTATAGAAGCATTACGCGGTAAGAAAGTTGTAATCGTAGGATGTGGAGCGCAGGGATTAAATCAAGGATTAAACATGCGCGACAGTGGGTTAGATATTTCATATACGTTGCGCGAAAGTGCTATTAAAGAGAAAAGAGCATCTTATAAAAATGCTGTAGAAAATGGTTTTACTGTTGGGACTTATGAAGAATTAATTCCCACAGCAGACCTTGTATGTAACCTTACACCAGATAAGCAACATACTGCGGTTGTAAAGGCGATTATGCCTCTTATGAAAAAAGGAGCAACTTTAGCTTATAGCCACGGTTTTAATATTGTAGAAGAAGGAATGCAAATACGGGAAGACCTTACCGTTATTATGTGTGCTCCTAAATGTCCTGGTTCTGAAGTACGGGAAGAATATAAGCGTGGTTTTGGAGTTCCTACCTTGATAGCGGTTCATCCTGAAAATGATCCTGAAGGAAAAGGAAAAGATCAAGCTAAAGCATACGCAGTTGCAACGGGTGGTCACAGAGCAGGTGTGCTCGAATCTTCATTTGTCGCTGAGGTAAAAAGTGATTTAATGGGTGAGCAAACTATCTTATGTGGTATGCTTCAAACCGGCTCTATTCTTTGTTTCGATAAAATGGTTGAAAAAGGAATTGATAAAGGCTATGCAGCTAAGTTGATTCAATATGGTTGGGAAACTATTACCGAGGCTTTAAAGCATGGTGGTATAACAAATATGATGGATCGATTAAACAATCCTTCAAAAATTAAAGCATTTGAATTGGCTGAAGAAATTAAGGAGATTACGCGTCCTTTATTCCACAAGCATATGGATGATATTATCTCAGGGCATTTCTCCAAAACGATGATGGAAGATTGGGCAAATGACGATGAAAACCTTTTAAAATGGCGTGCTGCAACTGGAGAGACTGAATTTGAAAAGACACCTGCCGGAGACGTTGAGATTTCTGAACAAGAATATTTTGATCACGGCGTATTAATGGTAGCAATGGTTAAAGCCGGAGTAGAGTTAGCTTTTGAAACGATGACAGAAGCGGGTATTATTGAAGAGTCTGCTTATTACGAATCGCTTCACGAAACTCCGCTAATTGCGAATACTATTGCGCGTAAAAAATTATTTGAGATGAATCGTATTATCTCAGATACTGCAGAATATGGTTGCTACTTATTTGACCATGCTTGCAAGCCTCTTTTGACAGATTTTATGAATTCTGTAGATACAAATATCATTGGTAAAGCTTTCGCAAAAGATAATGGTGTAGATAATAAAACACTTATTGCAGTGAACGACGCTATACGAGGTCACGAAGTTGAAGAAGTAGGAGCGTGGTTAAGAGAATCTATGACTGCCATGAAAGAAGTTAAGACAGTAGCGTCGGCAGAGCCGGTTACCGCTTAATATTCTTTTTAAATCACTGTATATACTAAACTTGGTTACACCCGAATAACCAAGTTTAGTCAATCAAAATAATTACAATTTTGAGCGACTTAAAAATCTCATATTTCCCAGAATTAGAAAATGTAAAAAAGGCTGCAGCAACCTTGAAGGGTGTTGCAGCTTTAACTCCATTACTGCCCAGTCTTAATTACTCACGTAAATTTGAGGCAAAAATTCTTCTTAAACGGGAAGATTTGCAACAGGTGCGGTCCTATAAAATTAGAGGAGCTTTCAATAAAATAAGTTCGTTATCGCAAAATGATCGGGATAAGGGAATTGTCTGTGCCAGTGCTGGTAATCACGCACAAGGTGTTGCATTTGCCTGTGCAAAATTAAAAATAAAAGGCACCATTTTTATGCCTGCTCCCACACCGGGTCAGAAAACTGAGCAGGTAAAAATGTTTGGAGAAGACTATGTGACAATAGTTCTAACAGGAGATACCTTTGATGATGCTTATAAAGCTGCAAAAACTGAATGTGATGCGCTGGGTAAAATATTTGTTCATCCTTTTGACGATGAAAAAATCATAGAAGGTCAGGCGACTGTGGGATTAGAAATAATTGAACAAGCTGAGGAAGAGATTGATTATGTTTTTGTACCCGTAGGTGGAGGTGGTCTTGCTTCAGGATTGAGTACCATATTTCATTTACTATCTCCTAAAACCAAAGTAATAGGTGTAGAGCCTGAAGGTGCTCCATCAATGAGTACTTCTATATTTAATAAGGAAAACACAACACTTAGATTAATAGAAAAATTTGTAGATGGCGCTGCGGTGCAACGGGTAGGCGATCGCAATTTTGCTATATGCAAGGAGTACTTACATAAAATGGTAACTGTTCCGGAAGGTAAAGTATGCCAGACCATATTAGATCTTTATAATAAAGACGCTATTGTAGTAGAGCCTGCAGGAGCACTTACCTTATCAGTTCTAGATCAATTTGCTGATGAGATTAAGGGAAAAAATATTGTTTGTATCGTAAGCGGAAGTAATAATGACATAACGCGAACAGCAGAAATTAAAGAACGTGCACTGTTATATCAAGGTTTAAAACATTATTTCATTATACGTTTTCCGCAGCGTGCCGGAGCGTTACGCGAATTTTTAAATGAGATATTAGGACCCAATGATGATATTACATTTTTTGAATACAAAAAGAAGACATCGCGGGAAGATGGTCCAGCCGTAGTAGGAATTGAGATACAAGATTCGGCAAGTTTAGAACCCTTAATTGCACGTATGAAAAGCCGTAAATTTTTCGGTGAGTATTTAAATGATAAACCCGATTTATTTGAATTTTTGATATAAACTATTTTTTTTTTCGATCAAGAAGCAACTACAAAACCTATCCACATGATACCACTTACAACCGAAATACCAGAGCAATTTAAAGTTGAGCCAATAGAGCAGAGAACCTATCTCATAGATGGTAAGCTTTTAACATGGGAAGGAGAAACTGCAGAGGTTTATTCAAGCATTCATACAGAGGTTGATGGTGAGCGTCGACCCACAAGATTAGGCTCAACTCCCAGTCTTGGTAAAGAGGAAGCACTATTAGCTGTAGATGCCGCTCATAAAGCTTATGATAGAGGTCAAGGTTTATGGCCAACGATGAAGGTTGCAGATCGCATTAAATGTATGCAGACTTTTGTTGAAAAAATGAAAACTAAGCGGGAGCTTATTGTAACACTATTGATGTGGGAAATAGGGAAAAATTTTCCAGATTCCCAAAAAGAGTTTGATCGTACCGTTGAGTATATCAATGATACTATTGCAGATTATAAGGATATGGATCGTGATAGTGCTAAATTTTATAAGCAAGACGGGATACATGCACATATACGTAGAGGACCATTAGGTGTAGTGCTGTGTTTAGGACCTTATAATTATCCGCTTAACGAAACTTTTTGCTTGCTTATTCCTGCTCTAATTATGGGGAATACAGCTGTTTTTAAACCTGCTAAACACGGGGTTTTATTAATTGCACCATTACTAGAAGCATTTCAAGAAAGTTTTCCTCCGGGTGTGGTTAACGTAGTATTTGGTAGAGGTAGAACGATTGCTTCTCCTGCAATGCAAACGGGAAAAATAGATGTTTTGGCTTTAATAGGGCACAGTTCGTCTGCAAACGCATTACAAAAATTACATCCTAAACAAAATCGTCTGCGATTGGTACTTGGCCTTGAAGCAAAAAATCCTGCGGTAATTTTACCTGATGCAGATCTTGATCTTGCTGTTGCAGAATGTATTGCAGGTACACTTTCATTTAATGGTCAGCGATGTACAGCTCTAAAGGTGATTTATGTACACGAGAATATTGCAGAGACATTTAACCGTAAATATTCAGAAACAGTTGATGCGTTGAAGTTTGGACTGCCCTGGGAAGATGGCGTAAAACTTACACCCTTGCCAGAACCTTCAAAACCTGCATATATTCAAGGGCTTATAGATGATGCTACGGCAAAAGGAGCGCAAGTTCTTAATGCCAAAGGAGGTACTCATTTTGAAAATTTTATATGGCCTGCTGTATTGTTTCCAGTAACAAAAGATATGCTGGTATATCAAGAGGAGCAGTTTGGTCCTGTAGTTCCTATACTTACTTTTAAACATATAGATGAGCCACTAGATGATATGGCAGAGTCAAACTATGGCCAGCAAGTAAGTCTCTTTGGAAAAGATGTTAAGGCGTTAGCGCCGCTTATAGATACTTTGGTAAACTTAGTTTGTCGTGTAAATCTTAATAGTTCGTGTCAACGTGGTCCAGATGTATATCCATTTACAGGGAGAAAAGATTCTGCAGTAGGAACTTTGAGTGTTCATGATGCTTTGCGTTCTTTTTCGATACGCACATTTGTGGCTTCTAAAGACAATGAATATAATAATGCAATCTTAAATGAGTTATTAGATACTAAGAAATCTAACTTCGTAAGTACAGATTACTTGTTATAATAATTATCAAAAGCTTATTTTGTTAGAAATATAGCAGTGAAAAATTATTATCGAACTGAAACTTGAAGAAATCATAAAAAAGTAGATTTATTTGACATTTTCAGGCATTATTGGACTGTCATTTAAATCTACTTTGTACTTTAGCAGAATAAATGAAAGGAATAAACTTACATATAAATGTACTGAAGCAAGCTATCAAGGCTGCTGTTTTGTCATTGTATCCAGTTGAGACCCATACTTCTTTGGTATGTATTCCTGTACGCCGTCATGAGCGTCGCCGCCCCTAGTGGGTGCAGTTTTCTTGGGAACTTAGGTGAGTCCGGTTCCGTCTTCAATATCAATTTCACTTTTTTTCTAACTTCCAATTCAAAAGAATATGGAAATTATTATTGCAAATAAATCCCATGCGGGATATGCACAATATATATGCGATACGATCGCAGAATCGGCTAAGGTACGTGGTACAGGTATTGCAAAACGCACACCAGAGTACGTAATCACCAAAATGGAAAACGGAAATTCTGTTATAGCACTTGATGGTGATAAATTTGCTGGTTTCTGTTACATCGAGGCTTGGGGACATGGCAAATTTGTCGCAAATAGTGGTCTTATTGTACACCCTGACTATAGAGGCAGTGGTCTTGCACGGCAAATTAAAGAGGCCATTTTTAAACACTCTCGCCATAAATATCCAGATGCAAAAGTTTTTGGTATCACTACGGGTCTTGCCGTTATGAAAATTAATTCAGATTTGGGATATCGTCCCGTAACCTTTTCAGAACTTACTGATGATCCTACGTTCTGGAAAGGCTGCCAAACCTGTCGTAATTATGATATTTTACAGCGTACCGAGCAAAAAATGTGTTTGTGTACTGGAATGTTATATGATCCTGCAAAAGAAGAGCAGAAAAAAATGCTTATACCTGAAGACGTTAAGCAAATGAATCCAAAAGCTTTTACACGGTTAAAAAGTATTAAAGAACATTTGTTCTTGAAAAAAGATAAAAAGAAACAAGATTAAATTGTTTAGACTCTGTAGAGTCTAGAATAAACCATATTAGAATGAAAAAATTAGTTCTCGCCTATAGTGGCGGTCTTGACACAAGTTATTGCGCTAAGTATCTATCTGAAGAAAAAGGATTTGAAGTACATGCTGTAAGTATTAATACTGGGGGTTTTAGTCAGGAAGAAATTGACGAAATAGAGTCTAAAGCTTTAAAAATAGGAGCTAAAACCTATAAAAATATTCAAGCTGTAGATCGCTTTTATGATAAGGTTGTCAAGAATTTAATTTATGGTAACGTATTAAAAAATAATACTTACCCTCTTTCAGTAAGTGCAGAACGTATTATTCAGGCTGTTGAGATTATAAACTATGCAAAATCGATAGATGCACAATATGTTGCTCACGGAAGTACGGGCGCTGGCAATGACCAAGTTCGTTTTGATATGATTTTTCAAACACTTGCTCCAGAAATTGAAATCATTACTCCTATTAGAGATTTACAACTCTCAAGACAGGCGGAAATCGATTATTTAAAAAGTCACGGTGTGGAGATGGCTTGGGAGAAAGCAAAATATTCTGTAAACCGTGGGCTATGGGGAACAAGTGTAGGAGGTAGTGAGACCTTAACTTCTCATCAGGGATTGCCAGAATCTGCTTTTCCTTCACAAGTAGAAAAAACCGAGTCAGAACAAGTTACTTTAACATTTATAAAAGGCGAATTAACAGCGGTAAATGGCAAGGCTGCCGGTGCCGTAGAGAATATTGAAACCCTGCAAAAATTAGCGGCACCTTTTGGTATAGGTCGGGATATTCATGTAGGAGATACCATTATAGGGATAAAGGGTCGCGTAGGTTTTGAAGCGGCCGCACCAGTGATAATAATTAAAGCGCATCATTTATTAGAAAAGCATACGCTTACAAAATGGCAAATGCAGCATAAAGATTATCTAGCTAATTTTTATGGAATGCATTTACATGAAGGTCAATATTTAGATCCGGCTATGCGTAATATGGAAGCCTTCTTAGAAGATAGTCAGAAAAATGTATCAGGTGATGTGTATGTAACATTACATCCCTATCGATTTACTTTGGAAGGTATAAAATCTGATCACGATTTGATGAATGCATCTTTTGGGGCATATGGCGAGATGAATAAGGGATGGACAGCCGACGATGCAAAAGGATTTATAAAAATCACCGGAAACCAAAATAAAATTTACAATCACGTAAACGGAAACTCATGATTAAAGCAGGTATAGTAGGTGGCGCAGGATATACAGCAGGAGAACTGTTGCGTATTTTATTAAACCACTCCTTTGTAGAATTGAGTTTTGTTTACAGCACCTCTAATGCCGGAAACTTGCTTAGTGATGTGCATCAGGATTTGATAGGAAGCACATCGTTACGTTTTGCAGACACAATTGATTTTTCTGTAGATGTAGTTTTTTTATGTTTAGGTCACGGAAATTCCAAAGCATTCTTAAAGGAACATAACTTTACTGAATCTACTGTTATTATTGATTTAAGTAATGATTTTCGATTAAAAGCAGATGCAGATTTTGAAGGTAGAGAGTTTGTATATGGTTTGACAGAACTTAATAGAGATGCTATAAAGCAAGCCGGATCTATTGCAAATCCCGGCTGTTTTGCTACAGCGATTCAGTTAGCGATATTGCCCTTAGCTGATGCACGAAAAATATCAAATGACATCCATATAAATGCTGTTACAGGTGCAACTGGTGCGGGTACTTCACATTCTGCGACTACTCATTATACGTGGAGAGATAACAACTTTTCATATTACAAACCATTCACACATCAACATATGGGTGAAATTAATCAGACTGTAGCTCAACTTCAATCTGGTTTTGATAAAGAATTATTTTTTCTGCCTAATCGTGGAAATTTTTCCAGAGGAATTTTTGCAACTGCATATACCAAGTTTGATGGCGTATTTGATGAGATAAAAAATTTGTATAAAGACTATTACGCCGATGCTCCGTTTACGTTTGTCTCAGATGCAGAAATACATATGAAACAGGTAGTAAATACTAATAAATGCCTGATTCATTTACACCAACAAGGAAGTCAATTGTTAATTACAAGTTGTATAGATAATCTTTTAAAAGGAGCATCTGGTCAAGCAGTAGAAAATATGAATCTTATCTTTGGGCTTCCGCAGGTTGAAGGGCTTAACCTTAAGGGCAGCTATTTTTAATAATTTCTATAAGATTAGTTGAAGAGCACAATTGGAAGTTATAAATATGAATTCTTTTGAGCAATAATGACACTATAAAAAGAGGTTGCTTTCGCCTTCGCGAAATTTACATAAAGGACAGTATATGAAAATAGCAATTATAGGAACTGGTAATTTAGGCCTTTCAATAGCCAAGGGGCTGATAACAAATAATGCAATTACCTCATTATTTATGACTCGTCGTAATCCCGAGGCAATAGCATCTTATGCAGAGTATAAAAATGTGTATGTTACTTCAGATAACGTAGAGGCAGTACAGAAGTCTGATATTTTAATATTTGCAGTTCAACCAGCGCAACTAAGTGCTATTTTAAATGACATAAAAGATCATCTTACAGATAAACATGTTCTTATATCCACCATTACAGGATATCAAATTTCTCAAATTGAAGCAATTGTAGGTACAGATCAATATATTGTGCGTGCAATGCCTAACACAGCAATTGCAGTGGGCGCATCGATGACCTGTCTTGCCAGTAATGAAAAAGGAATGAAGCGTATAAAAATTGCAGAGGCTATTTTTAATCGTTTGGGAAATAGTTTGATTATTCCTGAAACTCAAATGCAGGCAGCTACTGTAGTTTGCGCAAGCGGTATTGCCTTTTGGATGCGACTGATTCGTGCGACTACTCAGGCTGCTATACAACTGGGATTTGACGCAAAGGAAGCACAAGAATTGGCTATGCATACGTGTAATGGAGCATCAAAATTGCTTATAGATTCGGGAAATCATCCCGAAGAAGAAATTGATCGTGTTACAACACCTAAGGGTTGTACGATTGAAGGTTTAAATGAAATGGAACATAAAGGCTTGAGTTCTTCTCTAATTCAAGGGATGGTAGCTTCTTTTAATAAAATTAATATTATAAAATCTGATCAGAAATAATGAGTCTATTTGATGTTTACCCGTTGTATGACGTAACCCCGATAAAAGCTCAGGATGTTTGGGTTTATGATTCAAAACCTACTAAGTATCTGGATTTATATGGAGGTCACGCTGTAATTTCTATAGGTCACTCGCATCCTAAATATGTGGAAAATTTAACAAAGCAATTAGGAGATATTGGGTTTTATAGCAATGCAGTGCACAATCCATTGCAAGAAGCACTTGGAGAACGTTTACCTGTTCAATCTGGATGTCCAGACTATCAATTATTTATGTGTAGTAGTGGAGCAGAAGCTAATGAGAATGCACTTAAAGTAGCCTCTTTTGTTACAGGAAGAAAAAAGGTTGTGGCCTTTAACAATAGCTTTCACGGGCGCACATCTGCCGCAGTTGCAGCTACAGATAATCCTAAGATTGTTGCTCCAATAAATGCACAACAGGAGGTTGAGTTTTTACCATTAGGTGATCTCGATGCGTTAGCAGGTGTACTAGCTAAGGGTGATGTTTGTGCAGTAATTGTAGAGTTTATTCAGGGAGTAGGAGGTTTAGATATAAGCACTAAAGAATTTTACGAAGGGATTGATAAATTGTGCAAGCAAACCGGAACAATGCTTATCGCCGATGAGGTTCAAGCTGGCTTTGGGCGTACAGGAAGATTTTTTGCATTCCAAGAGTACGATGTACAGCCAGAGTTAATCTCGATGGCAAAAGGTATGGGTAATGGTTTCCCAGTGGGAGGCATTTTAATTCATTCTTCAATAGATGCAGAATTTGGGATGTTGGGAACAACCTTTGGAGGAAACCACCTGGCTTGTGTTGCGACACTAACAGTTCTTGAAGTTTTAGAAGAAGAAAACCTTCTGGAACATGCCCTTCGGGTTTCAGATCATTTTAAAGCCAGGGCATTAGATTTTCCTCAAATCAAAGGTGTAAAAGGACGTGGATTGATGTTAGGAATTGAATTTGATTTTGATACTTCAGCATTGAGAAAACAGCTTATTTACGACCAGCATATTTTTACAGGAAGCGCAAAGAATAAGAATCTCATACGCATACTTCCGCCATTAACAGTGCAAAATGTGCATATTGATCAGTTTTTTGATGCACTTAAAATAGAATTAGAAAAATTATAATCAACTAAGCAGAGATTTCGGCTGCTACTTATCTTTTGACAGGAATCACTAATGAAAAAATACACTGGTTTAGACGACATTACAGATCTACAAGAACTAATCGCGCAAGCGCGCGAACTTAAAAATAATCCATACGCTTATGAGCAACTGGGTAAGCGCAAGCGCCTTGTAATGCTATTTTTTAACTCTAGCTTACGCACCCGGTTAAGTACAGAAAAAGCTGCAAGCAATCTGGGAATGGATGTCACGGTTATGAACTTTAATAGTGATGCCTGGAAATTAGAATTTGAAGATGGTACTGTTATGGATGCAGATACGTCAGAGCATATTAAAGAGGCTGCTCAAGTGATTTCTCAATATGCAGATATTATTGCTGTACGCGCTTTCCCCACTCTAACGGATAAAGCTAAAGATGAATCTGAATATGTAATTTCTAGTTTTGTTAAGTATGCGAGTGTTCCTATTGTTAATATGGAAAGTGCAACAGCTCATCCTTTGCAAGCACTTGCCGATGCTATTACGATCACAGAACTGGCAAACAAGAAAAAGCCCAAAGTGGTTTTAAGTTGGGCGCCACACCCAAAAGCTTTACCCCACGCCGTAGCAAATTCATTTATAGGAATGATGCAGAAAATGGATGTCGATTTCACGATCACACATCCCAAAGGCTACGAACTGGATAAGGCTGTTGTAAAAGATTCGGTAGTAGAATATGATCAGGATGCAGCATTAAAGGATGCAGACTTCGTCTACGTGAAGAACTGGAGTAACTATGAGAATTATGGCAAAGTGCTTGCCACAACAGATTCTCACACGAGTTGGACAATAACTGATGAGAAGTTAGGAGAAGCCAGGTTTATGCATTGTCTTCCGGTAAGAAGAAATGTAATCGTTACCGATAGTGTTTTAGATGGAAAGAATTCGGTAGTGATTGAACAAGCAAATAATAGAACCTATTCTGCTCAGGTAATTCTCAAATCAATTTTAGAGAACCTCAATTAACGCTATTCTTATGAGAAATCTTCATATTGTTAAAGTAGGTGGAAATATTATTGAAAAAGATGAAGATCTTCAGCATTTTTTAGATTTGTTTGCAAACCTTGAAGGACCTAAAATATTGGTTCACGGAGGAGGTAAATTAGCTACCGAACTTGCAGAACGCTTAGGTATAGCTGTAAAAATGATTGATGGACGCAGAATTACAGATGCTGAGACCGTCGAGGTAATCACCATGGTTTACGGCGGTAAGGTAAATAAACATATTGTAGCGGGTTTGCAGGCTAGAAATTGCAATGCACTGGGTTTTTCTGGAGCTGATGGAAATACAATTTATTCGGTAAAAAGACCAGTAAAAAATATCGATTTTGGTTTTGTAGGAGATGTTGTTGGCGTTAATAGTGAGCTTATAGATAAATTACTTGATATAGGTATTACACCGGCATTTTGCGCAATAACTCACGATGGTAAAGGTCAATTGCTAAATACAAATGCTGATACAATCGCATGTGAGCTGGCGATAGGGCTTTCTAAAAGTTACAAGGTTACGCTTAACTACTGTTTTGAAAAGCCGGGGGTATTGATTGATGTTGCCAATGATGATTCTGTTGTACGGGAGATAAATACTTCTAAATATTCAGAATTATTAGAAGACAAAATTATCGCAGATGGGATGCTTCCGAAGTTAGAAAATTGCTTTTATGCATTAAAAGGCGGTGTAAATAAAGTTCAACTTGGCAAACCTGAAATGCTACAAAATACCAATACTAATTTTACAACCTTACGACTGTAATGAACATAGAGAAACTTACGCAAGAGGCACTAGAATTATTAAAAAATCTAATTAAAACACAGTCTTTTTCATCTGAAGAAGAGGGTACGGCTTCATTTATTGAAAATTGGTTTAATACACATGATATTCCATTTCAAAGACAGGCAAATAATATCTGGGCAACTAATAAGAATTTTAAAGAAGGAAAAACCACCTTACTTTTAAATAGTCACCATGATACTGTTCAGCCTAATAACGGCTACACGCGCGATCCATATTCTCCAGATATTGAAGATGGCAAATTATACGGCTTGGGTAGCAATGATGCTGGTGGTTGTCTGGTTTCATTAATTGCAACTTTTACGTATTTCTATGCCTATGAAAATCCTAAATATAATTTAGTTCTGGTAGCGAGTGGTGAGGAAGAGAGTAGCGGTCCAAATGGGTTAAATAGTATGCTTAAAGTTATCCCTCATATTGATGTAGCTATTGTAGGTGAGCCTACGTTGATGAATCTTGCCATTGCAGAAAAGGGACTTGTGGTCTTTGATGCTCAGGTTTTGGGTACTCCTTCACACGCGGCACATCCTAATGACAACAATGCGATCTACAATTGTATACCGGTATTGCAATGGTTTAAGGATTTTAAGTTTGAAAAAGTCTCTGAGGCTTTGGGAGAAGTTAAAATGACAGTCACTCAAATAAAAGGTGGTAAACAGCATAACGCAGTACCTGCAGACATTGATCTGGTAGTTGATGTACGTGTTAATGATCAATATAGTAATAAGGAAATTGCAGATCTATTACAAGCACAAGCACCTTGCGATTCTATAAAACCACGAAGTTTACGATTAAATTCGTCTTCTATTCCTAAAGAGCACGAACTAGTAAAAGCGGGCATTGCTCTAGGTCGAAGCACTTATGGTTCACCAACTTTGAGCGATCAGGCGGTTTTAAGCTGCCCATCATTAAAGTTGGGTCCGGGTGATAGTACCCGTTCACACAGTGCAGATGAGTATATTTACGTTAAAGAAATCGAAGAGGGAATACAGATTTATATAGATTTGCTGGAAAGCATTTTATAATATTGAGTAGTCAATACGAGAAAATTTCAAAACGTTGTACTACTTGATACGATTACAATTTCAATAAAAATAATCCCTCTTGGGGTAAGTTAGGGTCGATTTTATCTTCTCAAAACTAAAAAAAGTAACTATGAAACTTTGGGATAAAGGAGCCACAATAGACGATAAGATTATGAATTTTACGGTAGGTAATGACCGTGAGATTGATACACATATCGCTAAGTATGATGTGCAGGCAACGCGAGCACACGTAATTATGCTTGAGAAAATAGGAATTCTAAGTGCTCAAGAACTTGATAGCCTTTTACCTCAATTAGAAATTCTTGAAGCCCATACCCAAAACCCTGATTTTTTTATTGAACCGGAGTATGAGGATATTCATAGCAAGATAGAAGCAGAACTTACTCTTATTTTAGGGGAAACCGGTAAGAAAGTACATACTGCGCGATCACGGAACGATCAGGTTCTTGTGGCTTTGCATTTATATTATAAAGATCAATTGCAGCAAATACGGGTACGTACCGTCTCTCTGTTTGATACGTTAATGAAACTTGCTAATAAACATCAGGATAAATTACTTCCCGGGTACACGCATTTACAGGTAGCGATGCCAAGTAGCTTTGGACTATGGTTTTCTGCGTATGCAGAATTGCTAATAGATGATCTCACGCTGCTTAATGCTACCTTACAAATTGTAGATCAAAATCCGTTGGGATCTGCAGCAGGTTACGGAAGTTCGTTTCCTATAGATCGAAACCTTACTACTAAAGAAATGGGCTTTGCAACTTTAAAGTACAATGTGGTTGCGGCTCAAATGTCTAGAGGGAAAAGTGAACGAACTCTTGCATCTACACTGGGAAGTCTGGCAAATACGCTATCGCGGTTTGCAATGGATATTTGTTTGTATATGAGTCAGAATTTTGGATTTATAAGTTTTCCCGAGCAGTTAACGACCGGCAGTAGTATTATGCCTCATAAAAAAAACCCGGATGTTTTTGAATTGATACGCGGTAAGTGTAATAAAATTCAGGCATTAAGTACAGAGATGATTTTAATTACTAATAATTTACCTAGTGGTTATCACCGAGATTATCAATTGCTTAAAGAAAATACCATAAATGCAATAGAGAACATAAAAGATATTCTTGAAATATTTGATTATAGTATTGCTCAGATCGTAGTTAAAGACATCGATCTCACCGAAGAAAAATACAAATACATCTTTACAGTGGATAGTATCAATAATCTGGTTGTGGAAGGCAAATCATTTAGAGAGGCCTATAAAACAGTTGGAGGAGAAGTACAAGCAGGAACTTATAAACCAGATTCTGGTAGAAAGCACACCCATTTAGGAAGTATACACAATCCCGGATTTGCTGAGATCACCGAAAAGATGCGCAAAGTTTCAACGGCATTAGATAAAAGCTAAAGGTGTTTGAATAGTACGTATTTTTAATTCAGAATGATTCAAAATGCACTGATTTATCAATGCTTTAGAAAAAAAAACTTCAGATTATTTGAATTTAATGGAAGTTAGATTGTTTATTAAAAGCTTTTATTATAGAATTTTTGAATATTCTGTCAATTAAAGTGCTGGTTGTTATTAGTATTGCCCGTTTTTTTTATTTTTAATGCTTTTTTGTCTAAGTTCTTAATTTCAGTAAATAGTGCTTTTCAAATTTTGTAGTTCATAGTATCTTATTATAAATTTGCCTTGTCTTACTCAAAAGATATATGAGAATTCTTCTTTCTTTAGTTATACTTCTTTTTACCGGTTTTATAAATATATCGAGTGTAGCTGCTTATACGGGTGGAGAATCTATATCTATTGCTGAGATCGACTATCAGGGTCTTCAGCATATAGACAAAAACGCACCCAAAAGTTTTCCGCAGTACTCTATTGCTGAATTTGAGATTGAAGAAAGTGATTCTGCTTCAAAAGACAAACACCTTAGCAGCACTATACCCTTCTTTGGCCTTCCTGCCGCTGTTATCAAGCATTTTTACGTTTACAAATACAATTATTTAGATGCAGAAGCAATCATTCCTGCTTGCTCTTCTGTTAAGTCTTACCTGCTTTTTCAGGTTTTTAGACTGTGATTAAAACTCTTCTGGCCTTCCTCACAGTAGGCTAAACGCTTATTCTGTTTAAAGTATTCAAAACAATTGTTCAAAAACTTTACAGGATATCTACGTCTTTTCTATTCTGAAAAGGCATTCACATTAATCTAACTATTTGTAATTAAAGTCACCATGAAAAGAATGCTCATGATGTTAGGCTTTGGAGCACTATTGTTCCACGTAAGCTGTAAATCAGAACACCACGAAAAAGAAGAAGAAGTAAAATTCTTAGTCACAAATCCTGTCCAAAAAGATACACTTATAACAAAAGACTATGTATCACAAATACAATCTAGTCGGCATATAGAACTTCGCGCTCAAGAGCGAGGATATCTTCAGAAGATATATGTAGATGAAGGAGCGTTTGTAAAAGAAGGTCAGTTGCTTTTTCAAATACTTCCCCGAATTTATGAAGCCGAAGTACAAAAATCTAAAGCTGAGGCTGAAGTAGCTAAAATTGAATATGAAAACACGAAACTGTTAGCAGATAGTGATGTAGTTTCTAAAAATGAATTAGCTATGGCAAAGGCTAAAATGGATAAAGCAAATGCCGAGCTATCTCTCGCTAATGTGCATTTGGGATTTACTCAAATACGAGCACCCTTTGATGGTATTGTTGACCGCTTTCACGTAAGATTAGGTAGTCTCGTGGATGAAGGCGAACTCCTAACTAATCTATCTGATAATAGTACGATGTGGGTTTATTATAATGTACCCGAGGCTGAATATCTAGATTATCAAGAGAATATCACAAAAACTGAAAAGCCACAGGTAAATCTTCTAATGGCAAACAATAAATACTTTAAGCATCCTGGAGTTGTAGAAACAATTGAAGCAGATTTTAATAACGAAACCGGTAACATTCCATTTAGAGCCAGTTTTCCTAATCCTGAAGGTTTACTAAGACACGGGGAGACAGGCAATGTACATGTTACCATACCTATTACAGATGCTCTATTAATTCCACAAAAAGCCACTTTTGAAGTGCTTGATAAAAAGTACGTTTATGTCGTTGATAAAGATCACAAGGTAAAATCGCGCGAGATTACAATAATTAATGAGCTCCCTCATATTTATGTAGTCTCTGAAGGCTTGTCTGTAAATGACCTTATTCTGCTCGAGGGTTTACGCTTAGTTCGTGAAAATGATAAAATTGAATACAAAGTTAAAGATGCTGAATCTGTGATTTCTAATCTTGATTTGTACGCTGAGTAATCGAATCTAAAACGAAAAAACATGTTTAGTCAATTTATAAAAAGACCCGTTTTTGCGATAGTAATTTCGATTATTATCTTATTTATAGGTTCGCTTGCCATCAAGCAGCTTCCTATTTCCCAGTTTCCGCAAATTGCGCCTACGACTGTAAATATATTTATCGCTTATCCTGGAGCAAGTGCAGATGTGTTGGTAAAATCCACTTTAATTACACTTGAAAATGCTATAAATGGAGTAGAAGATATGCGTTACATGGCCACTGATGCAACGAGTGCTGGAGAGGCAACATTACGTATTATTTTTGAACCCGGTGTGGACCCTAATGATGCTGTTGTACGCGTGAAAACGCGGGTAGATCAGGTTATGCCACTCTTACCTGAGTTGGTACAACGGGAAGGTGTTGTTATTACGCCGGTGCAGCCCAGTATGTTAATGTATGTGAATCTGTATTCTAAAGATAAGGGTATGGATGAAAAATTTCTATACAACTATGCCGATGTAAAAATGATTCCTGAGATAAACCGTCTCAAAGGGGTGGCGCGATCTCAGATTTTAGGAAGTCGCCGTTATGCGATGCGCGTTTGGTTAAATCCTGAGCGTATGCGGGCGTATTCTATTTCTGTCGAAGAAGTAATGGAAGCTTTGCAAGAACAAAGTATAATAGGAAGACCCGGTAGAATAGGACAGAGTTCTGGCATAAGTGCCCAATCATTAGAATACGTTCTTACCTACAAAGGACGTTTTAATGAACCTGCAGAATACGAGAACGTTGTTATACGCGCAAATGCAGAGGGAGAAAGCATCCATTTAAAAGATATAGGAAAAGTAGAGTTAGGAAGTGAATTTTTTGACATCTATTCAAACCTTGATGGCCACCCATCTGCAGCAATTGTACTCAAACAGAATTACGGTAGTAATGCAAGTGAAGTAATTGATGAGGTTAAAGAGAAGCTTGAAGAAATGAAAGCAGATTTCCCTCCGGGAATGGATTATAATATTAGTTATGACGTATCAAATTTTTTGGATGCTTCCATAGAGCAAGTTATTGATACGCTTAGAGATGCTTTTCTTTTAGTAGCCTTTGTTGTATTTATCTTTTTAGGAGACTGGCGATCTACATTGATACCTATTATTGCAGTTCCTGTTTCTTTGGTTGGTGCTTTTTTTGTGATTCAGCTGTTTGGGATGTCTATAAACCTGGTTACTTTATTTGCTTTAGTACTCGCGATAGGTATTGTAGTAGATGATGCGATTGTAGTAGTTGAAGCGGTACATGCTAAGTTTCATGAGTTTCCTACTATAACTCCATACAAAGCAGTTAAGCTTGTTCTTGGAGAAATTTCTGGGGCTATTATAGCAATTACTGCCGTGATGGTTTCGGTTTTTCTACCTATAACTTTTATGTCTGGGCCGGTAGGAACATTTTACAGGCAGTTTTCAATTACCATGGCGAGTTCTATTGTGATTTCTGCAGTGGTAGCTCTTACGCTAACGCCGGTGTTATGTGCGATGCTCTTAAAAAATAACCACGGAAAAGAGAAAAAAGGAAACCTATTAACTAAAACACTTGATGGATTCAATAATTGGTTTGACAGACTTACAGGAAGGTATGTACGCGTTCTAAAATCTATAGTAAGTAGGAGGGTTTTAACCTTTGGAGTACTTGCTATCGTTTGTGGCTTAATATTTTTTGAAAATCAGATTTTACCATCAGGTTTTATCCCCAGCGAGGATCAAGGAACTATCTATGCAATTATCCAAACTCCGCCTGGAGCTACGTTAGAGCGAACAAACAAAGTATCCTTAGAACTTCAGAAAATTTGTGAAGAAGTAGCAGGGGTAGAGTCGGTTTCTTCTCTAGCAGGTTATGAGATAATGACCGAGGGTCGCGGATCTAATGCCGGAACTTGTTTAATAAACCTAAAACCGTGGGATGAACGGGAACATACGGTTACCGAAGTAATGGAAGAACTGGAAGAGAAATCTAAAAATCTAGGTGCAGTAATCGAGTATTTTGAACCGCCGGCTATTCCAGGATTTGGATCTTCAGGAGGTTTTTCTATGCGCTTGCTTGATAAAACAACAGATACCGATTATCAGGATTTTGATAAAATAAATCAAAATTTTATGGATGAGCTGGGTAAACGTAAGGAGCTAGCTGGATTGTTTACCTTTTTTGCTGCTAATTATCCGCAGTACGAACTTGAGATCGATAATGATCTAGCGATGCAAAAAGGAGTTTCTATTGGCAAAGCGATGGAAAACCTAAACATCATGATAGGTAGTACCTACGAGCAGGGCTTCATAAAATTTGGTCGTTTTTTCAAAGTATATGTGCAGTCTGATCCGCAGTTTAGAAAACTACCTTCAGATATTTTAAATCTGTATGTAAAAAATGATACCGGTGAGATGGTTCCTTATTCGGCATTTATGAAGCTTAAAAAAACGCAGGGGCCAAATGAAGTAACACGTTACAATATGTATAATTCTGCTGCAATACAAGGTCAACCTGCAAAAGGATATACCACAGCAGATGCAATTGCCGCTGTACGTGAAGTAGCTGCGACAACACTACCACAAGGCTATGATATCGCTTGGGAAGGGTTGTCTTATGATGAGGCAGGTAGAGGTAACGAAGCCTTGTATATATTCGGGATCGTATTAGCTTTTGTATACTTTGTACTCGCTGCACAATATGAAAGTTTTATAATTCCGCTTGCGGTAATTCTTTCAATTCCTATTGGGCTTTTGGGATCTTTTGTATTACTTCAGGCAATGGGACTTCAAAATGATATCTATGCTCAAATAGGACTCATCATGCTTGTTGGTCTCCTCGGAAAGAATGCAGTTTTGATTGTAGAATTTGCTGTTCTTAAACATAGCCAGGGCGCTACAGTTTTAGAAGCAGCAATTGAAGGTGCTCGCGTTCGCTTTAGGCCTATTTTAATGACCTCGTTTGCTTTCGTAGCAGGTCTTATTCCATTAATACTTGCTTCAGGAGCAGGAGCCATAGGTAATAGAACGATCGGTGCTTCTTCTTTGGGCGGAATGTTATTTGGAACTCTTTTCGGAGTACTTATAATTCCGGGATTGTATTACATTTTTGGATCACTAGCAGAAGGCAGATCGCTTATTAAAGATGAAGAAGATCACTCCTTGTCTGAAGGATTTGTAAATGAAATAGACCGTTTTTCAAAATTAGAAGATGATGATCAAGATGATAAATAGACTAAATTTAATATATACGGGAGTAGTAATTTTACTACTCTCGTTTTCAGCCTGTAAAGCTCCTGGCCTTATAGAGCGTGATGTAGAAATTAATCTGCCAGAAACTTACTCTGCTACCACAGATACTGCACAGACAACTCTTGTAAACTGGAAAGACTATTTCACAGATCCTTATTTAGGAGCCTTGATTGATACAGCTTTGCAAAACAATCAAGAGTTAAATATTATGCTTCAAGAGATTTCTATTTCTAAAGCCGAGATCAAAGCTAGAAAGGGGGAGTACTTACCATTTGTAGGTTTTGGAGCTGCTGCAGAGACTGAAAAAGTGGGAAGATACACCAGTCAGGGAGCTAATGATGCAAATACAGAAATTAAAGATGGAGTAGAATTTCCGGAGCCGTTGCCAAATTATAGATTTGGACTTCAGGCAAGCTGGGAGTTAGATATCTGGGGAAAATTACGTAACTCTAAAAAGGCTGCAGTTCTCAATTATCTGTCCAGCCTCGAAGGCAGAAACTTTATGGTTACGCAACTCGTAGGTGAGCTTGCAGAATCCTACTACGAGTTGATGGCACTGGACAATCAATTGGAAATTGTAAACAGAAATATCGAGATACGTAATAATGCTTTTAAGATAATTAAGCTTCAAAAAGAAGCGGCGCGCGTAACCGGTCTCGCTGTTTCTAGATTTGAAGCCGAAGTATTGCATACAAAGAGTTTACAATTTGATATTCAACAGCGCATTATAGAGACTGAAAACCGAATTAACTTTTTAGTGGGCCGATTTCCGCAGAAAGTAGCACGCAGTACTACTAAATTGGTTGATTTGAATCCTGTAACGATAACCTCTGGAATTCCTGCTCAGTTGTTAGAAAATCGTACCGATGTAAAACAAGCCGAGCTCGCGCTATCTGCAGCAAAGCTCGATGTTAAAGTTGCTAAGGCTCGTTTTTATCCTTCATTAGGAATTAGTGCGGGTATAGGTTATGAGGCGTTTAATCCCAAATACTTATTGAATAGTCCCGAGTCTCTTTTGTATTCTATAGCGGGTGAACTTACAGCTCCTTTACTGAATAGAAATGAAATTAAGGCTGCATATATGACTGCAAATGCTAAACAGATTCAGGCAGTATTTGATTATGAGAAAACGGTGCTTAATGCATATATCGAAGTGGCAAACCAACTTTCTAAAGTGGATAACTTGGCTAAAAGTTATGCTTTGAAAGCACAAGAAGTGGACGCTCTTAACCGATCTGTAGAAATTTCTAATAAACTTTTTAGCTCTGCACGGGCCGATTATATGGAAGTTTTAATGACTCAGCGGGATGCATTAGATTCCAATTTTGATTTAATAGAAACTAAGATGGATCAAATGAACGCGTATGTCCATATGTATCAAGCCTTAGGTGGCGGTTGGAATTAAATTAGTTAGTTAGTGTTGATGTGGTGATGCAAATTTGCCACTGGAAACCGCCCGGATTTGATCTCTTGGGCGGTTTTTTTTTTATCGTACAATTATATCCAAGCCCGAGCGCATTTTTAATTGCTGAAGTATTCTTTTTCGTCTTGTGAAAATAAGGATAGATCCTAGAAGATAGGGAAGAACCCAAAATAGACTAATACTTAACCAAATTGGCCAATGCGTGACTAATGCAAACAAATGGGAGCCGCCTGCCATTAGCAAACCTACGTAGCTGTACGACATCCACATATAATGCTGCAATACCCATCCGCGATAAGTACGCTTAAACAAAGGGAAATACATACCCAATAAAAGTGTGACGAGAGAGACAATTGATAAAACGTGATAGGGGCCGAACCCGGCGAATAAATCAAAGATTGAAAAGAGGTTAAAATAAGGATGAGCATACTCAATAGATATAAATAGCCGATACGTTTATGAAGTCTAGTGCCTTTTATATTGAGTAACATAAATTCGCCAGAGAATAATGCAAGAACCGAAAATAAGGTATGAATAAGATTTACAATACGCATTGTAATTGGTTTATACGCAGTAATTTAACGAAAAAAAGCGATCCATATCGGGTCGCTTTTTTTCTATTTATCAAAAGTCTTATATCTTAAACTTCTTGTCTAATTTCATTTAGATAATGGTACTCTGTCCCATATGAATATTTTTAAAATTGCGATTGGTATCTTCAGGATGCGTTAGGAAATCGGCAATAAAGTCTCCTACTTTAGCTGTTGTAAAAGGTTTTTTAGGATTAATGTCACCTGTTGTAATTCCTAATTCCAGTGATTTTTCAACTGCATTTTCTATAGCTGCAGCTTCTTTATGCAAATCTAAATGTCGCAACATCATGGCAGCAGATAATATGGAAGCTAGCGGATTTGCAATATTTTTTCCGGTTGCCTGCGGAAACGAACCGTGAATAGGTTCAAACATCCCAACAGTGCTTCCTACTGAAGCCGAAGCTAAAAGACCTATAGAACCTCCAATCACTGATGCTTCGTCTGATATGATATCACCAAATAAATTTTCAGTAAGAATTACATCAAACTGACTCGGATTTAGGATCATCTGCATAGCTGCATTATCTACAAAAAGAAAGTCAAGTTCGACATCAGCATAGTCTTTTGCAATTTCAGTAACGGTTTTACGCCATAAGCGAGAAGTTTCTAAGACATTAGCCTTATCAACAAGAGTTAGTTTTTTTCTTCGGTTTTGTGCTTCTTTAAATGCAAGGTGTGTAATTCTGCTAATTTCTTCTACCGAATAGGAACAACCATCGGTTGCCACTTGACCGTCTTCACTAAGGTGCTTATCGCCAAAATAAATTCCTCCGGTTAATTCGCGATAAATAGAGATATCAGTACCTGAAATTATTTCTCGTTTCAGTGGAGAATTGTCAATTAATCGGTCAAATGCTTTAACAGGTCTAATATTGCAAAAAAGGCCTAGAGATTTTCTAAGTTTTAATAAACCTTGTTCTGGTCTTACTTTAGCTGACGGATCGTTATCATACTTAGGATGACCTATTGCTCCAAAAAGCACGGCATCACTTTCTTTACAAATCTCGATAGTTTCATCGGGAAGGGGATTGCCTGTTTGGTCTATAGCACACGCACCAACTAATGCATTTGTATAAACGAATGAGTGGTCAAAAACATCGGCAATCGCATCTAATGCCTTGATTGCTTGTTCTGTCACTTCAGGTCCAATACCATCTCCGGCTAAAACTGCTATATTAAATTTCATAGATATTTTTTTTGATCAAAACCCCACGCAGTTGAAACACGTGAGGTTTTTGATAATTATTGCTATCGTCTAGTTTTGAACAAAACGTTCAAAACTAACGTCATATTTGTTGTTTTTGAGTTTTAAAACGTTTGTTCGCGTTCAAAAGCTTCAATAGTTTCTTTTTTACTTATTAAAAAGTCGATATCGTCATAGCCATTAATCATACATACTTTTTTATACGGATCGATTTCAAATTCTAATTCACCCACAGGCGAACTTAATTCTTGATCTTCTAGATTAATAGTTAATTGGGTATCTGGCTTCTCTTTTATAACGTCTAGCAAACTCTTTAAATACTCAGGTGTTACTTGTATAGGTAAAATTCCATTATTTAAGGCATTACCTCTAAAAATATCTGCAAAGAAGCTACTTATAACCACTTTAAATCCGTAGCCTGCAATCGCCCAAGCTGCGTGCTCTCTACTAGAACCGCAACCAAAGTTGTCACCAGCTACTAATATAGAACCAGAATACATGTCATCATTAAGCACAAAATTTTCGTTTTTATTGCCTTCGTGATCAAATCTCCAGTCTCTAAATACATTATCACCAAAACCCTGCTTATCTGTGGATTTTAAAAAACGAGCAGGAATAATTTGATCTGTATCTATATTTTCTATAGGTAAAGGAACTGCTGTATCTGTAAGTTTGATAAACTTTTCCATTTTAGTTAAGTTGTTTTGTGATGTCTGTAATTTTCCCTGAAACTGCGGTAGCTGCTGCCATTAGCGGACTTGCTAATATGGTACGAGCGCCCTGACCTTGTCTTCCTTCAAAATTTCGGTTTGATGTAGAAACACAGTACTCTCCTTCCGGAATTTTATCGTCATTCATTGCCAAACAAGCAGAACATCCCGGTTGTCTAAGTGCAAATCCAGCTTCAGTAAATATTTTATCTAAGCCTTCGGCTATTAATTGTTTTGCTACCTGCTGCGAGCCTGGAACTAACCAAGCGTTTACATTAGCAGCTTTCTGTTTACCTTTTACAAAGTTTGCAGCTATTCTAAAATCTTCAATTCGACTATTTGTACAGCTCCCTATAAACACATAATTTATGGGCTTATCAATAAGACTTTCTCCCTTTTTGAAGTTCATATAAGCCAGAGCCTTCTCAAGATTTACATCTTCTTTATCGGGAATATTGCCGGTAACTTTTATACCCATTCCCGGATTTGTACCATAGGTAATCATCGGTTCTATATCAGCCGCATCAAAAGAATACTCTTTATCAAAAACGGCATCGGCATCTGTGGGTAATGTTTTCCAGTAGGCTAGTTTTTTGTCCCACTCTGCTTGCTCAGGAGCGAACTCACGACCTTTAACATAGTCAAATGTTGTCTGGTCTGGAGCAATCATACCGCCCCGGGCTCCCATTTCGATACTCATATTACATACGGTCATTCGACCTTCCATAGACATCTCTTCAAAAATGTTACCTGCATACTCACAAAAATAGCCGGTACCTGCATTTGTACCTATTTGTGATATTACATATAGAATCACATCTTTAGGAAGAACATTCGGTTTTAATTTTCCGGTTACGTTGACGCGTAAACTTTTTGGTTTTGTCAACAACAGACATTGGCTGGCAAATACCTGCGCCACTTGACTCGTACCTATTCCAAAAGCAATTGTACCAAACGCACCGTGTGTAGAAGTGTGGCTATCACCACAAACCATAGTCATTCCCGGTTGGGTAATACCAAGCTCAGGAGCCATAACATGTACAATACCATTATACTTATGACCTAACCCATAAAGAGTAATCCCGTGTTTTTCACAATTATCACTCAATTGTTTTAATTGGTTACGGGATAGTAAATCACGTACCGGTAAATGTTGATCTACAGTAGGGGTGTTGTGATCTGCTGTAGCAACGATTTGATCTGGTCGTGCTACGGGAATGCCGCGTTCTTCAAGTTCAGAAAATGCTTGCGGACTTGTTACCTCGTGAATAAGATGTTTATCTATATAAAGTACTTGCGGACCATTAGGTACCGTGTCTACTACGTGAGCATCCCAGACTTTGTCAAATAATGTTTTTCCTGCCATTGTTATATTCAATTCGTTCTTAAGAACGTACTATTATCATTTATTAGTTGTACTATCGAACACATTCAATAATTAAATTTTTTAAGTAAAAAATAAGGATTCTTATACAAGAATCCTTATTAAAACACTAATATATAAAACGTTAAGCTTCAACCGGAGCTTCAATTTTTACAACTTTCATTATCTCATGAATATCATTGTCGATGATTTCCTTCTTCTTATCTGCAAAGGTAAGAAAGACGTCGTATACATCGTCAAGCTGAAGTTTAGTTAATTCATAACCTACTTTTTTAGATCGATAAGCAAGAGCCGCTCTACCGCTACGTGCGGTAAGTACGATTGCACTTTCTGTAACACCTACTTCTTCGGGATCCATAATTTCATAGGTTTCCCGATTCTTGATTACTCCGTCCTGGTGAATTCCGCTACTGTGCGCAAATGCGTTAGATCCTACAATAGCTTTATTTGGTTGCACCGGCATACCCATTTTTTCGCTTACCATTCTACTGGTATCATAAAGTAAACGTGAATTTATACTGGTGTCTAAACCTAGAGTAGGATGTTGACGCAATATCATAACCACTTCTTCCAGAGATGTATTTCCTGCACGTTCTCCTATGCCATTTATAGTACATTCTATTTGTCGAGCTCCATTAACGACACCGGCGATCGAGTTTGCAGTAGCAAGCCCCAGATCGTTATGGCAATGGCAAGACAAAATCGCACGCTCAATACCTTTTACATTTTCTTTTAAATATTTAATCTTAGCACCATATTCTTCCGGTAGGCAATATCCCGTTGTATCCGGAATATTTAAAACGGTCGCACCGGCTTTTATAGCTGCCTCACAAACCCGAGCCAAGTATTCATTGTCTGTACGACCTGCATCTTCAGCATAGAATTCTACATCTTCAACAAATGTTTTTGCATAAGCTACCGCGTCATAAGCGCGTTTTAAAATCTCTTCGCGATTAGACTTAAATTTATGCAGTATATGGGAGTCACTTGTACCTATTCCAGTATGAATACGCGGCTTAACCGCATAGCGTAATGCTTGAGCAGCAACTTCTATATCTTTTTTTACCGCACGGGTAAGACCACAAACGGTGGCATTTTTTACAAGCTTTGAGATTTCTTCTACAGATATAAAATCTCCGGGGCTCGATATAGGAAAGCCAGCCTCTATAACATCAACACCCAGCAGATCGAGACGCTCAGCAATAATCAATTTCTGATTAGTATCTAATTTGCATCCGGGAACTTGTTCCCCATCTCTCAAGGTTGTGTCAAAAATTTGGACTTTATTATCACTCATAAGTGGATTTTTTCTCAATTTAATTGTGAATATATAGAATGGTGGTACTTTTGATATTCTATTTGATCAATAGCCTACGATGTTTAAGTAATTTTAGGATTATTTAATTTACTGAAAATCAAATTATTATGCGTAAAATCATTACAACAGCAAATGATTCAAAAGATTCTCTTTATGTGCTTATTAAGTCCTTATCGAAGTCAGAGAAAAGACAATTCAAGCTTTATGTAGGTCGTCTCGATGGAAATGCCGATTCAAAATATTTGCAGTTATTTAATCTGTTAGATAAGATGAATACGTATGATGAAACCGAAATTTTCAAGAATAACATTGTAAAGAAGCAACAACTCTCAAACCTTAAAGCACATTTATACAAACAGATTCTTATCTCATTGAGACTGAGTCCGGCACATCAAAATATACGTGTACAAATACGAGAACAACTGGACTTTGCCACTGTTTTATATCAAAAAGGTTTGTACCAGCAGTCTCTTAAATTACTGGAGAAAGCTAAACATATGGCGATTGATAACGAAGAGAAAAATGTAGCGTATGAAATCGTTGAGTTAGAAAAAGTAATTGAAACCCAATACATTACGCGTAGTATGAGTACACGTGCAGAAGAGCTGGCAAAGGAGGCCGAAGATTTAAGTGTACAGAATCTAATGACCAGCAAACTCTCCAATCTTTCTCTGCAGTTGTATGGTATTATGCTCAAAACCGGGTATGTGCGTAGTGATGAAGAACGCCAGGAGATAGCTGCCTATTTTAGTAATGCTATGCCCAACTATGATTTGAGCAAGCTAGGCTTTAGAGAGAAATTATGGCTATACAAAGCCTTTTTATGGTACAGCTTCTTAGTACAGGATTTTGTTTCGTGTTTTAAATATGCAACCCGATTTGTAGAACTTTTTGAAGAAAATCCTTCTATGATAGGTAGAAACCCGGTTTTTTATCTGAAAGGAAATCACTACTTACTAGAATCTCTATTCTATTTAAAACATCATACAAAATTTAAAGAGGTCCTTGATGGTCTTGAAGATAGACTTGCAACTGAAGACTTTCCGCGTAGCGATAATTTAGAAATACTCGAATTTTTATATGTGTATTCGCATAAACTGAATTTAAAGTTTATGGTAGGAGATTTTACTACTGATGACGGTCTCATTAACACTATCGAGAAGTACCTCAAACAGTCTCGTCAACGAATGGATGAACACCACATAATGGTGTTTTACTATAAAATAGCGAGTTTGTATTTTGGATCTGGACAAAACAAAAAATGTATAGAATACTTAAGCCGTATCATCAATAATAAATCTCTTAAAATGCGAGAAGATCTTATGTGTTTTGCTCGCATTTTAAATCTTGTAGCTCATTATGAAGCGGGTATGGATTATCATTTGGAAACGCTTTTGAAGAGCACCTATAAGTTTCTCATTAAGATGGATGATCTTCATGAAGTACAGAAAGAAATGATAAAGTTTCTACGAAACTTAGGCGAAGTGTTTCCGGGAGAGATTAAAAATGAATTTATAAAACTTAGAAACCGACTGGAAATCTATGAGGAAGATCCTTATGAGCGACGTGCCTTTTTATATCTTGACATCCTAAGTTGGTTAGACAGTAGAATTCAAAACCGTCCAGTTGCGGAGATCATCAAAGAAAAAGCCCAGGTTTTAAACAGATAATTCTTTGTTTTAACTATAGAGATAACTTATATCAAGGTGACTTAAAATGTACTTGATACTAAAATCTAAAAATTCATATTTTTTTGTCAGTAGCTCCTAATACATTTATTAAAAATATTTTACAACTCAATCTGGCTATGCTCTTGGTGAGTACCAGTGGGGTTTTAGGAAGAGCTGTTAATATGCCGCCAGTTGTTACTATAGCGTGGCGAGCACTTTTAGCGGGTCTATTTTTGTATTTATTTTTAAGGTGGAAACGTATTAGCCTCCGAATTAATAAAGAAGATCGGTTACAAGTTTTTTTAGGAGGTTTGCTTATGGGGATACACTGGGTTGCGTATTTCAAAGCTTTACAACTGAGTAATGTAGCTATAGGTATGTTGACAATCTTTACATATCCAGCACTCACCAGTATTTTAGAACCGCTATTACTGCGACTTCCTTTTCAAAAAATTCATCTTTTTTTAGGTCTATTAGTATTGGCAGGAATCGCATTTCTAATTCCTGACCTTGATTTTGAAAATCAATATACACAGGCTGTTGCTTTTGGAATAGGTTCTGCGCTTGCCTATGCCTTGCGTAACATTCTAATGAAAAAGCAAGTAGCAAAATACCACGGAAGCCTATTAATGTGGTATCAGGTAGTCATTGTAGGTGTTCTTCTTATCCCATTAGGTCTCGACACAACCGCCGAAGCGTTACAAGAAAATATACTTTTTATAATCGCTTTGGCGTTCGTAACCACTGCTGTAGGGCATACCTTATTTCTTTTAACGTTTCGGTATTTTTCAATTACAACAGCGAGTATTATAAGTAGTGTGCAACCGGTTTACGGGATCTTGTTAGGAATACTATTTTTAGGAGAAATCCCTAAGCTTGCAACACTCTTTGGCGGATTGCTTATTTTAAGTGCAGTGGTAATTGAAAGTTTGAGAACGGCTAAAAAAAACAACAAATCTAAAGCGGTTAAACTTTAGCGACTCCTAATACGTATCTAATTGTCAGTACAGGCTTTCCAAATAGAATCTTCAGTAGGAGGAGGAGCGACAAACGTGAGTTCTTCTTTAGTTACCGGGTGTATGAGAACCAATTTTCTGGAGTGAAGGTGAATACTTCCGTCGGGATTACTGCGATCAAAACCATATTTTAAATCTCCTTTAATAGGACAGCCAATGGCTGATAGTTGCGAACGTATTTGATGATGACGGCCGGTATGCAGATCTATTTCAAGAAGAAAATAATTATTCAGCTCCTTAATTATGCGATAATCTAATATTCCTTTTTTACTATCTGGTACTTCTTTTACATTACTATAACTCTTGTTTTGCTTGGGGTTACGTTTAAGGTAATGTATAAGTGTATCTGCTGCTTTAGGAGGTGTATTTTTTACTACCGCCCAGTAGGTCTTTTTCGCTTCTTTTTCTGCAAACAATTTGTTTAAGCGCGGTAAGGCTTTTGAAGTACGCGCAAAAATTACAATTCCGCTAGTTGGCCGGTCCAGGCGATGTACTACGCCCAGATATACAGCTCCTGGTTTATTGTATTTTTCAGCTATATAACTTTTTACTACATCACTTAAAGGTGTATCTCCGGTCTTATCTCCCTGTACAATGTCTCCGGGACGTTTATTTATCACGATTAGATGATTATCTTCATAAATTACCTGAAGATTATCTTTAGTGCTGTGTGTAGATTCTGAATTCAAATAGGTATAGCTATTACTTGGTTATGAACGACTTTTCAGCTTAATATTGCTCCTCGTCATTAGGGAAATCAAGAGACTTCACATCGGTAATGTATTGTTCAAAGGCACCGGTCATTTGTGTATGCATATCAAGATATCTTCTTAAAAAGCGCGGACTAAATTCCTGACTCATTCCCAGCATATCGTGCATGACTAAAACCTGACCGTCAACACCATTACCGGCACCTATTCCTATCACCGGGATAGTAAGACTTTCTGCAACTTCACGAGCAAGTTGATTAGGTACTTTTTCTAATACTACAGCAAAACAACCTAAACGCTCTAATAACAACGCATCTTGTTTTAATTTTTCTGCTTCTTGTTCCTCTTTTGCACGTACTGTATACGTACCAAATTTATATATGGATTGCGGTGTTAAGCCCAGGTGTCCCATTACTGGTATGCCTGCATGAAGTATACGTTTAACCGATTCTTTAATCTCAGTACCACCTTCTAATTTAACCGCGTGACCACCACTTTCTTTCATTATACGTATTGCAGAACGTAAAGCCTCTTTAGGATCACTTTGATAACTCCCAAAAGGTAAATCAACTACAACAAGAGCACGCTTAATAGCACGTACTACAGATGATGCGTGATAGATCATTTGGTCTAAAGTAATAGGTAGCGTAGTCTCGTGACCGGCCATTACATTAGAGGCAGAATCGCCTACCAAAATTACATCGATCCCGGCTCTATCAACTATGGTAGCCATGGTGTAATCATAAGCGGTAAGCATAGCGATTTTCTCACCCTGAGATTTCATTTCAGTTAGTGATTTTACAGTAATACGCTTGTATTCTTTTTTACTTGCAGACATTGTTGCGGTTTTTGTGCGCGTAAAAATAGTAAATTACTAAGGTATTAACTACCTAAGCTTATTTTACAATGATTAAAACGTATATGCTACTGGCTTTACTCAGCCTTCCGTATGGCTTACTTGCTCAAAATCAAGCTACACCAAAAGATGTAATTATTCAATTTTTTGAAGCATTTCATAAACAAGATACCACAGCAATGCGCCTACTGGTAAACGATTCTATTAGAATGGAATCTATAAGTAGTGATGAAGAGCAAGAAATTGTAATTACCCAAACTAATTTCAGCCATTTTCTTAAATCGATAGCATCAATTCCAAAAACCACCGAATTCCGAGAAGAAATCTTAGAATACACGGTAAAAGAAGATGCTTTAATGGCAAATGTATGGACGCCTTATACCTTTTTTATAAATGGTAAATCCAGTCACTGCGGAACAAATAATTTTCAGCTTGTATTGGAAAATAAGGTGTGGAAAATCATTTATATTGTAGATACTCGAATAAAAACGGATTGTATCTAGTTTTTCTTTTTGATATGAAGTAATTGTCTATCTTTTCAACCCCTTATGCTATAATTTCCCCTTGATCAAATTTTATTAACTCCAACTAAAAGGGTACGATTTTGATTAAGTTCAGCTTTTTATATTTTCTATTTTTTATCAGTTTTACGGCGGTTTTAGCACAGCGAGAAACCTCGAATCGACTGCTTTTATCTCCTGGATTTTCAGTAGATATTCGGTTTATGGATCCTTTAGATTATAGTAAGGTTTCCGTTATTTCTGGAACTACTTCTGCCATTTTTAACTACCCAGAAGAGATTACCGCATCTAAGCTGAAAACTAAACTCAATTCGCAACTGAACTATGAGTTTATTACATCTGCATACGACTATGAAAAGCAAGTATTAAAAGCCGATAACCTGCAAAGACCATTTTCCTCCCGATTTTCTTCGGTTTACAACACGGCGAATATATTAGAAACTTCAGAAGATTTTTTAATCGTTTTTTGTTTAAGAACAAAACCTGTCTACGAGCGCCAATTGGCTAACCAACCTCTTTCTGATACATTTAGAGATGCGGTAGTTAGATTAGGAAGAGATATTTCGCCTCAAGGCTTTATATCAAAATTTGGTACGCACTACAGCACACAGGTAACGTATGGCGGAAAATTTATAAGTAAAAATGCAATACGTCGGCAGGATTTTGTAGAGTCACCATACACCGAAAATGAATTTAAAGCTGCCGTTTTAAAATCCATTACGCAACAGCAACAGAATACCACAATTACAGATCCATACATCCACCTGGCACCGGCGCAATATTATACACAAGGAGGAGCAACCACCGAAATGTGGGACGAACGCTGGGAACAAACCGTAAATTCTGAAAATGCTGAAGTCATAGATGCACAATTTGTTGAAATTACGAACTTATTAACCGCAACCAACTTTCCTGATATAGAAGATATCGAACTAAAGAGAAAAAGTTTGCAAGAAGCAATTGAAACCGCCAGACTTAAATCGGTTTCCTGGCAAACAAAAATGCGTCCTACCGAGTTTTTTAAAAAATATTCGCTTCAGTTTACTCAGAAAATAGGAAAGCTAATCAAACAGCGGGTAGGTACCGAAGAGCAAGATGCTAAAAGTTATATAGGCGATTTATTCTTCGGAAGTTTTAATGAGCACGGGGAACCTATGAAAACGACACCACTCATCGATTATAATGGGATTGATCTTAATACACTTCTAACTGAAGAAGAAATTAATGTAAATAAGCTTCTTGAATTTACCATCTCTCCGGAAGAATTGAAAAATGCCTATGTAAGTATTTGGGACGATACTCAAAAGCTGGTAAAAGGAGCCAACAGAACAACCTTATTTGTATCGGGTAACGAGGAGGCTCGTACCTATTTCAGAGAGGCTCTTGTAAAACTAGTTTATAAAGAGGTGACGATTACTACCATTGATAAGGACGTTTTTAAAGTGGCATATAGCCTCGAATTGGTAAAAACAAAAAAGAATCTTCAATCTCTGGCGAGTGGATATAATTACTCATTAGATTCTGAATTGATTGCAGCGGCTGCAAGTGGAGACACTGCAAATCTTGAAAAATTGTATTTCAAAGGAGCATCTCGTAGAACTGATGGTGTTGTAAAAGCGATTATTCAAAATTTTGAAACTGCAGATCTATTAAATCTCGTATTTGATTTTGGTGTAATCCCGAGTACAGATGATCTGGATTTGGCATTTGATCCCGATTATTTTGCTAAGGAAAAAGTAATTGCATTGCTAGAGCGGGGAGCGGTGCCTAAAAATAATATGATTTATAAAGCTGTCGCATATCAAGAGCCCGAAGTTATACACGCGCTTCTGAGAACCGGAGCAAAATCGGTTAATAATGATGTCGCTTTTGCTGCTAAGTCGAATAATTATCAAGTGATTAAAGCTTTGATGTCTTTAGATTATGAAGGTTTTGTTGCTGAAGAAAATATGCTAGCAATCGCCGTGGCAAATGGAGATGAAGAACTAACTAAAAAATTTATTGATTATGGGGCTTCTGCAAATCCGGAGATTTTAAAACTCGCACTTGATGCAGATAGTCCGCAGATTTTAGATCTGGTAAAAGCTGTTTCAAAGAATTCTTCTCAAGTTTTTGAAGTGGTTGCTGCTTCTAATGATGAGGTGCTATTCGATTATTTTGCAAATCAGGGAGCCGTAACTATTACAAATGAGGTCTTAACTACGGCAATATCAAATAACAATATCAATATACTTAAGCAGGCTTTAGATTCTGGAGGTTCGGTAGCATTTGCTTTAAACCAAGCGCTGAAACTGAATAATATTGACGCCATTCGTTTAAGTCTGAAAAAAGGTGGAGCTGCAGATAGTGTTTTTGAATATGCAGCATCAAATAATGATTTTGAGCTTTATAAAGAGCTTATTGAAAAATATAAGGGCGACAGTCAGCTGGCTTTAACTACTGCAGTTTCCTTAGATAAACTAGAATTTGCGAGGTATATACTAGCAGGTAAAGAACATAAGGTAGAGCTAGATACTTCAATGGATTTGGCCGTTAAAAATGAAAATATCGATATGCTGCAATTATTAACTTCTGAAGGTGGTAATCCGCAAACAGTTGTAGAAGCAGCTGTCAATATCAGGAATGTAGAAATTTTAAAATATCTCATCGTTCAAGGTGTAAATACCGCAGATGCTTCATTAATAAAAAGTGCAGCAGCTGCTAAAAACAAGGAGCTGGTGGCACTATTATTAGCTACAAAGCAGGTTGATATAAATCTGGTACTTACAGATTTAATTAAGTTGCAGAGTCCAGAGATTATTGAGAATGCCCTTAAACAAGAAGTAAAGGTTAGCAAAGAAAACTTAGAACTAGCTATTGCATTAGACAATGAGCGCATAGTTGCTCAATTATTAGAGCGGACTGAACCTTCTGTTTTAAGTGAACGTCTTCTTTCAAAAACAATTGAAAAAGATATGAATGTAGCTGCCGATTTCTTAATAGAAAGCCTCGCCAATCCCGATTTTGCGTTTAGAGCTGCTTTTCAATATAAAAACAAAAATGCCTTGCAAATCGCATTACGCCGAGGTGCCACTGTTCAGGAGTCTGATCTAATGGAAGCGGCAAAGTTTCATTTTAATGATGCCATCCCTGTATTACTTAAACAAAATTTACCCGCAAGTATTACCGATATGGAGGGCAATACCTTATTACATATTATTAGCTATCGCTACGATTCGGGAGATGAAAATTTGCTTGATTTGCTAATTGCATCAGGGATTAATATAAATGCTAAAAATAAGATTGGGGAAACTCCACTGCACTGGGCTGTCAAAGCCGGAATGTCTAATGAGATTCTTATAAAGAAACTTATAGAAAACGGAGCTTTACCCAAGGCAGAAACCGTATCTAGTAGATCGGTCACAGATTATGCCGAGACAAAAGAAGTGCGTCAGTTATTAAAACGATTAGAATTGCGTTAGCAATCGCTGAGCGCAACGTTTACCGCCAGACCGCCTTCACTTGTTTCCTTATACTTAGAATTCATATCTTTTGCTGTTTGCCACATTGTTTCAATCACTTTATCAAGGGGCACTTTAGCATTTTTAGCATCTGTATCTAAAGCCATTTCACAAGCGTTGATCGCTTTAATTGCTCCCATAGCGTTGCGCTCAATACAGGGTATTTGTACCAGACCGCCTATGGGATCACAAGTTAATCCCAGATGATGTTCCATAGCAATCTCGCTAGCCATCAAAACTTGTTCTGGAGAACCTCCCATTAGCTCGGTGAGTGCTCCCGCAGCCATTGCGCTTGAAACTCCTATTTCTGCCTGGCAGCCTCCCATAGCGGCTGAGATAGTTGCACCTTTTTTGAATAAGCTTCCTATTTCTGCAGCCACTAGCATAAACTGCTTGACATCTTCAAAATCTGCATCGTGATTTTCGATTACCAGATAATACATCATTACTGCAGGGATTACTCCGGCGCTACCATTTGTAGGCGCTGTAACCACGCGACCTAAAGAGGCATTTACCTCATTTACTGCCAGTGCAAAACAAGATACCCATTTAAGAATTTGTCTAAATTTAACTTCTGTACCGCGTATGCACTCAATCCATTCTTCAGCGTTTGTATATTGGCTTTCTCCTATTAAGGTTTTGTGTGTATCAAAAGCTCTTCGACGTACATTGAGTCCGCCCGGTAAGATACCTTCAGTATGGCAACCGGTATACATCGAGTCGAGCATAACTTCCCAGATTTTTTGTAATCCCTCATTAATTTGCTCTTCGCTGGCCAGCGACTTTTCGTTTTCCCAAACGATCTCCGATATCTTTTTGTTTTCGGCTTTGCAATAAGCAAGTAGCTCGAGACCACTTTCTACAGGAAACGGAAACTGCTTAAGTTGCTCCTGCTTGATTTTTGAACGTTTACGCTCTTCTTGCACTACAAATCCGCCACCTATAGAATAAAAGGTATCTGATGTTTTCTTTCCTGATGCTAATAATGCTCTAAATGTTATACCATTAGGATGAAACTCTTTAAATTTTCTATTGAAAATAATTCTGCTATCAGGGCTAAAATTAAGGGTGCGTTCTCTATTAAATTGAATTTGTCCGGTTGCAGTAATACGATCAATTACCGTGTTGATTTCAGCAATAGGAAACGTCTTAGGGTCTAAACCTTCCAGACCTAAAAGTACAGCGATATCTGTCGCGTGACCCTTACCGGTTAGGGTTAACGATCCATATAATTCAACCGTAATTTGTACGACATTGTCGAATTTATTTTTCTGTTTTAATTTTTCAATCCATCTCAAAGCAGCGCGCCAAGGACCTAATGTGTGCGAACTCGATGGTCCCACACCTATTTTTAACATGTCGAAAACGCTGATACTCTCAATTTTACGCATACCTGAAATTTGGGCTAAATATATAATATTTAGAAGAGCTTAAAAGTTTAGTTCGACCAACTTAATTAACACGGATAAAATCCAATTAATTGGAAATATTCCATAATTTTGCGATCTATGGAATTTGAAAGTATACATAAAATTAAACGTCCCGATAAAACTCATAAAGCCGGGAGTTCTGAACAAACCGGATTTCCGAGTCCGGCGACGCATTATCTTGAAAGTACAATAGATTTAAATCTCATTCTTACCCGTAATCGAGATGCTACTTTTTTTATACGAATTCAAGGTGATGGGTGGCGGGAACATATGATTTGCAATCGCGATGTTCTTATTATAGATCGCTCATTACCTGCAACTGCTGGTAAGCTAGCTGTTATTGTAAAAGATGGAGATTTCACAGTAGCCCGTATAGCCAAAGATAGTTTTGAGGATTCTGATACGGTGCTGTGGGGAGTAGTTACCTATATAATACATGCAGTATAATGATAGCACTGGTAGATTGTAATAGTTTTTATGCATCCTGCGAACAGGTTTTTAGACCTGATTTGTGGGGAAAGCCGGTAGTGGTATTAAGTAATAATGACGGGTGCGTTATTGCAGCAAATAAAGAAGCTAAAGCGCTTACTCAAATCCCTATGTTTGAACCGGTATTTAAGATTAAGCAATTACTTATTGATCACGATGTCTCTTTTTTCTCCTCTAATTATACGTTGTACGGAGAGATGTCTCAGCGGGTGATGAATACGCTAAAACAATTTTCACCGCAGGTAGAAATTTACAGTATCGATGAGTCTTTTATAGATCTTGCCAATATGCGTTTTGTAAATTTAGACGCCCACGGGCATCATATAAAAAACACCATATTTAGAAATACTGGTCTACCGGTAGGAGTAGGGATCGCGCCAACAAAAGTGTTAGCAAAGTTGGCAAACCGTATGTCAAAAAAAATAGCTCATTACAAGCACGTATGTGTTCTAGATACACCTGAAGCCTGTAAGCAGGCTTTAAAAGATGCCGAGATTAAAGACGTGTGGGGAATAGGTAAAAAACATTGTCAACGATTAAATAACCGAGGCATTTTTACCGCTCACCAGTTTGCTTACGAAGTATCTCTTGAATGGGTGCGTAAAAATATGACGGTAGTAGGGGAGCGCATTTGGCGCGAATTGCGAGGAGAACCCTGTCTAAGTTTAGAAATGCTTCCGAAGGCCAAAAAAGCAATAGGTACAGCAAAGTCATTTGGTAATAAACTTACCGATTTGGGACTTATAGAAGAAGCTTGTGCGTATTATATAAGTGAGGTTAGTGAAGTACTACGGAAACAGAACTCCTGTGCCCAATTTATACAGGTATTTTTACAAACCAATTATCATAGTGACCGGGATGCGCAATACTCAAATAGCATAACAGTAACCTTATCCACAGCAACAAACGATACTTTTATTCTAACCCTTGAGGCTACCAAAGCTTTGCGAACTATTTATAAGTCTGGGTATCGATATAAAAAGGTAGGAGTAAATCTTAGCGGACTCATACCGCAAGAATTTGTACAGATGAATATATTTGATTCAGTAAATCCCCAAGAGCGGTCTGCGCTTATGCAAACCGTAGATAAGCTCAATCAGAAGTATGGTAAATCTACAGTAAACTCCGGTCTTGTAGGAAACCGGCAAGAAAAGTGGGAGCTTATTAAAAAAGACCGTAGCCCCAGATATACCACGCAATGGTCAGAATTACTTGCAATTGATTCTAACTGGTCTTAGCTAGTAGGTTTAGTGAGCTAAAAGCAGCATCGAGATTGGGATTGCATTATTCATACTGTGCATGGCAATTGACCAGCCCAAATGTTTGTTTTTAATCTTTATATATCCAAATATGAAGCCTGCGACGATGCGGGGAACAATTAATAAGAATAGCGGAATATTGAGGGTAAAGGTCTCTACATAATTAGTAATATGAACAAGTCCAAAAAGAATCGAGGTCAAAATCCAGATAGGAATATACCAGCTTGAAATTTTGCTGCGCAGATGTCTTGCTTTAAATGGGTTTATTAATTGAGTACCTATATAAGTAAGACACGCCAGAACTACGGCCAAAAAACTTACTTTAAAAAACCAATGTACATCTGGAGGGATGTAGGTGGCGGCAATAAAAACCGGCCAGGCTGCAATAAAAAGTACCAGATCTGTATGAGAAGGCTTAATTAAAGATCTAAACATAAGCTCTTCGATAACCGGTGCAACGAGAATAATCATAATACCAGCGCGCAAAGGATTTGATTGCAGTAAATTCTGAAGTTGGCTTTGTTGATAATCGGTTTGAGAAAATTGCGGATACAGTTTGACAAGCAGCAATCGAAGGAGACCAAGAAGGATATAAATACCAAAAAGGAGAATGAGACTTCTAGTAAAAATTTTAGTTTTTGCGGTCATTAAGATTTTTGAATAATTCTAATTGTTGCCTTGTTTACAAATGTAGGTTAGAAGTAATTAATAGCTGCAAGAGGGATAGCAATGTAAATCCTGTCGCTCTTTTTGCGACAGATTGCAAGGTATAGCCCGACAGTAATGCGCGGTTTGGCAAAATTACTGTCTTGCCCTAAATAAAATTATGACAGGTTGACAGTGTTAATCTAGTGGCACAAAGATTGACTTTAACAGCCTGAATAAAATTAATAACACTTAAAATTATATATAATGAGTAAGATCATAGGAATTGATTTAGGTACAACAAACTCCTGTGTTGCCGTGATGGAAGGTAACGAGCCTGTTGTTATACCTAATGCAGAAGGTAAAAGAACAACTCCTTCTGTGATAGCATTTGTTGAAGGCGGTGAAATCAAAGTAGGTGACCCTGCAAAAAGACAAGCTGTTACTAACCCAACCAAAACGATATCTTCTATTAAGCGTTTTATGGGTAACAAATTTTCTGAGTCTAATAGAGAATTAGAGAATGTTGCTTATGGCGTAAAGAAAGGTGATAACGATACTCCACGTGTTGATATTGACGGTCGTCTTTATACTCCACAAGAATTATCTGCAATGATTCTTCAAAAAATGAAGAAAACTGCAGAAGACTATTTAGGTCACGAAGTGACTGGAGCTGTTATTACAGTACCTGCATACTTTAATGATTCTCAGCGTCAAGCTACAAAAGAAGCTGGTGAGATCGCTGGTCTTAAAGTAGAGCGTATAATTAACGAGCCTACGGCTGCTGCATTAGCTTACGGTCTTGACAAGAAAAGTACAGATCAAAAGATCGTAGTATTTGACTTTGGTGGTGGTACGCATGACGTTTCTATCTTAGAGTTAGGTGACGGTGTATTTGAAGTACTTGCAACAGATGGTGATACGCATTTAGGTGGTGATGATGTTGATAGCAAAATCATCAACTGGTTAGCAGAAGAGTTTAAGTCTGAAGAAGATATGGATCTTCGTAAAGACCCAATGGCACTTCAGCGTTTAAAAGAGGCTGCTGAGAAAGCAAAGATTGAGCTTTCTTCATCAAACCAAACAGAAATTAACTTGCCATATGTAACGGCTACTGCTAGTGGACCTAAGCATTTAGTACGCACATTAACACGTTCTAAGTATGAGCAGTTAATAGACGATTTAGTAAAGAGAACTATTGCTCCTTGTGAGACTGCTCTTAAAGCTGCAGGTCTTTCTAAGAGTGACATCGACGAGATTATCTTAGTAGGTGGTTCTACACGTATTCCTGCTGTACAGGAAGCTGTTGAGAAGTTCTTCGGAAAGAAACCAAGTAAAGGTGTAAACCCTGATGAGGTTGTTGCTGTAGGTGCTGCTATACAAGGAGGTGTATTAACTGGTGACGTGAAGGATGTACTTTTATTAGATGTAACTCCACTTTCTTTAGGTATTGAAACTATGGGTGGTGTTATGACAAAATTAATTGAGTCTAATACAACTATCCCTACTAAGAAGTCACAAGTATTCTCTACTGCTGCAGATAATCAACCAAGTGTTGAGATTCACGTATTGCAAGGAGAGCGCCCAATGGCAAATGATAACAAGACTATAGGTCGTTTTCACTTAGATGGAATTCCACCAGCACAAAGAGGTACTCCTCAAATCGAAGTTATCTTTGATATTGATGCTAACGGTATCATTAAAGTAAGTGCAGAAGATAAAGCAACTGGTAAGAAACAAGATATTCGTATCGAAGCTTCTTCAGGACTTACAGAAGAGGAAATTAAAAAGATGAAAGCAGATGCTGAAGCAAATGCAGAGTCTGATAAGAAAGCTAAAGAAAAAGTAGACAAACTTAACGAGGCAGACCAGATGGTTTTCCAAACTGAGAAATTGTTGAAAGATTCTGGTGATAAATTATCTGCAGATAACAAAACCAAAATTGAAGGTGCTTTAGAAGACTTGAAAAAAGCTCACGCAACTGGTGAATTAGAGCAAGTAACTCCTGCTTTAGATAATCTAAACGAGATCTGGAAGTCTGCTTCTGAAGAGATTTACAAAGCTCAGGCTGAAGGTGGTGCACAACCAGGTCCTGATGCAGGTCAACCAGCTGGAGACAGCGCTGATGGTTCTTCTGCGAGTGATGTAGAAGATGTAGATTTTGAAGAGGTTAAATAATTTGTAACCTTAAGATTAAATACCTCCAGACTTTCTCTGGTTATTAATACTCAAAAACCCGATGCATTGGCATCGGGTTTTTTTATGGCTAAAATTTACAATTGAAGTTGTTGAGCTAACTTGTTTGCAGGATGAATTATATACCGAGATTTATGAAGGTACAACTTACTCACAGTCTACCTCGATGTATTCTTCTGTAGATTCATCATATTGAAGACAATTAGTATCTAAAAGCACCATAGTGTTATCTACCACTTTGTAGGTTGAATTAATTATGCTTGTACCTGCGCAGCATTGATTATGCTCATAGATACGTTTTAATTCAGGATCAAATTTTAAGGACGTACCACTAAAGTTGCTGATGCTGTACGTTTCTGAGTTGGGATCTTTAAGAATATAAATTCTGGAAGTATTCGCCCCGGCATAACTGGCTTCAAATACTGAAAAATCTTGTAGACCGTCAAAATTATAATCTCCAACTTGCAAATTATCTATTCCGAGTAGTTGACAATCGAGACTAAGGGTTTGAATTAATTTATCGGTACGCTTTTGAAAAACTTTTACTGCTTTAACGCGCGCATAGAATTCGTTTTTCTCTTTCTTCGTGACCAGTTTAAAATAATGGTTTGCAGTAGTTGTGGGCTGAATAATTTCTCTTGAAAACCATTGAATATCTGTTCCAGAATCTATACTAAAATCTTTCTTTAGAAAAATTTTATAATGTTGAGAATGATCTGCATTTATCCAATCACCAATGAGATTCTTTGTGGACGTATTATAATTTCTGAAAGTTAATGTAGCTGCTATAGCACCTAAATTATCGTATTCAAAAAGTTTTAAATTACCCTGATCTAGGTATCCATCTATGTTGATAGGAGAATCATATTTATCGTAAGCGTAAAAGGCACGCGAATTTCCATCGGAATATTGGTGTAGAACAAGCTTAATAGGTGATTTACCTATTTTTCCCGAATAGGAAATTTGACAATTGACTTGTAAAGCAAAAAGGAGGGAAGCAATTAAAAATACTGTTTTCATAAACCTGTTTATCAAAGTGATCAAATTTGGTAAATACTAGATTGGGTTTCTTAAAACTCAATCTTATTTAACAGGTTCAAAATTATTTCAAAAGTCTGGAATTAGGAGTCAATTTCCTGTTGAAGCATTTCCAGCAATTTTTTAAGATTATTTTGAAATGTAACAAGTTCGGATTTTTCAAAAGCTGATTGAGAAAATAGATTATGAATGTGTAGCGGAATCGTTTCCGCTTCATCTTTTAATTTTTCTCCTCTTGAAGTTAATGATACAATTACCGTTCGTTCATCTTGTGTAGAGCGCATTCTGACGATAAATTTCTTTTGCTCTAGACGTTTTAATAGGGGTGTAAGGGTATTAGATTCTAAAAACAAACGGGCACCAATTTCTTTGACAGAAATTTCTTTTTGCTCCCAAAGTACTAGTAAAACCAAATATTGGGGATAGGTTATATCCAAAGGCTTAAGGAGCGGACCATAAAGTTTTGTGGTAAGCCGGGAAGCCGCATATAGCGGAAAACACAATTGGTTCTCGAGCTTTAACTGTTCACAAGCTTGACTCATAACTCGTTCTTTTGTCTTTTAATGAGGTAGGTGAGCGCTCCGGTTGACCATAGAGCCCATAAAATAAGTACGGGCTGAAAAAACAGTCGTATAAGCCGCTTGCGATCTGTATCAAGGCCAAAGGCACTAATCTCATTTGTGTATTGTGAGATATTCCCCGGAAAAATTAAAATGTAAAATATAGCTAATACTATTCCTACTTTGATTTTATGCTTAGAAAGAAATATCATTGCTAGTCCCAGTGTAATTTCTACTACACCCGATGCGAGAACTACTATATCCATAAATAAAGGATCGTTTGGAAGCCACCGTGGTACTTGCGCCATAAACTCTTGCCTTTGAAAAGTTAAATGTCCTATACCTGCAAGAAGCATCAAACTTCCTAAAAGTATCCTTGCAAATTTCTGAAAAGCTGAAGTTTTACTATTCATATCGTAAAAGATTAAATCGTGCGCGATGTAAATATATATCATTTATCTGTAACTCTATTCATATATCCTTCGATTTTAGCTCAATTCAGAAATGTAATAAACCTTCTCTTCTATTTAATTTCAGAAAAAATATTGGGCACTTATATCATAGCGCCATTCGCGTAAATAACCTGTCCTGAAATCCATTTTGAATCATCATTTGCAAGGAAAAGAACAACTTTAGCAATATCTAAAGGTTCGGCAATTCTATTAAAAGCACTCTTTGAACTTAGCTGATCAATAGTTTCCTGGGACTTTCCTTTATTAAATAATTCTGTGGCTGTAGGTCCTGGAGCAATGGCATTTACAGATATACCTCTTCCAATTTCATTAGAAAATACACGTGTCATCTGCTCAATAGCCGCTTTGGTACTCGAGTATAAAGCATATTTAGGTAGCATTAACTTGGTAGTGCTCGATGAAAAATTGATAATAATTCCATTATCAGCGAGCTTAGAATGAGCCTCCTGAAGTGTGTTGAAAACGCCGCGTACATTTATTTCAAATACTTTTGAAAAATCATCCTGTGTGTGGTCTTTCAGAAATTTGTTATCCATAATCCCGGCATTATTTATCAAAACATCAATTTTACCGAATTCTGCTATGGTCTTATCAAATAGCATGGTCACCTGATCTCTCTGGCTCACATCAGCTTTAACAGCTATGGCACTGCCTCCATTTTTAGTTATATGTGCAACGGTCTTGTTTGCTTCCTTTTCACTACTTGAATAATTCACGACAACTTTAGCGCCATTTTCACTGAGTAAAATTGCTACTTCACGACCTATTCCACGAGATGCTCCCGTAATAAGAATTACTTTATCCTGTAATTTCATATTATTCTGTTTGATATTATTCTAATCTTAAACCTCTAATTTTCTATAAGAAATACGCAATTTAAATTCTTAATGGTACCTAACTTCCATTTTAAGTTTTGTTTATAATAGTAGTGTTAGCCTATATCATTTTTTTAACTAAAATACTTAGAGAAAGGTATAAGCAAATTACTCAAGGAAATCGTTGCTCCATTTATTTTAAAAACCAATTTATTTTAAAAAAGAGGCAGCTTAGAAAAAAAATATGGAGACCCTTAGTATAGGAGAATTATACAGATTCTCTTAATAATAGGAAATATAAAATCTGGCGTTTAGTTTATTGTATTTTTCTATTATATAAATAATATCTCTTTGACTCCCTTTTAAGGAGTTAAATTCTTGCAGAATAACCGAATTATCTTCAATTAACGGTCGTATTCGATCCATTGAATCCTCTCTATTGTTTAGTCCGCCAAAATCATTTAAAATGATATCAGAATCATCTTTTGAAGTAAAAAATACAATTCCGTCTACTAGTTGATAAACTTTAATTCTACCATCTAGAATTCTCTTTACAAACCACTCATCGTAAATAGGGGCAATAATACAATCCCCATCTACACCATCAAGCGATCTAATAAATTTAATTTTTGCAGGATCAATACGGCTTTTACGACCATCTGCTGACTTTATTTTATATCCTACTTTCGCCGTGTTTAAGAGATTTAATGAACGTGATATTTCACCATAAATGGTGTCATTTTCATTGGTTACCATATATTCTTCCTGAGCAAAACAGTTGATGGTATAAAGAAATAAAACGATTAAAATTGGAAATGTTTTCAAATAGAGTTTTTGTAAATTTAATTTTCTTTATGCCAGATTAGTTGTGGCAAAGTGTTGTTTTCTAGTTTCGTTTTCATCTAGTTCGGTTCTCAAACCTTTATTTTAATTAAGATAGTAAGATATAGTCTTATTCTTTACATATTTTCCCCGTCATTTGATGCGTTTCTCCATTGAATACATAGTCAAGTCTATTTTTCACGATGATTCGGGTTGTACTTCTACCAAAGGTAGTGTGCAAAAATAAAGCGGTTCTAAAGGTTGGCTTTTCAGATTACGCTAAAAGCAAATTTTTCGATAGGCCTTAACCTTATCAGAACCACTCATTAAATAGTGTACGCAACTTTTTAGTTGTAAATCCTAATTATTTCGCCGTTCCCTTTCCCGTTTACACTTCTAACATATCCATTAATTACTTTATTCATGGGTATTGGGTTATGTCCTGGAAAATAGTCTTTATACTTTTCAAAAGCATCTTCCACCATTCCGGAAGAAACAGCATTTACTCGAATTCCGTTTTCAATTTCAAGCGCAACAGCTTGAACAAAACTATGTACTGCGCCATTTACCATAGACGCACTGGTTGTTTTTACAACTGGGTCGTCTGCTAAAATTCCTGTGGACAGCGTAATTGAACCATTCGGATTTAAATAATTATGACCAATGCGTACAAGATTCACCTGTCCCATTAATTTACTTTTTAGTCCTAGATAATAGTCATCTTCGGTAAGCTCATTAAAATCTGCCCATTTGGCTTCTCCGGCGATACAGATGATAGCATCCACGTTACCAATTTTCTCAAACATTGATTTTATTGAATTACTGTCTGCAATGTCAACAAGTACATCTCCATTGCTTCGGCCGGCGATTAAAATTTCATTGTTTTCTTTGAAGTGTCGAACAATTGTTTTTCCTATTGTTCCATTTCCTCCAATTATTAGAATTTTCATGATCTTTATTTTTTAAGATAAGCATTGCGCTTTGTTACATTTCTCTTTTTTAGTTCGCGCCTTGTATATGGTTAAAGTTGCGATGACACTCCAAAGTAGATTAGTTACAAATGGTGGAATTGCATTGTAGTAATAGCAGTTTATAGCTATTAAAAGGCCTCCAAGCAAGTTTAAATATTTACCATAATCTAAATATTTTCTATTTTGAATAAGGGTTAGGGCATAGGCAAGGATTATGAATCCTGAACCTGACCATCCTAAAATGTCAATTAGTGTACTCATAGTTTGTTATATAGCGAATTATCGATATGTAGTTCTAAAATTTTTACATTAGAAAATCGGTAAACTGTTTAATTGTCTCTTCGTTTCTTTTTAAATAAGACCATTTTCCATGTCTTGTTGATATTAAAAGTCCGCATTTCTCCATATTCGTCAAGTATGTTGAAATAGTTGATTGAGATAAACCAGCTTTTTCTTGAATATACGTAACGCAAACGCCATCATTAAAATGTTTTAAGGTTTCGTGAGGCGGAAAGTTTTTTTCTGGTTCTTTCAGCCATTCTAAGATCTGAAACCTGATCTGGTTAGATAGACATTTACCAATTTCTGTTGCTAGTTTTAAATTCATACTACAAACATATCTATAAATTGCGATATATGAAAATGAAAAATGTACTTATTTTTAGCAGGATGCTTTTGTGTTTGTTAGAAATAGGATTGTGTATGGATCTTAGTTAAATATGAATTGTCGCAATTATAATTTTTGCCGATTTTACAAACAGGCCTGAAGCTATAGTATTAGCAATAGCTTAAGCTATTTTCCTATACGTTGTCACCTACAGTATTTTATTTTGATCGTCGGTCAACTATCACATATGTTTACGTCATAGGCCTGAAGCTAGTACTAATTATCTACGGATTTAGCAGCTTTATTTTATTTCAAATTCTTTAATTATTGAATTTATCGGAATTGCTTTTACCTTTTTACCCTGCAATAAAAAAATCACATCTTTTGTTTTTCCAATTAGTATTCCATTGATAGTTTCATTGTCGGAATATTTAAGGTTTATTGGTGATTTTCCTTTTGTTTCTTTACTTGTAAATATCCCATAAAAATCAGCAGACAGATTAATATATAAAATAAAAAGAAGAAAAAATAAGGAATACCTGTAGGTGTTGAACCAACTTTTTTTATCCCAACCAAAGTTCATACTCGAGTAATTCTTCGGAAATTTTCTTTTATAGAGACTGTCAAGTTTAAAAAAGAGAAAAACTAATAGTAGTGTTATGGTAGAAAATAATACTATTCTAAAATCAGAAAAAGGAGCTACTAAAAAATCAAAAACATCTGCATAATCAAAAATATTAATTCCGAATTCTGAGTACTTTTGATACGTAAAAAGCATTCCAATACCCACAATCAAAATATAGAAAATTGTAATTACAGTTTGAATTTCTTTAAAAATGAGTTCGTAAGTATCTTTAATTAATCCTTCTTTCATATTTTGGTCATAGAGCAACTAACATTGATGTATAATATTAGTTACGTGTTGAACACGGAATTTAGCAAATACAAACCGAATAGAGAATTTTTGAGGATTTTCAGAAGTAGGCGAGAACAAGCAATTACTTATAGCCATTGTTGTAGCCAGTACTTTTATGTTAATTTTAGTTGGTCAAATAATATCTTGTTTCTCTGTTTTGCATCTTTTATTATTTTTTGAAACGGTAAAACTTCAATATAGGCTCTAGAGGTTTTCGTTTCGTAAAACCTAAAATAGCCTAACCCATCTGGTGTTGGGTCGATACTTTCATAATCTAAAATGGTTTGTAAAGTTGGTGTTATGTCTGCAACTACATAGCAATAAAAAGGTGTTTTATTATTTGCTTCAATTCTTTTTCCTTTTACTTTCTCATTACCGTTAACTATTTCTTCAACATACGTTCTAACTTGCTTTATTGGGTCATCTTTATACGAACCTTGTTTATAATTATCTCGTTCAGGTTTTTTGAATTCTACTATTGTAAATGATTCAAAAGGATATTGGTCTTCCGAATAAAGTGTAGCATTTTCAAAAACCTCTTCTTTTCTTACAACCAAATCCATTCTTTTTAAAGAATCTGAATTCAATTCTTCCACCTGTTTAAAAAGTTTGTCAGAAGCTAATAACTTATTATATGTTAGACGCTCGTCAAGTAGCCATAGGTTTTGTTTGTCTGTTGTTACTGTTTTACCAGTTTCTCGAATTGGAAAGAACAAGCTATGAACTATATCTTCGTTTTCAAACTTATCTTCTTCATTTAATTCGATAAGTCTGTCAAGTAAATCAATAACAGCTCTTCGATGCACAACATACCTAGCTAAATCAGATTGACCTATTTCATTAAAGTTTGTTAGGAATTCAGAATAACGTTCTTTATAATTTTCTAGTTGTGTTATATCTTTTTCTTTATCAATTAGTTCAAGTCCTTTCGATTTTACATCTAATCTCCAATCGCTTTCTATTTCATAAAGTTTTAAGTCTAGTTCTTGTTTGCTTAAACCTGCTGGTAATTTTTCAATTTGTTCTTTTTTATGATGAAGAACGGTATTATAGTTTGGGTATTCTTCTTCAATAATTGGAACATACAAGTCCATTTTCTCTTTACGTACTTGAGTTAAAAAGTCTTTTAAAAGTTCTTCAACGCATTTAATCGTTTCTTTCCTGATTTTTGATAGTGTAATTTCTTCTAAATCAATATCATCTTCATTTTCTTCAATTGTAAAGTTGAAACTTGTTCTCGATTCATTGACATTTTTATTTAAATAATCGCCAATTACAAATACTTGAAAATAAAATTCAGTTTCTCCATCAACTACTTTTCCATTAAAGTCATTAATTGATTTTGAAAGCCCTTCACTTTTTACAGTCCTTTCGTGTGCGCAGTAATGTACCTTATGACTTTGTGCTTTAATAGACTTTGATATGAATACATTGAAAGATTGTTTAGATATGAAAAAACTACTTTGATGTATTTCTTTTTCAAACTCTTACTCAAATAATTTATTCAAGTTAATTTCTACATCATCTTGATTTTTAATAATTATTTCTGGTTGTATCCCTTGAATGAAATACAATTGAAAATGATTAACAATTTGTCTACCAATTTCCATCAAAGATTTTGGAATAAAATTTTGATATTTTTCTTCGCAAAGAGAAAGAATTAGATTTGTTCCTGTGTTTTTTTGAGTTGTTAGTAGGTCATCTTCGTAATTGTGAAAACCTTCCTTCGATTTTCTATATTCAAATTTTCGTTGTTTTATAATTGTTCCATTCTGATAGATACTGTTTACTATAAGTTTATTATATGCTTTTAAACAAATCAATCTTCCAACACCTTTTCCTCCGATAGCAAGTTTTTTCTCTGAATCAAATTCTGCAAAAGAAACTAAATTCTCTTTGTTTAAACCGATTCCATTATCGGTTATAGAAAATGAATTTATAGGGTATTGCTCAATGTCTGAAATCTCTTTTAGAACCTCTTCTTCATCATTTCGGATTGCTTTAATCTCAATTTTACCATTAAAGGATTTTTCTGTTTCCTTTTTTTCTTGAATAGCGTGGATAGAATTGCTAATGATTTCAAATAATGGATATAAAGCTTTTGTTCTTGGTAAGTTCAATTTCTGAACTCTGTATCTAAGATTTGTTGAACTCTTTGGTAACATACTATTTTGTTGGTTTTGTATTGGCTACAACGGTCTTGTGTATGGTTAGTTGCGTGGTTAAGCAACTAATTTAGTAAACAAACACGAGCCAGAGAAAATTCTGAAAGAATTTTCCAAATAAGCACTTGCCAAAGCAATTAATTATACACGTTGTTGGCACAAGTATTTTATAATTCATACTTCCATTCCTTTTTTTCTTTGTCATATTCAATTGATAAATGTCGAATATAAGGAACAGGAATATTCGTTTTTTTATGTTGTTTAATTTCCCATTTTGGAATTTTTTCGACTAACTCAATTGCATCTTTCTCAAATTCAGTTAGTGGCTTTCTTAACTTAATCTCAAATTCAGTTGGAAGATTAAAAATTGAATCATTTTTAAGTTGATAACCAGTGTGTGTGGTAACTGAATTTAGATTACCATTTTTATCAACAAATAACTTTAACCAAGTAAATGGCTTTTCGTAATCTTTGATTTTCCCAGTTTTTAATACAGAATCAATATCAGAAACCGGTTTTGTATAATTGAAATCGTATTCAAATTGATAAATGTAATTTTCTAATTTGAAAGAATTTCCATTGTCTAAAATTTTCTGCTCGTTTTTTGAAATAGTTCTTCTTCCTAAAGGTTTTGAGTTTGAGCAAAAATATCCGAAAGTCAGTTTTTCTTTCCAATAGGCGGCATATACAAGCCAATTTTCGTCTTTATTAACACTCCAGTCACACGAAGTCCATTCGCCAGTATATTTTCCTTCAGATTTAAAAGTGAATTCTATTGTTGCAGGATTATCACCTTCTTTATAATGCTTTGAAATTTCAAAAGTAACAGTGTAAGTCAAAGAGTCATTCGCATAAATTTTAGAAATAACTTTTCCTTCAAAAACATATTCAGCAGATTCAAATTCAAGTATAGGTTTTGGAATATCACAGCTACAAGCAAAAGTGATAGCTGAAATCAGAATAGTTAATATTGTCAGGATACGTTTTTTCATATTTGTGCCAACAACCAAATATAAGTACAAGCACCTATATTTCCGTCATCTATTCATTTTTAAATGCTTGCAACTAGTTACAATTAGTTAAAAACTGATTTTAAGATAAATGTAAGGCATTAAGAGTTATCAAATTTACAGAGATCTGTAATTGATGAAATTTATAATTGGAGGAGATTTACCTAAAAGTACAGACCTCACGGTTTTCTATATGAGAAGAGCTAATTCTGAAGAAATCAGATTAAATGCGATGATATTTTAATTTAAATCATAACGCTGCAGTTCGTTTTTTAGTTCTGCTAGTGAAATGGGATCTATAATTTGGGTGTTAACTATAAATTCTTGTTTTGAGGTAGTAAGCTTTAAATCACCAGCAAATTCTTTTATCGATTTAAGTTGGGTAAGCTGAATATGTTTTGGAAACAACGTGTGCTTAGTCAATACTCCATTTTTAAGGGTGAGGTATTGCTTTTTATATTCAAAATAATATACAGCAAGTAGAGTAGAGCCTCCAAAAATTTGTCCACTTCCTATAACAGACATTAAATTATCTGCTCCGCTGAATAATAGTTCTACTACAAAGAGTAACAAACCCGTAGCAAAAAAGAGTAGTCCCAATCTTAAATTGCTAGTCAATCGCTCTTTAGCGTATCTAATTGTGATCATTTCGCTTTAGTATTCCATTAGAAATTTAAAAGGCTTGTGTTGGGCTACGCTTATTGGCTTGTTAGTTTTTCTGCTACGCTATCATAATATTCCTGCGTAACTACTTCGGTCCAGGTGGTAGGCTGTTCTTCACCATATAGCGCCAGATAGGTCACATCACTTGTTTTAGTTGAAGAGTGCCAATGCTCTGTATCTTTCTCGCATTTAATAATATCCCCTTTTTTTAAAATCACCGGCTGGGTTTCTCGCTCTTGATAATAGGCTTCGCCATCTACGATTATTAAAACTTGTGCCGTGCCGTGTTTGTGCCAGTCTAAGGTAGAATTTGCTTTAAAAGTAGCTTTTGTAATCGCATAGCCCAGTTCTTGATCATCGTGTATTATACTGTTTAACCAGGCTTCACCTATGTAATGCGTATTTGGTGCTTTTGTTCCCGGCGTTAAATAGGAGGAGACCTTATAATCTGATTTCTGAGCAAAAACTGATGTAGAAATTAAAATTAGTAGGAGTGGTATTAGATTCTTCATAGTAAAAGTTGTCGTATAGAATTGCATTGAGTACAGTTAAAAATTAGGCATCGATTACCTCTTGTGAGGTGCGGCCAAATTCAAAACATAATTTAGTAATTCTAAACCAATTCTCGAATGTTTTTTATGAAGTATCTGGAATAGCTAGTTTTCTTTTTTCAGCGTTTTGATGTCTGTAATTAATTGGGCAATTGAAGCTCTGTTTAAGCCGTTATAAATGCCTCTGATATGTTTATTTTTATCAATAAGTAGGAAGTTTTCGGTATGTAAAAAATCGTCTATGCTTTTAGGTTCACCCAAATCATTTTCTACAAAGTACTGATCTCTGCCTAGTGAATAGATTTCATTTTTATCACCTGTAACCAGGTGCCATTTATTGTCAATAACACTATTGGTTTCTGCATACTCCTTTAAAATTTCAACGGTATCTGTACTGGGCATTACCGAATGGGAGAGCAAAAGAACATCTTCATCATTTTTAAATTCCTCTTGAATTTTAAACATATTATCTGTCATTTTTGGACAAATCCCCGGACAAATGGTAAAGAAAAAATCTGTAACGTAGATTTTCCCTTCAAAGGTCTTCTGGGTTACTGGTTCTCCCAATTGATTGAAAAAATTAAAATCTGGTATTTTATGGAATGCTTTTTCATCTGCGCTATTGGGTGTTATCCATCGTGGGGTGAAAGACTCATCATCGTAATACGGCAAATATGCAACCCGGCTAGTTTCAGCGACCTCGGTTTTTTCCTGTTTTGTTTCACTCTTACAACTGAGCACTAAAAAGAGAAGGATACCTATTAAAAAATTATATTTTTTCATCTTTAATGATTTGTTCGTTTTCTAACCTGTAGCACGAGTTGGCACGACGCATACCAAAAATGCGACCGTTTTTTGCTTCGTAGTTAACGTATAGCGTTCCGTTTTGCAACCAGGCCTGTTGTAAGCCTTCTTCATTTCCGTTAAGCAGTTGGCGCTTTTTAGCAAGCTGCCCGGTGGGATACCATTCTTTTTCTACACCCTGTTTTTCCCCGTGCTCATAATACGATTGTGAAGCCAGAACTCCATTTTCCCACCAGGTGGTGTACGTGCTGTCTAGTTTATTTTGCTTGTAGTAAGATTCAATACGCAAAACGCCATTTGCAGACCATTTTCTGGCTATTCCCGTTCTTTTTCCGTTCTGAAATCGCAACTTTTCGCCCAATGTGTCATTAGCATGAAATTTTAAAGAATAACCTGAATAGGGGACATTATTATAATACCACTTTCCTTCATTCTGATTGAGTACCAGATCTTTTTTTAAAACTTCGGTCGTATCTATAACAAGAGCAAGTTCTGAAGCTGATTCGTTTAAAGAGTTGCTCTCAGTGTTTATAGTTTTGGTACAACTACAACCTAGTAATAATGGTATTAAGTAAACTAAAACTTTCATAGCGATTATTAATATCTGATACGGTCCTGCAAAAGCAATATAAGATCCCGTGTTAGAATAGAGTTCGTTAATTATGTGATAATGGTATTCTTCCTCGCCTGCAGTGTATTGCGTAGATGTGATGTGACCTCCCGAAGCATCTAAATCTGTAGGGTAGCTTCCGGTTGAATTGCATTTTCTCCCATAAAGAAAAACGCCGTCCAGCAGAATACCCACTAATGCATCATCATCATCTGTAAACGCTTTTGGTTCTAAATGATAGTGATAAACGCCCGGCCCAATGTGCGCACCAGTCCAGTCTAAACTCCCTGCTGCCTGATCTAAAGCACCGCCACCTTCCTGATCGTTAAATATAGAGGAGCCGCTTACTGCAATCCCAATAGTGTTGAGCTGTGTAGCTACCGAATTACCGGTAAGATTAGGAGTAGCATCTACAGAAATTGTCACCTCATTATTGTTACTAGACATGATAGACGGAGTTCTATTTACATCAGGCTCTTCTTTATAAAGTGTGTGCCCTTCACCCCAGTAAACAGTTTCATGATTAGGCAGACCGGTCGTTTCAATAATTACTTTAGATCCATCGAGATAAATTGTGGTTGCCTCAGGATTGAATGCAGAAAATGCTGCGTGTAATTCGGTTACTATTTCTTCCTCATCTTCTGTATTTACAACATTTTCTTCACTATCTGAACAACTAATAAATGACGTAGCAATTAAAGCAATGCAAAATACAAAAGTGCTATTTATTTGTTTTTTCATGATCAATTTTTTCATTTTAACCTGATTTATAAGTTATTAGGAGACTAAAGTAACTTTTTTCAGGGTACTGTATAAAACCAATCAGTGAATGCGTTTCACTTTTCAGTGAACACCTGTTTTTAGCCGTTATTATGATTTTACTGCGGAAGAGAAATAGGTAGAATTTTTAGCTTTTTGGCTAAAATAAGGTGGTATCCTGTGGAAGTAATAGTAGCGGGAATATCACTCAAGCTGGAGCAAAAAAATGGAAAACAATAAAGCCTTAGCAATATTGAAATTATTGAACCACTAACCCGGATGTAAATACGAGTCCCATTTTAGGATTAATAAAGTTTAAAAAGTCCTTCGTTGTTTTGATCATTTATTTATTCGTATATAACCTATTTGGGAATTAGAGGTAAAGTAGTAGGATTCTACAGTCTCGCTTGACATATTTAATATAAGGGAGAAGTATCAGTTAATTATAAATTTCATTGGATTTGGTTAAAATCACCGGGTATGTATTGGTTACTAGTATTGTTTGTTCGTGTTGAGCTACATATCCACCATTATTTCCTACCAGCGTCCAGCCGTCATTTAATTCTACTGCAGCAGTCGAGTTTGTCGAAATAAATGTTTCAATTGCAACTGTGGTGTTTTTTTTAAAACGCTCCCTGTTACTTTTTACTCTATAATTTAAAATATTTTCGGGCTCTTCGTGTAAACTTCTGCCCACTCCATGACCCGCCAGGTTTTTAATAACTTTAAACCCAGACTTTTTTGCTTCAGTTTCTATTAGATATCCAATTTCAGAAATTTTTACTCCGCCTTTTATACGCGTTATTGCCTTCTGTAAGATTGCTTTAGAAGCATCTACAAGAGGTTGGTGATTATGAATATCTTTTCCGAGGACGAAAGAGCCTCCATTGTCAGACCAAAATCCATTTAATTCTGCAGAAACATCAATATTAATCAAATCTCCTTCTTTTAATATTTTTTCTTCAGAAGGTATTCCGTGTGCAGCCTCTTTATTAATACTTATACAAGTATAGCCCGGAAATCCATAGGTCTCATAAGGTGCTGACTTAGCACCATAAGCTTTTAAAATCTGACCACCATATTCATCTAACTCTTTTGTGGACATGCCTACCTTAGCATATTCTCTCATCAACTTTAGTGTAGTTCCTACAACTTCACTAATTTCTTTCATTCCGATTAATTCAGATTCTTTTGTTATCGACATTAGGGTGCGTTTACGTTAGTTTGAGAATTTATAAGAGGTTCAAAATTTAATACTATTTTTTTAAAATGAGGTTTAATATACTATAATTCAAACTTTAATAATTCGGTATATGGGTTTCCCTTTAATCCTAATAATTTAGCAAAAGCGGGTTCGGTTTTCATTCCGTTAGCTTTTAATTCTTTTACTTTCTGTAAAAATATAGAACCTCTTTCTTTTAAAATTCTATGTTCAATAATCATGTGTCGATAGGCATTTTGCTTATTGGTAGGAATATTTTGTCCAAAAATTTCAAATACAAAATTATTCGATTTTGAATTCTGTAGTGGTTGATAGAATCCATTTTTATTGTCGAATACCCTTTAAGATCTTTAGCGATTAACTGCAATTGGTAACCGTTTCCAAATCTTTAATTGGATAAGTATTTCTCAATTTTCTCTAAAACTTCGTTATTCTTCACAATGTTTAGGTGATTTACACCTTGTAAGATTTGTATATCGACGTATCGAGAAGCCGGACTAAAAACTTTCTTGAATTTATTAGGATAGAAACTTTCATCCTCAGAACCCACTAAAACAAAACTACTTGTTTGTAGGTGATCAATATCCTCTTTATAGTTTTTAGGTGCAAAATTAACTGCCATACGGTAAGAATAGGATTTATTCTGTAGACTGTCTTCATAAGCTTTAGATCTGTTAAAAAAGAGAACCGGTTTTTTATTATAATTTTCAATACCTATAGTATTAAGCATCGATAAACCAACCCATCTTTTGATTCCAACTGTTACCCAACCGCCACTTTTCGGTTTTACAGTAGGAGCGTCGTGTCCTAGATATGGAGCAATCATTATTGCTTTATCAACTCTTGTTAGATTTGCATTAGCGATATATCTTAAAACTAAACCACCACCCGAAGAATGTCCTGCTAATACAATCTTCTTAGCCTTCAAACTTTCTTTTGCGTAGTTGATAATATCTTCGATATCTTCTTCTAATTGACCAATGTAATGAATGTCTGGTAGCTCTTTGAGATTACGTCCATGACCTCTTAAATCTGGTGTAATTACAGTGGCAAAGTTATCGTGAGAAATAGTTCCTGCTAGTGGTTCCAGGTATCGACTTTCTGATCCACTTCCGTGAATTAAAATTAAAACAGTTTTAGACTTACTAGGGTAAATTTGACTAAATAATTCATTGCCATCGCGCATTATAATCCAGTGCTCTTGTTTTTTAAAGCTTTTAACTGAAAGCGTATCTATCGAACTGTAATCATAATTTTTGGCAGATTCTTTTTTAGGTATTGGCCAATTGATAAGTACAAATGCAGTCAAGAAGAATATGCATATGTTAACTACCAGAAAGATTATTACTCGTTTTAGAATTTTATTCATCGTTTGATATTTATTTATGGCCAAAAGTATTCTAGACATTAAATAATTCTAAACTATAATCACTGAGTTGTCTAAATGGATTGCTCAATTGTATTGTTGCCCCAAATGTTGTGAATGCAGTAGTGATTATATAATAAATCAAAAAAATACTCACAAAATCCTAAGAGGATTTTGTGAGTAGGCGAGGGAAGTCAAAGTAATTCCAGTCCTATTTCTCGAACTAGAATGCATTCAAAAGAACAAATCCAGTTGAGGCCAAAATTTCTCGTTTAATAGATTATCTTCTGGTTTATTTATTCATTAATAATTGCTGGGAATTTATTTATTCATACGTTGGGTTGCCTCCCAAACATATTCTTTTCCAAATTCACCGAAATAGCTAATATAGTTTCCGTCTTTTGAAATTACTACAAAACTGCTACACGGATAATGATATTCAAAAAATAGTCTTTCAACTGTTCCTTCTGGATCTTTATGCCAAGTCAAACCTCCATCGTATTGTTCCAGGCCATTATTATCCTTATAAACATAAATGGGATTAGTTTGAGCAATTTGATTTATTCCATCATTTAACTGTTTGAACCAAACTTTTCTTGATTCTTGCGGGATTGAGCCACTTGAATTACAAGGATCTTTTCCTGGATAGTAAATTATAACTATTGGTTTGGTTGAATCTATTTCTTGGTTTGTTTCTTTCTCAAGCAGTGATTCCAGTAAATCTCTATTTGTAATTTTCCCTTGTTTCTCCCTTAAAGCCAATTTTTTATGATTTGCAGAATCTCCGGGAATATCTAATAATTTATTGGTAGAACGAACACGGTTGAACTTTGATTTACTTATTTCGACATTGTTTTCGTCGAAGTATTTGGTGTTATCATTTCCAACTTTTGAGGAGGAACAAGAACAAATTAAAGCACTAAATAGTAAGGTTAGTAGGATTTTCTTCATATATGATTTTTTATAGTATTATGTAAGATCACTTATGTGGTTGAACAACTAATTTAGCAAATAAGTTCTAGATAATAGAGTTGCGATGTTTTGAGATGTAAGTACTTACCGATAATGATTAGTATGAATGGTTATCAAAAATTTAATTACAATTTCCATCTATTAGATCTTGTATAGATGGATTTCTAAGATTATTTTCAACTATGTAGTTTCCTTTATATGAGTTTTTAGTGAAATAAGATGCTAAGGAACAAAAATTTGATAATTCTGAATTTCCGTTTATTTCTATATTCTTATCAATCATAGATATAGATTCCAATCCGTTTAAACTCTCTAAAAATTCATTTCCTCTTATTTCTAAAGTCCCATTGATTTGAGCTAATTTATTTAAGCCAGTTAAATTTTTTATTTTTCTATTGTAATTTATACTTATCCCTTGATCTGAAAAACCATTTCCAATTGATTTAACATTAGTCAATCCCTCTAAATTAAGCATATTATCGCATCGTTGAATTTTTAATATTTTCCCAATTTTTTCTAATCTTTCTAACCCTTCTAAAGTAGTAATGTTTGATTCTTCAAGGGTTATTTCTTCAACAAATTGCAACTTATTAAATCCTTGTAAATTGGTTAATCCTCCACCATACGCGATAAATATATAGTCTAATTGAGTTAAATTATTGAATACCGGTAATTGCGTTAAGTTATTACTTCCTTCTAGAACAAATCCGTTTAGTGTGGTTATTCCTGAGATAGCACTAATATCATTAAGTGATTCGTTATGAATTAGATGCATCGTTTTTTTGATAGATTTCAAATTTTGAAGACCATCAAAGCTTGTAAGAGATTTATTTGTAGTAACATTCAATGAACCATTCACTTCTGTTAAACCTTGCAAACCATTTAGACTTATAAGATTTTGATTTTCGTTTATTGTCAATCCTGAATAAAAGCTACCACTTCCTATAGATTTTACATTTTCAAAACCTTTAAAATCTATAAGATTATCGCAGGAAATGAGTTCAAATTTATTATCGATATGCTCCAAATTTTCAAAACCTTCTAAACTCAAAATATCGGATTGTAAAAAGAGTAAGTTTCTAACAGATTTTAGATTTTTAAAACCTTCTAAACTAGTTAAACCTCCACCATATCTAATTTCAATAGAACTCATCACTGTTATGCTTTTAAAAAATGGTAATTGAGTTAAAGCATTGCACCCGTCAATTTTTAAAGCATTAAAAGTGTTTAATGTTTTTAAAGCATCAATATGAAGTAGAGATTCGTTATTGTTTAAATATAAATAATCCAAGTCTACCATATTCTCCAATCCGTTTAGATTGGTCAAGGAAGGATTTTCGCCTATGTATGTAGATCCTCTTATAATTGAAAGACTATTTAAACCTTGTAGATTAAAAATTTTGGGATTCGAATTAATTGCTAGATTATTATAAATCAATAATAGGCTTTCTAATCCTATCAAATTCTCGAGGTTGTCATTTAACCCAATTCCTAGAGTTCCTATTTTATATAGAGAATCAAAACCTTTTAAGTTTTTAATTTTAGGATTGCGAATTACTTCTAAAATGGGAAGTTCTCCCAAGTTAGTTATACCTACAAAATTTTCCAATGATGTATTGTTATCTATAACTAAATGTCTTCCAACAAATTTTAGATTTTGAAGCCCATCAAAATTCTTTAATGCAGTTGTACCTTTTATATTTAATTCATAGTTCACAAATACCAAATCTTTTAGTGGTTTAAGGTCGGTTACAGTGCCTTCAATCGTCAAACTACCTTTGATTGTCTGATAATTATTAGCGCCAAATATATTTACCTGCTCTTGTGTAGATAAGGTGACGTCACCTTCAAACACTTTTTCATTTAAGGCAGTAAATTGTATCTCGTTTCCATAACCTGTACCATCACTATTTATGGCATACGCTTTAACATAATACGTCGCACCTTGTTCAAGTTCAATTAATTCAATTGAAAATTCATTACCTTCATTTATCGGCAGGTTAAGCTTATTTATATTATTTTCTATTGTAGGGTTAGGTGAATGCCCTATTAACAGACCTTGCTCAGTGAGTTCAGAATTACCAATATTTAATACTTTACCACTTAAAATTACTGAATATACCGTCAGATTTGAAGCTTGATTAGTAAGTAATTCAGGAAGTATCAATTCTTCTTCTATAATAATTTCTTCAGATTCATCCTTGTCGCACGAATAGAAAATAAATACTATAGGTATAATTAAAAGTATTAGTTTTTTCATATTTGACATGATCAAAATCTCAACGCGAGAAGTTATATTAATTAATACTTCTTCAATTTAGTTTTTTCTTTTAAAAAAGCTTACATTTTAGATTTGATAATCTGGAAGATTCTATTTTAAGGCTTCTAATAGTCTTCTGCATCCCAATACTTTTCTGAACCCGTTATGTAGTGCTGTTTGAATTTTTGTAGGCTGCTTTTCTGAGATTGTTTTGAAGTCTGTTCCTTTGGGTAAGTAGGGTCTTATTAATCCCATTAATTCAGCAAAGGAGGTATAAGTAGGAGTTATGAATAAACTAGAGAAGATAAAGCAATAAGGAGCTCAGAAATCTTTTATTTTTATGTGCTTTTAATATCTGTAAGCAAAACAAGGGCTGCGGGGAAATCTATGAAATAATTGTAGCAAGTTGTCTCGGACTATTGAGGTAGGAAAGAGAAATATGAGTAAGAAATTAGCATTAAACGCAGTAGCCAATAAACTTTTAAAATAAGCATTTGCCATTGCTAAATCAGGATTACCCTACGATTAAATCTTTTTTTCCATTCTTTCTAAAGGATAGTATAAAAAAGAATAAATAAAACAGTTAAGGTCTGTAGTTATAGATTTTTGCAAAGGATACGTAGGTCTACTAATTTTATCAAGAATAGGGTTGTTTTTCACCTCAGTCCTTTGTTGTGGTGTCGTATTTTTAATTCGTTGTTATTTCATAAGGTTTTTTTGGAAATCCATATAATGTAATTTTTTCAGCACTAATTTCACGAATAGGAATTAAGATTTCTCTTATTCCATTATCATAAATTGCTCCAAAATAAGTTCCATTAAGGTTTTCTAAAATCATTTTACGACCTTCTCTTTTCATTCGTTTATTAATTTCTTGAATAGTTGGACTGCTCAATTCTTTATTAAAAACAAATCTCATTTTCTCATTATTCCATTCTACGTTAAATTCAGATTCTTCAATTTCCGTTTTTGTTAAATCAGTTTTAGTAGGCTTAATTCGTTCGTAATCAGTTGTAAATTCGGTGTCTTCTGTTTTGGATTCGGTTTCGCTTATTACTGTATGAGTTTTTCCCATTCTGTAAAGTCTAACCCGATTTTCATTAACGAATTCATTTTTGGTTTCCGAAAATTTCTCACTATAAACTAACTTTTTTTCTAATGCTCCATTCTTTGATTGTTCCGAAATATCGTAATGTAAGATTTGGTCATTTTTAAATTCAATAAACATTGGCTTTCCATAAGTAGCTCCATCTTTGATCATTAGCCAGGTTCCACTTAAATGCTGTCCATTTAATGAATTTAAAATCATTGTTATTAATATTATGAATGTCGTTTTTCGCATATGCACCACCGATTTGAAGTAGGATTAGTAACTGGTTTAATATGCTAAATTTCAGATTTTACTCAACTATAAATATACAAAAAAGCCATTGGTAAAGAATTAAATCCACAATGGCTTATATACTCTATTTAAAGTCGTATTGTAATTACTTTCAGTAAATAGAAATGGAATTTTTTATTCTATTTTATTTCCCTTTTATAATTGGTTCGAATTTAGACCAGTTGGCGACAAGTACCCAAATATTAATTGCAAATAGTATTAATGCGATTCCAATTCCTGATAGGTCGTGAACTAAATGATGAACAAATATTCCTACCATAACAGGAAGAATTATTATCGCTCCCAATGCTCTTGTTTTTGGGATTGCAATTAAAGCACCTCCAACGATTTCAACAATTGCTACAAGTGGTAAAATCCATTTAATTGTCATAAATGCTTCCATAATTAGCATCATTTCTTCAGACATTTCGCGCATAGGCATATAGTTGAAGAATTTGTTTAATCCTGAATTAACCATCATTAATCCGAATAAAATACACAAAGCGGTAAAAATTTTGTTTTTCATATCTAACTTGTTGTTGTTAATAATATGGTAAAATTAACTAATTTTGATTACCATTAGTAATCAGATACCTATAGGTAATCAGTTACTTTTAGGTAATCAATAAACTAATTGCGATGAAAAAAAAGGAACATAAAGAATGTACCTCTGCTTTGTTACCGGTAAGGGACACTTTAGATGTAATAGGTGGAAAATGGAAGCTTTTAATTTTGATTTCAATTTGGGAAGGCAATAAGCACTTTAGGGAAATAGAGCGAAGTATTCCAAAGTTGAGTACCAAAGTTTTGTCAAAAGAATTAAAAGATTTAGAAGAAAACCAGTTGATTACAAGAACTGTTTTAAATGGTTTTCCTGTTAGAACAGAATATATGCCTACAGAGCATTCTAGAACGCTGGGAAAGGTCATTTTTGAATTGCATAATTGGGGTATCCACCACAGGAAAAAAATCTTTGGGAATAGGTCTTTTTCAAATAATTCAGTTCAAGTGTAGTGAATTTGGATTTCATTAGTTTCAACGGTTTTGTATATGAAAAGTAGGCGATTTAAAAGCACGAAACTTTTGGACAAGTACTTATTAGCTATGTTTTATACACGGTGTTGCCGACTGGCTTTTTTAAATTAATAATCTTGAATTAAAACTTCAGTAGGAATATGTAGAGTAGTGTTGAGTTTTCTAATCATATCTAGAGTCAGTTTTCTTTTTTTATTTAAAATTTCGCTAACTCTACTTTTAAATCCAACAACTTCTGCTAAATCCTTTTGTTTCATTCCCATTTGTTCCATTCTGAATTTTATTGCTTCAATTGGGTCAGGCATTCCGATTGGGAATTGTTCATTTTCATATCTATCAATCAAAATTGACAGGATTTCTAATTCGTCTCCATCTTCCGTTCCTTTTTTTGCATCAAAAATTTCCTCAAGTCTGTTGAGTGCGTTTTGATAGTCTTTTCGTTTCTAATTGGTAATATTTTCATAATTAGATATTATTTACGTCAATTTTATCATATTCAGCGTGAGTTCCGATAAACCTTAACCAGCATATTCCGTATTCAAAGTTGAATTTTACAATTAAACGATAATTATTGCCTTTGATGTTATAAACAATTCGATTGTCTTTTAGAATACTTGCACTCGGATATTCACTTTTTAATTCGTTAATATTTTTCCATTCGAACTTTTCAGTTTCTCTATACCAGGCTTTTAATTGTTCTTCACAATCAGCGTGTTTTTCAAAAAAATCTCGTAAAGGTCGTTTTGCGATTACTCTCACATTATGATTGTTTGACGCAAATATTATATATAAGTTACCAATTTGGTAATTAGTTAGGTTTTTAGCTTATTGGCAACGGTTTTGTGTTTGGGCAGTTTCGGGTTGATAACCAGGTTTTGTCCGTTTAAAATAAATATAGCTAAAAACATAGTATATAGATTATGTATTTAGCCTCAATTGACTATACGCGTTGTTGTACACAGTTTTATTACTTAATTTAAATTGTTATTTGGCACAGAAATATTTTTTACAAATATTAATGCATCATATGTTTCTGCATATGCTTTACTAATTAAAATTTTATATAAGGGTTTTGGTTGATAACCTCCGCCACCAATCATTAAATGCTTTGATTCTTCATTAAAAAATTCTAACTTCTTATTGAACTGAATAAAATAGATATCTTTATCTATTAATATTAATGTTTTAGCATAGGTTTTTCTTACTGGTTTTTGTATTTCATATGTTTTCCAATAATTCCCCTTATTTTTATCAGTGACAAAACCATTTATTTTTCCAATTCCAAAATCGAATCCAACAGCGTAATAATCGTCATTATAATAATCTTTCAAATTACGACCTAGGCCAATGATATTACTATCTTTACTGTACATTTCTTTTTTGTTAATGTGTTCATTATGAGCCCAGATAAATGCTTTTCCATTTATAGAAAAATTCTCAACTATATATTTTACATTTTCGAACATTTTTAAGTCTCTAAATTCTGTACTCCTAGGATATTCTGCTTTAACCAAGGAAGCATATTCAGTATAGCTTACTAAGTAATCTAAACTTCTTATAATATTTTTATACGCCTTACTTTCTAAACTTGTATTAAGTATTTGATTTTTAAGTTCTTTTAATTTTGGAATTTGATATTGCCACCAAGTTTCTTTTTTACTAAAATCTATTTTCTTGTTTGCACAACTATCAGCAACATTTAAAAGTTTTTCATCCACTAAGATTTTAGTACTATCAACAAAGTTGCGAATCTCTTGATTAAGGTTTTTACCTATCTGAATATCCATTCCATAAAATCTAATTTGTTCTTCACTTGATATACCTTTGTTATACTCTCTCATCCATTGTAAAAGATTTACAATTTCCTTAGTATACCAAAATCCAGTATTAAAATTTTTAGCAATAGTTTTTACATCTCCTTTACCTCCGCTTATCCATTCATTTATTCCTGATTCAGCTTGGTAAGATTCTTCCATAATAAACATTTTAACACCTTTCGTTTTTACCAAATATTTGAAAAATTTAGCTTTTAGGGTAAAAAACTCTTTTGTGTTATGCGATGCTTCTCCAAACCCATAAATTTTGGCGTTAGAAAATTTATGCGGTGTAGCTTGTTTAAAGAGGTTTAGTTCAGAATCAGGATTTGCATCTTCAATTTCTATAGAATTATTTTTTATCCAATTTATCGTTTCTTTTTTCTGGGAAAATAGAAGAAGTGGTGAAATAAAAAGGAAGATTGAAAGTAAGTTTTTTAGCAAAATGTATGTTGTCTTGTACTGAAATAGGTTGACCAGTTGCCGGTTTACTATTTTGTTTTTATTGAATTACTAATATCGGTATTTTTCTGTATTGTCTGTAATTATGATTTTGATTTGAGTGAGCGAGGTTTGGAGTTTTAAATTCCAGGCTGTAGTGCATTCTTTTGGAGTTGTATATTTTGACTGCTTTTTT